>Ga0187864_10000318_pt1 | contig 54032 bp, 40 predicted proteins | sample June2016WEW_11_4_FD_132985 | JGI IMG/M metagenome (GOLD analysis project Ga0187864, IMG submission 132985) | Peatland microbial communities from SPRUCE experiment site at the Marcell Experimental Forest, Minnesota, USA - June2016WEW_11_40 | ecosystem: Environmental > Terrestrial > Soil >...
AGAAAGGCGTGATGACCGCATCCTCCGGGATAACCGCCGAGAATACCGGCGGCTCTCCCGGAACAGGCCAGGGAGGAGCGATGCCATCCGGATTACCCCAAGGGCATCCCCCCATCGACAACGCGTTGATCATCAAGCAGCTCCAAGAGGAAGCGCAACAGAACCCCAAGGACCCCGACATTCCTCTCAAGCTCGCCAATTTCCTCTACGACCAGCGACAATACCCGCAGGCCATTGAGTGGTACCAGAAGTCCCTGGCCCTCAACCCGAACAACGTCAACGCTCGCACTGACCTCGGGACGGCGTACTACTACGCGGGCCAAAGCGCTGAGGCGCTGAAGCAGTACAGCCAATCGCTCGAGATCGATCCCGACCACAAGCCCACCTTGCTAAACGTCATTGTGGTGAACCTGGAAGGGACTCACAACCTGGCCGCTGCCCGAAAGGCGTGGGACCACCTGCACAAGCTGGATCCGGCGAATCCGAGTCTTCCGAGCTTGAAGCAGAAGTTGGACGCGGCACAAGGTTCTTCCGGTGACGCTACGTCCAGCCAGTAGAATCAGGGCATCCCGCGGGGCGATGGAGTCGTCTGACAGATTATGGGAAGCTTGCTTGAATATTTGGTGGAATTGATCTTTCTCATCGTGGTGGGGAAGGTGCTTGGCGGGGCTCTGCGAGTTTTCATCCGTCCCTCCCCAGTGCGCGGGGAGGCTCATCCCTCGGCACGAGCTAATCAGGTGCGGGTAGGCAAGACCGCACGCGATCCGGTCTGCGGTATGTTTGTTTCTACAGAGCTTTCCCACTGCCTCGTGCGCGGCTCCGAGACCCTTCACTTCTGCTCCCCTGAATGTCTGGAGCGCTACCAAAAGGAAATGGCGAATGCATCGGTCTGAGAGGCAAGACCCACGCGTGGCGGATTCCTTTCCAGGAACGCCAGGGCAGCCACAAGGGCTGCCCCTACGACTTCAGTGCCCACAAGGGCCGCGCCTACGACTTCGGCTCGTCGCGGGGCTGGCACTGCTCTGCTCGTGCGCACCTGCCTTGTCCCTCGGCCAAGAGGTTAGGCTGGCGCGTCGCTACCGAAGCGGCCAGAAAATGGTCTACGCCACCAAGATGCACACCAAAGCCGTGGTCCATTCGGAGCCGCCCGAGCTGCAGAGTTTCTTACCTCCACTGCCTACCGACTTCTCGATGCAGCAGCAAAACACCGTGACGGTAAAGGGGGTGCACGCCGACGGGAGCGCGGACATTGAGAATCATTTCGACAAGTTCGAATTCCAGTCCGACCTCGCCCGGCACACGCCCGACGGCTTCGGCGAGTCCGCTGAAAGCGCGCAACGGGAGATCAGCGAACACGTCGCCGGCCAGGGTATCGTCGCCCACTACGACCGGGAGGGAAAGCTTCTGGGCTTTGAAGGCGGCGAGGGCCTGTTCGAGGGGTTGGACGCGGCCTACCGCGAGCCGCTTCGCCAGGCGTTGAGGTTTTTCCTCGAGCAGGTGGGCGGCAACACGCTCTACCCCGATTATCCGGTGACACCGGGGAAGACGTGGAAGCACAAACTGGACTCGCCGGCAAGCGCCGCATATCCGTATGACGTTACAGGGGAAAACACGTTGCGATACGTCGGCAAGACCAAGGTGGGAGAGGTAGAAGCCGCGGTGGTGGAATTCAGCTTCGTCAACGTGGTGCGGCCCTCCTCGAAGGTGCTTGGGCCGACGGAGCCGCTGTCTCAGCTCGCCTCGCACGGGATGGGCGTGGACATGCACATTGAAGGCCAGGGTAAAGGCAGGGTGCTGCTGGCGCTCGACGACGGCAGAGTCCTTGAAAACCATGCCACCATCCACCAGACGTTGACTGCCCGCCTCGAAAACTCGGGGTCGATTCCCTTTACAGACTCAAAGACCATGAAGCTGGTGGTGCAATCCGACTCTGAGATGGACGTGGTGGGAACGGCGAAGTGAACAAAACTTTATTGACAACCCGGCACGCCCCTCTATAATCAAATTAAGCCGCAGACCAGAAGAGAGGCTCAGCAAGAAAAGATGAATCATCAGCTTAGCGCCGCGTGGCCGGTGGCCCTCAGCATCGCAGGCTTCGACCCCTCCTCGGGAGCAGGAATCGCCGCAGATTTGAAAACCTTTGGCGCCCATGGCTGTTATGGCGTGGCGGCCATTACGGCGTTGACCATCCAAAACACCCAGGGAGTTTACGCTGTTTACCCTGCTGAGCCCGCGGTTTTGAAAGAAACGATTGCCGCCCTGCTCGCGGATGGGAGAGTGAAAGCCATCAAAATCGGAATGTTGGCAAATCGCGCCAATGCGGAAGTGGTCGGCGAGATTCTGGAATCCAACCCGGCGCTCCCCTCCGTCCTCGATCCCGTCATTCGTTCCTCGAGCGGGAAAGATCTGATGGATGAGGCGTGCCAGGAGTACTTGCGCGACGAGTTAATCAAGCGCGCCCAAGTGATTACGCCCAACCTCTTCGAAGCTTCGGCAATGACCGGGCTGCGAGTGGAAAACCTGGAAGCGATGAAGACGGCAGCGCGCAAGCTCGTGGAGATGGGGGCGCGCGCTGTGGTCGTGACCGGCGGCCACCTGGACAAGGCCACGGACGTTCTTTATGACGGCTCGGGGCTGGAAGTGTTCATCGGGGACCGCGTGAAGCCCGACAACACCCACGGCACCGGCTGCACGTTTTCTTCTGCCATCGCCGCGCACCTGGCGTTGGGCCGCCAGCTTCGCGAGGCTGTGGTTCTGGCCAAAGCCTACGTCACCGAGGCTGTGCGCAAGGCGTACAGCGTGGGCCCAGGCCGCGTGCCGTTGAACCACCTCTATCGCATGGTCCAGCCCGCACGCCTGGCCGACCACTCGGCCGCTCTCACCGAACCGGTGAACTAGATTAACTTACAAGTCATGGGTGGCGCATACGTCCCGCCGTACTTTGGCGGGATGTATGCGCCTTCTCGACAGGGGCGCCGACCTGCCAAACTACGGCACGTCTGCGCCACCCGCGGCAACCTAGCTCCACCCGCGCAGATTCCAATCACTCTTAAATAATTTTCAGCTTCTTCCCGACGCTTTCGAGAATATCCAGCGCCTGGTTCAATTTTTCCCGCGTGTGCGTGGCAGTAACGATGGTGCGGATGCGGGCTTTGCCCTCCGGAACGGTGGGGAAGCCGAGGCTCTGGGCAAACACGCCGGCAGCAAAAAGCTGGCGCGAGAACTCGTGAGCCAGGGCGGCGTCACCCACGATAACGGGCGTTATGGGGGTTTCGCTCACGCCGGTGTTGAACCCGAGCTTCTTCAGTCCTTCCTTGAAAAACCGCGTATTGGCCCAAAGCTGGTCGATCAGTTGCGGCTCTTCTTCGAGGACCTCGAAGGCAGCCAAACAGGTGGCAGCCACGGACGGGGGATGCGAAGTCGAAAAGAGGAAGGGCCGGGCGCGATGATAGAGAAACTCAATGGCGTCGCGAGTCGAGCAGACGTAGCCGCCCAGCGCGCCAATGGCCTTCGAAAGCGTGCCGACCTGAACATCGACGCGGCCGTGCAAATTGTAGTGGTCCACGGTTCCGCGGCCGTTCCGCCCCAGGACGCCGGAGGCGTGCGCGTCGTCAATCATCATGATGCAGCCGTACTTCTCGGCCAGCTCGACGAGTTGCGGCAACGGCGCGATGTCGCCATCCATGGAGAAAACTCCATCGGTGACCAGCAGCTTGCGGCACTTCCGCCCGGCGATTTCTTTCAAGATGTTTTCGCAGGCCTCGATGTCTTTGTGGGGGAAAATCTTGATTTCAGCGCGGGAGAGCCGGCAGCCGTCAATGAGCGAGGCGTGATTGAGCTGGTCGGAAATGATGATGTCTTCGCGGCCCAGAATGGCTTGTACGGTTCCCGCGTTGGCGGTGAAACCGGACTGGAAAACCACGGAGGCTTCGACGTGCTTGAACCTGGCGATTTTCTCTTCGAGTTCGAGGTGGATCGACATGGTTCCCGCGATCGTGCGTACGGCGCCGGAGCCGACGCCGAATTTCTCGATCGCCTCGACGGCGCGCGCGCGGAGCTTGGGGTGAGTCGTCAGCCCCAAGTAGTTGTTCGAGGAAAGGTTGATGACCTCGCGGCCGTCGAAGCGGGAGACGGGAAGCTGCTGGGTTTCAAGGACGCGCAGCTTCTGGTAAAGCTTCTGCTCACGCAGCTTGTTCAATTCGTCGGTCAGGTACTGTAATTGAGCCTTGGGCATGGTTCCCTCAAGCTGTCAGCTCTCAGCGATCAGCCGTCAGCTTCTGGCTATTGTACTCTGCGGCAGGCGGCGGTGCCATATCCCGGCTCTCTAGTCGCTCATGCCCGTCGGCGGCCGGACGTGGCGCGGGCGTCTCGGCCGCTGTCGCGGGAGCGTCCCGCTCCCGCGCACGGGCAGGATGCCCGTGCCACGGCGGGCGAGACGCCCGCGCCACAGTTCTCGAAGAAGCGAAGAATCTTGGCATTTCGCTCTTGGCGGCGGAGGAGGAACTACCGGGATTCCTCGCTTCGCTCAGAATGACAGTGGGGAATTTCAGAATGACAGTGGGGATTTCAGGATGCTGCTCGGGTGGCGCGGCCGAGATCACTGCATCTTCCTGCGGATCTTTTCCAGAGCCTCATTGGCGAGCGTGTAATCCGGCGACAACTTGAGGGCCTGTTCCAAGTGGTAGCGGGCCTTGACATACATTTCCTTTGCCATGTATGCCCGGCCGAGGTTGTAATGGGGATAGTGGTAGGAGTCGTAGCGGCGGGACTGCAAGGCCCGCTCCAGCCAGGGAATGGCCTCGTCGTATTCACCTTTTTCAATCAAGTAAGCGCCAATGTCGTTGTAGGGGGTGCCGAAGTCGGGGTCGACCTGGATAGCCTTCTTGCATTCGGCAATGGCGTCTTCGATTTTTCCCTGGAGTCGGTGGGTCCACCCCAGAAAGGTAAAGGCCTCGGCAGTGGGATGCAGGTCGAGGGAGCGCTTGTAGAGCTCGACGGCCATGTCGTAGTCTCCGCCCATCTGATACTGGTAGGCTTCCTTGAGCAACTCCCAGGCGGATTGTAGCTCTTCCACGCCCATATGCATTCTCGGGTGAAACGCCCTGACTCAGGGGTAAGTTCCGGCGTGGCACTTGCGGGACCGGTGCGACGCCTAAGAGACTTTAGTTAGCACAGCCGCTGAGGGATGTCAATTACTACCCTGCAACGGCACGCAATGGCGTTGCAAAGGGAGCGTGACTGCTGCTATGCTGCAACTCGTTCAGGGTCCGATTCTCATGCCCACACAGCGCTGGCTGCACATCATCCCCGTTGCCTTCATCATGTACACGATCGCCTTCATCGATCGGACGAATATTTCCCTGGCGCTGCCTTCGATGAGCAAGGCTCTTCACATGTCGCCTCCCCAAGCAGGGGCTTCTGCGGGCGTCTTCTTCTGGGGCTACCTGCTCTTGCAGATCCCGGGCGGATACCTGGCGCAGCGATGGAGCGCCAAGCGCTTCGTGACCATCCTGCTGGTTCTGTGGGGAGCGTGCTCCGTAGGCTGCGGGCTGGTCCACACCTGGCGCGCGTTCTGGATGATGCGGTTCCTCTTGGGCGTGGCGGAAGGCGGCGTTTGGCCGGCTACCCTGGTCCTGCTGGCTCATTGGTTTCCGCGCGCTGAGCGGGCACGCGCCAATGCTTATTGGATGCTCTGCCTTCCTGTAGCCGTGGTCGCTTCTTCACCGCTTTCCGGGTGGATTCTGCAACGCTGGGATTGGCGCGTGCTGCTCATTTCGGAGGGCCTCTTCCCATTGATGTGGCTGGTGATCTGGTGGTCCTTTGTTGACGATCATCCACGCCAAGCCCGCTGGATTTCCGCTGAGGAACTTCACTTTCTGGAAACCACGCTGGAACGTGAGGCTTCAGAACTTGACCCTGGTGCTCCCGAACCCGTGCTTCGCTCTCTTCTCCGCCCTGCCCTTCTGCTGATGGTGGTGTACTATTTCTTGCAGAACTGCGGCAACTACGGCTATCTTTTCTGGCTGCCGAGCGCCATGCAAAATGCACAAAAGCTCAGCAGCGCCGAGGTGGGATTTCTCTTCACGCTCCCTTATCTCATGACCGCGGTCGGGATGATCGTCGTCTCCCGCCATTCGGATAAGACAGGCGAGCGGCACCGGCATGTGGCGCTGGCGATCGCATGGGGCGGCTTTTTCATGTTGGTCAGCGTTCTGTTGAGCCGTCAATTCCCTTCCCTCGCTTTCCTTGCCATCTCCCTTGTCGGCGCGGGGTCCTACGGTGCGCTGGGGCCTTTCTGGGCGATTCCTACCGAGACGCTGCCCCGGACCGCTTCGGGCTCCGCCATGGGCTTAGTAAATGCGCTCGGAAACCTGGGAGGGTACTTCGGGCCCTTGGCGGTTGGGTACATTAACCAACATACGGGGAACTTCAGATACGCCTTTGGCATGCTCAGCGCGGCGTACTTCACGGGTTCCCTAGTGATCCTTATGCTGCGCCCCCGCGCCCAGAGCCCGAGTTAGCCAATAGACAACAATCACCCCCGGCATCCTACTTTCTGAGGGGGAGTCCAATTCCCCTCCCCGCTGAGGAGGGGCAAGGGGCGGTGAGCCCGAACGCGTTTGAGACAGGTGCGTGGCGACCACTTAGAAGATGGCAACGGCTCGAATGGGCGAGCCCGAGCCGGCGCGGATCTTAAGTGGAAAAGCCAGAAAAAGGAAGAAATCGGGTAGCTCTCCCAGGTTTGTCAGGTTCTCGATGATGAGAAGATTCTTCTCGAGCACGACGGGGTGGATGGGATTGGTGCGCAAGGCTTCTGGCGGATCAGGGGAAAGCGTATCGACGCCGAGGGCCGCCGCCTCTTTGGAAATAAGGTATTCCGCGGCTTCCACGCTCACTCCTGGCCAGCACCCCACGTAGGGCTGGTCGTGTGGACGAAGCGCCCATCGCGCCGACCAGCCAAAGTCGAAAAGCACGATGTCGCCTTGCGCAATCGCGCCGTGCTGGAATTCCCAGTCCTCGATCTGCCGGCGCGAGACGTAATCGGACTCCTGGCATGCACGGCAATCAAGGTGAACGCCCCGGCCCATCAGGCGAGCTACGGGAATCTGGTCAATGGTGAGGTGTGCGTGGGGCTTGGCGTCGCTGATGAAGTGCGCCGGCGCGTCCACATGGGTACCGTTGTGCTCGTGCATCACCAGTTGATAGCTCAGCGAGCGCCCGCCATGCCAGTAAGAGCCCCACAGGTTGTGAAAGAACATGGAATGCGTGGGGAAGTGGGGCATGTGCTCTTCGAGGGTTTGGCTGAGGTCGACGATGCGGGAGCCGCGAAGATCGGACAAAAGACTGGAAAGTTCCATCATGTTCTCCCTGTCACTCGTTCGCCAAGAAGTTCAAACACCGCTTCAGCTCTTCCCTCAGGCGCAACTTTGAAGCAGCCTCTTTCCACGCGTCGCCCGTGGCTTCGTCTTGCATTCGCAGCAAGCGCCCACCGTCCAGCAAATCCTGCGGTCCGCCCGCGTATAGTTTGAGCAAAAAGAGGTCGCGGGCCCGGACAACCCGGAGTGACAACCCCTCCGTCTCGAAGGATTGAGCATTCCGGACAGCCTCCGATTGCCAGCGGGCAGACGGAAGGAGGAGATCACAGGAGACGTGACCTGCGCCAATGGGGAGATCCACAACCACGACACCCACAACGGGATCTCCTGGCGCTCCTTTTCGTGCCTGGGCGCGCAATCCATTCGCTGTGAGCTGCCCTGCGAGCCTCTCCATTTCGATCGGACTCAATAGGATCAGCAAATCCAGATCTTTCGTCGCGCGCACGACATTGTAGAAGGCCAATGCGAGGCCGCCGATCAAGGCGTAGGGAACTTCCAGGTTTTCAAGTACGCTCAGGATTTTTCGAAGGGCTTGAATTAACACGGAGCTCACGGCCTCTGGCACCAAGTTTAAGACAGAAGTCGGACAGTTCAAGTGCCTCGCGGAAACGCGCGACGGGTGTGAGTTGCGCTTCCGCCAATTCTCTCTCCCGTCGAAGTTGTTCTCTAAGTGCCGAGAATTGGCGACGGCGTTGTTTCCCCATAAGGTCAAATCCTGCTACGCAAGAGGGCGATCCCGTTTCACTCTGCGGTGGCGAAATAGCCCGGCTTCCAGCGGCAGGTGACGCCTTTGCGAGTCAGCAGGACGCGAATGCTTCGGTAGGTGCCATCGAGGAGGCCATTCGTGGGTGTATACCCCAGATCGTATTGCGCTCCCAGCTCGTGGTAGATGGCCTCCATCGCGTCGGCAATGTGCACCAGGCGTTGCGCGGAAAAGGTTCCGGTCTCCGCGCCCAGTCCCTTGTTCTGAGACGTTTCTCCGATCTGCCCGTGGGATAAATAGCCGGTTGCCAGGTCGGTGCCGGGGGCGTCACGGAGGGGGAAGAACGCTCCACCGCCCGTGCCGTCCGCAAACCCTGACAGGATGTCGTCCCCGGCATTTGTGAAGCCATAACTCGCATTGCCGATGGTATAAATCATGGTTTCGGCTTTGTGCGCCATGGAAATCGCTTCATCCAGGGAATGCTGGCTCCCGACGTCGAGGCCATCGCTGATCAGCACCAGGATCCGCCGCGTGCGCTCGGGGTCTCCTGCGTGCATCATCTTATCCTTGCAGGAGTTATAGATGGCGTCATAGAGTGCCTTCCCGCCTCCTGCCTTCAGGTCCTGAATCTTCTCGCTGAGAGTTTCAGGGTCGGTGGTGAAATCCTGAATAAGCGAACTGGAAGCATCAAAGGTTTCCAGAAAAATCTGGTTCTTGACGTTCCTTCCCTGCAACATCTGAAAGACGAAATCCGTCGCCGCATTCTTTTCGAACTCGAGTTGCCGCCGCGCACTATTACTGGTATCGAGGATCAGGCCAATCCGCAGGGGCAGGTGGGACTCCTGACTGAAGTAGCGGATCGACTGCGGCCTGCCATCTTCATAAATCTGAAAATCACTTTGCGTCAAATCAATGATCGGGAGGCCATGCTTGCCGACAACGGTCACCGGGACGTCCACCACCTTTACCAGGACCTTAATCTGGTCTTTGCTGGTCGGCGGTGCGGTCTCGCCTGGCCGAACGGCAGGTTGTTGGGATGAGTTCTTGGCGCCGGACGTTGACGACCCCGGCGACGTAGTCTGCCCCCGAACGAAGCAGACCGGCACGACGCACACGCCAACCACCAACGCCAGCGCCGCAATCCTGCCCAGGTTGCCTTTGAGGTTAACTCGCCGCGCTGGGCTTTCGCTGGTTCGTCCTGAATCGATGAGACACATACATCCCGTCCTTACAATACATCTGGACCGGCCGTTGTCGGCCCGCCAACAGATATATTACCTCAATCCTGCGGCGTAGTGTATCAGGGCGGCTTGGGCGTCACTGGAAACGCTCCAAGAAATCGAATTGCAGGGGCTAGCTGCGGCCGTCCTAGGGGAGCCACAAGGGTTACCGACGCGACGCCGCTCCGAGGCCTTTCGCGGGAGTGACCCGCGGGGAGAGGCGTTCGAAACGGAATTGCGCCCCAGGAATCTAATAAACTGTAACTAACGGTTCCAAGACAGGAGGGCGAATGGAAGCAATTTTAGAGGATGTACTGGATACTACTCCCGCCCCGCCCGCCGGAGTTTTATCCACGGTCGCACCGGTGCCTGACGACGAACTTCTGGACGCTTATTCGCGTGCCGTAATCGGCGCCGCGGAAAAGGTCAGCAGCTCCGTCCTCAACCTCGAAGTTCATCAGTCGCCCGAGAGGGAGCAAGCCACGGAGCCACGCGTCCCACGCCAGGCTCTCGGGCATGGATCGGGGTTCATCTTTACGCCCGACGGATTCATCCTCACCAACAGTCACGTCGTGCATAGCGCGAGCAAGATAGAAGCGACACTCACCGACGGCCGGCGATTTCAGGCCGACCTCGTGGGGGACGACCCGGAGACAGATTTGGCAGTAGTAAGAATCGAGGCCTCGAACCTCGTGCCCGCCTCCTTGGGGGACTCCCAGGCGCTGCGCGTGGGACAATTGGTCATCGCCATCGGAAACCCCTACGGTTTCCAATGCACGGTAACAGCAGGGGTGGTTAGCGCGCTGGGCCGCTCGCTCCGTTCCCGTACGGGCCGCCTTATCAGCAATGTGATTCAAACCGACGCCGCGCTGAATCCTGGAAACTCCGGCGGCCCGCTGGTGACCTCGCAGGGACAGGTGGTAGGCGTCAACACAGCAATTATCCTCCCGGCGCAGGGGATCTGTTTCGCCATTGCGGCCAACACGGCGAAATTTGTCGCGGCGCGCCTGATCCGGGACGGCAAGATACGCCGCAGCTTTATCGGCGTCGCCGGGCAGGATGTTCCCCTACCGCGCCGGGTGGTGCGGTTGAACGGCCTGGAAGTCGCAAGCGGCGTGCTGGTGGCGTCGGTGGAAGCTCAGAGCCCTGCGGAGATCGCGGGCCTGCGGGAAGGAGACGTGATTGTCGGCTACGACGATCATCCTGTCCCTGGAATTGACGCTCTGCACCGGTTGCTGACGGACGAGAAAGTGGGTGTCGTAGCCCAGGTGACAGTGCTCCGCCACGGCGAGAAGCGGCTCATCTCCGTCGTTCCACAGGAAAGCAGAAGACAGTAGACAGCGGCAGGGTGAAAGCTTGCCCGAATCGCGCTCGAGCCGGCCGGTTGCGCGTGTGGCTTTGCCCCCCTACTGCAAAAGAGGAGAGCGTATGAAGGTCGGATTGATTGGATTAGGGAACATGGGGTTTGGGATCGCGCAGAATCTGCTTCGGGCGGGCCACCCATTGACCGTTTACAACAGAACGCGGAGTAAAGCTGAAGCCCTGGCGTCTGCGGGCGCGCAGGTGGCGCACACGCTCACCGAAGCGTGCCAATCTGAAGTGGTCATGACCATGTTGGCGGATGACGCCGCCCTCGAGGAGATGGCGCTGGGAGACGGGGGTATCGTCAACACTCTCGCCGGGGGAGGAATTCACGTCTCCCTCAGCACCATCAGCACTGCACTCTCGAGGAGACTCACGAAAGAGCACGCCGGTCGCGGCCAGGTTTTCATCGCCGCGCCGGTTTTCGGACGGCCCGACGCCGCCCAGGCGGCGCGGCTGGTGGTAGTGGCCGCGGGTCCGCCGGAGGCGATAGAACGTGTGCGCCCGCTCCTGGCAGCCATCTCAAGGAAGGTCTTCGTGATAGGGAGTGAGCAGTACGCGGCCAATGCCTTCAAACTGGCGGGAAATTTCCTGATTGCCTCCATGCTCGAGTCCCTCTCGGAAGCCTTCGCACTAGCCCGAAAGTCCGGCGTCGAGCCCGGGCAATTCCTCGAGGTCCTCAACGGCTCGCTTTTCCAGTCCCCAGTGTACGAGAATTACGGCAAAATCATCATCGGGGAGAAGTTCTCGCCCCCAGGCTTTGCGCTCCGCCTGGGTCTAAAGGATCTCCGGTTGGTGCTTTCCGCTGCCGAAGAAGCCGCGGTGCCAATGCCGGTCGCCAGCGCAATTCGCGACCACTTCGTGAGCGGGGTGGCCCGGGGGTGGGGAGACTTGGACTGGGCGGCCCTGGCGAAAGTGGTGGCGGAGGATGCGGGCCTGTAAGTGTTGTAGCGGCGGTTGGGCAGTAGCGGCGACCTTTAGGTCGGCTGCGGCCGTGCTGACCTGAAGGTCGGCGCTCCGAGGAGGAAAGAGATATGAAAGCCATTCGCGTTCATGAATTCGGCGGGCCGGAAGTGATGAAACTCGAGGAAGTGCCGGATCTCACGGCCGGCCCCGGCCAAGTGGTGGTGAGTGTAAAGGCGGCCGGCGTGAACCCGGCGGATACTTACATGCGCACGGGCACCTATGCAGTAAAGCCTGCGCTGCCCTATACGCCCGGCATGGACGCAGCGGGGACGGTGTTGTCAGTCGGTGAAGGCGCGGACAACGTCCAGTTGGGTGAGCGTGTCTACGTGGGCGGAACGCTGCGCGGCGCCTATGCCGAGCAGACGCTCTGCGAGGCCGCGCAGGTCCATCCCTTACCGGCACGGGTCAGCTTTGCGCAAGGGGCCGGCGTCAACGTTCCCTATGCAACAGCCTACCGAGCCCTTTACCAGCGCGCGCAGGGAAGACCTGGGGAGACCGTGCTGGTCCACGGCGCCAGTGGAGGCGTGGGCATTGCCGCGGTGCAGATGGCGCGCGCGGGCGGGCTTAACGTGATCGGGACGGCCGGCACGGAGAAAGGACAAAGGCTCGTGCTCGATCAGGGCGCGCACCACGTCCTCGATCATCGCCGGGCGGGCTACGAGGAGGAGATCATGACGCTGACGAAGGGCCGCGGCGTCGATGTCATCCTCGAGATGCTCGCCAACGTAAACCTGGCGAAAGACCTCACCTTGCTCGCTCTGCGCGGGCGTGTGGTGGTGATCGGAAATCGCGGCAGCATCGAAATCAATCCTCGCGCCACCATGCAACGCGACCTGAGCATCCTGGGATTGATGTTACTGAATGCCACAAAGGATGATCTGGCCAGCATTCACGCGGCGCTCGTCGCGGGCCTGGAGAATGGAACGCTTAACCCCATGGTGGGCCGCGAGATGCCGCTCGCCGAAGCGCCACTCGCCCATCAGGCGGTCATGGAACCCGGCGCTTACGGGAAGATCGTTCTGATTCCCTAGAGAACGAATCCACATTCGATAACGCGTGTTATACTGGTTTCTTAGGACCAGTTGAGGGGCATTCCACCCAATCTATCTAAATTCTTACAAAGGAGTTCACCACTATGGCCGTTCGATCGTCCGAAGCTGAATGGAAAGGCAACTTGAGGGAAGGACACGGCACGATGAAGCTGGGCAGCGGCGCTTATGAAGGCAGCTACTCCTTCGCCTCCAGATTTGAAAGTGGCAAAGGCACGAACCCCGAGGAGTTGATCGCGGCTGCGCACGCCGGGTGCTACTCGATGGCTCTCTCAGCAGGATTGTCGAAGGCCGGCTTCACCCCCACACGCGTCCACACCACCGCCAAGGTGCACCTCGAACCGGTGGAGGGCGGATTTGGCATCACCAAGATTGAATTGCTCACCGAAGCCCAGATTCCGGGCATTAACAACGACGCTTTCCAGCAGCAGGCCGAAGCCGCCAAGAAGGGCTGTCCGGTTTCCAAAGCCCTCGCCGGAACGCAGATCACTCTAGATGCGAAGCTGGTGTGAGGGCGGGGAGGAGTCTGAAGTCAGAATCAAGTGTGAAGGGTAAAGGGTAAAGGTTAAAGCGTAAAGGGTAGACGCAACCTTCACATTCTGACCCGTGTCGAGCGCATTCACGTTTATGCCGTGCGCCCTCCTTTATCCTTCAGCCTTTACCCTTTAACCTTCGTTCTGACTCCAGCTCGTCACTCGTCACTGTTCTTGCACGCGGATTCCCCGATGGAATAAAATCACGGCGGGGGTTCATGTGCACAGCCACGGTCATGGCCACAGCCACAGTCCTGGGCACAGTCACAGCCATTTTGAGCGGCGGGATTGGGTCGTCAAGGGCGCGCTGCTGATTACGCTGATCCTGGTGGTGATTGAGTTCGTCACCGGCCACCTCTCGCACAGCCTGGCGTTGGTAAGCGACGGCTGGCACAACCTGACCGATCTTCCCTCGCTGGTGCTCGCCTGGATTGCACTCTACTTTGAGCGTAAGCCTCCCGACCAACAGAGAACCTACGGCTACCAGCGCGCCGGCGTGCTGGCTGCCTTCGTGAATTCCCTGCTGCTGGTGGTTGTGGCCATCTTCATCTGCTACGAAGGCTACGAGCGGATCATGAGGCCGGAGCCGATCGCCACCCAAGCCATGTTGATTGTCGGAATCGTGGCCTTCGTTATAAACGGAAGCATTTCACTCGCACTGGCATCGGGCCGCCGTGATTTGAACCTGCGCGCCGTCTTCATTCACAATCTGGGCGACGCACTTTCCAACCTTGCACTGATCGCTGGAGCCTGGCTGATTCATAGAACCGGCCAGACGTTGATCGACCCGCTCATCGCATTCCTGATCTCGGGAATGATCGTGTGGACGGCGCTGGGAGTGATTAAAGATTCGACCAACATCCTGCTGGAGAGCCTTCCCAAGGGCATGGAGTTGGAACGGGTTGCCAATGCCATGCTGGAAGTGCAGGGCGTGCGTGAAGTCCACGATATTCATATCTGGAGCTTGGGGACTGAGTCTCACGCTCTTTCCTGCCACATCCAAATCCTTGACATGCCGACCTCCGAAACTGAAAGAATCTGCCAGCGATTGCGAGAGGTCTTGGCCACCGCCTTCGGCATCACTCATTCCACCATTCAATTCGAACACACCCACGCGCCCGGTGATTTTCACCGCTACATGCCGGAACCCGCGCCCGGAAGCGAACAGAAATGAGGCAGGTCGGCAGGTCAGCAGATCGGCAGATGGGCAGATCGGCAGATGGGTAGATCGGCAGGTCGGCAGATCGGCAGGTGCAGCGTTCATTCCAGGGCGAGTGAGGGCAGCTCAAGACGCAAGACGTAAAAGGCAAACGGCAAAGCCCCACTGCCGTTCTAATACTTCGTCTTGAGATTTGTTTGTGATTCGTTGTGTTGCTTACGCGCTCGAAACTTCCTACGACTTCAGGGCGCCCATGCGTGGAGCCGCGGAACCCAAGTCGATCTCACCTCCGTCAGCTTTCCGTCTGCCGATCTGCCGAGCTGCCCATCTGCCCACCTGCCTACTGCCTGGTAATTCTCTCCAGTCCGTCAAGGTAGGGCCGCAATGCCTTGGGGATAATGACGGAGCCATCTGCCTGCTGGTAGTTTTCGATGACCGCCACCCAGGTTCTTCCGACGGCAAGGCCGCTGCCGTTCAATGTGTGAAGCAACTCTGTCTTACCGGACTTGCCGCGGCGAAAGCGAAGGTTGGCGCGGCGCGCCTGAAATGCCTCGAAGTTTGAGCAAGAGGATATCTCTTTGTACTCGCCGGCGGCAGGAAGCCACACTTCCAAGTCATAGGTCTTGGCTGAGCTGAAGCCCAGGTCGGCCGTGCAAAGCGCTACTACCCGATACGGAAGCTCCAGGCGCTGCAAGATGGCTTCGGCATTGCGCGTGAGGGACTCGAGTTCGTCGTAAGAGCTTTCCGGAAGGGTGAATTTCACCATCTCGACTTTCTGGAACTGATGCTGGCGGATGATGCCGCGAGTGTCCTTGCCGGCAGCGCCCGCTTCGCTGCGGAAGCAGGCAGTCCACGCGCAATGCTTCACCGGCAGCCTCTCGGCTTCCAGCACCTCTCCAGCGTATAGATTCGTCACCGGAACTTCGGCGGTGGGGATGAGCCAATAATCAGTTCCTTCGAGCTTGAAGAGGTCATCCTTGAACTTGGGTAAATTACCGGTGCCGAAAAGGCTCGACGAGTTCACGATGAAGGGAGGAAGGATCTCGGTATAACCGTGCTCTTTCGTGTGCACATCGAGCATGAAATTGGCCAGCGCTCGTTCCAGCCTGGCTCCCGCACCACTGTACACCGCGAAGCGCGTCCCGGCGATCTTTCTTGCCCGCTCGAAATCCAGGATGCCCAGGGCCGGGCCAAGGTCCCAATGCGCCTTCGGTTCGAAGTCGAACTCGCGGGGCGTGCCCCAACGACGAACCTCCTGGTTCTCCTCTGAGCCGCGGCCAACGGGAACGCTCGAGTGAGGCAGGTTGGGAATAGTGCGCAGGAGTTCTTGCAGTTGCTCGTCGTATTTATTGGCCTTCTCGTCCCACTCCTGGATTTCCGTGCCCACCTGCTTCATCTCGGCGATCAGGGCAGAGGCGTCCTGTTTCGCCTTCTTCAACGCCGCGATTTCGTCGGATACCTTGTTGCGGCGCGCCTTGCGCGTTTCCGCCTCCAAAAGAAATTTGCGCCTCTCGCGGTCAATGGTCTCAAACCCGCCGAGCTCCTCTCCCAGGCCGCGCTCGCGCATTTTCTGCTTCACCAATTCCAGATTGTCACGGACGAAATTCAGATCGAGCATGGTGGCTCCTTGTTATTCTTAGAATCGTCAATTTAATCCAGGCGCGCGAGCGTGTCAAACCTAACGGCTTCGTTTTGACAATCCCGCAGCACAAGTCTAGGCTTGATCGAGACGGGGGAGGTCCCAATGCGTACGGTGGTGATCAGTTTTGTGTTGCTGGGTGTGGCTGCTTCGGCAGGCTGCCATAAGCTCAGCGGAATTGATTCGAAAGCGGCAGTTCAGCAGGCGATCGAGGAGCACCTGAAACAGCAGCCAAACGTCTTCTTCCAGAACATGACCGTGGAGCTGGGCGACGTGACCTTCAACGGAGACACGGCTCTGGCGCAAGTGAAATTCCGAAGCAAACAAGCTCCCAATACGGCCGTGGGCATAGTTTACCGATTGCGCAAAACCGGCGATAAATGGCGGGTTGAATCCACTGCCACGGCGAGCATGCCCGGCACAACTCCGCATGGCAGCAACGCCGCTCCCATGCCCCTTCCATCCACTAACCCTGGCGTCGGTCCCGAGCCGAGCCACTAAGGAGGGAATAGGGAACAGGGAGCGGGGAACACGGAAGAGAGAATCTGTATCAGAAGGACCGGTCCTGTTCCCTGTTCCCTGTTCCCTATTCCCTATTCCCTGTTCCCTATTCCCTGTTCCCTGTTCCCTGCTCTAATTTCCCGGCACGACGGAACGCCGCCCAGGCCTTGCGCTGTCTCGACGGCCCTCACAATAGCTTCTGCGGTCGCCTCGGCTGCGGCTGTCCCGACAGTGTTCACATCAGCCGGCTTTCGACCCACCGAAAGCGCGAAGACCAGATCGCCGTCCCATTGGGTGTGAACGGGGCGAATAGCGCGCGCCAGTCCATCCTGCGCCATCTGGGCTACCTTCGTCATCTGGATTTTATCGAGCGCGGCGTTGGTCATGACGACCACCAGCGTCGTGTGGGTTGCTCCAAAAGCCTGTCCGGCGCGGCCTTCGAACATGCTCTCCACAGTTCCCACGAACTCGGCTGAATCGCGCGACCGGCGGGCTCCGGCAAGCACTCTGCCGCTCCTGGAATCCACGACATCGCCAAAGGCATTCACCACGGCGAGGGCCTGCACGCGGACTCCGCCCTGCAATTCCCGGCTCCAGAATCCCACGCCACCCTTGGTGGCGCGGTCAATGCCGAAGAGCTTTCCGACCGTCGCTCCAGTCCCTGCTCCAACCGACCCTTCGACTACCTCTCGGCTTGCTTTCCGGCAGGCTCGAAGCGCCATCCGCCGGTCTGGACGGGCGTTTGAAGAGGCCAAGTGGAGGTCGAAGATGACGGCGCCAGGCACGATGGGCACGCGGACTTTCCCGGCCGGAAATCCGACGCCGCGCCCCTCCAAGTAATCCATAACACCCGCGGCAGCGTCCAGGCCGAAAGCACTCCCTCCACTCAGGAAGATTGCGTGCACGCGCTCCACCACATGGCCGGGAAGGCAAGGAGCCAAATCACGCGTGCCCGCAGCGGAACCGCGAATATCGACTCCGCAGACCGCGCCCGCTTCGCAGAGGACCACACTGCATCCTGTCAGACCTTTGAAGTCGCTTGCGTGTCCGATGCGGACGCCTGGAATTGTGTGCAAATCGAAAACCTCACCGCCGAGTTGCGGAGACACAGAGACAAGGCCCTTCGTATTCAATACCGGCGATTCTGCGCCTCCGCGGTGCGAGCGTCTTGAAGCGTCCTCTTAGATGTGCTTGAGGGTGGTTTTGATTTGGTCGTCCAGCTTCTTAACCTGTTTTTCTTTATCCGCGTTAGGCGTCTCTTTCAACAAGCCTTCCGCCGCCTTAACCGCCTCGGACGCCTCGTTGCAGACCGCCCGGAGTTTCACAGGATCGTTGCCGTGCTTGCGGTCGAGCAAGCCCGCCCCGTCGACAAGTTGATTGCCGATGAAAATAGTGAAATCCAGACCATCGAGCGTAGTCGAGCCGGAGGCCAGGGCGCTTCGGGCCTTCGAGCGATCCCCGCCGACGACGCCCGCCAAGGCATCGTCAATCGCTTTGTTTAGCGAATCGAGTGCCGCGGCATCCTGGTGGTCCGGCTCAATCCAGCCGCCGTCCTTGACACGCGCGAGATCAGCCACTTCAAAAGGACCCTCGACCGAGGGGTAGGGCGCTTCCAGGGTCAATTGCTTCGAGACTTTGCCGCCTTCCAGTACCTGGTGCGCGGTTTCGGCCAGGCCGAGCGCGGCCTTCATCCCGTCGAGCATATAGTCGTGGCGCAAGCGATCATATTCGGCTTTGAAATGCGCATTCTTCGTCGCATCGGCGCCTTTTGAATAGGCTTCAATAAGATCCTTGCAGCTCTGGACCTGCCCGGTGAAAATCACCGCACGGAGCACTTGCGCCCGTTCGGTATATTTTGTAGGCGGTGTGGCGGTGGCCAGCCCGTCGGAAAACTCCAGAGCTCGGTCAAAGCGGCTACGTTTGAACATATCTTTGGCGTCCTGGTAATCGGCCGCTGGGCCGGTCGGCTTGGGCACGGGCGCCGAACAACTCAAAACGAGTGCCAGGCTTGTGAGCAACAACACCAGCAGTCGATGAACACTTAGGAGCGAATGATTGGCTTTGGGCATTTGCTTATCTCCTGAGAGAGTGAAGGCGTGGTTCATTTCGCCTGAGGAACATCCGGCGCCGCTTCGCTCGACACCCCCTTGAGTCACTTGGTCTCCCTTGCCGCGTCTTCTCTGCCGGGCTAGTTCGCCAAGCAAGGCAGCAAGGCAATACAATTCGGCGCGGGAACTATATGACAAGCTTGGAACGAATTCAATAGGGCAATGGCCCGGTCGTGGTGTCATATGCTAAGAATCCTGTACCGGGCTGCGGCATATCGAATCGGATCTCTTTCCAAATGGCACGAATGCCGCCATAATCCTCTTCCCCCGCACGCTGTTTCGAACGGAGGCATGCCATGAAGACTATTTTCCTCGCACTCAGGTCGGTGATCTATATGACCGGGTTTCTGTTTTTCTTTGGTTGGATTGCCCTGCTGGTTCGATCCTTCGACCAGAGGTTTGGACTCTCCTTACCCGCGGCGGCCGAAATACCCGGCGCAATCCTGGAGGTCCTCGGCGCATTTCTGGTGCTTGCCTGCGCGGGCGTTTTCATTATCCGAGGTCGCGGAACACCTGCCATTTTTGATGCTCCACGGGCCTTCGTCGCCATCGGCCCCTACCGGTTCGTCCGCAACCCAATGTACATTGGGGGACTGATACTGCTTATCGGGTTCGCCCTCTACGAGCGTTCGATTTCGATTCTGGTCCTGGCTTTGCTCCTGTTCGCTCTCGTTCACCTCTTCGTGCTCCTCTACGAAGAACCTACCCTGGTACGGAAATTCGGAAGGTCTTACCAGGAGTACCGTCGAGCCGTGCGCCGGTGGATTCCGCGCTGGCCCGCTGGAACAAAGATTCTATGAAACTGCTTCCCTCCAATGCCTGCCTGTGGAATGCTGGACGAGCCGGAACCGCCATCTCTGCCTTCAACATCCCGCTTACGCGGACCCGGAATCCCGTGGCCGCGCTACGGCAAGCCTTCCCCGTACAAGTTGTATATAATCAATCAGACGAGTATGCGACTCCTCAAGGCGAGATGGCCTCTCTTCGTAGGTTTTATCCTGCCCCTGCTTCTTGGGGTCGCCGGATTAGCCATTTGGAAGGCGTCGCGAGCGCTCCAAAAGGCCACCTCGGAAGTGGCGGCAGAAGACAACCTGAAATTCGCGGTCTCGCGTTTAAACCGTGCGGCTCCGCCGGGCGTCGAATGGATCAGTTCGCCGGCGGCATTCAATGATGCGGCCTTTTTTGGCAGCCGTCTGTACGTTTGCGGCCCGTCGGGCCTCATCGAGTATTCCATGGATGGGAAGCCCGGGGCGCGCTACCGAGTGGGCCTCGAGTTGCCCGCAGCGCCTCTTGTAGGGATGTCGATCGGCCGCGCGGCAGATGCCGCCGAACCGGAACTCTATCTCGCCACGGCGGGCGGCGGCTTGCTGGCGTTCGGCGAAAAGAGTGTGCGGCAAATCCTTCCCGAGGCTGGGCCGCTTCGCCAACTCACTGCCGTACTAGCCCTGCCGACCGGTCGAGTTTTGCTGGGCACGGAGAAAAGCGGCGTCCTGGTTTACGACGGCACACACCTCTCATCCTTCCATCCCCAACTTGCGAAGCTGCACATCACGGCGCTGGCGGGTGACGACTCCAGCCTCTGGGTGGGCACGCTCACGAACGGCGTCGTTCATTGGCACGCGGGCCAGGCCGACCGCTTCGCGGAGTCGGAAGGGCTGCCCGATCAGCGCGTTCTTTCCCTGGCGGTCGAGGGAGACCGGGCCTTTGTGGGCACCCCAATGGGCGTGGCGGAATTCCGGGGCGGTAAGTTCAGGCGCGTGCTGGCATCGAGTTTCTTCGCCAGTTCGCTGCTCGTCGATGGCGAAACGCTCATCGTGGGCACGCTCGACGAAGGTATTCTCGAGGTCCCTCTCGCTCCAGGCGTGAATGCCGGCCCGCGCCCGCACGGCCAGGAAATCTCGGGCCGCATCATGCGCCTGCTGCCGGCCCAGGGCAACCTCTTCGCATTGACGGACAGCGGATTCTACAACTTCAATCCGCGTGGCGGCGCGTGGCGCCCCGCTTTCGAGCGCGAAGCTTCGTTGCTGGCGGACCGCAACGTCTCCGCGCTTGAATTCGATTCCTCCGGTCGGCTCTGGGTGGGTTACTTCGATCGCGGCCTGGACGTGCTCTCACCCGGCGGCGAGCGTGCTACGCACCTGGAGGATGAACATGTCTTCTGCGTCAACCGCATCGTTCATGACTCCCAGCGCGACGCCACCATCGTGGCCACGGCCAACGGCCTCGTCGTGTTCGACGCAGCCCTGCGGCAACGCGAAGTCCTTGGCCATAACGACGGGTTAATAGCCGATCACGTGACCGACGTGGCCTTGACAGCAGGCGGCATGACCTTGGCGACGCCCGCCGGCATTACCTTTCTCACCTCCGGCGGCGCAAGCAGCATCTACGCCTTTCAGGGCCTCGTGAACAACCACGTCTATACCCTGGCGGCGGAGGGCACGAGGCTGCTGGCGGGAACACTTGGCGGCCTGTCGGTTCTCGATGACGGCAAGGTACGCATGAACTACACCACCGCCAACTCCGGGTTGAAAGCCAACTGGATTACGGCCCTCGCGCGCGTTGGCGACGAGTGGTTCGTGGGAAGCTACGGGGGCGGGATTTTTCGCCTCGATCCCACCGGCCGCTGCGAAAGGTTTCCCGACGCCTCGCAGGCGTTCGTGGTGAATCCCAACGCCATGCTTGTTACAGGCCAGCGCGTTTACGCCGGAACCTTGGGAAGGGGATTGTACGTTTATGAGCGTGCGCAAGGGCGGTGGAACATCGTTACGGCCGGCTTGCCTTCAGCGAACGTCACCGCCCTCGCGGTCCACAATGGCTACCTTTACGCGGGTACGGACAATGGTTTGATTCGGATCGCGGAACAGAACCTCATTTCAGAAAATCAACCATGAATGCGGGCGTAACAATGCGCGTGGCGCCGTGTGCTTTCAGAGCCAGTAGTGACTTGTCTCCGGTAACCAGAAACGAGGCCTCACTGGCAGCGGCCAGCGCTAAGAGGAAGCTGTCTTTGCTGTCCGGTGCGGCGACCGAAGGCAGAGGGTTGGAACAGCAGAATGCCAAGTCGCGGATGCTCGCAACAAAAAGCTCCGCATCGCTTTCAAGCAACCGCGCACTGAAGAAAGGCCTTTGGAGGACCGAGCGAAGTTCCGCGACGAGTTCATCAGAGATGACCAGCGTGAATACCTTCCGCTTCCAGGCAGCAAGCAATCCGGCTGGCGCGCCACGAGGCGAGAGCAGCGCGGAAAGCAGAACGTTCGTGTCGAGGATGACGCGCATCAGGACCGCCTGGCGGGGCGTCGGTATCGTTCCGTGCGGACGGCCTCAACGGCTTGGTCGATTTCCTTCTGAAGTCGGTTGGCAGGGAGGTCAGCGAATCGCTCTCGCGCGGAGACGGTGGTCTGGTCAAAGACCCGCCACCGGACGGCTTCCTCGATGAACTTGGATAGAGCGCCTTTCTTAAGTCCTCGCGCGCCGAGAAAGGAACGCAGGGTGAGATCAGTCTCTTTGGACCAGGTGATGGTCAATCGAGTGGTATCTTGGGCTTCGGGCATGGGGTGCTCCTCGGCGCGTAAGCGTATATCCGACTATCAGGATATCCGACTAACCGTCAGTTGTAAAGAGCTCAGTGAAACCGTACTCTGCCTGATGTTCGGTGCTCTGCCTCTCTATGGCGATCAGATTCCCCAGACCGAACAGCCATGATCTATGGCCTGCGGTGCCGGTTTAATTCCCGGCGAGCTGAGAGGGGCTATGCGCGTTTGCAAGCCAGCGTTTTATCCCAAGACGGGTTCACCTATGAAGCGAAATTATTGCTTAATGATCCTCGTTCTTATCGCCACCGCCGCGTGGTGCCGCGCTGACGCTGGCGTCATCATTCCCCTGGGGGAGGAACGGCCGAACCCTGCAATCTTATCGCTCGACGAAATGCACATCACCGTCTACATCGACAACGGCGATGCCCGCGTCTTCATCCAGCAGATTTACGGCAGCCATCGCGGAAACGTCCTCGAGGGCAATTACATTTTTGCCCTGCCCAGCCGCGCGGCCATCTCCGACTTCGCCGTGTGGGACGGCGTAACGCGCATTCCCGGTGTCATCCTGGAAAGAAAGCGCGCCGAGGAGATTTACAACGCGCTGAAGTGGCAGTCAATCGACCCCGGCCTGCTCCAGATGGGCGAACGCGGCGCGGAAGAGGCGCGGCGCAGCCAGGTGTTCAGCGCGCGCATCGTTCCCATTCCGGGCTTCGGCACAAAACGTATCGAGATCGAGTATCACGAGACCCTCCCGGTTGAAAATCTCGAGTCGCTTTTCGCCGTGCCTCTGCATCCCGATGCCTACCAGGCCCAGTCGGCCGCTCATCTCAGGATCGACTTCGAGTTGCACAGCCAACACCCCATCCGGGAGTTTCAGGTCGTCGGTGAGACGTTTCCTCTGAAGATTACGGAGCGCGGACCGGCGGTGGTGAAGGCTTTGCTCGAAACCAACGACATCCTGTTCAAGGAAGATTTCGCCGTACGATATACCTTGGACGAAGCCAAAGCCGACTCGCTCCAGGTCCTGACCTATCGCAACCCGCACCCTCCGCAACCCGATGCCGCGGCGACGGAGGCTCCGCCCGCGCGCTCGAGCGAGCCGGGCTTTTTCGAGGCCTCGGCATTGTTCGCCGCTCACGCCCACGTGTCCTCTGCCGGCGGCGCAGCCTCAGCCGGATCGCCAAGAACTTTTCTGGTGTTGTTCGATACCTCGCTTTCCATGCAGTGGGAGAAACTGGAGCACAGCTATCAGGCCATGGAAGCGCTGCTTCGCTCGCTGCGCCCCACCGACCGCTTCAACGTTCTCCTTTTCAATACGGGGCTGAACTGGTTCGCAAAGCAGTCCGTGAGCGCTGACAAACCTGCGGTGGAGCGCGCTCTCGAGTTCGTGCGAGCCAGCAGACTGCGCGGTGGAACCGATCTTCAGCAGGCGCTCGCTGCCGCCCTCGAGCAGGCGAAAGGTTCGAGCGGCGAGAGCTACCTCATCCTTTTGAGTGACGGAGACGCGACGCGCGGCCTCATTGGCACGGGACGGCTGGCGGCGTGGTATTCGCAGCAGTGGAAGGCCTTGCCCGAGGTCTCGCGTCCCCGCACCTATGCCTTCGGGGTCGGTGACGACGCCAATCAGGCGCTCCTGCGCCTGCTCGGCCGCAATCGCGGTCTGATGGAATGGGTCCGCTCGACGGAGCCGATGGATTTCAAGCTGAATGCCTTCCTCGGCAAGGTCGGACGAGATTCTCTCGCGCAACTGAAACTGACCACCACGCCGGCGGCGAACTTCGATCTTGTTTATGCGCTTGAGGATACAGTCTTCCCCGGCTCTGTCGCCGCCTGGGTCGGCCAATACAAGAAGCCATTGCCCGCCGCACAGTTCGATATCCAGGCCATTCGGGAGGGCACTTCCGCCAGGATGCGCGCCAGCGTGCCACTGCCGCAGGAAAACCTTGAGCATCCGGATCTGCCGCGCACCTGGGCCAAGGCGCGCGTTGATGCGCTGCTGGCCAAGATCGAGCGCGACGGCGAGGACCGCGCTTCCGTGGACGAAATCATTCGCCTGGCTCGCAAGTACAAATTCGTTACGCCCTACACCTCGTTCCTGGCGGCTCCCCGGGCTCTGCTGCGTCCGCGCGTGATCCGGCCCGGCGATCCCGTGATACGCGTGAAGACAGATCCCTCCATAAGTTCCGTGGTGGCGCTATTCCCCTTTGGGTTGATCAAAGCCCTGCGCTACCTGCCGGGCGAGGACATCTGGCAAACCCGCTTCCTGGCGCCCGAGGAAATGACCGATGGGACCTACGTGGTTCGACTCATCCTGCGCGACCGCGATGGCCACGTCTATCGCGAGTCGAAGAGCTTCGTTATTGTCACGCAGCCTCCGGTCGTAAGGGTTCGCCTCGACAAGAATCAATTCCGGCGCGGCGAGTCGATTCCCCTGCGCGTCAGCGCATCGGCGCGGACGCGCACCGTGGTGGCTCGCCTGTACGGCACCGAACCCGCCTATCTCACCTGGAACCAGGACGCAGGGGCCAACACCGGTAGCCTGCCCATTCCCGCGGACCTTCCTGCGGGCACTTACACGCTGACGGTCACGGCGGAAGATATCGCCCACAACATCGGCAGCCAGGAGGTGGCCATTGAAATCCTCCCCTAGCTCGCGCTCCCGAATCCTTCTGGCCGTTCCGGTCACTCTCCTGCTCTTCGCCGGGCTTACTGCGCGCGGCGATCTCGTCGAATGGTTACAAAACCTGGAAAGCAACGGCCGCTTCGAAGCGGTCTTCTTCCGCAGCATAACGCTTTTAGGCGGCCCGGTGAGCGTTCCCCGCCCGCCTGGCGAGGCTCGCAACGCCTTAAACGACCTTGTCTCGAAATCTCCCCATGATCCCGAGTTGTATCGCATGCGCGCCCGCGCCGGCGAGGCGCAATTAGATTTCGCAGCCGAGGAGGCAGACTGGCAGAAGTATGCCCAACTCGCCCCCGATAAGGCCGACGCCCAATTGCAGCTTGCCGACTTTTACCATGGGCGCGTACGCCCGTTGGACGAGGTCAAGGCGCTCGCCGCCGCCGCGCAGGCCCCTACCTTGCCTGCGGAAAAACTGCGGCCCGCGAACGAACAGCGGGGCTGGCAGGCTTTCGAACGCAGCTTCGAGGTCATCCGCCTGCAAGCGTTACCCGAGGCGCTCTCGCTCCAGCAATATGACTTGTGGCTCGAGCGCTACCCTCATGAGGCGGCAGTTTACTCCCGCTTCTTTGATTTTCTTACCGGCGGGAGAAACGTAGCCCAAAAGACGGGGCCCGGGGGAGTCGAGGCTCATGCAGGTTTCGACTCCTTGACTCCTCGACCCTCAACTCCTCAACTTTCTGAAGAGGCTGAGCGGCTCATTCGCCGTTACGAGAAAGCGTTTCCGGGCGATCAGGTTTTTCCCATCGAAGCCCGCGCTACTCTGGCCTATAAACGCGGCTCAACGGACGAGGCGCTGGCCATCTATGACCACAATTTTCAGCCCCTCTGGCCGCCCGAGCTCATGCAGGACTACTTTTCTCTGCTGAAGGATACACATCGCTTGCGGGAATTCCTTAGCCGCGCCCGCGCCGCCGTTTCCGCCGATCCCAGCGACGTGGCGGCCGCCTCGCGCCTCTTTTATTACTTCCAACAGCAAGGCAATGCGGCGGAAGCGCAGCGCGCGCTCGTCGAGTATCGGCTGCGCATGGAGAGAACCCATGCGGCCTGGAAAGCAGACCAACTCTGGACGCTGGCGCGCCTCCTGGACGGCATCCACGCCTATAACGAAGCCGCGCGGTGTTATTACGCACTCTACAGCTTGCCCGGCGCGGAGCCCGCGCTTCAGGAGAAGGCTCTTGCCGGAATCGCCAAACTTCTTCTCTCTGCCCCCGAGCAGCCTATCGAATTCGGCAACAACTCGATTTCTTTCCTTCGTGATATCGGCTCCATGGATCCCTATCCCGGCTTTTTGAACGGCGTCCTCTCGTTATTGCTGAACTCCCAGTCGCCCGCCTTTCAATACTCGCAAGCCGAGGGGACTGCCGTGGCGTATTTTCATCGCGCGCGGGCTGCCCAGCTCATCGGGCTCTTCGACCAGCGCTTTCCGCAAGCGGCCGAACGCAGCGAACTCCACGCCAGTCTGCTGGATGCCTATGCCGTCTATGCGCTGGATGATGCCATCTTGCGGGAAGGCCGCCAGTTCCTGAGCGCCTTCCCCAAGGCGCCCCAGCGCGTGCATGTCGCCCTGCTGATGGCTGATTCCTACGCGCGCAAGGACATGGAGAAGGAGGAACTCACGCTCTACGACCAGCTATTGACCGAACTGGCCGCGCGTGCCGATCACGTTCCGCTCGGCGAAGGCGCCCGCGTAAACGCTTCGGTGGGGCAGCCGTCCGGGGGCGCCGAGCCGCCCGAAGAGGAGGAGGCTGCGCCCGAACAAACCTCCGAAGCCACGAGCCCATCCTTTGCTCCCGCAGGCGGCCCAGCTACGGCAGTCCCGCGGGTGGTCCGGCCACGCCGCCCTCTGCCCTTCCAATCCCGCCTCCGGGCAACGCGCACGCCGCCTGCCCGTTCGGGAGAAGCGCGATCGCCGGAATACTCACAAGTCCTGGAACGTTACATTTCGCGCCTGGTCGCCCTTGGCAGGCCACTTGCCGTGCTGGACCTTTTCCGGCGCGAGATGGATCACAATCCTAACGACCCCGGGCTCTACGAACGGCTGGCCACTTTCCTCGAGCAGAACCGCATGGACGAACGCATCGAGGCCGTTTACAAAAAGGCCCTCCAGCAGTTCCCTGATCGCTCCTGGTATCAAAAGCTGGCCCGCTGGTATCTGCGCCGGCACGAGCGGCAGCAATTCGAAGAGCTCTCCCGGCAGGTGATCCAGACTTTTTCCGGCACGGACCTTGAGGAATATTTCCGCTCGGTGGTTTGGAGCGGCCCGGTCGTACCCCAGATGTACATGCAGTTGAACCTCTATGCCCACCAGCGGTTTTCGCACAATCTCACCTTCGTGCAGAATCTGCTGGTGGCCTTCCGCTCCAAGCAAACCTACAACCGCCAAGCCTGGGAGGCGCTGATTCGCCAGTACTGGTTCTATGACGACACGATGCGTTCGGAGTTCTTTGCTGATCTCGCCAGCGGCGGCCGGCTCGATTCCGAGCTTGAAGCGGTCCGAGCCTCGATTCCCCAGGCCGCCTCCGGGCAGTGGGACGCGCTGACCAAGGCCAATCCAGCCGCCGCGCAGTTCGTCGCCGAGGCGGAAATTTGGCGCTCCCACTTTGAAGCTGCGGTGCCGCTGAGCAAGGCGATTGCAGAGGCTTACCCGGCCGACTTCGAAATGGGCCGGCGCGCCTCTTCCCTCTTCCGATCGCTTGCTCCCTTTAATCCGCAGGACACTGCGGCCGCCGCATCAATTGAGGAAACTCTCTCGAAGGTACGCCCCGGTGATCGCGACGTTCTGATTCGCATCGGCGACATTTACGCCGACCGCGAAATGTTTGCCAGGTCGCGACCGTATTGGAATCGCGTGCCCGGACTCGAGCCTGGCAATCCCGACGCTTTCCTCGAATCGGCGACCGTTTTCTGGGACTACTTTCTCTACGGCGATACGCTGCGAATTATCAATGACGCGCGCAGGAAATTCTCGAACCCGGCCCTCTTCGCTTATGAGGCGGGTGCGGTGTATGAGGGTCAACGGGACTATCGGCGCGCGGTCGGGGAATACCTGAGCGGCGCGCTGGGTTCGGCGGCCGACTCGCCGGCGCGCGCGCGGCTGTTGCGTCTGGTCAAGCGTTCCAACCTGCGTGCGACGATCGAGCAGGCGACCGAGAAAGCAGCCGGCGGCGCTAACCCCGATTGGAATGCCGTCTCACTGCGCCTTGACGTGCTCGAAGCGCTCAACCGCCGCGCGGATCTCGAAGCCTTTCTGACGCACCTGGCGCAGGAGACGTCCTCGCTCGAGCTTCTTGCGCAAATTCAGCCGGTGGCGGAACGCTACGGTTTCGACAACGATCGCATCCTTATCCTCGAGCGCGAAATTGCTCTACTGGCGGACCCGGTCGAAAAACTCCAGCTCCGCCTGCAACTGGCCCGCTTCTACGAATCGAAGAACCAGGTCGAGCAGGCTCGCGCGTTAATGCAGACTGTCTACAGCGAGAACCCGTTGCTGCTCGGCGCGGTCCGATCCACGGTAGATTTCTACTGGCGCAACAAGATTTGGGACCCCGCCATCGACACCCTGGTGAAAGCGGCCAAAGCGGCTTACCCGGAACTCGGCAGGCAACTCAGCTTCGAGGCGGCAGCGAAGGCGGCGGAAGTCAAGGAATACGCGCGCGCCCGCGAATTGCTCACCGCGCTGCTCCAGGATCAGCCCTACAACGCCGAATACCTGGCGGCCATGGCGGATACCTACGCTCGCGAAGGCGACGATAAATCCCTGCGCGACTTTTATCTTGCCAAAATCCTGGCCTTCCGCGACTCGAATCTGCCCGCCGATGAGAAGACGGCTCGCATCGCGGCGCTTCGTCGCGGGCTGATTCCCGCCCTGGCCCGTTTGAAGGATTTTGCCGGAAGCGTTGATCAGTACATCGAAATCATCAACAAGTTTCCGGGAGATGAAGGATTGGTTCAGGAGGCAGCAGGCTTCGCCGGCCGCAACAGCCGAGGCAAGCAATTGCTCGATTACTACACCAAGACCGCCGCCGATTCTCCCAAGGATTTCCGCTGGCCCATGGTCGTGGCGCGCATCGACGCTTTCTTCGAAGATTATCCCGCCGCCATCGCTTCCTTCGCGCGTGCCCGCGCCATCCGCCCAGACAGCACAGAACTGCTCGCGGCCCAGGCCGGCCTCGAGGAACGCTTGATGCGCTTTGATGACGCACTCAAGAGCTACTCGCGGCTCTACGAGTTGGCTTACCAGAATCCCGCCTGGATGGAGAAGGTGGCGGAACTCCAGGCGCGCCAAGGGCGCACGGACGCAGCCGTCGCGGCGTTGAAGAAAGCGTTAATTGAAGGCCGGCCCGAAAAGCCCGACCTCTATTTCGCTGTTGCCGAACGCCTGGCGGGCTGGAATCTGCTCGACCAGGCGCGGCAGTTTGCGGAGCGCGGTGTGGCGTTGGCCGGCAAGGATCTGCTGGTCCGGCCTGAGGATTTCAGTGGCGCGGCCGCCTACGCGACGATCCTCACGCGCCTGCGAGATTACGGCACGGCCTACACGCGGTTGCGGGAGGCGGCGCAGGCGGCGCGAGACCAGAAGATCGAACCCAACCTGGCTCCTTGCCTCTCCGCCATGGGCAGCGTGGTGAAGGAATACTACACGCCGGAAGAAAACATCGCCTTCGCCAACTTCCTTGTTAACCAGAAACAGGGAATGGAAGCGGGCGAGTTCAAAGACACTCTCCTCCCCTTGGCACAATACGCGGGCCTTTCGGATCTGGAGGCACGTTGGCGGTTCGAGGTGATGATGGCCGATCCCGGCACGCCCGAGGCCCAGGCCATGGAGGCGCGGTTGGCTTTGCTGCAAAAGCAGCGTATGCGCTTCAACGAATTCGGGGCGCAACTCGAAGACTATTGGAAAGTCTTTCCTAACCAACCCGCCAAGAATTTTGTCCTCGAAAGGGCTGCGGAAAGTTACCGGGCAGTCGGGAACACTGCTGCGGAACTACGCGTCCTTCAGGAAGCCTTCGAAGGGCATGGGCTGAATGGCGTGCCTCTCCGCCGCTACTTCGATCTGCTGTCAAAGAGCTCGCCGGAGCAACTCGTCGCCATTGCGGGAGGGGCGGACGCCGATCAAGTGCGCGACGGCGCTGCATCTTCGGCGCTCTCGATAGGAAAAGTGAATCTGGCCCTCGAAGCCATCGCCGCCCGCGGCCATGGCCTGCCGCCTGTTTGGACGCGCGCCTTTACGGCCCTTGTGGGCCTCTATTACTCCGACACTTCACCTGCCGTCAATTCTGCCTATCAGCAGGCGCTCGATACGCGCACGATTGGCGAGCGCGTCGCCAAGCCTCCCAACCGTGATGACACCCTGGCCGGCGATGTCTGGTTCTATTACGGCGGGCGCTATGGAGAATTTCTTTCCATTGCCCACCAGGGCAACCCCGAGGATTACCTGCCGGCCGCCCTGGAAGGGACCCCGGCGCGTTCGGAGGCCTACTTCGCGCTCGCTGATTTTTACCGGGAGGCGGGCCAGTTCGACGCTGCGCTGGAGGATTATGCACATACGCTGGAACTGAATTCCAAGCGCGCCGATGCGCACGATCGCAGGGCGCAAATCCTCTGGCAGCAAGGCAAGCAGGAGGAGGCCATCAAGGAATGGTCGGCGGCATTCGTGGCCTTGCGCGCGCAGGAAGACAGCCGCACTGTCCCGCCCGCATTCTGGACCGATCTTCGCGTCACACTCGAGCACGTCGGCGAACATCAACTATTTCCGCGTCTGCGCGAGGATGCGGAGCGCGTGGTGCGCACCTACGTCCGGCGCAACGGCAGTTACCGCGCCGGGCCCATCCTGCAAGGCGCGCTGGCTGCGGCGGGAGATCCCACACAAGGGGCGAATTGGCTGCTCGATCTTTCCCGCTCCGCCCAATCCCCTATCGATTTCCTCTCGGAGATTGTGCGCGCCCAGTGGTTCCCCGAAGGCCAGAAGGAGCCTGTCTATCAGAAGATTCTTGCCTTGGCTCAGGACCACGCCGATAAGACCTTCGGCGCCGAACACTCGACAGCGCTTGAAACTCTGCACGACTGGCAACTCGATTGGATTAGATTCTTGCTGGACCATCGCCGGACGGATGACGCACACAGCGCCTTCAATAGCCTGTCGGAGGACTTTCGCGACCCGCGCCAGCCTGAGATGGCATTCCTCACGGTTCGCCTCGCCGCACAGTCGCATACGCTCGAGGAGTTGCTCCGACAGTTTCAGCAGGCCCCCGAGAAGGCTCCTTCTTTCGAAGTCCTGCGCAATGCCGCGATCCGTTTGAAGGAAACCGACCCGGCGAGCGCCGGCCGGGTCCTCGAGTATTTCTACACGGGCCAAATCGACGCACGTGATTTTGCCGCGGCGAACTTCCTGGGGCTTGCGGAAATTCGTTTGCAACAGGGCAATCTTGCTCAGGCGATTGCGTTGCTCCAGCGCATGAACCTCGTGGCGGGCCAGCCTTTCGAGAACCTGTCCGCCGCTGGTGACCTGCTCTTGAAGATGGGGCATCCGGCGGAGTCCGAGAATTTTTACAGTATGCGTCTGAAGGCCGTTTCCTGGGATGCCGACGCCCAGCTCAAACTGGCCCAGGCGGAAGCGGCGGCAAACACACAACGAAACGATGCCGTCCGACTATTCACCGCACTGGTATCCTCTCCGAACGCTGCTTATGCCAAGCGAGCCTCGGCAGCCGAATCCCTTGGGGCCCTTAGGGCGTCTGCACCGGGTCAGGTCAGCGCCGAACTCGGGTGGCTGGTTCGTGGGGGACCCGCGGCGGCGGCTGAGTCGCAGGGATTTTACTATGCGCGCCTGCGAGCAGCGCGGGAAGCTGCCGACCCCACCGCCAAAATCCGCCTCCTGCTGGATGCGATTGCCATCCGCCCCGAGGACTTCTCGCAGCGTACCGCCCGGTCTCCGTCCGCGGAGGCTGAGCCCGAGAGTGTTTCGCCGCGCGTCTATATGGCTGAAGCGGCCGCCGCGGCAAACCAGAACGAACTCGCGATGTCAGCTATAACACCATTGCTGGAACAGGGCTCGACGCTCACTGTGCAACCCGAAAATCAAGAAGGCGAGGCAGCGGACGAGGGATCCGCCCAACCGGAATATCCGGACATCCTGTGGAAGTGGTTTTTGCGCGACCAGAAGTTGAGAGATGAGCAGAAATCGCTCCTGGCTGCGCAACTGGCTGGCGCGTTGGTGAAACTCGATCGGCTCGGGGAAGCGGCGCGCCTCTGGAAGATCGCCGCCATGCTCGCCACGGACGGCTCCGTTCGGTCGAAGGCGGGCAGTGAACTCGAGCGCGTCCAGGCGCAACTCAAGCTCGAGAAGGCCGACCAGGAGCGCCGGCCGGTAATTACGAAAAACCTCGGGCAGAGTGTCCTTGTCAGGCCCCGCTTGGCCAGGTAGCGTGCACTTTCTGCTTGACAAAAGAATGGACCTGTGGTAGCCTATAATAGTGGTCAGATTGTGGACAATTCGTCGCCAGCCGCCGCGGCACCTCGCCAGGCGTCGGCCGGAGCGGAGGCACTGCCTCCCGCGAAGGAATGCAGGAAATACAAAAAATGAAAAATAGTGGGAACGAAGCTAAGAAGTACTTGAAAACAAAGGAAAATGGCATTTTGAATGATGCAAATTGCGCGCGTTTTGCGCGCAGATTCGCATGAATCGGACATGAAAACGAGCGAAAATGCCTCATCTTGCCAAAAACGAACCGAAGCTTCCTTGTCGCGGAACGCCGTTGACGGCGACCGTCGGGGGGGCTACATGAGGTCCTCAGGTCGTGGGTGGCGCATACGTGCCGAAGCTCTTTGTCGGCATGTATGCGCCCTTCTCCAACGCCATGGCGCAGACATGCCAAAAAACGGCACGTCTGCGCCACCCGCGGATGGGATAGGTAGCGCGGGCGGTGAGTTCGGAGGTGCAGCGGTATGAGGAAACTCGCGCTTTTCGTCCTCTGCTTTCTGAGTGTCTCCTTCGCCATGGCCCCGGCCGGCCAGGCGCCAGCTCCGCCCTCGTCCAGCCTAGCCGCTTTCATGCCGACGGGGTCGCTGCTTTTCGTGGAGTCCCCCGACTTCGCCAGGCTGGTCCACGACTGGAACAGCTCGCAAGAAAAATCGAAGTGGCTGGAGAGCGACAACTTCCAGGTCTTCTCGCGTTCACGCTTGCTTCTGCGCCTTCAGGAAGCACAGCGGCAATTCGCCGTGGCCGCGGGCGCTCCGCCGGATATGTCGCTGCTGGATTCGCTCGCGGGCGGGCAGTCGGCGCTTGCCATCTACGACATTGGCAGCCTGGAATTCCTTTACATCACCCGCATGCCGTCCGCCCGCGCCATGCAAAACGTTTTGTGGACGAGCCGGGAGAAGTTCGAGCCGCGCAAGACCGCGGACCTTGCTTACTACGTTCGGACGGAACCGGAGAAGAATCGCCTGGTGGCGTTTGCCACCTCGGGCGACTACCTGCTGCTCGCGACGCGCGAAGACCTCATGGCCGGCGCGCTGGGCTTGCTTTCCGGCAAATCGCAGCCCCGGCTCCCGGACGAGATTTGGTATAAGAGTGCTGTTGCGGCGGCAGGGCCGGTCGGCGATGTCCGCCTGGTAATGAACCTGCCGCTTCTGGTCAAGTCGCCGCACTTTCGCAGCTATTGGATCGAGCGCAGTGTCGCGGAGCTAAAACCCTACTCGGCAGAAGTCGCGGACGTGCACCGGTCAGCGACGGAAGTTCGCGAGGATCGCGTCCTCCTCAAAACTAACCCGCCCGCAGGGGCGGAGCCTTTCACTGCCTCCCGCAGTGCCTTGGGTGAATTGATTGGCATGGTCCCGGCGCAGCAAGGCCTTTACCTCGCCTGGAAAGACCCCACGTCAGATATGGTGCTCAACTTGGTGCAGCAGAAGGTTCTGATGCCCCACACGGGCCCGGGCGTGGCTTCCCAAATCGCGCCAGCCGTCGCTGCGACTCCGGGGCAGGCAGGCAGCGAGAGCGACCTCGAGACTCGGATCGACGTTGCTCCTCTTCAGGGGACGGCGGGAGCCCTTGGCGTCGAAGCTCTCAAGAAGCTCCTGAATGCGGCTCCGCTCGAGGCGGTGCTGGAGTTTCACTCGCTTCATCATGCCGGGTCGCCCGCTTTTATCGAGCCGCACACTGCCATCCTGATTCGCAGCTCAGCGAATTGGGACTCGCAAGCGGCGAGGGACGCCATCCGAACGGCCATTCAAGACCTGTGGACGACTTCACAAATCGGTGTGAACTGGGTGGAGAATCACGAAGGGAGCGCCAGTTACTATCAACTTGATGGCTTGGTTCCGCTCGCCGTCGCGGTCCGGGGACCTTTGCTTGTGCTCGCGAACTCTGACGAAACACTGAAGACGCTCCTGGCAGGAGCGGCGCCTGGCCCCGCAGCGAACCCTCCGGCCGCCGGGCCGGGCCAGAACCTAGTTTATGCCGCAGGATTTCAGCATGCCGCCGAGCGCGAAAACATCGTGGCCATGATGCGGCTGATTGAAACGCCGCTGCCAAAAGCGAATGTCGGTTTGGCAGACGAGCAAGGGCGCGAGCCGGCCTTCTTTTCTGAGAACTTGGCGAGCCTCAGCCAATCGCTCGAGAGCATCGAGTCCGAGTCGCTGGTCGTAGAAGACCGCGGCCCAATGCTAGTGCAGACGGCAACGTACCGGCTGAAGAAAAAGTAGGTGGTATGTGGTAGGTCGTATGTGGGGAAAAGAAGGCAGGCGGCACGTAACCGAAGAGCCCTCTCCCCTGGGGAGAGATTGTATGTGGGGAAAAGGAACGGGCTGGCACATCACGGAAAAGCCCTCTCCCCTGGGGAGAGGGCGTCACGCTGCCGGCGTTTTCATCAGCCGGAGCGGGACGGGTGAGGGGTTATTTGCCTCGATGCTATTGGCTTGCCTGTTTGTTTCCTCCCCCTTGGCTGCGGCTTCGCTCTACGATCAATCGGTCTCCCGCCTGCTTCGAGAGCGCTATGCTTCCAGCGACTTGTCGTACATCGTGATCGACGCCGCCACGGGCCGCCTGATTGCCTCCCGTTGGGACGCGATCACAGAACCGGTCCCGGTCGGCTCGCTCGTGAAGCCGTTCCTTGCCTTGGCCTACGCGCAGAAGCACGATTTTAGGTATCCGAGCTATTTTTGCCACGGAGCGCGGGACGGTTGCTGGCTGCCGCGCGGCCACGGGCCTGTGGATATCAGCTCGGCTATAGCATATTCTTGTAATGCCTATTTCATGAACATCGTTTCGACCTTAAAGCCTGAAGACGTGGATTCCATGGCCCAACGCTACGGCTTTTCTCTTGGACAAGCGCCCTCCGGCGCGGCGCAAATGATCGGCTTGGGCGGCGCTTGGCGCATTGACCCTCAGGAACTGTTGCACTCCTACGTCCTTCTCGCCGCCGCGCCGCGAGTAGCCGGGGCGGCCGAGTTGCTGCGTGGGATGGCTCTCTCCGCCAAAATAGGGACCGCCGGGGCCGTGGGCCTCACTCTTCACGGAGCTGCCGCCCTGGCCAAAACAGGCACCGCGCCGTGCGTCCACCAGCCTCGCGCGCCGGGTGACGGTTACGTGCTCATGCTTTACCCGGCGGACCAGCCTCGCCTGGCGCTGTTGGTTCGCGTGCACGGTGTCCCCGGCGCTCGTGCGGCCGAACTCGGAGGCCGGATCTTGAACAGCGTGGTCAATCTCGAGTAGAAAGCGTACCTGTCATTCCGAGCGCAGCGAGGAATCTCACTCCGCCTCGGACCAGTTCCCAAGCAAAGATCAGAGCGAGATTCCTCGCTGCGCTCGGAATGACAGGTTAGGGACAGGCTCTTCAGCACACTTCGGAGAGGATCTAATCCGCAAACGGCTTGCCTTATCCGCTCTCGCGTTCGTTACGCTGGCGTTTTGCGCCTCCGCCCGGGATCTGCGGATTGGCGTGTTTGGCCTGCTTCATCCCCGGCAGTTGGCGATTACCTGCCCGCCCGGGCAAATGCTGATTCTCACCGCGGGCTCACACCAAGTCAGCCTCTCCGATGGCGCTTCGGCCTTCTTATATTTGGAAGGGGACCATGTGCGCGTGCGAAGCAGGAATGACGCCTTCGTGGCCACTGAAGTACACCTGGCAGGCGCAACGGGAAGCGCGTCTGATTTCCTGCTCTCCGTTCCCGGGAAGCTTGCCAGACAGTATCGAGGCCAACTCGCCGTGGCGTGCCGGATCGACGAATTGGTTGCTGTAGTGGAAATGGACCTGGAGACAGCCGTGGCTTCAGCAGTGGCTGCCGAAAGTGTGCCCGGGGCTTCCCTGGAAGCTTTGAAAGCCCAAGCGGTGGCCACGCGTTCATACTATCTGGCTTCGCGCTTGCGCCATGCGCAGACTGATTTCTGCGACACGACTCACTGCCAGTTCCTTCGCGAAGCGCCTTCTCCGCAGTCTCTCGCGGCCCAAGCCGCCTTGGCCACCGGCGGCCTGGTCCTCTTTTACGATGGCGCGCCTGTCCCCGCGCTGTTCACCGGAAGTTGCGGGGGCAGAACTCGGACCCTCGCAGAAGTCGGCCTCGCGCCTGCTCCTTATCCCTACTTCTCCGTAGCCTGTAATTACTGCCTGCAACATTCACCGCATTGGCAGGCGCGGCTCGAGGCCGAAGAAGCCGCCGGGCTCGCCAGCCACTCAGAAGCGTGCCGGCTGAAACTCGGCCGCATCCTGGGCTGGGATGTGGTGCCCGGCAACAATTACGAATTGCTGCCACGGGGTGATGAGGTGCTGGTGGAGGGCCGCGGCAAGGGGCATGGCGTAGGCCTCTGCCAGTTAGGTGCGGCCTGGATGGCCAGGCAAGGGCGCAGCTTCCACGAGATTCTTGCCTTTTATTATCCCAACACGCTAGTCGCAGGAACTTCAAACTGAACTTCATGCTTCCCTTCAAGTGCGATTTGTGGGACTATTTAATTTTGCAATCTGATTCTGCTGTCCCCTGAAAAACCTGCGTCGGCAGTTTAGAACTGAAGGGACGATGGTGAACTAAGACGTGGCCTCCGTCAATAGCCTGACCACCAAAGAAGTCTTCGACTTGGTGCGCGCTGACCTCCAGAAGGTGGAGGAGGAGTTTTGCCAGCAGAGCGTCTCGAGCGTTCAGCCCATCACCGAGATCGGTCAATACCTGCAAGGAAGCGGCGGCAAACGGCTTCGTCCCGCCCTGGTGCTGCTCTCCTCGAAACTGTGCGGCTTCGAGGGCCAGGCGGCGATTCGGTTGGGAACGGTGGTCGAGCTCATCCACACTGCCACTCTCGTTCACGACGACGTGATTGACGAAGCGGATATGCGCCGCGGGCGCCCCTCCATCAATTCCCGCTGGGGCAATCACTTGAGTGTGCTGGCCGGCGATTGGCTGTACATGCAGGCCTTTAACATTGCCCTCGGCGAGCGCAATTTCAAGATCCTGGACCTCTTTATTGCCATGACCCAAGCCATGGTCGAGGGCGAATTGCTGCAATTGACCTGGCAAAGAAGGATCGACGTCCCGGAGGAAGTCTATTTCGAGTTGACCTATCGCAAGACTGCCTACCTGTTTTCCGTCTGTCTCCGTCTGGGCGCGGTGCTGGCGGGAAAGAGTAAAGAGGAGGAAAGCCTGTTGGGCTCCTACGGCCTCAACCTGGGCCTTTCCTTCCAACTGATCGACGATGTTCTCGACTTCACTTCCTCTGAAGAGGTCCTGGGGAAGCCGACCGGGAACGATCTTCGCGAAGGCAGGGTCACAATGCCGCTTATCTACCTCCTGCAGCGCTGTACTCAGGAGGAAGCGCAGATAGTAAAGCCGGTGCTCGCCGAGGGCGGTTTCAACCCTCTGCGATTCAGTGAGATTCTGGACCTGATCGACCGCTACGATACGTTGCGGACGGCGAGAGAAAAGGCCCAGGAATTTGCTCAGAAAGCCAAGCGCTCTCTGGAGACATTCCCCGATAACCCCTACAAGGATGCCTTGCGGTCTTTGCCCGACTTCATGCTGGATCGCGAGTTCTGAGGACAACTTCTTACCGCGCAACTGGATGCCGGGGCTGTCCCTTTCAGCGACAATGTTATTCCGAGCGCAGCGAGGAATCTCGCCGTGATTTGGGGAAAGCGGAAGCCTCTTCTCGAAACCGAAATCAAGCTGCCGGTTCGCAACCGCAGGCTGGTGGCAAAGCAACTGGTACAACTGGGTTTCAAGGTTATAAAGCCGCGGCATTTCGAAAGCAATTACCTCTTCGACTTCCCGGATCTTCGGCTTAGCAAGTCCCGCAGGCTGCTGCGTTTGCGTTTCGCGGCGGGCGAGAGCCTGTTGACATTCAAGGGCCCTCCGCTCCGCGCGCGACGGTATGCGAGAAGACGCGAAGTCGAAACCCGGGTCGGGAACGGCGCGCTGCTGCGCGAGGTCCTGAAGAGCCTGGAATTGAGGGAAGTGTTCGCTTACGAGAAATTCCGGACCGTCTTTGTCGCCGCTGCGCAAGCGTCGCTCCATGCACCGCCGCAGGCAGCCTTCGACGAAACGCCCATCGGCAATTACCTCGAACTTGAGGGACCGGCCAAGTGGATCGACAGGGTCGCAAGCCGGCTTGGCTACTCGCCCCGGGATTACATCACGGCCACCTATCTGTCGCTTTATTCGCAGAACTGCCGCACGCAAGGCAGGAAACCACGTCATATGGTCTTCAAGGGTCGTAAGCAGCGGTGACGAGTAGGCCAGAGCGTGTGAAGGTGTGAAAGAACCCAAACAGCTCATCCGTCGGCTGACGGACTAAGACGCAAAGAAACGCCAAGGAGAAGTCCTGTCTCTGCTTTGCGGGCTTTGCGTACTCTGCGCCTTGGCGTGAAACCGGCTTGTCCGCCCTGGGTCGGGTGGGGCCGCTTGGGAAACCCGGCCGGGGGCCCGCATCAAATCGTATTGGGTTTCGTTGCCACCTGAGTTATAATAGTTTGGATTGTCGCGCCGCCAACCCTTGGTGGGCGGGCGAGGAGGATACGTTATGGAGGGTTTGTTTCAACCAACCCATTTGATTTTCATTTTGCTCATTGTCTTGATCCTGTTCGGTCCCGGAAAGTTGCCGGAGCTCGGAAAGGGCCTGGGAAAGGGAATTCGCGAGTTCAAGGATGCCATCAGAGGTGGCATGGACGGCAGCGCGGAAAAGAAGGACGAAAAGAAAGACGAAGAGAAGAAAGCCTGATCCTCTCCCCGCGGTTCCACTCCTTCTATGCTCTCTCTTCGCCCTTGCCCTTCTTCGGCCGACGACGAGTTTAGTAACCGCGAGAAACACAAAGAGTGGTACAAACTGCATAATCCTCGGTAGCTCAATGGTAGAGCATTCGGCTGTTAACCGAAGGGTTCCAGGTTCGAGTCCTGGCCGAGGAGCCAATCTTTCCCGTTGAAAAATAAGCCCATTGGTGGGATTCGGCGGCTGGAGTGTTTGCGCCCCAAAAGCGCAATTGTCCGAGAATTGTCCGAGATGTCGCTGGTACGTTCATGACACCCTAACTTGACCTGCTTCCGGCTTGCTCTCACTTTCAGCCAAGCCCCTTGCCTCGCCTTGCTTCGCCGCGGCGCTGAGATAAGGTTCGCACTTCCCGGCCCGAAGCCAGATCCCAGAGGCGTACAGTTCCGTCGCCTCCTCGTGAAGCGAGCCAGCGAGAGTCAGGACTGAAAGCTGTGGACCCAATATCATCAGTATGACCAGTGAGGGCACGCGCCCGTCCCGTCGAGATCTCAAAAAGCCCCAAAGTTTCCACATCTAGATCGGCATTCTGAGCAAGCCACCTCCCGTCGGGGCTCACGGCGTCAAAATGAACACGCGGGTTTTCGGCCTTGATTTTGATTGCTTGGCCATTAGCTATGTCCCAGGACATCGCATAATTCCCGGCTAGCGGCCAGTTCAAGCTCGTCAATTTGGAACCACCACCAGTGAAGACTAGAGACCAGACCACACTTATAGGGCTGCCGAGCGCGAAGAGTGCCTTGCCCGTGGTTAATTCCCAGAAGGGGATGACACCGAAGGATGTTGCAGCTAAACTTGACCCATCAGCACTGAAGGCTATGCCCCCCATAGGAATAGAGAACTGTTGCTCCGGCAACGCCCCCTTTGTCGAGTCAGGCGTCCCCTCGATTCTTAGGAAGGCGATGGTAAAGCCGCTCAACTTTTGGACCTGGGATTTGGTGGTGAGATCCCAGATTCTTACGGTGCTGTCGTCGCTTCCCGATGCAAGCCAACGACCATCGGCACTGATGGCAACCGCACCAACCCTGCCAGTATGCCCTGATAACGTGGCGACCTCACGCCACGTCGCCACGTCCCAAAGTTTCACGGTCTTATCCGAGCTTCCTGAAGCCAGCGAGCGACCGTTGGGACTGAAGGCAACACTGGTGACAACGTCGGAATGACCGGTCAGAGTGTGTATCTCTTGTCCGGTCGCTACATCCCATATCTTAATAGTCTTGTCGCTGCTGCCCGAAGCCAGCCACCGCCCATTAGGGCTGAAGCCGACGGCCAACACGCTGCCAGTGTGGGCGGTTGTCCTTTGCAGCTTACGCCCCGTCGCCGCTTCCCACACCGTCAGGCTGCCTTCTTTGCTTCCAGAAGCCACCCATCTACCGTCGGGGCTGAAAGCAACGCCGAAGCTATATTCAGTCGTCAATCGGCGCAGTTCCCGCCCGGAGGGGGCCTCCAAGAGCTTGACCCCCTTTGAGCTTGCCGCCGCGAATATGCGACCTTCGGGGCTGAAGGACACACTGTTTGCCTCCTCGCCTATAGTGCGAAGCTTCATCCGAGCAATCAGGTCCCATATCGTGATAATATTCCCAAAGGAGACAAGGTATCGCCGGTCAGAACCAAGAGCCAGACCCATTAGCGAAGGATAACCGCTTGTCTGGAGAACGAGTTCAGGTTTAGGGAGCGCTTCGCGAGCGACCGGAGTCTGCGCAGAGGCGAACAATGTCGAAATGGCAAGAAACAGCAACATTGCCGACCCACGACACAAAAAAAGAACCAACCTACCACCACGCTGAAGCCATGTGCTACCTGCGCTGACTGGCAGAAAGAAGCCGCCGCCACTTTTTCTGTGCTTCATGGTGTACCTCCACCGCGGCGATCAACCACGTCGCGCCGAATCGGCAACGCCTGGTTGTAATACTCCAGAGCCTTCCGCTGCTGCCCCAGATCGCTATAGACCGCGCAGATATTGGTCAGGGCTTCGACCTCGAAGTGACGTGATTTCAGCTCGCGAGAGATGGCAAGGCCTGAACGTCAACCTCCAGAGCCCTTTGCTTCTCTCCCCCTGTCGAATACAGCAAACCGAGAGAGAGAAGCTGGAACGCCTCATCTTTTTGGCTCTTTGCCGCACGGGCCTCCGCAAGCTTCTGCCCATGTTGTTTTATCTGTTCCTGTAGCGTCGGACTCTGCCCCCACGCAGGAGAACATCTCACGAAGCAGGCCGCCGCCATTGCCATGAAAAAGCACCGTCGCACCGATCGCCCGTGACGATCGTCCGCCATTTTCCGTTCTTCATCCATCCTGCTTGCCCGCAATAGGTCACACTGCTTATGGCTTCTTCGCGCTGCCACCTGAGCCGCCCTTGCCTGAACCCTTCTTACCGCCGCTCTTGCTGGGAGAGCCTTCACTGGCGGCGGCCGCAGGTTTGGCCGCGGCCGATGTCTCCAGTGGCTGGACGCCGACGCGCATGCTGGCGTAGGTGATGCCGGGCAGAGTGTTCTCCGCGCGGGTTTGCAGCGGCAGATTGGGGTCCGCGTCCTTGCGCACAAGATAGCCCTGCACCAGCTCGAGATTCGGCAATTCCTTGGCCAGTTCGCCAGTATACTTCTGGGGAACCATCAGATAGTCGCCGGAGAGCAGGCCGATGTAGTGGTCTTCGCGCTCGGGATCGTCGAGCGCCTGCTGCGTGGCCACCGCGGTGGTCAGGTTGCCCGCCATCAAAAATTTCGTCCGGTTTTCCCAGTAACTCAACACTTCCGTAAACGTGCTGAGCGCCGGCACACTGATGGCTGGCAGACTGACCAGAGGGGCCACCATCTTGGCGCCGACAATCATCACGTTGAGCGCCTTGACGAAGGTAGAAGTTTTGGCGGCCTTGGAGATGTTGACGGCGAGCTTGCCTGCACCCTGATTCAGCAGGATCTTGCTGGTCCCCTGCGTAGCTTGGGGCGACTTGAATCCGAGCTGGTCGAGCGACGGTATCTTCCCGGCCTTATCCGGCTTCAGCGAGGCAATCGCCGTCCACGCCAGCGGAGAGAAGATGTTCAAAAAGGGGTGTATCTGGGTTGTGTCCACCCGCAACTGCGCCGCATGCACATTACTTTCGCCAGTCCCGGGGCGATATTGCGTGAGTCCGAGGCTCACGGACACGTCGCCGGGGTGGTCCAGCAATTCGTCTTTGCCGATGTCAGTGGCATAGCGCAGCTTCTTCTCGTCGGCCTTATAGTGCAGATACTGCGTCTTGGCAGCAGGATCGGGAAGCTGGTCCTCCTGCCCCCGCGCAGCTGCCTTCTGCCCGTAGCTTGGACTGTAAGGATTAACGGAGTCAAAGAAACCATTCCAAAAGCTGTAGGAGTCATGTGGCGTATCTTCTGCGGAAGCCTGCGCGTCGGCGGTTTGCGCGCTGGCAAGCTCGGGCAGAAGCGCGGTAAGCAAGCTGAGGGTGGAAGCATCAGTAACGAAGCGTCGGCGGGAAACGGTCATGCTCATTCTCCTTCAAGAAGGTTCCAATCCCACGGGCGGTAACGTCGGCGAAAAACGGGCAAGCATGCAGGAGTCATTTTGCCGCATCCTTTGGAATGCTGCGTATGGTCATCAAGTATAGGCCCCAGTTGGTGGGTATTTCCGGCTGCGGACCGCGCGTGCCGCCGCTGGTGTCGGTAAGCAGCTTCTGCAGGGGTGATTCCGTTCCGCGCGTGCCGCGCGAGGCGACGCCCTCAAAGTTCAGCGCATAGGGGTCCGGCAGCAGCTGCGCGGTGCTGAGCAGAATGAGGGTGTCCACACCGTAGGGCTTGCCCACGCGCAGGGTACGCGCGCCGGGCAAAACGATCTGGCGGCCGTTGTCAGCAGCGCTGGGAAACTCGTTCTCAGAGTAGTCGAGTGGGTAGAGCAGTGAGCCTTTGCCGTGGCAATCGATGTCGAGTATGTAGACCCATCGCCGGTCGATGACGAGATCGTCTGAGTTCAGGGCCATCTTCATCCTGTCGCCCTCGTGCGCAACCTGTTCTGCGGGCATCGGGGACTGGTCGGATGCTTTGACCATGGTCAGCGTGTAGTAATCGGCACTCGATGCGCTGCTGGGGCTATCTGCCAGTTCGAGCCAGCCATGCACCTTGGCCAGCAGTGATGCGTACTTGTTCAGCGTCGCTAGGCCCTTGTCGAGGCCGGTCGCGTCGGCAAGCACCACCCAGTCGGTACGCACGGGATACTGCGACGTGGTGGAGCAACCGGGGCTGTGGTCGGTGGTGATTGATGCGTGTGGGCCGGCGGCGAATTCGCCCCTATGGAACCAAGCATAGGCGGGTCCGTCCTCGGTGAGCACGCCGGTGAGAATGTAGTTGGCACGAGCAAGATCGGGCGCGTTCTGGACGGCACTGGTGCTGTCATGCAGCGCGAGCTTCGCGGCCAGCTCTTTTGGTGGCGGGAGGTTCACCCAAAGTTTCGCGCCGGCGGGAAGATGTTGCTTCAAAGCGTTCGCCGTAAGTTTTGTGCCGAGGCTGATGGAGGCAGTCGTGCCAGCATGCTGAAGTGTCCAGTTTGTGCCGTCCCAGCAGAGGATGTCAGTCCACGGCTCCTCGGCTGGATCCGAGACGGAAGCAGCTCCGGCGGCTTTGATCTGCGTGGCAGCGGCGAGAATATCGTCTTCAGATAGGTTGGAAGGCCAGAGCCAGAAAAGCAGCGGCGCGGACTCAGCAGGAATCCATTTCGTCAGTTCGAAGACTTCTCCGGCGGCGACGGTTGCGCCTAGCGGGCTGAGGACTTTGGCCGTCGAACGCGCGAGGCCTTGCAAATCGGTAACCTGAAGTTTGATGGTCTGCCCCTCGCGGTTTTTGATCATCGAGGTGAATTCGCTGCCGCTGCCGATTCCGGAGACGCGGCCGATGTCGAGCCACACGACGCCGTCGTCATCGGTCCTGAGGGCGGCGGTGCGGACCTTGCCGGAATCCGCCACCATGCCGCCGAACAGCGGCTGCTGCCGGCGCACGGCCGTGGCATCAAGATCGGGTTCCTGGTCAGAGATGCTGCTCCCCTCAAGTACGGCCTTCACGCGCTGATAAACGAGGGAGGCCGGCGCGTTGGCGGGCAGGACTTGCAGCGCCTCCACGAGAGCGGCGGTGAAGGTCCCATGAGGCTCCGTCACCGTGTCTGAGGGAGGCGATTCCTTGGCCGATTGGTCCTGCTGCGCAGCGGAGAAGACCAGGGCCGGATTGTCCGGGCGCTCGGTGGGCGCAAGCCGCGGTTGCCCGTTGGGAAGAACGTCGGGAGCTTCATTGATGTCGCGCGGATCAAAGGCCAGAGTGCGCTCGCGATACCTCGGGCCGATGCCGCGGGTGGCGCCGCCGCTGTGGCAACTGTCAAAAATCACCGTAAGACGAATCCCCCTGTCCAGGGCGGCGTTGAAAATGCGGGTCATCTCGCGGTCGCGCACATCGTAACCGCCCTTGTAGGCGTCGGCGGGGACGAGCGTGCTGTCAGCATGCACGTACTTGCCGTTTACCAGCAGAGTGAGTTTGTTGCCTTGGCTGTTGACGCGCAAGGAGCCGTGGCTGGCGTCATAAAAGACCACGGTGTCGCCCGAGCGCGGCACGTCGACGAGATATTTTTGCATAGCGGCGAGAATGCCGTCGCGATTGGTCTGCGCGGCGGGGAGGACCACAACTTCGGGCCGCGGCTGCGCTGGCGCAGGATTGGTGAGCATGACGACCTGGTCCGCCGGAAAACCGAACTTGGGACTGGTGAGCAAGTCGGCCATCGACTGTGCATCGTTGATCGCGCCCTCCAGGTCCGGGAATTTGGCCAGCTCGCAGCGGCCGTAGGTGCAGCCGGCAGGATGCTCGGCACGGGTGCCTTGGGGCTGGTAGGTGTTGATGCCGATGAGCAGGGCGCGTCTGGTCTGTGCGGCAGTCTGCGTGCCGAAGAGGAGACAGAGAAGCGGGCAAAGAGCAACGAAGTGTCGGTTCATTATTGGTCCTGAAGAGGAATGGCTAAAGTGTAGCATTTCAGCTGAAAACGTCAACACAAATCTAGTTTCGACAGGGACAATCAGGGTCTTAACGGTGGCATCCAACCTGGATTCGGGAACTTTTTGCGCGTCCGGCCTGGGACAAAGATGAAATCGCCACCCTCTTGCTGGATTCCGAAGATGCCGAGGTTGGGGTAGGGAAGTAGAGCGAGGCGGAAGTGACGGGAAGTTCGTGGTATACTCAGCCCACGGTTTGGGGCTGCTCTTCCCAGGAGGCGTTGCGCTGTGCGCTTTTTTCAAAGGACTCTTCGGCTCGGTGTGCCGGCGATCATTGGGCTTGGTACGCAATGGAGAAATTGGGCGGACTGAACCATGAGCAGGAAAACCGTCTTCACTATCGTTGCAGTAATCGTGCTGGCTCTAGTGGTGGTTGCAGCCGCGATGATGTTCTTGACCCGTTCGGCCTCCCAATACCCCAGATCAGAGGCTCCGGCACCGGAGGCTCAGCCACCGGAGCCGGCGCCTCCTCCGCCGACAGAGGAGGAACCGCGGCGGTCACAGGAGGAATCGCGCCGGCAAACGCACCCCGAGAAAAATGAGATGCCGGCAGCGCGACCAGACCTGACGGCCAAGGCTTTGGCGTCCCTGGTTCAGGTCGAACGCTATCCCAACATCGAAGCGCCGGACACGGTTTCTGCCGGGCAGAAGATTGCCGTACAGGTGTCGCTGACGTTGGAGCAGATTTCTCCCGAAACCAGGATCCTGAGCGGCGCGCAGAGCCATGGCAGGCTGCAGTTGCAGATGGCTGAAGGCGAGCGGCACTGGACGCTGACCGTGATCCTGACCGCACCCGGCATGGAGATTACCCGCGGCGGGACGAACACAGCCGAGATCACCCTCGCGCAGGATAGCGACTCCAGTATCGCGGTCTTCTATCTGCGCGCGCAGCCGATCGTGGCCCCGAATGGGGACGGAACACGAGACACGCGAATCCTGGCGACACTCTGGCACAATGGGGCCTTCCTGGCGCGCATCAGCCGGCCGCTGACGATTGTTGCCGCGGCACCCACAATCTCCGCAGCATCCCAGGAGGGCACGGCCCCCACGCCATCCGCGCCGCCGGGATTGAAACCGGCGGCGCGCGCGATGCCCGCCACCGGGCCGACGCGCCCATCCCCCTCCTCATCGCCCGCGGTGCAGCTCGAGCCGGCCGTTGCCGCGCCGAACCTGACCATTATTGAGAACCGCGTGGGCAACATCCTGCGCCTGATTTTTTACAGCCCGCCCCACGCGCCGGTGGAGGCCGACATTCCCAATCCGGATGACCTGCACGCGTGGATCAACGCGCATTTTGCGCAGATGGCGAGTCGCGGGCGCGGGCTCGTCGCCGAACCGGCAGACACGGAGAATGTGAAGGCGGGCCAGTTGCATGCGCTGGACTATCTCAGCGGGTTCGGTGCGGAGCTGTACGACCGGTTCGCGCCGCAGGCCTTCAAGGATCTCTTCTTCAAGCTGCTGAACGAGGGCCCTGGGAAGTTTGAGACGATCCAGGTTTTCAGCGACGATCCGTCGTTGCCCTGGGAGTTGATGAAGCCCGCGATGGTAAATAGCACGGAGCGTATGGATTTTCTTGGGGCCAGATTCAGCATCGCGCGCTGGCCGCTCACGCGCCGGGGCGCGATGCGCCCGCCGCAGTCGCTGGCGGTGGAGAACTCCGTGGTGATCGCGCCAAGATATGTAGGCGAGCAGAGGCTCCAGGCGACGAATTTGGAGCTGGCCGCGGTGAAAAGGATGCGCGGCTTCACCGAGGTGACCGGCAACTATGCGGCGGTACGCGAGGTGGCCGCTCATCCGCCGCAGGGCATCGTGCATTTTGCCGGTCATGGCTCGGTGATGGCTAGACACGGCGTGCCCCAGTTCGCCATTCTGCTGCAGGACAGTGAGATGGACCCCGCAACCTGGCAGGCGTTGGGAGCCTCCGCCACCACCACGCATCCGCTCTTTTTCTTCAACGCGTGCGACGTGGGTGAGTCGCAACAGTTCATGAATGACGTGGACGGATGGGCGCCGGCCTTGCTGGAAAGCGGCGCCAGCGGATATATCGGCGCGCTGTGGCCGGTATCCGACGTGATCGCCGAGCTCTTTGCCTCAACGTTTTATGATGGAGTCGGGGAGGTGCTGGAAGCAAACAAACACCTCAGCGTCGCTGACCTGCTGATGCTGACGAGAAGGGACGTCTTCCGCAAGACGCACGACGCCACCGCGCTGGCGTATGTCTTTTACGGCGACCCCAAGCTGGTGTTGAGAAAACCACGCGGCAGGAACTAAAGTGGCGGGGGCGGAGGTTGCACGGCAGCCGGTTTGGCCACGACGAAGGGCTCAGTCTCCGGCTCTCGGCGGTAAAACACCCGCGGATGCTGGCGCGCGTGGCTGCCGGGATCCTCGATTTTCGCGTCGTCGGTGTCATCCACCGGCAACAAGGCTCGTTTCCCTGGCCCCTGCGCCGCAACGGGCCTTGTTTGGGTTGCGCCTTTCTTGCGCCTGGCGGCCGGGGAGTTCTGCGCATTGGTGCCTTCGGGCTGGTAGGTGTTGATGCCGATGAGCAGGGCGCGTCTGGTCTGTGCGGCAACCTGTGCGCCGGAGAGTGCTAACAGAAAAAGCACAAGAGCAGCAAGATACCCTTTCATAAGCTGCCCACCCGAAAAGTTGCGACGAAGCATAGCATTCCTGTTAGACAATTCAACAAAAATGTATTTACAAGAGGGATAATGAGGACTGTCAACTTTGACATCCAGTCCGGGATCATTAACCGCGTGCGCGTCCCGCTTAGGCACGATGATGTCGGCGTCCTCTTGCTGGCTGCCGAAGTCGCCGGAGTAGGGGTGAGGGCACTGTCCCTACACAGCGCCATCCAGCTTGCCCAAGTCAATCAAATGTTCCTGGCTGGCGTACTGCCTTAGCGCCCTGAGAAGGTCCGAGCGAACGGAGAATGCCTGTCGGGATCGCCCTCAAACGCCTCCCACAGACCGCCGGAAGCAATATAAAGACGCGACATCCTGGTTGCAATCACGACGTCCTGAGGTTGTGGTGCATCAAGATTCTTTGTTGTATACAGGGGACAACAACTTGCGCTCCTTGAATGTGGCCCTCCAAACAAGAAGGAATCTACGCCACGAGTTCCGATTGCCTACTCGGTTGCAAACTCAAGGACCATAGCGGCTCGCAGCCCGAAAGGGATTTTGGAGACCGCTCGGCATCCTCAAGTAGCTCTGTCCGCAAGAACCGACGAGCTCCTTTTCGAAGAATCAGCAAGTCAATGACGCAAGGCTCCAAGCAAGCCGTAAAAGGCCCGCTGCGCGGTCCCCTTGCAAATCCGGCAGATCGTGCTCCAGCAGCGGCCCTAGGCGCGCAGAGCGGCGATTCTGGAAGCATCCACGGCGATTCTCGGCCTCCCGAGCTTACGCCTCAGCTTCTGGCAAGAGCAGGTCCCGACCGCACACTGTCCCGAATCCGGTCCCGTTCACCGATAATGACCGCGAGAGCGAACAGCAGCACGACGACCCTGATGATTGCTCATTAATTCACTGTACCCATCTTGCACCCCTCGCCCTTTGACCCACGGATAGTCTGTCACTGTTTTGGAAACTGGGCCGAACAGATTTTCTAACCACTTGCGTCTTCAGTCCCATCCACTTTTTGGGTACGACAACCTCCAAGACTGCGCAGGAAGAGGGCTGATGCTGCGCACAGTCGGCGCGTTAGATCGCGCTAAAATTCCAAATTAAAGCCAGTTCCCCATCAAGAAGAAGGGCGCCCAATAGAAAGGATGGGCGTAGGGAGCATTCGCATTGACGGGAAAACTCGGGGCCTCAGGACCCGTGGCGCCGGATGATTCCCGAATAGGAACGAGACCGCGATCGCGCTCACCGTCGGCATGGATTTGCGCCTCGCCCCGCAGGAGCTCCAATTGCGCTTGGCGCAGCGCCTCCAGCTTGGTGATCCCCACCGACGATTCGCGGATGCGGTAAAACTCCTGCATCAATCGGCTGGTGCTCGCGTCGGCCACTGGCCATAGACTCGCCACTACCGCTTTCGCTCCCTGCCGTTGCGCCAATGTTCCGAATCCCTCAACTTCCGTGCCGTCCCCGACACCCGTGTTGCAAGCCGACAGAGTCAACAGTTGCACTCCGCCGAATAAATTCGCCGACGTTCTCAACTCCGCCAGACTCAGATGTCTGCCATCGCCCAGCAGCAGGAACGATTTCGCATCGTTGCCCGGCTGGAAGCGGAAATGGCTCGCGATGTGGACCACCGGGTATCGCTTGAGCAGCGTCTCGCGCATGCTTTGTTGCGTGAACTGATCGTCCAGCTTGATTTCGCCAGCGAGCACGCCGCCGTCGCCGGGCTTGGTCGTGATGATGCCCGCGAGTTCCGAAGATACCGAAGGCAGCACCGAGGCGTCTTCGAACCCTTTGGTCACGCCGAAGCCCGCCGCTTTCCACACCTGGTCTGGATGGTCCTTGAGGCGGGTGTTGCTGGCTAGCGTCATCACTGACAAGCGGTACTGCTCGATCAGATACTGCTTGCCATCGTATAGCGCCGCCAGGGGAACATACCGCAGCGCGCCGTCAAGCGACCACATCAGCGTTTGCGCCTTGGCCTGGCGCAGATCCTCGGCCATACCACCGATCAGGATTTTGTACAGTTCCTGACCGAGCGGGCGAGGATCAAGTTTCGGGTCCTGGATCACTTCGTGGAATTCGAGGATCTTGCGGTTCAGATCGGCGGCACTGATGGGGTACTCATAGGCTTTTTGTGCGTCGGGAGTCCGGAGGATGGCGTGGAATTTGTCGTCGCCAATCAGCGTGAAGATTGCCACGGTGCCGGCCGGAAGCTCGCGCAGGTCCTCCATGATGCCCTGTGCCTCGCGCAGATCCTCGATGCGGCCGGTCATCTCCGGTTTGGCGCTGAAGTGTTGCGCCAGGTCGTCGAGAAAATGCTCGAAGGCCTGGTTGCCCACGGCCAGATCCTGTTCGAGTTGCGCGAGTCGTTGTGACTGTTCCGGAGTCCGTGTCTTCATGTCGAGCAATTTGCCGCGCTCGGCGCCGATGGCCATGAGCCGGTCGCCGATCTCGCGGTAACGCTTCTCGTATTCAGCCTCGTCCGGGGTCAAGTCTACCCGGCGGTTGAGCGAGGATGTTTCGTCCGCCGCACGGCGGATATATTGGAAATATTCTTCCTCCTTGAGCAAAGCAAGGACCTGCTCCGCTTCGGCGAGCCGCCCTTGCACAATCAGGATCTCAGCCAGCTTGTGGTATGGCTCCTCGTTCCCCTTGAGGAAGCTTCGCTGGAGTTCCTGACCCAGGCCACGGATGTCGGAGCGCATCGACTGCACGGCGTTTACGGCCTGTTTGCCGTAAAAGATCGCCAAGTCCGGCTTCCCGGAGGTTCGCCAGATGTCCATCAGCCCGGTGAGCGCGCCGCTTTCCCGGTTACGGTCCTTCACCTCACGCGAGACCGCGAGCGCCTGCTCGTAGTAGCCGATCGCCTGCTCGTTCCGGCCCAGGCTGTGGTAGGCGGCGCCGAGATCATTCAAAGCCCAGATTTCGCCCTGCCGATTCTTGATCTCGCGAGCGATCGTTAACGCTTGCTCCTCATAACCGATCGCCTTCCCGTGCTGGCTCAGGCCGTGGTAGGCGTCGCCGAGGTTTTCCAAGGTCTCGCCTTCGCCCTTGCGATCCTTAATTTCCCGCTGAATCACCAACGCCTGCTCCTCATAACCGATCGCCTTCTCGTATTGCTTTAGTTTCGAATAGGACCAACCTAAATTCATTAGGGCAAGGCCTTCGCCCCAGGGCTCGTTGATTTCCCGCTGGATCGCCAGTGCCTGCTCTTCATAGATGATCGAGTTCTTGAATTCACCGAGGTCCGTGTATGTGTTTCCCATGTTGAACAGGGTTGTGCTTTCGCCTAGTCGGTCCCTCACATCGCGTTCGATCGCCAGCGCCTGTTGGTAGTACCTGAGCGCTTTCTCGTACTGGCCTAGATCGGCGTGGTCCAAACCCAGAGCGATCAGGACATTGCCCTGGAAGCGACGATCGTTGACCTCTTGGGAGATCGCCAGCGCCTGCTCGTCGTATTCGATCCCTTTCTCGTATTGGCTCAGGTTCTCGAAGGCGTTGCCCAGAGCGTACAAGCACATTCCCTCTGCCCGGCGGTCCCTGACCATGCGGAAGATCGCCAGCGCCTGATCGTAATAGCCGATCGCCTTATCGTATTGGCTTAGGCGGTCGTACTCAACGCCAAGGTTGGCCAAGGCACGTCCTTCGGCATCGCGGTCCTTGACCTCGCGGAAGATCGCTAAGGCCTTCTCCTGATAGCCGATCGCCTTCTCGTATTCGCTTAGATTCATGTATGCATTGCCAAGGTTCTTCAGGGCAGAGCCTTCGCCACTGCGATCTTTGATGTCGCGCGCAATCGCCAGGGCCTGCTCGTAGTAGTCGATCGCCTTCCCATTCTGGCTCAAGTTGCCGTAAGCGATGCCCAGTTCGATCAGGGTCAATACCTCGCCACGGCGATCCTTGATCTCGCGGCTAATCGCCAGGGCCTCCTCGTAGTAGCCGATCGCCTTATCGCGCTGGCTACTATCCCTACAGGCGGACCCCACAGCAGTCAGGACATCCTCCTCACGCTCACGGTCCCGGACCCTTCGATAGAGATCAAGGGCGCGCATGAACGTCGCTATCGCTTGCTCGCGGGCATTCCCGCGCACCTCACTGAGCCCTTGCGTAAACAATCGCTCGGCTTCCACGCGCTTCTCATCATCCGTGTCTGCTGCGCGCAGTTCCTCTAATGTGATTTCATAATGGCTGGCGACAGCCGTTTTGTCCGGCACACTCACGTTAATCCGGTACGCTCCGGAAGTTTGCGATACCCACAGGATTCGGGCGGGCTTACTGAAGCCGCTTGTGTCTACGTCCAGCGCCTTCTCTCCGCGTGGCGTCAAAAGCTCGATCACGACGGCCGGGTTCCGTTGCCGGACCACTGCTCGAAGGAATTGTTGGGCTTTGAGCCTGAGAGAGTAGCAGCGGACCTGTCCCGCGGAAAGGTCTTCCTCAATTGTTACGCCCGGTCTCAGGGGCGTAGTTTGCGCGTAGAGCCCAGGCACCAGGGTTGAAAGCGCCAGGGCCAGCAGCGCTCGGGACGGAAGCGTCGTCAGGCTCGCGAATCGCATGAGCAAATGAATGTAGCTTACGCGAGCGCAGGGCGCGTGGCCCCGCCAAGTGTTGGGACGCCAGTGGTTATTGGGGGTGATGTCTGCCACGAGAAACCTCGCACCTGAAAGAGTTTATCGAAAATCTCCCTTGATCGACGCTGGCCGCGGTTAATGACAGACGATAGTGTCGGTTCGCTTAAACCGCCAAACTAATGGAGTTCGGAGCCATTAAAGCCTCGATACTCGACAAGCTCTCTTTGTCCGGATTTAGATTATTGTTGCTGATTCCTAATTAGTATATCACAAACCGCCAACTTTTGATCCTCCGCTTGCGGTAGTGACTCGTTTTGGTTTTCTTGAGTACCGAATTCGATCATTTACCTGAGGTGCAGACCATGGTAAATGCTAGGGTCCACCAAGCAAGGGGCCAACTTGTTCTTTGAAACTGAGGCCACCGAGGGTTAAAGACCGCTTTTGATAGGGACCGCGCAGGCGTAAAATCGCAGTCACGCGAGGAGGCAGAATGAACCTCTCCAAATCCCGATTCGTCGCTGGCCATCAATGCCTCAAGCGGATGTATCTGCAGGTTCATGAGCCGGACCTGGCAGGCGAGGCGGATGAGAAAACTCAGGCCGTAATGGAGCAGGGGCGAGAAGTGGGCAGGTGGGCACAGAAGATGTTTCCAGGCGGACTGCTCATCGAGGCGGGGTACGAGGAATTGGGCAAGGCCCTCGAACAAACCGAGAAGGCGGTAGCAAAGAAACAGCTACCGGCGGTGTTCGAGGCGACTTTTGTGCACGACAAGATCCTGGCGAGAGTCGACATTCTGGACCGGCTACCCAGAGACAGATGGCGGCTGATTGAAGTGAAATCCTCGACAAACCTCAAGGATTACCATCTGTACGATGTGGCTATCCAGCGGCTCATCCTTGAGGGCTGCGGGATCGAGGTCGTCCCCTGCCTGATGCACCTCAACCGGGAGTACGTTTATGACGGGAAGCAGTATGATCTGAAAGAGCTGTTCGTCATCCGCGACCTTACCGATCAGAGCAAAGCGATTGAGAAGGACGTAAAAGACCTCATCCGCGAAGAGCGCAAGGTCCTGGCGCGGGCCACGCCGCCCGATATCGAGCCAGGAAGCCAGTGTACCAACCCCTTCACCTGCGAATTCTACGACCACTGCAACAGGCCCCTGCCGACGGGCCATGTTGAGAACCTCCCTGGAATAACACCCACGAAATTGGAGAAGCTGGCGGCGCTGGGCGTCAAGTCGATCGGTGATATCCCCAAAGACTTCCCGCTGACCGAACGGCAGAGGCGTGCCTCGGAGTGTGCAAGGACTGGAAGGCCGTGGTTTGGTAAAGGGTTGAAACAAGCTCTCGCGGGGCTTCACTATCCGCTCTGCTTCATGGACTTTGAGACCTTGGGAGCGGCACTGCCCCGATACGCCGGCACGTCTCCCTTCGACGCGATCCCGTTCCAGTGGTCGGTACACATCCAACGCAAACCCGGAGCTGAACTGGAGCATTATGAATTCCTGGCGGACGACTCCAATGACCCCCGGGCGGAATTTGCCAAGGCCCTTTGCCAGGTTATCGGAAAGAAGGGGAGCGTCCTCGCCTACAACAGCGGATTTGAATCAGGATGCCTTGCCAGCCTGGCGGAATCGCTACCTCAATACAAAGATCGAATCGAAGACATCCAGGGCAGACTGTGGGACCCGTTGCCGGTCATGCGCGCCCATGTCTACGACTTGGCATTCCGAGGCTCTTATTCCCTGAAGAGCGTCTTGCCCGCC
>Ga0187864_10000320_pt1 | contig 53918 bp, 57 predicted proteins | sample June2016WEW_11_4_FD_132985 | JGI IMG/M metagenome (GOLD analysis project Ga0187864, IMG submission 132985) | Peatland microbial communities from SPRUCE experiment site at the Marcell Experimental Forest, Minnesota, USA - June2016WEW_11_40 | ecosystem: Environmental > Terrestrial > Soil >...
GAACGCGGGGGCGCGATCTGCTGCAAATAACGCCCGAGGTGACGCGAGTCTGAATCACCGCCATCCGTGAGCCGCCGCGAGGGGGACCCACGCAAGGCCGAGAATAGCTACCGATAATGACTATTAACGCCCTCGAAAGTGCCATTCCCGATGCACAAATGGCTGAGGCGACGTTACTTTCCGGGTGGGCGACAATCCGCCCAGTGAGCCGGATACCGCCAACACCTGCCTGATCGAGAGCGGAAATCCGTTGACGGGGTGATCACCAGACGTGTGGTACCAACCGGTAACGCACCTTCTGGAGATATTCCTTGTAGCCCTTCAGATCGCGTGCCAACAGCTTCTCCTCGCCAAAGATGCGCACAACGAGCAGCCCGACCATGGCGAGGCTTAAGAGGAGGCCGGAAATGGAGCCGAGCAGCAACGCGCCACCAACGAACACTAGACTTGCCCCAAGATACATGGGGTGGCGAACAAAGCCGTAGACGCCCGTGTCAATGACATGCTGGCCGCGCTCGGTCTGAATACGCACCAACTGCGACGCAAAGGTGTTATCGGTGAACGCGCGGAAGAAGGGAAAACTACCCCCGAGGAGCAAGATACCTCCGCATACTTCGCACCACAGCGGCAGGCGGGGTGTCCAACCGAAGCGCACATCCGGCGCCGGCACAACGATCAAAGCCAGGAAACACACTTTTATCCCGATGAGGATAGCCAAATCGGAGCGCGATTCACCGCCGCTGCCGGGCATGCGCATGCGCTCGGCCAGCAGCGCAGGGTCCCTGGAGCGAAGCCACCAGAGAATGGCGGCACCGAAGGATGCCCACCAGACACCGAAGATCCAGCCCTCCACCCAGCGCCAATCGCCCGACAGCCATAGCAGCAGGGCCGCTAACCCTAGAAAGCCAACGGGGGCGGCCACCAACATGAGCCCGGTGATGATCGGCGTGGGGCGCATCGGGAGCTGAAAACATCATACTGCCGAGACGTGCTTGCCTTCTACTGTCGGAGCGGATTGCCGCGTGGGTTTGACAGGACCGCAAGACTCCTTCGGGCGGATCACGCGCGACGCGCGGATGTGCGCCGGTCGACGCGCCCCGAATGTGGGGTTGCGGGAAGTTGAGAGCCCGACGATCTGGTTCCGGGCGGATGACGCGCCACTCGGAAGTTGGACTGGCCCCCCGTTACGCGGAGTTCGGCCTGAATCCGGCTCGGCGGCCCAAGACTCGGCTTCTGGGATGCTGCCCCTCGGCGGGTCGGGCAGAATGGCGAGACAGAGCCTCTACCGATAACCCGAAATAACGCTGGCGTCGAAGTAGCGTCGCCCGTGCCGGGCCGCCTGATTCCGGTGTTTGGGGCACTGCGTTTGCGGGCGTAAAGTGTCGTGTTGCCGGCTGGACTGGCTACTCGGCGGAGACGGCGCAAGAACGCTACCGCTCGCCGCGGCGGCGCCGGACGAGCCAGGGCTCGATCGCGCCGGGGTTGTCGAGGACTTCGCGCTCGAGTTCGCGGATCTGCCGGTCGATCACCAGCCGCTCGACACCGGTTCCCAAGGTTGCGTCGCCAGTCTCGACCCGTTTCCGCGCGATAAAGGACAAGATGGCCTCGCACTGCTCGATGTGATGCACCGTGTTGCTCACGGCCTGCCCTCCTGCCTGATCAAGCCCTGGGTCGGCCCGTCCCACTTGTGTTGCGGGTCCGGAACGAAGGTCAGGTTGTCATACGGGCGCACGGCGACAAGCCAGCCGCCTGCAATCTTGGCTCTGTAAATAGTGAAGTTGGCGGACGTGGTGTTGATTCGATTCGGAACCAGATCGAAGCAAAGCAGCTCCTTTTCGGATGCTGCTTGCCTCATCCGATGCCACGTGCTTGAGTCCCGTTCAAGAAGATCCAACATGACCGCTCTCCCTCTCGCTGGTTCCGTAAACCCCCAAGAAGGCGAGGACAGAACCCTGTCCCAGCCGTCCTCCAATGCTCCTCAGACCAGGCTGTGAATGCCCTGCGTACGGAACTCGTATCGTTCGATCGCGATGGCAGCCAGGCCGCTCTCGCTCCGAACCACGCGGCCCGTCGTGACCACCTTCAGCGCGCACTTGTGGTCCAGCAGCGCCGGCCAGTTTAGCGCCACTTCCAGCCGCGCTCCCAACGCCAGCGGCCTCTCGGTGGTGAACAGCACACCATTCGAGCTCATGTTGACAGTCTTGCCGAACCCCACTTCGACTGTGTTCCGCGTGAACACCTTGTAGCGCACGTCCTGTTCGATGGGAAACCTGACCGCGCATCGCTGGTCGAATCGGCACGCCTGGACGCCGGCGCCAGGCAGCGCCGAGGTTTCTTCTCCCATGGCCTGGAACATGTCCTTTTCTATGTTCCAGCGGCCGCCTCTCATCGGAAGCACCGCTGCGTTGCCGAGAGTTTGTAGCATCATGTCACTAGTAAACGCCATTTGGGCCGGATTTGCCTATAGTCGAAACGTCTCAATTTCACGTCGGCACGTCGGTACCAGGATGGACTTCCAGTACCGCGACGCGCGGCCTTTCGTTCCTATCGAGATATAGCCGGCCACCGGAGCCCCTTTGGGAGATGGCCAGATTGTGGGGTCCAGCAGTCCCAACGTACTGCTACGGAGGTTCCGGGCGACGGCCGACGGGCGCTAGAGGAGAGCTACGAGGGCTGGTTCTGCTTGTCCGGGGCTCCGAGTTCCGCGGCTACTGGCCTCTCGGACGGGAGGTGCTCGGACCGCAGTGCTCCAGTCGGCCGAGGCCTTAGTTACCGATAAGGCTCCACAACGCCCGCGCCCAGTGGTCGGCGTGTCTGGCTGCTCTCTTGGTTGGCTTCAGACCGGCTACCATGTCGCCCGGAGCCAGTGTACACTCGTTTCTTAACCACATGAACACATTCAACCACTCCATCCTAGAAGCCGCCCTTGTTGGTCTCGAGGCCCGGAAGAAGGGCATTGAGGCTCAGATTGCTGAAGTCCGAGCCATGCTAGGCAGTCGCCCCGGCCAGGCCGCTGCAACGCCGGAAGCCACTCCACGCAAGCGCCGGAGGTTCTCCGCTGCGACTCGACGCCGCATGAAGGAAGTCCAACAGCGTCGGTGGGCGAAGATCCGGGGAGCATCTGCGCCGCCAGCGCAAGCCAGACCGGAAGCACCGAAGGCCAAACGGAAGCTCTCAGCGGCTGGCAGGAAGGCCATCCAAGAGGCGGTGAAAAGACGGTGGGCGCAAAAGCGAGCGGAAGCCGCGAAGGCCGCATCCGCCAGGAGGAAGGCCGTTGTCAAGAAGGCAGCGCCGGCAAGAGCGACGAAGAAGAGTGCGCCCCGCGAGAAAGCGGTGCTGAAGAAGGCAACTGCGAAGAAGGCGGCCCCAGCTCCCGCGCCGGCTGTGGCCGCGCCTGCGGCTTAGTAGCGGTTCCAGAGGGTCGATTGTCGGCGAACGCCGGCCGGAAGTGGATCGTAAGTAAGCGATGGAAAAGCTCAATCACGGAGACTCGAAGGTGCGATCGAGCCGCGGTAGTAGGCTGTTCAAGGACGCTGTCAATGCGGCCAAGACAGCAGCGAAACAGTCGGGGGAAACGCGGTACGTGCATCTCGGGATGGCCGGGTTTGTGGTGCTCGCATATCCGACGCCTGGAACGGTCAAGATCGTGCGACCTCCGAAGCTGCGCGGAAGCGCGCCACAGCGTTACCGATAACACCAGATAACGCCACGCCTGCGCCGTGAGCCGCGGCCGCTTTCGATCTCGCTCCCTGCCTAGCCCTCGTGCCACAGCTCCCGCAATCTCCCACAACACGATTTCCCCCAACTTCCGGGTGGCCCACCATGTGAGAGTTGAGATTCTTGGGTCAATACTGCGGCACTGCGTTTCGGCAGGGAGATGGCGCCGCAGTTCAAGCGGGCGGTTTGGAAGGTGTACTGAACGGCGGATGCGGGTGCCAGCCGGTGAGGTGCTTGTAGCTTTCGAGAGCGTTGTAGAGGATTGGACAGAGCGCGGCCCAGCGGGCCAGCGACGACGGGCGGCCGCCGAGCGAGTGGGTGCCGACCGCGACGTGGGGGAAGTCGCGGCAAATCCCTGGGCGGGCTTCGTAGATCATGCAGAGGTTGCCGTCCAGGAACACGCACCTTTCCCCCGAACTCAGCAGGGTTCGTGAGGTGGGCGCGTCGGGATCGGGGACGGTGTAGAGGCGGGCGACCGCCTCCGGCGTGGTGCCGAGGCACCACGCGATGTTTTCGATCTCCGGCTTGCTGACGGAAACCACCGAATGGCGACAGCAATTCGCGCAGGCGAGGCAGTCCACGTGCCGCTGCACGTCGCTAGCCAGGATTTGAAACGGCTTGTCGGCGTAGCGGTGGGCACAGAGGTAGCGGCGAAAGGTGCGGTTCTCTTCCGCCTTCGCGGTTCCGAGCCGAAAGACTTCGGCCAAATCGGTGACCACGCCTAAGACTACTCCTGAGCTGCAGGGAAGGCAAGACAGAGCCTAAAACAAGCCCCGTCAAGGTGAGGAAACCTCGGAGGTGTTGCATCGTGGTTCCCTCTGCTGGCCTCATTATGTCATGTCGCGGCGGCGGGAGATACCCCCGACCTCCTCGGCGTTGGCTATTGGCCAGGATTCCCGTTTTGCCATCGTCTCGATGACCCCCCAGGTCATCCCTCGGCAGGGTTGCTTCCCAGCAGAGCCCGCTTCCGTTTCGCCTGGCAGAGCCATTGTCCCAGATCCTCGCTCTTCTCCAGGCATGGGATGCGCCAAGGAACAGAATGGTAGACGTCGGGCCAGCATCTGGGGTCTGCCAGGGAACTACTTCGACTCTCCGGATACGCCGGGCGTGAACGCGAATTCAGTGTTATGGAATTCGCCGTAGATATGCCGAACTGCGTATCCGTGCGTGCGGAGGAACCCGATCACCTCGGCGGAACTGGTGGCCATGTTCGCGAGTTGCTTGTCGATCAGTTCAACTTCAACCACCGGGTGGTAGCGGTCCAGAGTTTCCGAGGCGCCCTTCAGCACCAGTAGTTCCGCTCCCTCCACGTCTATCTTGATGACATCCACGCGGGTCACCCCGCTTTCCCGGACGATATCATCCAGCCGGCGGGTGCGTACACGATAGGTCCGCGCAATGGGGCCGGCCAGAGCTGCATTCGCCTTCGAGAGCGAACTGGCTCCTGCGTTTTCGCGCGTCGCGGCGAAAAAGTCGGCCATGCCCTCGGAATCGGAGCAAGCCACCGGCTCGACTGTGACCTGGGATGCTCCGCTTTCCCGAATGTCGGCCCGGAGCCTGCGAATCGTTTCCGGGTTCGGCTCAATCGCCAGCACATGTCCACCTGGACCCACCATCGGCGCGGCTTTGAGAGAGTAATAGCCGATGTGGGCGCCCACATCCACGAAGACCCCGCCGCGTGGAATGCTCTTTGAGAGACCAAGCCAGGTTTCCCGCTCCCACACTCCCGTTGCCAGGATGGTGCGGTCAAGGCCGTCCTGGGAATCGAGCTGCAAGTGCAAGTGGGGCTCAACCTCGACCCAAACCGGAACGGACGGCCACAACACGCGTACCAAGCCGGGAGGCAGTCCTCTGCCGCCGTTGTGTCGCCACACGTGATCGAGCGCGAGACAGGTTCTGTCTCGAGCCGCCTGGCTCATTGTCACGCCCAGAACGGCGATTGTCAGCACAAGAACAATCACGAAGGCGCTCCAACGGAGAGCTTGTTTCATTGCGGTGAGTATACCGCGTCCCGGCGCCGTGTCGTTCGGCTGTTTTCGATTTCGAACAGTTTGTTCCGCGAACGGATGCAGGATGCCAGTCCGTTTGCTGCATGAGCCAGCCGCGCTGCGTGATATCCACGCGTTCCTACGTCCCGCCTGACCTCATAGGCACAAACAACACGCGCCCTGCGGAGCGGCGCCGGATCCGGCCGTTTGCGTCTTTCTCGATCAGCACCAACTCCTGGTTCCACCTGAGGCCAACCGGCGCCACCAGGCGTCCGCCATTCGCAAGTTGGTCAATGAGCGCCTGAGGGACCTCCGGCGGCGCCGCCGTGACCATGATTCCATCGAATGGCGCCTGTTCTGGCCAGCCTTTGTAACCGTCCCCTTGACGCACCGTTACGTTGCGATATCCGAGATCGCTTAGGATGTGGCGCGCCGATTTCGCCAGTTCCGGAACAATCTCAATCGTGTACACCTGTTGCGCCAGTTGCGAGAGGACCGCTGCCTGGTAGCCCGACCCGGTTCCGATCTCCAGCACGCGATCCGTTTTGCGCGGAGCAAGCAGATCTGTCATCAGCGCCACGACATACGGCTGGGAAATCGTGCCTCATAGCCGATCGGAACCGGATGGTCGTCGTAGGCCATCGGTTGGCTGGCAATGGGTACAAACAGATGACGTGGAGTGGCGCGCAGCACGCGCAAAAGCGCCGCGCTACGGATGCCGCGGCTCTCAATCTGCTCACGCACCATGCGTTCACGATCCGCGGCGTACGGGTCAGCCGAGACCAGAAGACCCGTCAGCGAAAGAGCCAGGATGGCGGGAAAAATGTGCCCGCGGCGTGAGTCATGCCGACGATCGAGCACGGCAAGCCTCCCCGGTCCATTCTAGGTCAAACGGCCAGACTTCAGTCTGGGTGGACAAACGATGGGAAGCCAGCATCGACGGCGGAGGCGATGCTGTTCCCATCCTTCCATGCTCGTCTGACGTTGTGCCCACCCGCCGCCAACAGTGACCAGAAGGGGAAGCTGTTGGCAAATCTCCTTCTCGCCGGCGTCGTTTCGGGGAACCCCAGCCGTTTCGGCATTTTGGCTTGCTGTCCCCGCCACCCCGAGGTAAGGTCCAGTTAGCTAGCGATATGGCCCATTAAGAGGACTGAAATGAATGAGTTAACCTTGGCGAACAGGGCTTCAGACTGGCACCGGCTGAAGGCTCTGGTGCTAGATAGCGTTTCTTCCCCGATTACCCGGCGGGTCTACAATCTCGGGCTGGACGAGTTCATCGCCTGGTACGGACAGGCCCCGCGGCCCGGCTTTACGAAGGCCACCGTGCATGCCTGGCGGGCGGAACTCGAGGCCCGCGGCCTCGGGTCTGTCTCCATCAACGTCCGGATCACCGCTGTGCGGAAACTGGCGGTCGAGGCGGCCGACAACGGGCTGCTGGCGCCGGAACTGGCCGCCGGCATCACGCGCGTCAAGGGCGCCAAGTCAACAGGCCGCGGGATATATCGACGGAGCACTGCTGGGTCACTCTTCCCAAGCGTCGAAGCCAGCCGGCACCGTGTACGGAAACTGCCTTGCCTGGGAGGGCTGCTTTAGGTAGCAAATGCAAGAAGGAACCCGCTCCGTCCTAGCTGTACGAGACCCAAGGATTCTCGGACGATCCTCCCGCGCGCACATCGAGCGCGCCTCCGGTAGTGCTTGGCATTCACATCGGCTCTTAAGCGCCCGTAGCGCCCGCACTCTTGAGGAGTTGCACTACCTCCTGATGACCATTCTGCGTTGCCAACATCAACGCAGTGTAGCCTTGGTACTGCTTGACGTTCACATCAGCTTTGGCCGCGAGTAGCGCCCGCACCACCTCCAGGTGACCATTCTGCGACGCCACTATCAACGCCGTCAGGTTATTCCATAGCGTCTTGGCGTTTACATCGGCTTTAGCAGCGAGTAGCGCCCGCACTACCTCCAGGTGGCCATTCTCCGAAGCCGCTATCAACGCCGTGGCGCCTTGGCCCGCCTTGGTGTTCACATCGGCCTTGGCGGAGAGCAACGCCCGCACAACCTCCGTGTGGCCCTCCCGCGACGCCAATATCAACGCCGTGGCGCCTTGGAACTGCTTGGCACTCACATCGGCTTTGGCGGCGAGCAACATCCGCACCGCATCCAGGCGGCCCTGCTCCGAAGCCGTTATCAGCGCCGTGTAGTAGTTGACCCCCACGGCTTCCACATCGGCCTTGGCGGCGAGCAGCACGCGCACAACCTCCGTGTGCCCACCGAACGACGCGATGATCAACGCCGTGTTGTCGCCTTCTCCCCTGGCATTCACATTGGCTTTGGCAGCGAGCAAAGCCCCGACGACCTCCACGTGTCCCCCAGCCGACGCCACCATCAATGGGGTGCCACCGGCTCCCCTGGCATTCACATCGGCCCCGGCGGCGAGCAGCGCGTTGACACGAGGGAGGTCACCCTTGCGAGCCGCGTCGGTGAGATCATTCCCTTGCGCGTTGGCTCGTTGACCTGCTACAACGCAGGCCAACACCGCCAGAACGCCCAAGACTAACGAGTGTTGTCGGAAACATGTCATTTCGATGCTCCTTCCCAAGGACCACGTAGTTCAACCTGTAACGACTTCCGGTGCGGCTATTCTTGCTTGCCCAGCTTGTTATACAGCCAGGCGAGAAGGGCGCCGCGGACCGCCCAGCTGACGAAACCGTATGTCGGGCCTCAGGCATGGAAGTATACACCCGTGAAGAGGAGACCAGGAGCCTGACGCGGGAAAGGTTGCGCAGCGCCGCCACGCCCCCTCCAGGACCGTCGGGGTCGTTCGGAATCGGGAAAATGAAAGAGGAACAGCTCAGAAAGAGGCGGTCGGCAGTATAATCGACACCGGACCACGATGGCAGAATGGTTGTGCGGCCCTGCTTCAATGACGGCTTCTTGGGTGTTGTCACCCGGCAGCGACGACCCGACGCGCATCGCTGGTCCGGCAGGGCGGAAGACAGGGTATCGTGCGATGGTCGGCAGGAGGTCGAAGTAGATGACGTTCAGAATTGGCTTGCTGATTTGGGGTTTGACAGCATCGGCATTCGCACAGGGGAACTGGGGGAAGCTAAAGGTCAACAAGATGGAGCTTACCCTGGAGTACGAGAGCGGCACTTTTCCGCTTAAGCATAAGTTGCCTCTCTTAGCGACTGTAGGAAAGGATGAAATAGATGTTGTGTCGAACACGAAGAATTATAACGATGGGAGGGAACATTACGATCCACATCAACAGCTCTTTGCGATCCCGCTAAAGGCTGTCACCTCGGTTGCCTACGCTAACACAGGAAAGCAAACCACCTATAATGACCAGGTTACTGCTTCCAACGTTGGTTACGGACTGTCGGTAAAGTCGGCCAAAACCCACTATGTGAACATTGTGTGGCACGACACGACCGAGAACGTTGACAACAGCGTAGTACTCAAAGTGCCAGATCAAGACTATATGGGCTTTCTCATCGTGCTTCAGAATCTCACTGGGATCAAGCCAACATACGATTCATTACCATGAGGTGGCGCCCGAACAGCTAATGCGTCTCATCAAGAAGGCGATGAGCAGCACGGTTGCCAACCTCATCCGGAACCACCTCCGCTTGGTCTGGCTCCAGCGGCAGGAACCGGGTACGGCCCGGTCCGCGGACTATGACGATTCCTCGCTTCAGTTCGCCCAAAATGCCGTATGGCCGCAGGCCAAATGCAGGCGCCAGCCGCCGGTGCGCACCCTGACAGCCCGCTGGACTTTCCTGAATGGCTCCAGTTCCGGAGTCTGCTGGCGCCGACGAGCGCACTCCTGGCAGCGAACCTTTCGGGGGAGCACTGGTTCTGCACCTCTATTTCCGAGCTGATGTATCCATTTCAGTGCTGGCACGAGACGGCGGGTCTCCGTCTTTGTAAGGAACTCAGCCGAGGCCGGTGTCCCGAACTGGGCGCACTGACAAAGCAGGTCAATGCCCTTCCGAATCGTTTTGCTGCCGAATTGCGGCCTTGGGGCTCTGATAAGGGGTGCGATGTACCGCCTATACTCGCTTCCCGTGAGGTATTCAGAAGTAGCTGGCTGGCCAGGCTGCGCGCACCTAGCTGGCACCCCGTTCTCCGCGCATTCGCAAAGCAACTGAAGGCCCCTTATAGTAGTCCTGCTCAAGATCGGTGTGAGGCTGTCCATTCAGAAACTCCACTCTGCCGTTGTGGCCGCCATCGATTATACCCAGTCGCGGTAGGGATGCGAGGAGCGCGGTTCTCCCGCGTGGGGCCATCCTCGGCGCCCTTCTCGCCTGGCTGCATAACAAGCTGGGCAAGCAAGCATAGCCGCACCGGGTCCCCGTTGCGATCACGATGGCAGGCGAGAAACCATTTCCCTCAAACCGCGGATGAGACTGCGGGCCTCGGCCATTTCCGCGCGGCGCACTGCGGGCGACGCCCGATCAGGTGCCGGTGGCGTGGCCCCGGCGGGGCGCCGCTCGACGCTGGGGAGGATCGGCGGCGGGTCACGGAGGCCGAATATCAGGGAACCGCAGACTGACTTCTCGGACTACAATCGGATTCATGCCGAAACGCCGCCCGGATCGCAGAACTATCGGGCTCGGCCTGATAGTGGTTGCCTTCGTCCCAGCCGCGCTGTACGCCACCTGGGTCTGGCTGGATGTGCGGCAGCATCCTTACAAGCAGCCTGACGAGCCCGTAGTATTCGACCAACCCGTCGTCCTACGCAAAGGCGAGGTGCGGTTCCCTGAGTTTACGGTCCCAGTGGGCCGCACGTATATTGTTTTCCTGGAGTTCCAGCAGCGTATGAGCGCCCAGCGCATGGAGTGCCTCGCGGGTTGGGAACAGGGCGATCCCGAGAAATGCCGGCGGATTCCATGCGTCTTGGACCTGTGGTGGGCCGTTTCGAGCAAGGGGAAAATGATCGACGCGGACACCTCGGAGCACTGGTGGTCGCACCACTGGGCTCGGTATCCCCGCTACACGTCCATCGGTACGTCCATCGGCTTTTTGAAGGCTGCCCCTGGAAATAGCTACGCACTCTCTATACACTTCCTTGACGACCCCAGCGAACTCAACATCACGAAGCCGAGAGTCCTGATCAAAGCGTTGCCCTTGATTTACGTCCCCCATGGCAACCTGTGGGATTTGGTGGCGTTTCTCTTCGCGATCATCTGGGCCGGCGCGTTCCTACTTAGAGCCCTTCTGGTGCTGACCAAGCGCGAAGCAGAGGAGTCGCCATCCGGCGCGCAGGCGTAACCTAGGCTCCTCGGCTCTGGCGTAGTACGAAGTTCTGTTCCACTTTTCGCCATCCCAAGCGCAGTGCGCTGGCATCGGATCAGAACCGGCAACACTGACAAGCACAGCGTTCCCCAGATGACCAATCGTTGCCTATCTGAAGGCTGTTCTCCGCTTTGGACGCTGCGTACCGCTTCAATTGCACTTTGCCTGGGATACACGGGTTATCTGAGCCACGAGTACAGCCCCGGTGCCCGGATCTACCACCAGCGCCGGGATCAACGAGTAGTAGAAGAGCGCCCAGTTAGGAACATGACCCTGAGCAGCGCCAAACAACCCCGCCACCCGGCCCGCCAGCAGCCCCGCCACGGGGAACCCGGCCAGAACCACGAGATACCATCGAACCCGCGCCCGCCACGGGATGAGACGCGCCAGTAACTTCCGCAGCCCGATGCCGCCGCCAAAAATGGCCGTCAAGATCAGCGATGTGATGGTGGGAGCATAGACGGCAAGGTAAAACAGCGGATTCGTCAACGCGGGCCCAGGCGCGATGGACTTGGCCACGCCGGGCGCGAATAGGCAAACGGCGCCGATTCCCCAGGTGATCGCGAATACCAGGACGAAGTAACTGGCCAGGGGCGCCATCCCACGGCCGAGTTCCCCACGCGATGAATCTGGCGTCAAACCTGGAGTATACGCCATCCGTTGACGAGCCGGGTCAGCGAGTCACAGCCCAGGCTCGGCCCGGCGCTGCTAAGGAGTAGGCCACCGCCGACGTGACCAGGGACGACGGCCGCGCGCTCCTGTCTACAGGCTCCCCTTCCTCGCGGCGTAGATCACGCCATTGACGTTGAGTACCCCATCAAAACCCTCGGCACTTAGAATTGCTGAGAACTCCTTCGGTACAAGCCCGTCAGCGATCATATCACGTGCCGTCGGTGCGGAGCCCGGCCTACCGGCCCACGCTTCCCGGTTCCACAACCGCTGGAGAAACGTCTCTGCTGGCTCAGCGGGGACCGGGAGGATCCGGAAAAGACCACCCTCGAGTGCCTCGACATCGCCAACAAGGGCGACAAGCCCGAGACGGTGATGGACGGCGTCCGGGGCTTCGAAGTATCGGGCGACGGCAAGAAGATGCTGGTGCGCAAGAAGGACGATTTCTTCGTGATCGACAGCGCGGCGAAGGCCGACGCCCTCAAGACGCCCAAGACGATGGAGGACGCCAAAGTCGATTTGAAGGACTGGACGTTCACGGTCATTCCGGCCGAGGAATTTCGCGAGCTGTATCTCGACGCCTGGAGGCTGCACCGCGACTACTTTTACGATCCCCACATGCACGGCGTGGATTGGCCGGCGGTGCGGGACAAGTATCTGCCGCTGGTGGAGCGCGTGCGCGACCGTGAGGAGCTGAACGACGTGATTGCGCAAATGGTGAGCGAGCTGGGGGCCCTGCACACGTTCGTTTTCGGCGGCGACATTCGCAAGGGGCCGGACCAGGTGCAGTTGGCATCGCTGGGCGCCCGGCTGGAGCGGACTACGGGCGGGTACGCGGTGAAGCACATTTACCGCTCCGATCCGGACCGGCCGGAAAAGTGCGCGCCGCTGGCGCGACCGGGAGTCGAGGTCGCCGAGGGAGACACGATCGTGGCGGTGAACGGGCGCCCGGCGCTTTCGGCGGCGGACATCGGCGAGCTTCTGCGCAACCGCGCGGGGAAGCAGGTCCTGCTGAGCGTTTTGCCGGGCGGCAAGGGACCGGCGCGCCAAGTGGTGGTGAAGCCCATCACGATCCAGCAGGAGAACGACCTGCGCTATCACGAGTGGGAGTACACGCGCCGGCTGATGGTGGAGAAAGCCGCAGGCGGCGCGATCGGCTACGTACACCTGCGCAACATGTCCGGCGACGACATCGCGCAATGGGCGCAGGAATACTACCCGGTGTTCCAGCGCCAGGGGCTGATCGTCGACGTGCGGCACAACGGCGGCGGAAACATCGACAGTTGGGTGCTTGGGAAGCTGCTGCGGCAGGCATGGTTTTACTGGAAGCCACGGATCGGTCCGCCGACGTGGAACATGCAGGGAGCCTTTCGCGGGTACATGGTGCTGCTGTGCGACGAGCATTCCGGCTCCGACGCCGAGGCCTTTTCGGAGGGATTCCGGCGGCTGGGTCTGGGCAAGCTGATCGGCACGCGGACCTGGGGCGGTGAGATCTGGCTCACGGCGAGCAATGTGCTCGCGGACCACGGAATTGCGACGGCGGCCGAGATCGGGGTCTACGGTCCGGAAGGCAAGTGGCTCATCGAAGGCCACGGCGTGGAGCCGGACATCACGGTGGACAACCTGCCGAATGCTACGTTCAACGGCAAAGACGCGCAGCTCGAAGCGGCGCTCGGCTACTTGCAGGGGCTGATCAAGGCCAAGCCCGTGACGGTGCCTCCGCCGCCGCCGTACCCGAAGAAGTAGGGGGCGATAGCGGAGGACCTTCCTCTTTCCGTGCATGACCTGCATCTGCTAGAATGCCCAACCGGGCGAGAGTGAGCGCCTGGAATGACCGCTAGGAGACCGGCATGGCTTTCATCGCACCTGAGCGCGGGAAGCAGGCGCTACAGGACTACCTCGGCAGAGATGAACAGATCAAGACTTGGGCATACGGCAGGCAGCAGTCGACCCTGCTGATGGTCGTGTGTGTCTTGGCGACTGAGTGCGCTGCAATGCTGCTCACCGCGTGGGCATGGGCGGGCTCGTCAGACCTCTTGCTGTGCACCTTGGTCTTCTGGGCAGCCTGGCTTTCGCTGCTGGCTGGATGCGAAAGACTGATCCGCAAGGACTACCTGGTCGCGCTTACAACCGAGAGGCTGCTGATCGTGCGCCTCAGGACGCCGCTCTTGTTGTCTCCCGATCCCTTCGATCAAATCGCCCATCGGGACTATCCGCTCGCCGGAATGCCACCCATGGAATTCAAACAAGGCCGCACGAGCAGCAAGCTGCAGATCTTCGACTCAACAAGGCCACCATTCATGGCCAGGTTCGGTATAAAAGCGGGCCGCAAGGATAACGGCCCTGCAATCCTCGAGATTGTTCGCGCCATCGAGTCTTCCCGAGGCCCGGCCAAACTCACCGCCTCGGCCACCTGAACTCCGCCGCAGCCTGGCCGCTGCCGGCCGCGTCCCAGATCAGGACTATCGGCTTCTGCACCCGCATCCGCAGCGCCGACTCGTAGACCATCTGCGGGTCCGGGAACGAACGCATGTAGATCGGGCCGTCCGTCTTCCGGGCCAGAGCTACGAGCGCTTCGACCGGCGCGGCGCGCTCGGCGAACTGCCGCCGCTTCCGGGTCCACAGATACCCGATATTCGAAGCCAGCACAACCGCTACCACCGCGGCGACTACGGCCGAGCGGTGCAGCCGCAGCCGCGACTGAAGCGCCCAGAAGCCGGCCGCCACGATCCACGCCAGCCCCAAACTCGCCAGATAGGTCTGCCGGCTGGGGATGCGGTGCATGTAAGTCAGGAAGCTGTACGGCAAAGACGCCAGCACAATCCACAGCGCCGCCACCCGCACCACCTGGCGATGTTGCTTGGCGCGCAGAAGGAGCAGGACCACGGCCGCGAGCAATCCCCACGGCCATAACAGGCGCGCGCAGCTCACGGGCAGGGTGATCCAGAACGGCGCGGTGAGAGAAAAGCTCCCGTCCTGAAACCGGAACGAAATGGCGCGGGCCGAGAGGATGAGCCACAGGTCCGCCGCCGCCAGCGCCCCGAACGGCAGCCACCACAGGAGCGCGCGCCGCGGCGCCTGTGCGCCCAGCAACGGCAACATCAGCAGCGCCGCGAACACCACCGCCGATTCCTTCGAGAGGAGCGCCACGGCGAAAGACGCCAGCGAGGCCGCGTACCACCACCAGCCGCTCTTCCTCTCCACCACGCGGACCCAGCACAGCAAGCTCAGCACGCCGAACAGGAACATCAGCAGCTCCACGTTGGCCGAAACCCACATGACCGCTTCCTGGTGGCCCTCCTGGACCGCGAAGAACGCCGCGGCCACCGCCGAGATCCGCCAGCCGACGAGGCGCCACGCGCCGAGCGCATACACCAGCCACACGCACAGGATGTGCAGCGCCAGGCTCACCGCGTAAAGCGCCGCCGGCGCTTCGAACCACCGGTCCACCCAGTAGGTCGTCGCATACCACGTAGCGCGATAGCGGAAGACCTCGCTCGAGAGCAGCGCCGGCCATCCCGACACCGGACCGAACTCCCGCGCCTGCTCGATGTTCGGATAGTCGTCCTGGATCAGCGGCTGCTGAAACATGGGCAGGTACGCCAGAATCGTCAGCGCCGCCAGCACCACCAGGATCGCCGCATGGTCTCGACGCATGGCTTACCCGGCCGGCCTCAGCTCGGCGACCAGCGCATCCAGGGCGATGTTCTTCTGGATGTTGCGCCGCACCAGCTCCGCCAGCTCGTCCACTTTCGCCACCGCCCTGCGGATCCACTCGAAGTTCACGCGGCCGGCCAGCGCCTCGAGCTGCGGGCGGACGTCCGCGTTGCGGATCTCGCTTCCTCCCCGTTCCAGCACCAGCACGTCTTCGAGCAGCCCGTACAGAATCCGCAGCAGCGTGTCGAGCTTCTCCTGCCGGTTCGCGGCGGATTCCGCGTATTTCACCCAGGCGCTGAAAGGCGCGAGGCCGGCGGCCGCTTCGAGCAGCGCTAGCATCGACTCGCGCCGCCGGTCGTAGACCTCCAGATCGAGCGACATCGCCAGGCCGGGGCTGCCGCACGCCAGCGCGATCCTCCGCTCCGCGTCCACCAGGTGGCGCACCTCGGCGAACTCGCGCATCTCCTCCTCGCCGAGCGGCGCCAGTTGTATCCACACCGCGCGCGAGCGGATCGTGGGCAGCAGGTCGTACGGATTAGCCGCCGTCAGGAACAGGACCAAGTGGTCCGGCGGCTCCTCGAGCGTCTTCAACAGCGAGTTGGCCGCCTGCTCATTGGCGCGGTCGATCTGGTCGATCAGGAAGACGCGCCAGTTGCCCCGGAGCGGCCGGAACTGGGCCCGCTCCTTGAGAAGTCGCATCTGCGGAATGGAAAGCTGCCGCAGCGGGCCGTCGGGAGCGAAGGTCACGAAATCCGGGTGCGAGGAGACCAGCAGCGGGTCCTCGTTGCGCCGGTCGGCGGGCCACTTCTCCCGCTCGGCGATGCGCTCGAGGTTGTGCGGCAGGCTGAGATCGTCCTTCTCGATGCGGTCGCCGTCTCCGAGCAGGCGCGCGGCGAACCGCCGCGCCAGCGTCGCTTTCCCCACGCCCTCCGGGCCCGCCAGCAGGATGGTCTGCGAGATACGCCCGCCCGCAATCATCCGATCGAGCTCTTCCGCCGCCGCCCGGTTGCCGTAGAAATTCTCAAACACGCAGCTTCTCCAGGGCCGGCGCGAAGGCCTGCCAGACGGCTTCGGCAACGCTGGCGGCGTCGCCGCGCCCGTCGATCACCCGGAAGCGTTCCGGCTCCCGCGCGGCCATCGCCAGGTAAGCCTCTCGCACCCGGCGGTGGAACTCCACGGCCTGCTCGTCCATGCGGCTCTCGCTCGGGTCCAGGTTGCGCTGGCGCGCGCGAGAGAGGCTGGTTTCGAGATCGATATCGATCAGCAGCGTCACGTCCGGCCTCAGGCCGTGGCACGCGAGGCGCTCCAGGCCGGCCAACGCCTGTTCTCCGAGGCCGCGCCCGGCTCCCTGGTAGGCCAGCGTCGAATCCGTGAAACGGTCCGTGAGTACGATCTTGCCCTCGGCCAGGGCGGGAAGGATCACCTCCTCGACGTTCTGCGCGCGGGAGGCGAAATAGAGCAGCACTTCGGCCAGGGAGCAGAGCTCCTGATTGGCCGAATCGAGCAGGATGCGGCGGATCTGCGCGCCGATGCGCGTGCCGCCCGGCTCGGTGGTTTCCACCACCGCGCATCCCAGCGATTTCAGGCGCGCGGCCAGCAGGCGCATCTGCGTGGTCTTGCCGCAGCCATCGCCGCCTTCGAAACTCACGAACAGGCCGCGCTGCACGCTCACTCGCGCACCCCCACCACGTGGCTGTTTTTGTGGCGCAGGCACTCCTGCCTGCCGCCTCGACACTCGTGTCGAGGCCGCTCTTCGCGTCGAGACGAGTCTCGACGCTGCAGACTAAGAGTCTGCGCCACAGGTTTGGTTTCAGCCCACGGTTGCCCGGGCGAACTGGGCGCCCCGCTAGTCGTAGACATAGTGCAGCACCTTCTTGAGATCCTCCCACGCTTCGCGCTTGGCGTCCTGGTTGTAGGGCCGCAAAAGGTAGGAAGGATGATACGTCACCATCACGGGGATGCCGCGCCAGTCGTACCAGTTGCCGCGCAGGCGCGTGACGCCCTCCTTGCGGTCGAGCAGCGCCTTGGCCGCCGTCCCGCCCAGCGCGCAAATCGCCTTGGGCCGGATGGCTTCGAGCTGCTGGAACAGGAACTGGCCGCAGGTTTCCATCTCGTCCGGCTCCGGCGTGCGATTTCCGGGCGGCCGGCATTTCACCACGTTGCAGATATAGACGTCCTGCCGCGACAGCGGAACGCCTTCCTTGCGTGCCGTATTCTCGATCATCTGCGTGAGCAGCTGGCCCGCGCGCCCGACGAAAGGAATGCCCTGCGCGTCCTCGTCCGCGCCCGGGCCTTCTCCCACGAACACCAGGCGCGTGGCCGCATTGCCCACTCCGAAGACGATCTGCGTGCGGCCCTCGCTCAGCCGGCAGCGGTGGCAATCGCCGATCTCCTCGCGGATCCGTTGCAGGGCTTCCGCGGCCCCCGGGCAGGTCGGCGGAGTCGCAGGCTGAGCGACAGGCTGGGAAGCCTGTCCCGCGCGGTAGAGCGTCTTGAAGCCGAGGTCCTGGTAGTAGCTCAGGTAGCGGCGCAGCAGATCCGGGTTCATCGCAGCTTCAACAGCTCGTCGAGAATCCGCCCGGCGATGGCCTTCTTGGGAGCGCGCGCAAGTTCCACGGTCGCGCCTCCGCGGAGCACCAGCACGGCCTCGTTGTCGTCGGCGCCGAATCCGGTCCCTTCCACGCCCACGCGGTTCCCCACCACCATGTCGCAGTTCTTTGCCGTGAGCTTGCGCCGCGCCTCCGCGGCCACGTCCGCCGTCTCGGCGGCAAACCCGACCAGCAGCCGCCCACCCTTCTGGCGCCCCACCTCGGCCAGGATGTCCGCCGTCGGCTCGAGCGCAAGCGAGATCGCGCCGCCGGTCTTCTTGATCTTCTGTGCCGCCGGCGAGGGCACGGTGTAGTCGGCCACCGCGGCCGCCTTCACGACGATGGTCGCCTCCGCCAGCCGGTCGAGCACCGCCGTACGCATCTCGGCCGCCGTCCGGACCGGGACCACCGTCACGCCGGCCGGCGCGGCCAGGCTCACGGGTCCCGAAACGAGGATGACCCGCGCTCCGCGCTCGGCTGCCGCTTCCGCGATCGCGTATCCCATCTTGCCGCTCGACCGATTCGAGAGGAACCGCACCGGGTCGATCGGCTCCTCGGTCGGTCCGGCGGTTACGAGCACCGTATCCCCTTCGAGATCGCGCCGCGGCTGAAGAACACCCATCACCGCTGCGGCGATCCGCTCCGGCTCGGCCAGCCTCCCCGGGCCCACCGTGCCGCAGGCGAGCAGGCCTTCCTCGGGCTCGACGATGGTATGGCCGCGCCCACGCAGCGTCTCCATATTGCGCTGCGTGGCCGGGTGCTGCCACATGCGCGTATTCATCGCGGGCGCGAGCACCACGGGTCCGGCAAAGGCCAGGTAGAGGGTGGAAAGGAAGTCGTCGGCCAGTCCGTTGGCGAGTTTGGCCAGCAAGTCCGCGGTCGCGGGCGCAACCACCAGCAGATCGGCTCCGTCGGCCACGCCGATGTGCTCCACCGCGCTCGCCAGCGTCTCTTCGCCGGCGCCTGCAGAAAACAGGCCGGTGATCACTTTGCGGCCCGTCAGCGCCGCGAACGTCAGCGGCCTCACGAACTCCTGGGCCGCCGCCGTCATCACCACCTGAACGGAAACGCCGCGCTCCATGAGCGCGCGGGCCAGCTCCGCCGACTTATACGCCGCGATGCCGCCGCCGATGCCGAGCACGACGTTCATGAAGGGAACGCCTCAGATGTTCTCGGGCGGCAGTTCCGGCACGTCGTCCACATGAGTGGCCGGGTCGTCGTACTTCACCAGACCGCGGCGCACTTCCTCGACCGCCGTCACGGTGGGTTTCTTCGAGGTGGTGGGGAGAAACGGGCGGGCGCCGCTCTGAAGCTGGCGGGCGCGCTTGGCGGCCACGATGATGAACCGGTAGGTGCTCTGCTCCGGGTCGTCCGGAATCGAGGCATTCATGTTGTTGCGCGGTGCAGGCGAATCAGTCATGCAAACGACCTCTCTTTGCGACGGGCGACGAGCTACGAGCCCTTTTCGAACGTCCCCAGGATGGCGCGAACCTCGCCCTCCATCCTGGTACGGCGGACGCGCTCGGCTTTCACGATCGATGCCAGCGCGTCCACGGATCTCTCCAGGTCCCGGTTCACGACGACGTAATCGTACGCGCCGTAATTGCCGATCTCCGTCGCCGCCCCGTCCAGCCGCCGCGCGATAACTTCTTCGGAATCTTCGGATCGCGCCCGCAGGCGCTTCTCGAGCTCCGCGCGCGATGGGGCGAGCACAAAAATAGTTACGGCTTCCGGAACCTTACCCTTCAATTGTCGCGCACCCTGAACGTCGATGTCGAGTAGCAGGTCCCGCCCCTCCGCCTGCGCGCGTTCGAGCATGCCCCGGTGCGTTCCGTAGTAGTTCCCGAACACCTCGGCGTGCTCCAGAAATTCGTCGCGCGCGAGCGCCGCCTCGAACTCCGGGCGCGAGAGAAAGTGGTAGGCCTGGCCCGAAACCTCCTGGCCCCGCGGCGCGCGGGTGGTGTACGAAATCGAAAACAGCAAACGCGGGTCCTGTTGCAGGAGGCGATGTGCCAGCGTGGATTTCCCGGACCCCGACGGGGCCGAGACGATGAAGACGATGCTCATTCGAGGTTCAGCCCCTGTTCCCGAATCTTCTCGATCTCGGCCTTGGCGGTGAGCGCCAGCTCGGTGATCTCAAGGCCGGTCTCGCCCACGCCGGTTGATTTGGAAAGGACGGTGTTGGTCTCCCGGTGCATCTCTTGCAGCATGAAGTCGATCTTCTTGCCAACCTCGCCGCCCTCGACGAGCAGGTCGTCCAGTTGCACCGCGTGGACCTTGAGGCGCGTCAGTTCCTCGCTGATGTCGGTCCGGTCCACCAGGTAGGCCACTTCCTGGGCCAGGCGTTGGGGGTCCACTTCCGCGCCGCGGAGCAGCTCGGCGAGCTTAGCGGCCAGCCGCGCCTGGAATTCGGGCACCGCCCGCGAACGGAATTCGTCCATCCGCCGCGCGCAGTCCAGCACCGTGGCATTGCGGCCGCGCATCTCCGCGGCGGTCTCCGCGCCTTCGCGCTCGCGAAACTCGTTCAACCGCTCGAGCGCTTCTTCGAGCGTCTCCACCAGCAGCCGTTCCGTGTCCGGCTCGGGCTCGGCGTCCTCCGGCGTGAACATGCCCGGCATCTGCAGGGTCAGGTTCAGGTCCGGCTCGCTGTGCAGGCCGTGGACCGCCGAGATCCGATGAAACGCCCGCAGGTAAGCCTCGAGCAACGGCTGGTTGACCACGGCCGGCGCGGCGGCGCCTCCCGCGGAGTAGCTCATCTGCACCTGGACATGCCCGCGCGCCAGGTAGCGCTTCACCGCGCCGCGCAGCGCCGCCTCGAACGGGTCGAACGCCGGCGCCATGCGAAAGTGAATGTCCAGCCCGCGGTGGTTGACGGTCTTCACCATCGCGACCGCCTCGCGGTCGCCCGCGGCTCTGCGCGCGCGGGCAAAGCCGGTCATGCTGCGCGGGCTCATGCGGTCACCTCGCACTTTCTCCGTGGGGCAGGCGCTTCCGCCTGCCTGGGCAGGCCAAACGGCCTGCCCCACGCGGCCGCGCCGCCCGCGTCTTCAACCGCGTGGTCATCCAATGACATCGTTTGTCCTTTCATGACACGACCGAATCCGGCTCGATGAACTGCAGCGCATGCAGCCGCTGGTAGACGCCGCCGCCGCCGACCAGCTCCTCGTGCGTGCCGATCTCCGAGACCCTGCCCTGATCGAGCACCACGATCTTGTCGGCGCGGCGGATGGTGGAGAGCCGGTGGGCGATCACGATCACCGTCCGCCCCGCCATCAGGTTGGCCAGCGCCTTCTGTACCAGCATCTCCGATTCCGTGTCCAGGTGCGAGGTGGCCTCGTCCAGAATCAGGATGGGCGCGTTCTTGAGCAGCGCCCGCGCGATGGAGATCCGCTGGCGCTGCCCGCCGCTGAGCTTCACGCCGCGCTCGCCGATCATCGTGTCGTACCCTTGTGGAAGCGCGCCGATGAACTCCTCGGCCAGCGAATTCCGCGCGGCTTCCGCGACCGCCGTCATGCTCGCGCCCGGTTTGCCGTAGCGGATGTTATTGGCCACCGTGTCGTTGAACAGAAACGTGTCCTGCGCCACCAGGCTGACCTTCTCGCGCAAAGACGCCAGTTCCAGGTCGCGCACGTCCGTGCCGTCTATGAGCACCCGGCCTTCCGAGACATCGTAAAACCGCGGCACCAGGTTCACCAGCGTGGTTTTTCCCGCTCCGCTCGGCCCCACCAGCGCGACTATTTCGCCGGCTTTGACCTCGAGGTCGATGGACTTCAGCAGGAAGCCGTTCTCGGCGGTAGGATAGCGGAAGCTGACGCCGGCAAACGCAATTCCCTGCTTGAATTCGGCCAGCCGCCGTGCGCCCGCCTTGCTGCGGATGTCATCGGGCCGCACCAGGTATTCGAAGACCCGCTCGGAGGCGCCCAGAGCCTGCTGGAAGATGTTGTGAATCCCCGTGAGCCGCTTGACCGGATCGTAGAGCAGCAGAAGGGCGGAGATAAACGTCATGAAGCCTTGCGACGTCATGGCGTTCGCCTTGATCTGGTCGCGCGCATAGGCCAGCAGGCCGACGATCGTCACGGCGGCCAGAAACTCGATCAGGGGCGACGACAGCGCCTGCTGCAGCGTGTACTTGAGATTGCTCCGCTTGAGCCGCCGCGCCGTCTCGAAGAAGCGGCGGGATTCGTACGGCTCGGCGCAGAACGACTTCACCACCTGGTGCCCGCTGAGGGATTCCTGCAGGATCTGGTTCACCTCCGCCTGGTGATCCTGCGCGCGCCGCGTGGTTTTGCGGATGCGCCTGCCGATGCGCGCCGTGGGGATCAGCACGAAGGGCAACAGCGTGAGGCTGATCAAGGCCAGGCGCCAGTCGATGGACACAATGACAATCAGGAAGAACGCCGCCGAGAACGACTGCCGCAGCAGGTCCGCCAGCATCTGCGAGCAGGCCAGTTGCATCTTGTCCACGTCGTTCATGATGGAGGACATCAGCCGGCCCGTGGAATGCGTCTCGAAGAACTGCGCGCCCTGCCGCAGCACCTTGTCGAACACTTTCTGCCGCAGGTCCGTCATCGCCGAGAGCCCGGCGTAGTTGATCAGGAAGTTACCGGCATAGTCGCACAGGCCCTTGGTCAGGAAGGTGGCCAGGATCGCGAAGGCAATCATGGTCCACACGTTGTGGATGAAGCCCGGCGTCAGCTGCTCGAGATAGAGCGGCCGTCCCAGCAGCGGAATGTTCTTCAGCAACAGGACGGGAACCTGGGCCGAGCCTGGATTCAGAACGCGCCCGATGACCGGCCCGATCATCAGCGGCACCATGCCGTGCATGGCGCCGGCGCCCAGCATCATCACGGTGCCCCCCAGAAGGGCGGCCCAATGCGGCGCCACGAAACGAAGCAGGCGCAGCCTTTCCTTCACGCCGCCACCTTCAACCGTTCGAGCGCGGCGATCACCGTCTCAACCGGCACTTCCCCGATGGGACCCGGCGCCGCCACCACCTCGGCCGCCGCCTTCCACGGCCGCCACAGTTCGAGATCCGAGTTCCCGAAGATCACCACCGCGGGGATGCCGAAGGCCGCGGCCATGTGCGCCGGGCCGGAGTCGTTCCCCACAAAGGCCGAGGCGTGCGCCATCAGCGTCTTCAGCCGCGGGAGCGGCGCGCCCGCAACCACGCGGTAGGCGCGGAATGCCGCCAGGTCGTCCTCCACGCCGCCGACGAAGACCGGTTCGAGGCCCCACCTTTCCTCGAAGTGGCGCGCCACCGCCAGGAAGCCCGCCGACGTCCAGGTCTTGTCCGGAGCCGAGGCCACGGGGTGCAGCACGGCATAAGCTTGCTCTTCGCCGTTCGGCTGGGCGAACAGTTTCGCGCGCGGGATCTCGCACCGCCCGGCGCCCAGGTAGAACACCGCCGACGCCAGGTGCTCCGCCGTGTGCGCCCGCCGCGAGAATTCCAGAATCTGTTGCGGCGGCGGGATGCGGACGTTGTACACGAAGCCGTAGCGGTGGTGGCCGAACCCGGCGCGAAACCGCGCCCCTGAGGCGAACGAAAAAGCCATGCTGCGCGGCCCGCCGTGCAGATTCAGCGAGAGCGCCGGCGCCCATTTCCGCAAGGCGCTCAAACGCGGCGGCAGGATCCGGTCGACGTCCGGATTGCCCTCGAAAACCCCCGCGAAGCGGTCTTCCACAACCACCGCGACCTTCAGGTCCGGCCGGCTGCGCTTGAGGATTTCCAAAGCCGGCGTCGTCAGGATGCAGTCCCCCAGCGAGCGCAGGCGGATCACGGCCGCTCGCGCTCCGCGGGGTAGCTGATCGAGTATGCTCTGCATGCCCGCGGGCTACTCTTCGATTTTAGCCTCGTCGACGAGCATGACTGGAATGTCGTCGCGAATGGGGTAAACCCGCTTGCACTCGGCGCACTTCAGTCCGCTCTGGTCCGGCGTGAGGTGCACCGGCGCTTTGCACAGCGGGCACACCAGAATTTCGAGCAAGTCCTTGCTAATGGGCATAGCTTCAACCGGAGTAACAGTTTACCAGTTTCCAGCTCGCGGCTGGCCCGGCGCGGCCAGCACCGTGCCGGACACCCGGCCGCGGTAAAGTACGCGCAGCGCACGGCGGGCGACCAGCGCGCCATCGTTCGAGATCAGAACGTAGATATCGTAGTCGCCGTCGGGACCGCTGCGGTCGAACGGAGCGAGCCACGTCCAGCGGCGGACGGTTCGATAGAAGTTGAAGGCCGGCTCGAGTTGCCAGGAGATCCCGGCCCGCAGCGGCGCCGTTCCCCTGGGCGCACCCTCAACGAGTTCCAGGATGCGCTTCGAATCGGCTTCATAGCGCCACACGTAGAAACTCGACGTGTTCCACTGGACCAGGTACTGCGCCGCGATCAGCGCGCCAACAACGGCGGCGGCGAGGCCCGGTATGCGCCCGGCACTCTTCGCCAGGGTTGCCAGCGCCAGGCCGGCCAGCGGCAGGAAGTACAAACCGGTCCGGTCGGAAGGATACGGCATATCCACGGCGTAGTGAAGCGCGACCAGGAGCGCCGCGGAACCAGCCATCGCGCCCCCGGCGAGAAACAACACCGCATCCGGCAGGACTGGCGGTTTGCGTTCGCGCCCCGCTCGGAACACCCGCGCCGCACCGAGCGCCGCCGCCAGCAGCGCTACCGCCGGCGGAAGAATTGCCAGCGCGGCGCGCCAGCCGGCAAGAACGCTGTTTGCGGAGTCGTGATACGCGAAGGAGCAGGCGATCAGGTTGCGAACGCTGGCGGCCGGCGAATCGGTTCCGACGTAGAAATCCGACAGGTGCGCCTTCGAAAACGGTGCGGCGAGGAAGAACAATAACGCCACGGCGCCCAGAGGGAGAACGAAGTGGCGGAGCCGAGGCGCCGCGGCGGGCAGCGCGTGCTTCTTGGTCCGTTTGGCCGGAACGGCGGGCGCCGGAGCACGCCAAAGCAAGTATCCGAACAGCGCCGCCAGCACCAAGGCGGGGACCAACAGCGTCAGGTTGGCAGCCGGCGCGAGCGCCAGCGCCGTGCCGGCCAGATAGAGATCCCTCCGCCCGCGGCGCGCCAGACACTCCACCATCTTCAAGAGCGAGTAGAAGAAGAGCGCCAGCGCCAAACCGTATCCGCGGGCGGCCACCAGAAAATCGAGCACCAGCGGATTGGCGGCCATCAGGAGAACCGCCAGCGGAACCAGCCACCCTCCGCCGAAAATCAGGAAGGCCAGACGGTACACCGCCAGGAAGAACAAAGCTCCCGCCAGCAGGCTGGGAAGCCGGAGCGACAGCTCCGATGTGCCGAAAAGCCCTGTCGACAGGCGCTCGAGGATGGTCGCCAGAAAATGGTGGTTGGCGTCGTAGACGTCGAAGATGTTCGATACCGGAGCGTCGAGGTAGATCTGCCAGGTGAGCGCTTCGTCGTGCGTGACCGCCTGCGTCGCGGCGCGGTAGCAGTTGGCCGCGAACAGCAGGCCCAGCATCAGTGCAACGCCCATGCGGAGAGGCAACTTCATTTCCGGAAGCGTTCCTTGGGCTTGCGCTGGGCCTTCAAAACCGCGGCAGGAGCGGTTGCGCGGGGCACGTCGAGCGTCAGGAAAACCAGCAGAAGGAAGCTGGGCCAGAGTTGCCCGTAGAGCCGCGAAAGGGAGGTCTGCAAGTGCCAGGCCAGGTCGCTCGGCGTGACCACGTAAACGCCGCAGTAAGCCGCGAACGTCAGCGCCAGGGCTGTGGCCGCAACGCGCAGACCGCGCGCCCCGGCCGGGTCGATGCGGAACCGCAGCGCCACCGCCAGGATCGCCAGCAGCAGCAGAGGATGCGACCAGGGCTGGCCAAAGTGGTACGCCTCGACAGCGAGGGCCTTCCCGATCTGCACGTAGCGGGCGGGATCCGCAAACCTCTGAGCCAATCCGGCGGCGCCCTGCTTGAAGAGCGGATCGGAGGCCGGGGCCAGGAACACCTTGAAGCAGACGACCAGCAGGAGAACCGGCGCAGCGCCCGTCAGGTACCGCCTGACGGCCCGCCGGTCCACCGCCAGGAGCGCCAGCGTCAGGAAGACCGCGAACGCCGCTCCCTCGTTCTTGGTCCACGCCGCGAACGACGCGCATGCGCCCGAGAGCGCGAGGCAATTAGGCGCGGACTCCGCGAGCAGCAAAAGCGCGATCGAGGCAAGGTAGTAGAAGCCGAGCGGAAGATCGGCATACTGCATCGTCGCCTGGAACAGGAAGGACGTGCTCGCAAGCAGGACGAAGCCGGCGAGCAGCGCGCTCGTCAAACCGCGCAGAGCGGCGAGCGCGCTCCCCAGCAGCGCCAGGATCAGCGCCAGGAATAGGAATCCGGTGAGCTGCGGCACCCACGGCGCCGTGTCGCCCGCGGCCTTCCAGACCATCGCCACGAAGCCGGATAGCAGCAGCGGATAGTCCGGATGCATACCGGCCTTTTCGGGCAGCGCCGAGAGCGCGCTTCTCCAGGCGTCCCCGGGACCCGCCAGGAATTTCGCGCGCAGATTCCAGATGCTCCAGGCGTCCCATTCGCCGAACGGATTGGCTGCGCTGATGGAAATCAGGCCGTAGAGAACCACGGCGAAACCCGCCGCGAGCGCCAGCGCGAGCAGCCAGTTCCAGCGAAAGGCGGGCGGCGCGGCGGATTCGGATGGAACGGCTGCCCTCCGACCACGCGTCCGCCAGGAAGCCAACAGGCCGGCCGCGAGCAGCGCGGCATCGAGAACCAGGATGGCGGCTGGGGACGCGGCGCCGCCCAGCGTCAGCAAGAAGAACGCTATCGAAGAGATGGCGATACCGGCGCCCGCGCCGAGGGCGGCTTCAAAAACGCGCGCGGCCCACACCGGCCGGATCGTGCGCCCGGCCAGAGCCGCGGCGGCCAGGCGCCAGCCCGCCAGCAAGGGGACGGCAAACGCCAGAAACCCGGTCACTGGAGCCGCTCCCTCCGGAAAAGCACGATGCCGTTCCCGTAGTTGGAGACGGTGCTCAGTCCGTATTCCGCCGCGACGCTCCGGACTTCCTCGGGAAAAGCGAAACTCCCCACCACCCAGCCGGTGCCTTTCCCGCGTTTCAGCGGCGCCAGGATGCGCGGCGCAAGCGCGTACTGGGCCGCGCCGAGCATGGCTTGGCCCTGCGGGTCGCTGACCGGAACGTCGGACACGTAGCCCACGGCGCCGCCCGCAGGCAGCGCGGCGGCCGCGTCACGAAAGCGCGCCTGCTGGGCTCCGATTTGGAACTGGTCGGCGGACCGGCTGTATTCGGAGAGGAACTGCGAGTAGTCCAGCGCGCCGGCCAGGGCCAGCATGGCGATGGCGGCAATCCCCGTCAAAGCTCGAAGTGGAATGGAAGGTGATGCAGACGGCATTCTTCGCATCAGTCTAACGCGCCGCGAGGGCGTCCGTCAGCGACGTAACTTGGACGCTGTGCCCGGAGCCCGCGACCTCGATCGTGACCGGCTGCCCCGGCAGCAGGTCGAAGTAGTTATCCGAGGGCCTGGCATCCGCGTCGTCGAAGGAGAGGTACACGTTGCGTGCCAGCACGCGCGAAACGGCCGTCACCGACGCGCTGCCGCTCTCCGCCACCGTGAGATCGATCCGCGCGGGCGGCAGATGCAGATTGCGCACCGCATCGAAGTAGACCAGGTTCTGCGACACCACCTTCCCACCCACCAGCAGGTCGAAGACGCCAACCGATCCCCGCGGATCGGCACCGCCGAGCAGACGCTTCTCGTCGAGGCTCGCGATCCGAGTGCTCGCCGCTGGCGGGACCGTGCGGTCCTCCCTCGTGTCGGACAGCGTCTTGCCGTCGAAGGTTAGCAACCGCGTACGCACCGCCGCGGCCACCGGCTTCAGCTTGTCCGAGACCAGATACACGTCGATGACGCCCTCGTGCCGGTAGGGCGATATCAGCAGATCCGCGTAGAAGCGGCGCGCCGCGTAGTGCAGCGCTTTCCAGCGGCCGTAGTAATCGAGGCTGGATTTCGAAGGGCCGGGCCAGCAGTCGTTCAACTGCCAGAACAGCGAGCCCATGGTGCGGGGCCGCGAGCGGCGCAGGTGCTCGGCCGCGGTCTTGATCGCCTCCGCCTGCTGCACCTGGCTCAGATAAACGAAGGAGGCGAAGTCCTTCGGCGTGCCGTAATCGCGCTCGATGTTGGCCCACATGCGCTGGCTGCCGCCGGGGTCTTTCTGGTGCGCCTCCATCACCGGCGAGTCGATCTTGAAATCCTCGGGACGCGCAAACGCCGCCACGGTCGCCAGATCTGGGAACGATTCGAAGCCGTATTCCGACATGAAGCGCGGAGTCACCAGAGTGGACGCCGCTATCGGCAGAGAACCGTACCACACCCGCCAGTAGTGCATGTCGCCATTGGTCTGGTTGTCGGGCTCCTGCTCGCAGTTGGCGCTGGGAGAACTGGGCCAGTAAGCCGCCGAGTGCGCGTTCTCTTCGACCACGCTCTTGAGGACGCCGTTGAACAGCGCCAGGAAGCTCTGCCACACGGTCTCGCGCTGATCGGGCGTGAGCGAAGCCTTGAAAGCCAGGCGGTCGCCCCAATGGAACCAGCCCGTCTCGAGCTCGTTGTTGCCGCACCACAGCACCACGCTGGGATGATCGCGCAGGCGCCGCACCTGCTCGATGGCCTCCTGGCGAACGTTCTCCTGGAAGGCGGGCTCGCCCGGCACCATCTCGCCGCCGAACATGAAGTCCTGCCACACCAGGACGCCGAGCTCGTCGCAGAGATCGTAGAAATCGTCCGATTCGTAATAGCCGCCGCCCCACACCCGTAGCATATTCATGTGTGCGTCGCGCGCGGCTACGAGCAGGCGGCGGCGCTTCTCCGGCGTGACGCGGGCCGGAAAGCTATCGAGCGGGATGACGTTGGCGCCCTTGGCGAACACCGGCACGCCGTTCACCACGAACTCGAAGCTCTTGCCCCACTGGTCCGGCCGGCGGCGCAGCTCGACCGATCGCAGTCCCGTACGCACCGTGGCCTCCGCGGCCAAGCGGCCGCCAATTCGGATTGCGGCCGAGAACGCGGTGAGGTTCTGCTCTCCGTAACCCAGCGGATACCAGAGCTTCGGATTCGGGATGCGGAAAGGCACCGAGATGCGGTTCTCGCCGACGTCCAGATCGACCGTGGCCGCCGCGGCGCCTGTCACCGTAACCTCGCCAGTTACTGCCCTATCTGCTTCGATGATAACTTCGGCAGTAAGTTCGGCCACCTCCGAAGTAACTTTATCCTGGCGGATGTGTAAGTTCTCGATTCGTATGTCGTCCCAGGCCTGTAAGTGTACCGGCCGCCAGATCCCCAGCGTGACCAGCCGTGGTCCCCAATTCCAGCCGTATTGGTAGCCCGCCTTGCGAGTGTACGGATCGGTCGCGATGCCGCGCTCGCTGACGCGCTGAACCTGCACCACCGTGGGGAGCCTGTACGGCAGCGCCTCGACGATGGGCAGCATGGTCATGACCGGCGAGTGCAGCACCACGCGCAGCTCGTTCACGCCCTCCTTGAGCAGCGCCTTCGCCGGCACGCGCCAGGTGCGGAACATGTTGTCCGCATGCAGAGCCGCCTGGCCGTTCACAAACACATCGGCAAAGGTGTCGAGCCCGTCGAAAACCAGATCCAGGTGCCGCCTCGCCAGTTCCTGACCGGTGAGGGTGAAGGTCGTGCGGTACTCCCAGTCCGCGAGACCGATCCACTGCAATCCCGCCTCGTTCGTTCCAACGAACGGATCCGGGATGAGGCCGTTCGCCAGCAGGTCGGTCTGCACCGCGCCGGGCACCGTGGCTTTGTGCCAGACTGCGCCGCCGGTCTGCCGAAACTCCCACCCCCGATCGATCAGCCTATCCGAAGGCAGCGCAGCCGCCAGACCCGACGCGATGGCCATCATGGGCAACGCTCGAACGATCATCGGGATGTTGCCACCTCTGATGGCTTCGGCGGCGAAGGCCGCGCCAGCAACTTGGGAAGATTCGCCCTAAACACATCCATCCACCGGGCCAAGTTGTCCTCGGGAGTCTTCCTTAATGGTGGGGACGAAATGACATAGTGGACCGACTCCCCCGATGTATCGTACAGGTACTCGTGCTCGGCGCCCCCGTCGCAGCTGACAAAGGAGTGCAGTACCGGCGAGATCCGGACGGCCTTGAGCCGGTCGCGGACGCGGTAGAAAGCCTCAGGGTCAATGGGCGAACGGGTCACCTCCACCTTCGCCTTGGCGGCGATTTCCTCGTCGGTGACCTTGGGATTCTGCGCAAGCATCTGCTCGACCAGTTCGGTGAATGCGCCGCAGCCTCCCGGAAGCGAGTAACGGACCAACTCGGCACTTCCGCCGGGTCGCACCGGCCAGACGGGGTAAGTGAACACGACGAGCTGCGCGCAGGTATCGCCAAATCGCAAGGTCAGCTTCGTCATATAAGTCTTCACGTCCGTGGAGAACAGGAGGTCCATTACGCGCGCTTCCGTGTTCAAACGGCGGTTTCCAGGTTGGGCAATCGCCGTCGCACCTGAAAGGACCCAAATCAACGCCGCGGATGCTACAGCTTTGGGACGAATCACAAACACACTCCTTCGTACTGCCGGGGTGGGCAGCTGTCTACCGCGGCCCTCAGTAGCACAGCACCTTTTCGGCCTCGCGCACGATGGTGTCCACCTGCGGCAGGATCTCGGCTTCGAGCTGCGGATGGTAGCCGACCCAGGTGTCGAGCGCGCCGACGCGGCCGACCGGCGCGTCCAGCCGGTCGAAAAGCTGGGAGGCGATGCGCGCGGCGATCTCCGCGCCGTAACCCCACGAGAGGCAGTCCTCGTGCGCGATCAGCACGCGGCTGGTCTTCTCCACGCTACGTCGAATGGCTTCCCAATCGTAGGGCGCCAGCGTGCGCAGATCGAGAATCTCGACGCTCACCCCGGAATCGCGCTTCTCGATCTCGATCGCCGCCAGGAGCGATTTCTGCACCAGCGCGCCGTAAGTGACGATGCTGAGGCTGTGCCCGCCCTTGACCACGCTGGCGCGGCCGAACGGAATCAGAAAATCCGGGCCGGGATGCGCCGAGCGGTTGTACGGCTCGCGGTAGAGGCGCTTGTGCTCGAGGAACAACACCGGGTCGTCGGCGCGCAGCGCGGTGCGCAGCAGGCCGCAGGCGTCCAGCGCGTTCGAGGGGAAAACCACGCGCAGGCCGGGGATGTGCGTGAACACGACCTCGCCGCACTGGCTGTGGTACACCGCGCCGCCGCTCAGGTACCCCCCTATCGCCACGCGCAGCACGGCCGGACACGCGAAGCCGCCGTTCGAGCGCCAGCGCATGCTGGCGAGCTCATCGCGGATCTGCATCATGGCCGGCCAGATGTAGTCGAAGAACTGAATCTCCGCCACCGGCTTCATGCCGCGCGTGGCCATGCCGATGGCGCGGCCCACGATGGCGGCTTCGGCGAGCGGAGTGTTGAAAACGCGCTCGGAGCCGAATTTCTTCTGCAGGCCGTAAGTGGCCTTGAAGACGCCGCCCTTTCCTTTCAGCTTGCGCAGGCGATCTTCGCGGCTGCAATCGGCCACGTCCTCCCCGAAGACCACGATGTGCGGGTTGCGGCGCATCTCCTCGGCCAGCGTCAGGTTGATCTCGTCTACCATGGTCCGCGGATCGCCGGCGAACTGCGGCGGCGTCGCGAAATCGTCCGAGCACGGATCGACCTTGTCCGAATAGAGGTGTACCAACGCCGAGCCGCGGGCCGGCGGGGCGGCGTCGAGCGCAGCCTCGGTCGCCGCCTGGATCTCCAGATCGATGTCGTGGATCATCACCTGCAAACCGTAGCGGTCGAGAACGCCCTCCGCGATCAGCCATTCGGGGAACTGGACCAGCGGGTCGCGCGCGGCTTCCGCGGCCCGCTCCTCGTCGGTCTTGTATAGCTTTTCCTCGTCGGAGAGCGAGTGCGAGTACGGCCGCGTGCAGGTGGCGTGCACCAGCGCGGGCCCTTGCCGGGACCGGACGTACTCGGAGGCCTGCCGCACGGCCTGGTAGGAGGCGACGAAATCGCAGCCATCCACTTCCTCGACCGCGAGAGTGGGAAAACCCGAAACCAGCCGCGCGATGTTCCCTCCTGCGGTCTGCTTCTCTAGGGGAACCGAGATGGCGTAGCCGTTATTCTCGATCACGAACACGACCGGCAGGCGCTCCAGGCAGGCCGCGTTCAGGGCCTCCCAAAACTCGCCCTCGCTGGTGGCGCCATCGCCGGCGGTGACCAGCACCGCCGCATCCGAGGCGGGATCGAGATGGCGGTTCGCCTCGGCGCAGCCGATGGCTTGCAGAAACTGGGTTCCGGTCGGCGAGGACTGGCTGACGATGTTCAACCGCGGCGCGCCCCAATGGGATGGCATCTGGCGCCCGCCCGAAGCGACATCGGCGCCCGCGCCCACGGCGGTGAGCAGCATCTCGGCAGGCGTGACGCCGAGCGCCAGGCACAGGGCCCGGTCGCGGTAATACGGGTAGAACCAATCGTGCCCGGCGCGGAGCGCCATGCCCGCGGCGGCCGAAATGGCCTCGTGGCCGGCGCCGCTGATCTGGAAGAAGATGCGGTTCTGACGCTTCAGCAGAATCTCGCGGTCATCCAAGCGGCGGGAGCTGTGCATCACCTTGAAGGCCCGCATCAGGGCCTCCGGTTCGAGGCCTCCGTAACGGGCGGCGAGGTCGGCGGCAGCCTGCACTTTGGGGCGCGTGGCCATAGGGAAGGCGTCCTCCAGTCCAAGTGTATCCGAGACGCCCGTCGCCCGTGCGATGATAGATCCGTTCGCGCCATGACGACCCTTACACACCTCGAGTGCAGCCGGTGCGGGACCAAGTACGATCCCGCGGTGGCGCGGAGCTTGTGCGATTGCGGCGGGCCGCTGCTGGCCCGCTACGACCTCGAAATGGCGCGTACGGGCTGGAGCCGGGATTGGATCAAGAACGCGCCCGCGACTATGTGGCGCTACGCCCCCGTGCTGCCGGTGCGCAAGCCGCCCTCGATCGTCTCGTTGGGCGAGGGCATGACCCCGCTCATTCACGCGCGCCGGCTCGGAGAGCGCCTCAGCGCGAGCAACCTCTGGATCAAGGACGAAGGCCCGAATCCCACGGCGAGCTTCAAGGCCCGCGGCCTTTCGTGCGCCGTCTCCATGGCCGTCGAGCTCGGAATCGCGAGACTCGCTATCCGCTCAACCGGCAATGGAGCCAGCGCCCTCGCCGCCTACGCCGCCGCAGCGGGCCTGGAGGCGCACGTCGTGCTGCCGGCGGATGCCTCCCGCGCGAACTACGTCGAGTGCCGCGCCCACGGTGCACGCGTCGTCAACGCTCTCCCCGACGGCCTGTTCGACCTCAGCGCGCTCCATGAGCCGTATGGCATCGAAGGCAGCAAAACCATCGGCTACGAGATCGCCGAGCAGATGTCCTGGACCCTGCCCGATGCGGTCCTCTATCCGGTCGGCGCAGGCGTGGGCCTGATCGGCGCCTGGAAGGCATTCGAGGAACTGGAGCATCTCGCCTGGACCGCCGGGCCGCGCCCCCGCATGATCGCCGTGCGGTCCGAGAACCCCCATACCGTGGCCGCCGGCCTGCGCGTGCCGGAGTCTCTCGGCGAAGCATTGGTGCTCGGAATCCTGAAGGAGAGCGGCGGCTCAGCGATCGCGGTGAGCGACCGCGAGATCATCGCGGCGGCGCTGGAGCTGGCGGCCGTCGAAGGCATCCTCGCCGCGCCGGAAGGCGCCGCGGCCGTCGCCGCCCTGCCCAAGCTCCTGGCCGGCGGTCTCCTCAAACGCGACGAGCGAATCGTCGTGGTGAACACCGGCTCCGGGCTGAAGTACCTGGAGACCTATGCGACCCGTTTTCCGCGCCCCGCCGCCGGCGAGCAGGACAAGCTGGGCGGCCTGATCACGCCGCGGTGAACCGTGGCGCACGCACTCGTGCGTGCCGCGTCCCCACTCCTGGGGACGCCCGGCCTTTGTCTTCGATCTGCGTTTATCTGCGTTTATCTGCGGCTAGTAATCTCTTGGCCTTTTTGGGGTCAGCCGCCCGACCGCCTCGATCACCCTCGCCAGCGCCGCCTCCGGATCGCCGCCCTCGGCGGGAATCACCTCCACCGGACTCGCCCCGAAGGGCCGCCAGCGCTGCTCGAAGCGCCGGCAGGACGCGCCCGCGAAGACAGTGACCAGCGGAACGCCGCACGCGGCCGCTACGTGCTGTCCTGCCGAATCGTACCCGACATAGAGCCGGCTGCGCGCAATGATGGACGCAAAGCCCGCGAAAGATCCGCGCCAGACCTCGACCCGCGCGCCGCTGGCTGCAATCGCCCGTTCCACGCGCCCGGCCTCTTCGCCGCCGGCCCCTGCGTCCACCACGAGCGGCAGGCCCCGCTCCGCAAGCGCCGCGAGCAGGCGCGCCTCGAACGGGTCCGCGATTCGCTTGGCGGCGTTCCCCCCCACGCCGAAGCTCACCGCGATTCCGGGTGGGGCAGGCGCTTCCGCCTGCCACGGCGCAATGTACGACCGCGCGTCCGCGATCCCGAACGTCTCCGCAACCCATCGCCGCGCCAGCGCACCCAGCGAATCCGTGCCATCGCCTCCGTAAGTGCGGCTGTCGAACAGGTAGTAGTTCTCTTCCGGGCACACCGGCAGCAAGCCCAGTTGCGTGATGCGCGAATCCGGATCCACCACGATGCTCTCCGGCTCCGCGAGGGGCGGCGAAACGGCGATCCGGTCGCGCAGCGCGCCGTCGTAACTCACGGGCAGATGCTCGATCCGGGGATCGGCGGCAAACAGCTCCCAGCACTTCCGCGGGCCCGCCAGCACGATGCGCGCGCGCGGCAAGCGGCGCTTCACCGCGTCCAGGATCACGCTCGTGATGGCCACCTCCGCGCCCAGCGTCACCCGTGAAAGAACGAACACCGTGCGCGCCTCGCCCTCAAACCGTCGCAAACGGTGAACTCGCCGGTAGCGTTCCACCAGGTCCGCAGGCAAGTACTCGGGAAGAACCGCGGCGATCGCTTCGGCGAAGATCTCGCTGTAGGCTTCCACCAGCCGCGGCTCGAAACGGTCCGAAAGCCCCTCGGCCACCACCGAAAACAGCGCGGGGCTGTTCTGTTCGATCAGCTCGCGGAGCCAGGCGCGCGGCCACGGCTCCCCGCCGAGCAGGCATTCGAGCAGACGCCCGGCGGTCTCAGAGGTACTTCGCAACCAGCAGCTCCAGCTTCTTGCGCGTCTCGCCCGGAACGGCCTTGCGGTCCGTGAGGATGGCGTGCGCCAGCGCGCTGCCGCACTTGCACGCGCGCCCGGCCGGCATGGTTTCCACCGCCCGCCTCACCACCCGCGCCGCGTTCTCGGCGTTCTTCACCAGGTTGGCGACGATCTGGTTCACCGTCACCGCGTCGTGCTCCGGGTGCCAGCAGTCGTAATCGGTCACCATGGCGACGGTCGCGTAGCAGATCTCGGCCTCGCGCGCGAGCTTCGCCTCCTGCAGGTTGGTCATCCCGATGACGTCCATCCCCCAGCTCCGGTAGACGTTCGATTCGGCCTTGGTCGAAAACTGCGGGCCTTCCATGCACAGGTACGTCCCCCCGAGCGTAGCCTGCACGCCCTCCGCCTGGCAGGCGCCGTAAACCACTTGCGCAAGCTGCGGGCAGACCGGATCGGAAAAGCCTATGTGCACCACAAGGCCCTCGCCGAAGAACGTGGAGGCGCGGCCTTTGGTGCGGTCGAAGAACTGGTCCGGGATCACGAAATCGAGCGGCCGGTGCTCCTCTTTCAGCGAGCCGACCGCGCTCAGCGAAATGACGCGCTCCACGCCCAGCGATTTGAACCCGTAAATGTTGGCGCGGAAGTTCAGCTCCGAGGGCGAAATCCGGTGCCCGTGCCCGTGCCGCGCCAGAAAGACCACATCCTTCCCCGCCAGCCTGCCCAACATGTATGCGTCCGAGGGCCGTCCCCACGGCGTTTCGACCGTCAGCTCCCGGTCCAACTCGAAACCGGGCATCGAGTACAGCCCGCTACCGCCAATGATTCCAATTTGCGTCATTCTTGTATCAGCTCCAATAAAACCCCGCCCGTCGAGGCGGGATGAACGAAAACGTAAGTGTGGCCGCCGGCGCCCTGGCGCGGCTCGTTCAGCACGCGCGCGCCCGCTGCGCTGAGCCGCTCGACCGCCGCGGCCAGATCGTCCACCAGCAGGGCCACGTGATGCAGTCCCTCGCCGCGCTTTTCCAGGAATCGTCCGATTGGCGAATCGGCGCCGGCCGGCTCGAGCAATTCCAGCCGTGGCCCGCCGCAGGCGAGCATGGCCACGTTCACCTTCTCCCCCGCCACGGTCTCGCGCGCCGCCGCTTCCATCCCGAGCACGCCGGCATAGAATCTGAGCGCCGCATCGATCGACCGCACCGCGATGCCCAGATGATCGATCCTATACTCGCTCAATCCACTCCTTCATCCTTGCTTCCCATCTGCGTTCATCTGCGTTCATCTGTGGCCTGAATTCTTATTCTCTCCAGCCACTCCTTCACGATCGAATACGGATCCCGCCGCCGCGCCGCCACCTCCCGCGCCGCGGCCTCGATCTCCGCCGCCGGCAGCCGCTCCAGCAGGCGCTCGCGCAGCATCTCGCGCAGACGGCCCGCCCACAGCTCCACGCGCCGGTTCTTCCTGGCGCCCGACTCCTGAAACTTCCGGATCGCCGCCAGGACCTCGCCGATTCCCTTCCCTTCCGTCGCCACCGTGCGCACGATCGCCGGCTGCCAATCCTCGCGCGCGGCGCTCAGCGAAAGCAGCCCGCGCACATCGCGCTCGAGCGCGTTCGCCCCCGCGTGGTCCGCCTTATTGATAACGAACAAATCGGCGATCTCCATGATACCCGCTTTCAGCGACTGCACATCGTCGCCCATACCGGGCACCAGCACCACCACGGTGACGTCCGCCAGGCGCGCCACCTCGACCTCGTCCTGCCCCACGCCGACCGTCTCGATCAGCACCGCATCCCGCCCCGCGGCATCGAGCAGCAGCGCGATGTCGGTGGTCGCCGCAGCCAGGCCGCCCAGCGAGCCGCGCGTGGCCATCGAGCGTATGAACACGCCCGGGTCCGCCGCGTGCGATTGCATGCGGATGCGGTCGCCCAGAATGGCGCCGCCCGAAAACGGGCTGGAGGGATCGACCGCGACGATCCCCACCGTGCGGCCCTCGGCGCGCAGCGCCCGTGCGAGCTGATCGACTAGAGTGCTCTTCCCCGCCCCCGGCGCGCCCGTGACGCCGATCAGCGTGGCGCGACCGGTACGCGGGAACAGCTCTTCGAGCAAGCTGAGCGCCTCCGGCCGCCGGTTTTCGATAGCGGTGGCGGCGCGGGCCAGCGCCCTCACATCGCCTTCGAGGATGCGTTCGGCCAGGGGTCCCATCACTAAGCGCCCCGTGGGGGTTGGACTGTGTCATTCTGCCGGATGCATAGAGCTTTGACAAGAATCAAACCGAACAATAGGGTGCAGAGAACGGAACACAGAGTGGCGTAGACAATAAGGCCGCGGGGGGTGCAGCGGAAGGCCTTGGGACCCAACAGAGTCGCGCTGCCGAAGCCCGAGCAAAACGAAGAATACACGATCATGAGTATGGGTGGGAGAGGTTGTCTCCTCACGTGTTCCCAAACCCTGTCCCAGTGGAGTTCGCGCGTTGCAGGCATAAGCCATTCTCCTCTCCGCTAAGTGCCAGGCGGAGGTTGGACTGTGTCATTCCGGCGTTTGGCTACGGCTCTCATAAGAACATAACCCCACAATAGGATGTTGAGGCAGCAACCCACTGTGACGTAGACGATGAGGCCGCGGGGGGTGCAGCGGAAGGCGTTGGGACCCAACAGTACCGCGCTTCCGAGGCCCAAGGAAAACGAAGAATAAACCACCCCGAAGATGTATAGGAGAGGTTGTCTCCTCACGTGTTCCCAGGCCCTGTCCCAGTGGAGTTCACGCGCTGGAGGCATAACCTATTCTCCTTTGTGAGGCGATCGGCGGTTTCGCCAAACCATCGGTCCCATCAGCTCTTCAGCAACTGCCGCGCGATCACCAGGCGCTGTATCTCCGAGGTGCCTTCGCCGATCGTGCACAGCTTCACGTCGCGGTAGAACTTCTCCACGCGATAGTCCTTGATGAACCCGTAGCCGCCCAGCACCTGCACCGCCTGATCGCAGATCCGGACCGCCGCCTCGGAGGCGTACAGCTTGGCGATCGCCGACTCCTTCGTCACGCGCCGGCCCTGGTCTTTCCTCGCCGCCGCACGCAGCGTCAGCAGCCGCGCCGCGTCGATCTCAGTCGCCATATCCGCCAGCTTGAACTGGATCGCCTGGAACTCCGAAATCGGCCGCCCGAACTGCCTCCGCTGCTGCGAATAGCGCAGCGCGATTTCGTAGGCGCCCTGCGCCGTGCCCACCGCCAGCGCCGCGATCGAGATTCTTCCGCCGTCCAGAACCTTGAGGCTGTCGACGAACCCCTCGCCGGCGCGGCCCAGCAGTTGCGAGTCCGGCAGGCGGCAGCTCTCGAAGATAACCTCGCCGGTCGGGCTGGCGCGCATGCCGAGCTTGTTCTCCTTGCGCCCCAGCCGAAACCCCGTCGTCCCCTTATCGATGATGAACGCGGAGATGCCGTGCTGCGACGCGGCCCGGTCCGTCACCGCCATGGCCACGCAAACGTCCGCCTCGTGGGCATTCGTCGTGAAGGTCTTCGAGCCGTTCAGCACCCAGCATTCGCCATCGCGCACGGCTTGCGTGCGCGTGCCCGCGGCGTCCGAGCCGGCTTCGGACTCCGTCAGCGACCAGCTCCCCAGCCACTCGCCGCTCGCCAGCCGCGGAACGTACCTGCGCCGCTGTTCCTCGTTGCCGGCCGAGTAGATGTGGTTGGTGCAGAGCGACGTGTGCGCGGCCACGATCAGCGCCACCGCCGGATCGATGCGCGCCAGCTCCTCGACGATGATCTCGTACTCGATGTAGCCGAGCCCCGCGCCGCCCAGCTCTTCGGGGAAGATCGAGCCCATGCAGCCGAGGCCGGCGAGCTTGCGGATGGCCTCCCGCGGAAAGATCTGTCCCTCGTCCCACTCGAGAACGTGCGGCGCCACCTCGGCCTCGGCGAATTCCCGCACCGTCTTGCGAAGATGAACCTGTTCGGAACTTTGTTCGAAGTCCATCGGTATCCTGCAAAATGGGGCTGGAACGAATTTCGCCGTCTTTGCGAAACCTCGTGCCTGTCCCCGATTTTGCCCTCGTTGAACCCTCAGTGCCGCCAACGCCGTTACAGAGCCGCCACCGTCAGGGAGCGAATGCTTCCCGGCCGCCGATAAACGCCGAGAATGCGATGCCAGCCAATCCAATTCTACCAGTGGGCTCACACGGCCGACCCGCTCCACGGGGATCTTCCAGCACGCACTTCCCGGAACGCCGTTTCTCGGGAGTGCGACGCACTTGTGGCGAACCGTCGACCTCTCGTCCGAGGAGATGGCGGACACCACCGTAGATATACTGGAAATCCTCCCACCAAAACAGCTTGGCCGGGCTGTTTTTGGTTTCGCTGTTTTCTGTCGACGCGCCATACTTGCGGCCTCCTGCGCCGCGCGGGTTCAGTATGGCCGATTCGCCCATCCGCCGGCTCCGGAGGTGACGCAGACGAGGTTTTGAGTTTGAAACCTGAGCGTTCCGCCGCGATGACGCGCCTCAGGAGAACGCAATTCCTCGGGCCGTCAAGAATGACGCCTGTGGCGGGTACAGGTGGAAATGTCGGTCACGTCGCCCTTTTCGACCCCCACCACCAAGCAACAGTTGCAGCCCTTACAGCGGACATGTACATTTCCGATGCTGCGGTCACATGGGACATCGTATTCATCCTGGTGGCCGCATCCGCCGCACTCGATGTGGAGTTGCCCGCAGTGGTCGCACGCTCCAAAGCGGGGGCCTCCTTCCGAATAGCCCCACTTAATATTTCCAGGGCACCCGACCGAGGTTTTGCAGCTATCCCCAAAGTACTCGCCCCAGTCTGTCTCCATTGCCGATTCGAGAGTCATCACGTTCAGGTCGATGCCGGCGGCTGTGGCCCTTTTCTGGGCACCGGAAGTGAAGCCGGTCGTCGTTATGAGAACACCTTTGTCCGCGCCGACGTCCTCCAAAAAACCGATGAACGCGTCAACCGTTTTGATGTCGACCTTGGCCTTGTAAAGCTTGCATTCGATTGCGAGCCTTATCTCATGCCCCGCGAGCTCACCCGTCACCCAAACATCGACCTGCCGGGTCACACCGCTCCGCACGCCCGTGACCCTATGGTCCCGGACCACCGTGCAGTCCGGATACTTGTCCTGGGTGTCGGCAACGACCTTTTCGTAGAGGCGCCACTTCACCTCCCCGTCCGCTGCTAGATCCGGCGTCCAGTCCGGTAGCTCGGGAAAGGAATCTGGCGTAAGAAGCGGCATCGTTTATACGAGATCAACACACCGCCGCGTTGTTCGCAACCCCCCTTGCCAACGTTCGGCTCCTCGGGCGGCGCTCACCGTTCACGTCGACCGTTCGTATGTGGCTTCACCATGCGTCCTGCTCTTCACCGGGCACAGAAGAAGGCCCCGTTTCATTTCTGCGCAATTTCCAGCAGCCGCATCAGGACGCTTGCCATCGCCAAGTACTCGTGGCCTCGCATCGGATCGTTAAATAAGCGATTGCTATGGGCTTTTGAATTTCGAAGGCCAACGATCCCCTTGAAAACGAACATGAATCCATTCTGCTCGTCCCGCTCTGCGTCTGTCGATAAGCTGTTGAACCTCAGAACTGGCGTCCGATTTGTGCAACCGAATACCTGATTCATCAAATTGTCGCCGTCCAGCGCCAGCCCCGACCGCACCTTCACGTCCTCAATGACGCGGATGTACGCCTCTAGCGCGGCTTGCTTGTAGTGGCCGTCCCGAAAGAGATCCCCGCTCACTCGCTCGATCTCCGGGTGGAACTGATATTGACCAGGAGCAACCTGGGCGATCGGTGGTGCGAGAATTTGCAGCTGGTCGAGGCACGACTCTAGGATCGCTTTCCTTGTCGCCATGCCCTCGCGGTATGTCTCCTCAAAATAGGAGTCAGGCGTGTCAGTGGTAAACACGTAGATCGAGGAGTTCATGGCGTCCCTGGTGAGGTTTCCTGGGCCGGAGATCCACCGACCGCCTTGCGTGGGCGGACGTCCGTACCAATTCAACGAGCAATCCGAGGTTCGACGTGAACATCAGACCGACATCTTTGCTGCCATCGACGTCACCGACCACCTTCTTATTCGCGGCCTTGACGCGTTGATAAAGGCCAATATGTTGGGCCACTCTCACGAATTCCTCGAGAACGCTTGCATGTCTCTGTGGGTTTCTATGGAAGCCAGTCTGCGATTGATCCAGAGGGAGCTTAGGGAATCTGGGATGGACAACCCGACCTCAAGGGACGCGGGACGCTTTCTTGACGATGCATTCAATTGGGATTCGGACGGATACTTCGTGGCCTACTACGACGCTAGGATCAGGACGATTCACCCTGAGAGTAGATTCGGCGCGTATCCCGCCGCCCCCCTCCTAGTGGACGACTTCTACGATTTGTACTCGGATCTGATTCTCGTTTACGACTTTCTGCTGACTGATCACGTTGCAGAGGAACCTGAGGGGGATTTGCCCGATGGGCTCGGGTGAGATGATACCACCGGCGACCCGCGCAGCCGGGTGCTCATGAACGAGATCACCTGATCGTTCCGTTGCGGTCGTCAGTGATCTCGGCACGGGGAGGGCTCAGTGCGGCGCGACCTCGACGGCCCAAGGGTCCCCCGGGACTGCCCGTTCCGCGGACCCTAGGCGCCCACAATCCCCAAGAAGTCCCGCTCTGGGAAGTCTGCCCCATCAGTACCGCAAACGCCCGTATAGGCCCCCACATCGCGCCCCCCCGCGCTGCTGAGGGCTACCCTCGACCGCTCCGGAACAGCCTGGTCCCCTTACAGCGTCCCCCACCGCGCCCGCCAGCCCGCCAGCACCGCCGCCAGAACCAGATCGTCGTGCGTCCCCTCCGCCGCCATCCGCCGCTCCCCATCCCTCGCTTTCCAGGAACTTCCTCGACCGCAACAACGTAGGCCAGTTATACTCGTTCCGAGGGGTTGTTTTTCAGCGCTTACCTCGGAACGAAAGTGACCGCATACCCAAGGAGATCTACGTGACCAAGAGCCTCTGTCTTCTGTTCGCAACTTTGGCCGCTGTTCCGGTTGCAGCACTCGCACAAGCACCGGCGGCGGCGCCCGAGAATCCCATTTCTGACAGCGAAAAACGCGTCTACACCATGCTCAGCGGCGTCGTAATCGCTGCGGCCGAGAAAGTGCCCGAAGAGAGCTATGCATTCAGGCCGGCGCCGGACGTTCGGACCTTCGGCCAACTGGTCGGCCACCTCGCCGATTCCCAGTACTACTTCTGCTCGACGGCTGCCGGCGAACCCAAGCCCGCCAGCGACGCCGAGAAAACCAAGACCGCGAAGGCGGACCTTGTAGCCGCCCTGAAGGACGCCGTCGCCTACTGCAGTACCGTGTACGCCGGCATGACCGATGCGAAGGGCAGCCAGATGGTGAAGATGATGAGCTTCGATTTCGCAAAGCTCACCGTACTCGCGGCCAACTTCGCGCATACGTATGAACACTACGGAAACATGGCCACCTACATGCGCATCAGGGGCATCGTCCCTCCGACCAGCGAGAAGCACTAAGTCTGAATTCGCGCAATCCACCGCGCAGCGGGACTCCCGACGCTCGCAACCGAACGCTTCGTCAGGGCGTTCTTAAAGCACGCTTCCGTTATAGGAGCCGTGTGCGGTAACTCTGCACGTACGGATCTGAGCGGGGGGGGCGGCCAGCAATGGCCGTCCCTACCGCAACCAGAAACTCTCATTATCGCCTTAACGGCGTCCCCGAGAGAAGAACGCCCTTGCAGGCAGGAAAAGCGCAATTACCATCAGCGAGAATACGAGTCTTCCCTCGACTATGCCCCGGGCCGGGCCGGCTCCTTTTATCGCCGCGAGAACCAATTCCCATGGTGTCACCTCCAGCCACGGCAACATAAGCTCTGTGAATGCCCATCCGAACACTATGGTGAACATCACAAACCAAGTCCAGCGGGTCCTCTTTACGTATCCCGCCCAGATGACAATCAAGCCAATGAGGATGATTGTCAGCGACAAGATACCGCGCTCGCCACCTAGTCTCGCAAGCCCCATCACCACTCCGCTAAGTTCCATCGAAGCCGGAGGGTACATAGCACGCACCTCCTCAACCTCTGGCGGAATGACGGACACGAGCGCGATTGTGAAAAGCACGCTCGATACGAAGACCAAGTCACGACGGATCTGCAAGCAGCACCTCCCTTTCAACACGCATTTCCATTTTGCCGTCCTGGCCTGGCGTCGATTATACATCCAACCCCTTCCATTGGAGGCGTTTCTCTCATTTTCTCTATCCCGAACGACTCCGGCGGCCCAGGAGGGGGCCCAATCTGGTCCTTCCGGGCACAGAAGAACGCGGAAGTGCCTCATTTCAAGCAGCTTCTCAGACACCTATCCGTCCACTCCCTTCCTTCGCCCGGTTTGCGTCCCTGCCGCAGCCTACCCGGTCGCCACCCCCAGCGCACCGATCCGCCGTACCATGCTCGCAAGCAGCCGCCGTGTGAGATGGCTCTCGGCCAGCATCAGCCAGTAGTACCGCGCATGCTTGATCAGCCTGCCGCCTGTCTTCACCAACCGTTGCTGCAAGCTCGTCAACGACCAGTTGCCGATCCTCTTCGGCAGCACCAGCCTCCGCCACAGATTCCCCAGGTTGTACGCGAGCACACTGACGCCGTGCCGCCCACCGCGCCGGACCACCCCTCTCCATCCTTCGCTGTCCGGCCGCCCGGCCCGGCATCACCGGTCGCCAGGCTGCCCCGACTGAATTCCCTTTCCCCTCAATCGCTTGCGAATTTCGATCCTCTGCGGCCGCGCGAACGCCGCATTACTCTCATCTCAGGCGCCAACACCCGAAGTCGTGTCCCCGTGCACTCGACCGTCAAGGAGTAATCACATGTTCTCGCCGCGTACCGTCGTCCTTAAGCACGAGTCGGCGGACGGCTTTCGCGCCCTCCGCGAAGCCTGCTACCTCGCGCTCCAGCCCCGAAACCGCGTCGAGTGCGGCCTGGTCGACGGGCTCGTGGCCACCCGCTGGCGCCTGCGCCGCGCCTCGTCCATCGAAAGCGTCCTCGCCTTCAGCTCGCTCCTTGACGCTTCCCGCGCCCTCGCCGTCCTCCGCCGCCGGGAACGTCGGCTCCGCCGCGCCTGCGATCGAATTCTGACGGCGCTCCTCGACCTCCGCGCAAATCGAAAATTGCATGAAGAACCCAGTCCCACAAATGAACACCCCCATCTGTGGGCGCCTAAGGCAGTCGGCGAGCGACCGGAGCGGGCGACGGGCGACGAGCGACGGGCGACGGGCTACAATAGAGGTTCCACGCGATGTCGTCACCCGCCTCGCTGCAAACCTCCCGCATCGCTTCCGCAATTCTGCGCGAGCGCGATGCCGCCCGCCAGGAGTTGTCGGCGGCCTGGCAGCTCCAGGTCTTCCGCGTCGAGGAGGCGCTCGCGACGGGTTGGGAAGAGCACATCGGCCAAGTCTTCGAGGAGCGTTTCGCCGAATTGGCCGCCCGCATCGAGCGGGATGTCGGCGACGCTGTCCGCCAGAGCGCCGAGGAGATGAACCGGGCCGTCCGGCGCTTCGCCGTCTGGGAAAATCGGGAACAGTGGGCCGCCGCGCTGCTCGATTCCCTTCGCGTCTTCTGCTCGCGAGCGGCGCTTTTCGAAGTGGGGCCCCATTCGCTCCGCGGGCTGCGTGCGGTCGAAGGCCTCGATGTCCCGCTCGATCAAGCCCCCGCCCTGGCCGCCGCGATCGCCTCGCGGGATACGCTCGTGACGCTGGCGACCGCGGCCGAGCTCTCGATCGCCATCGCCGGCCTGTTCGAAGCCGGCCGCTGCGCGGTCCTGCCGGTGGTGGCGCGCGAGCGCGTGGCCGCGGTCCTGGTGGCGGCGGGCGAACCCATCGAGACCGATGGACTCGAAGCGATGGCGGCGCTGGCCGGCGCGGCACTCGAGCGCCGCGGGCGGCCCGATCCCCTGCCCGAGGCCGCCGAATCCGCCGGAGACGAGGCGCTCTTTTTGCGCGCGCAGCGGTTCGCGCGCGTCCACGTCGCCGAAATCCGCCTGGCGAAGTCGCGCGAGGTGGTCGAGGGCCGCGCGGCGAAGCGCCTCTACGCCCTCCTCAAGGAAGAAATCGACACGGCGCGCGTCGCTTATGCGCGCGAGTTTCTGCAGGCATCGCCGTTCATGCCTGACTATCTGCACGCGGAATTGATCCGGACGTTGGCCAATGAAGACATTGCTGCTTTGGGCGAAGACTATCCGGGGCCCCTGGCCTAGCCCGCTTTTCTCACCGCGGCCGAGCGAGGCGCGATGAGAGGGCCGCAGGTACAAGGCGCGCGAAGGCCGCCGCCCGGAGGCGTACTTGAACAGTACGTCGAGGACGGTGGCCGAGCGCAACGCAGTAACTGTGGCCCTATCGCGCGCCGCAACCGGCTGTTGGTGAGAAATGCGGGCTAATGCCGCTCGGGCGGCTTCCGCGATCTTTCTGACCGCCACCCTTTTCGGCGCCGCGCCGGCGGCCGCCGATCTCGCCCTGCTCAAGGCCGGAATCGACGAGCAGGGCCGCAAGCAGCCCGCCGCGGCGGTCCGCGATCTGAAGGCCGTGCGCGACCGCCTGCCCCAGCTCGCCGACTACATTGCCTACTCGCTGGGCGCTGCGGAATTCGATCTCGGCGATTTCGACGCGGCCATCAGTGAGCTCGAGCCGGTGTGGAACGCCGTTCCGCCGTCGCCGCTCGCCGGGCAAGCCGCGCTGGTGGCCGCGCGCGCCTACAAGCAAAGCGCGAAGCCCGCCGACGGCACCAACGTTCTCCGCGAACACTACGCGCAGTTGCCCCAGCCCTCCGGCGACACGCTCCTGGCGGAGTGCTACCGCGCTTCGGGCGACCTGGCGTCCGCCGCGGTCTTTTATCAGCAGGTCTATTATCAGTACCCGCTGAGCGCGGAAGCGGCCGAGGCCGCACCGGCGCTCTCCGAGTTGAGGGCCACCCTCGGCGAGCTGTATCCGCCGCCCACCACGCAAGCCATGTTCGAGCGCGCTGGGAGACTGGCGCGCGGAGGCGATATCCGGCACGCCCGCGTGGAATACCAAGCCATGCTGCCGGCCGTCGGCGGCGTGGACCGCGAACTGGTGCGTGTGCGCCTCGGAGAACTCGATTACTACTCGACCGAGACCACTTTGGCCTACAGTTACCTCCGCTCTCTCGATCTCTCCTCGCCGGAGGCGGATGCCGAGCGCCTCTACTTCCTGGCCGAGTGCTCGCGGCGGCTGGACCAGGACGACCGTTTGAAGGACGCCCTCCAGCGGCTGGAGCGGTATCCGGATTCGCCCTGGCGCCTGAAAGCGCTCGTCGCGGCCGGCAACCGCTACCTGGTCGAGAATCGCGCCGCCGACTACCTGCCCATCTATCGGGCCTGCTACGAATCGTTCACCGGCCCGCAGGCGGATTACTGCCACTGGAAAGTCGCCTGGTACGAATACATCCACCGCCAGCCGGATGCCGCGGATCTGCTGCGCGAGCACTTGCTGAAGTACCCCGGATCGGACCACGCCGGCGCGGCGCTCTATTTCCTGGGCCGGCTCGCCGAGGCGGACGATCCGCCGGCCGCCAAGGTGTTCTACTCCCAGATCGGCGAGCGCTACCCGAACGCCTACTACGCCGACCTGGCGGATCAGCGGCTGACGCAGCCGGCGGTGTTCGGGGCCGTGGACTCGGCCGGCGTTGGCCAATTCCTGAACGGCGTAGTGTGGCCCGTGTGGCGCCTCGAGAAGAAGTTCGATCCGACTCCCGCCACCCAAGCGCGTCTGGACCGAGCGCGCCTGCTGGCAGCGGCGGGCCTGGAGGACCTGGCCGAAGAGGAACTGCGCTACGGAGCGCGCCTGGAGGACCAGCCGCAATTGCTGGCGGTCCGGCTGGCGCAGGTCGCCGGCAAGTACACCCAGCCCTATCGCGCGCTCCAGCTTGTCAAGAGCCTGGTGCCGGCCTACATCCAGATTCCGGTGGAGGGCGCCCCGGCGAGCTTCTGGCGCCTGCTCTATCCGATGCCGTGGAGAAGCGAGCTCGAGCGCAACGCCAGGCTCCACGGCCTGGATCCCTACATCGTGGCGGGCCTGGTCCGCCAGGAATCCGAGTTCAACCCGCAGGCGGTGTCGCCCGCGCAGGCCTACGGCCTCACGCAGATCCTGCCTTCCACGGGCCGCCTGCTGCTGAAGGCGCCGCGGCGCAGCTTCCGCGCCAGCGTCCTGTTCCGCCCGGAGCTGAACCTGCGCCTCGGCACGACCTATCTAAGGACCATGTACGACGCCAACATGGGCCATTGGGAGAGAACGCTGGCCGCCTACAACGCCGGGACGTCGCGCGTCGAGAACTGGATGGGCTGGGGAGACTATCGCGAGCCCGCGGAGTTCATCGAGTCGATCCCTTTCAGCGAGACGCGCAACTACGTATTCGCGGTGCTGCGCAACGCGTCGATGTACCGCAAGCTCTACAGCGAGGAGGTTTCAGGGCCGCTCGCGTCCGATGCTTTCCCGCCTCCGCCGGCGACGGCGGCGGTGGCGGTCGCCGGAAAGAAGCCGCCTTTCAACCGCAGCCCGGTGGTGGCCAAGAAACACCGCGCGGTCCGGCATCGGAAGAAGAAGCCGCAGGCCCAGCAGTGATCAGCCAGAGCCTCACTCTGTCTCTGCTCGAGGGGCGGTTCGCGGTCTGCCGGTTAGCGCCCGGCCAGGAAGTGCCCGCCTGGGCCGCCGGCGGTACGTTCACCTCCGTCACGCGAACACGGGACGAGCTCTCGGTGGTGTGCTCGGAAGGCGTTGTGCCGGCGGGCACTAAGTGCGAGGGAGGTTGGCGCCTATTCCAAATCGAAGGCCCTCTGGATTTCGGACTGATTGGGATAATGGCTTCGGTGACGGAGCCGCTGGCCAATGCGGGCGTGAGCATCTTCGCGCTCTCCACCTTTGACACGGACTATGTGATGGTGAAGGACGAAAGCGTGGAGAAGGCGATCGCGGCGCTGGCGGCGGCAGGGCACAGGGTCAGGCGCTACCCTATGTGACGCCGGCTGCGTTGAGATGCGCCGAGTACCGCTTGTCCACGTTGACGATGTGGCCGACCAGCCAGCGCTGGAGAAACATCATTACCTCCGGGGTAAGCGCCGTCCGTTCGGTTCGCGATTTCTCGACCAAAAGCCTTACTTGCGCCGCCAGTTTGTCGTGCTCGGCCTTGTGCTGCTCGTAGCCGGGGTAGGCGAACTTCCTCATCAGCGCTTCTTCGGTGGCGAAGTGCGAGACTGCGTATCCGGCCAAGCCATCGAGAATCTTGTCCAGCGCCGAATTCCCCTCCCTTGCCAGCATCGCCGCGTGAAGGTCGTTGATCAGGTCCACCAGCCTCTGGTGCTGCGCGTCGATCCGGTCGATCCCGACGCTATAGCGATCGCTCCAGGTAATGAGCTTGGCCGTCGCTCCAGTGCCCATATGTTCTCTGATCGGCCGCAACGGCGTTGGCATTAAGGCGAAAGCAGAATTGAGGGGCACCACGGGTCCGCATGACCGCCATTCTGGTAATATGCCCAACGGAGGTCTCGGCGAATGCTCGCGAACTCGGGTCGTTCGGCTTTTGCTGCGGTTCTCCTCGCGGCACCACTCCTTTCGGCCTTGGCATTCGGCTGCGAGTGCGCCGAGCCCTCGCCACCATGCGAGGCTATCGGCCAGAGTGATCTCGTGTTCCTGGGGACTGTGACCGAGATGACCGCGCAGCCTGGGCATTACAAGACGGCTCGGATGAACGTCGACCGGGCCTTCAAGGGCGATCTGACTAAGAATATTGAGCTCTTCGACAGTGGCATGTGCGATGGGCCCGTCCTGCAGGTGGGCGGGCAATACCTGATGTACACGACGCCGCTTGCGTCGGGCATGGTTCCATCTCGCGGGTGTACTCGCAGCCGCCGCGTCGAGGATGCCGACGAGGACCTGGCTTTCCTCAAGCAGTACAGTGCTGGCAACGTCGCAACTCGTATCTATGGGACGGTTCGATTCCGACCGGATGAACCGGAAGATAGCACGGCCAGCCGAACTCCATTGAAGGATGCACGCGTAACGCTTTCAAGCGATGGCCATCAGTTCCGTGCAACTTCGAACTCGCTTGGCGTGTATTCGCTCTCGAACCTGGCTCCGGGAGAGTACACGGTTAGCGCCGATCTTTCTGGATACCGCCTCGACGCGGCGCCGGATGGCGTGATGCTTCGCGCGAACGGGTGCGCGGTGGCGGACTTGCTGATGAAGGTCGATAGGAGAGTCGAGGGCACGGTCCTGGATAACGATGGCCAACCTGTCGGTGGAGCGCTGGTTGAAATGGTCTCCACAGACCAGAAGCTGGAGCGCTGGCAGCGGCACGGCGGACTGGACATTACGGACGAGGATGGCCACTACACCATCGATGGTCTGCCGCCTGGCGAATACTATCTGGGCGTGAACATTCAATCCACTCCATCCAAAAAGCATCCGTACGCTACTACGTACTACCCGAATACGCCGGACCCTCGCCAAGCTGTGCCGATCGGGGTGCCTGTCGGTGCTTCTGTCCAGATGTTCGATCTGCGCGTCCCTCGCAGGCTGCCCCTCGTTACGATCAGAGGGAAGGTTCAAACAGCCGATGGCAAGCCGCCGCTTCCGGAAGATCACCCCCAGATTTACGTCGAGACCCAGAACGGCAACATAAGACCCGATGCCGGGGGGCAGTTTGAGCTTGAGCTCTGCGAAGGCATCAACTACAGTGCGTATGCGTCTTCTGGTCCGGTGAGGTCGCGAACATACAGTGCGCACGTCGAGTTCACCCCCACCAAGGAGCACGAGTTGGTCTTGATTCTCGACAAGACCGAGGAGCAGTTCCTGAAGTTGCGGCCGAGGTAGGCGCCTACCCCATATTCTTTACCCCCGCACCAGCCGATCCACCACCCTGCCCTCCGCCGACACCAGCTCGATCTCCATCTGCATCTGGCCCACGGCGTGGGTCGAGCAGCTCAGACAGGGGTCGAAGGCGCGGATCACCGCCTCCACGCGATTCAGCATCCCCTCTTGCAGGTTGTTGCCGTCCACGAAGCGCTTGGCCACTTGCAGCACGCCGCGGTTCATGGCCAGGTTGTTGTGGCCCGTCGCTATGATCAGGTTGGCCCAGGTGATGAGGCCTTCGTCATCCACCTTGTAATGGTGGATGAGCGTGCCGCGCGGCGCCTCGGCCGCTCCGATGCCCTCGCTGTTGTTCGGTCCCGCGAACGCCCGCACGTGCTTGCTCAGGATCTCAGGATCGTTCAGCAGCCGCTCGATGCGCTCGATCGCGTGTACGATCTCGATCAGCCGTGCGTAGTGGTAGTAGAAAGAGCTGAGGATCGCGCCGCGCTCCAGGTCGCGGAATTCGGCCTGCTCCTGGTCCGCGATGGGCGTGCCGCAGCGGTCCGCCAGGTTCAGCCGCGCCAGCGGGCCCACCCGGTAAATGCCGTCCGGGTAGCCCTGCGGCTTGTAGTAAGGCGACTTGAGGTACGAGAACGGCTCGACCGCCTCGCCGATGAAGTCGGCGTAGTTCGCGGCGCTCAGGTGGTCGGCCACGATGCGCCCGGAGGCGTCCAGCACGCGCAACGTGCCGTCGTAGTGCTCCAGGCCGCCGTCTTTGTCCACCATGCCCAGGAACAACGTCGGGAAATTGCCGAAACTGCGGATCTCCTCGCGGAAGCCGCCCATCGACGACTTGAACCAGTCCAGCGTCCGCCGGGCAATCGTCATGGCCTCGGGAATCCCGGCCAGGATCTGGTCGCGTCGGTCGACCGTGAGCGGTTCGTTCACTCCGCCGGGCACCACCCAGGACGGATGAATCCGCTTGCCGGCCATCCACTCGATGATCTGCTGGCCGAACTTGCGGAGCATGATGCCGTCGCGCGCCAGCGTGGGGTGCGCCGCGGCCAGTCCGAAGATGTTGCGCGTGGCGGGATCCGCATCCATGCCCAGCAGCAGGTCGGGCGACGAGAGATGGAAGAAGCTCAGCGCGTGCGACTGGATGAGTTGCGCCAGGTTTAGGACGCGGCGCAGGTTGGCCGCCGCGGGCGGAATCCGCGTGGCCAGGATGCCGTCGCAGGCCTTCGCCGAAGCCACCAGGTGGCTCACCGGACAGATCCCGCAGATGCGCGCCATCAGAGACGGCATCTCCGAGAACGGCCGGCCCTCGCACAGCTTCTCGAAGCCGCGGAACTGAGTGACGTGGAACTGCGCGTCCTCGACGCGGCCGTTCTCGCCGAGGAACAGCGTGATCTTGGCGTGGCCCTCGATCCGGCTGACGTTTTCGATTCTGATGGTCTGTTTCGCCATGGCTACGCTCCGAACCTCGAAACCTGGCTCATTTCGGGCTTGCGCCCGGCGATGAGCTCGGTCAGCACAAAGAAGATGGCATCGGCCGAAGGCGGGCAGCCTTGCACGAAGACATCGACATCGACTACTTCGTGCACGGGCCGCACCTTCGCCAGCAGCTTGGGAACCACCTCGGCCGGTATCTGCTGGTTCAGGGTTGCGTTCTCCCGATAGGCGCGGCCATAGACCGCGTCCAGGCGGAACGCGTTGCGCATGGAGGGAACGTTGGCCGTCACGGCGCAATCGCCGAGCGAGACGAGCGTCTTGCTGTGCGCGCGGATCTTCTTGATCTTGTCGCGGTCCTCCACGCTCGCCACGGCGCCCTCCACCAGCGTGATATCGACCTGGTCGGGGAACTCCTTGGCGTCCACCAGCGGGCTGTAGACCAGATCCACCTTGTCCGCCAGCTCGAGGATGCGCTCGTCGATGTCGAGGAAGGACATGTGGCAGCCGGAGCAGCCGTCGAGCCAGACCGTCGCCAGTCGCAGTTTGTTACTCATCGTTCGCGCCTCCAGGGTGAGTGGGGCAGGCGGTTCCGCCTGCCTGGGCAGGCCGAAGGGCCTGCCCCACGATGCGTCTCTTCCTCATCGTTCGCGCCCCCGCATCAGCGTCAGGTACGGCAGGAACTGCCGCCGTTTGGACATCTCAGCCACCGACTTTCCTTTCTCCGACAGCGCCCCGGTGGGGCAAACGTGGACGCACTTGCCGCACGACGTGCAGGTGTCCGACGATCCCCAGGGCTGGTTCAGATCCGTAATCACGCGGCAGTCGATGCCGCGGCCCATCATGTCCCAGGTGTGCGCGCCCTCGATCTCGTCGCACACGCGCACGCAGCGGCTGCACAGGATGCAGCGGTTGTGATCGATCACGAAGCGCTCGTGCGAGGCGTCCACGCTGAGCTTGGGATAGAGATAGGGGAAGTGGACGTGCGTCATGTCGAGCTTCTGCGCCAGGCTCTGCAGTTCGCAATTGCCGTTGCTGACGCATACCGAACAGATGTGGTTGCGCTCGCTGAACAGCAGCTCGAGGATGGTGCGCCGGTAGGTCTGGAGGCGCTCGGAATCGGTGGTCACCTCCATGCCTTCGTCGATGGCGGTGGTGCAGGCGGGGACCAGCTTCTTCGCCCCCTTCACTTCGACCACGCACATGCGGCAGGCGCCGACGGCGTGCAGGCCCTGCAGGTGGCACAGAGACGGGATGAAAACGCCGTGCTCGCGCGCCACTTCGAGGATGGTCTGGTCCGCCGTGGCGCTGACGTCGCGGCCGTCGATGACGAACGTTTTGATTGCCGTGCTCATGCCTTCACCTCCTGGTCCGCCATGTGGCAAACCCCGGCGGGACACCGTTTCTCCACCACGTGAGCGTGGTACTCATCCCGGAAGTAGTGCAGCGTGCTCATGATCGGGTTGGGCGCCGACTGGCCCAGGCCGCACAGGCTGGTGTTGCGCACTACGTCGCACAGCTCCTCGAGCGTGGCCAAGTCGCGCTCCTCGGAGTCGCCCGCACAGATCCGCTCCAGCAAGTGGTACAGGTGCGTGGTGCCCACGCGGCACGGCACGCACTTGCCGCACGACTCCGACATGCAGAATTCGATGAAGAACTTCGCCACATCCACCATGCAGGAGCCTTCGTCGGTTACGATCATGCCGCCCGAGCCCATGATGGAGCCCACCTTGGCCAGCGACTCGTAATCGACCGGCAGATCCAGGTGGTCGCCCGGGATGCAGCCGCCCGACGGCCCGCCGGTCTGGACCGCTTTGAATCCCCTGCCGCCGGGGATGCCGCCGCCGATCTCGAAAATGATCTCGCGCAGCGGGATGCCCATGGGCACCTCGATCAGCCCGGTGTTGTTGATCCGCCCGGCAAGGGCGAACACCTTGGTGCCTTTGCTCTTGGCCGTCCCGATCTTGGCGAACCACTCGCCTCCCTTGCGCAGAATCGGCGGGATGTTGGCGAAAGTCTCGACGTTGTTGATCAACGTGGGGTGTCCCCACAGCCCTTCCTGAGCGGGATAGGGCGGCCGTGGCCGCGGCGTGCCGCGCTTGCCTTCGACCGAGTTGATGAGCGCCGTCTCCTCGCCGCACACGAACGCCCCGGCTCCCAGGCGCACCTCCACCTTGAAGCTGAAGTGCGTCCCGGCGATGTCGCTGCCAAGCAATTCCAGGCGCTCGGCCTGCCGGATGGCGGTGCGCAGATGTTTGACCGCCAGCGGATACTCGGCCCGGACGTAGATGTAGCCGCGGTTGGCGCCCACGGCGTAAGCCGCGATCGCCATGCCTTCGAGGACCCGGTGCGGGTCACTCTCAAGAACGGCGCGGTCCATGAACGCGCCCGGATCGCCCTCGTCCGCGTTGCAGATGACGTATTTCTGCCCGGTGCCCTGGGCCTTAGCCACGGTGCTCCACTTGAGGCCGGTCGGATAGCCCGCGCCGCCGCGCCCGCGCAA
>Ga0187864_10000323_pt1 | contig 53703 bp, 40 predicted proteins | sample June2016WEW_11_4_FD_132985 | JGI IMG/M metagenome (GOLD analysis project Ga0187864, IMG submission 132985) | Peatland microbial communities from SPRUCE experiment site at the Marcell Experimental Forest, Minnesota, USA - June2016WEW_11_40 | ecosystem: Environmental > Terrestrial > Soil >...
GCCGGCTTCCTCGCCCAAGTCAGCGACGCTTACGGTTTGCCCGATCTTGCCGCGCCGCCTTTCGATTTCCCGCCGCGTTATCGCCGCGCCTTGGAACTGGTCCGGAAAAACGTGCGCACCTTCGCAACAACCTCGGTAGGACGCTTGTTCGACGCGGCGGCTGCGCTCCTCGGATTTGCTCGCGAGGTGACCTTCGAGGGCCAGGCCGCAATGTGGCTCGAGCACCTCGCGCGCTCCGTCCCAACGGTCGAGCCTTATCCCTTTCCGTTTGCAGACTGCGAACTGGATTTCCGGCCTCTGCTGTTTGCCCTGGCCGCCGACCGGTTGCGAGAGCGCGATCCCCATGAGGCGGCGCGCGCTTTTCAATTGGGAGTCGCGCAGGGTGTTGCCGGCGCCGTGCAAGACCTCAACCGGGTCAGGCGGGCCGGCGCCGTCGTTCTTTCCGGCGGCGTCTTTCAAAATGCGCTTCTGCTCAGCGATCTCGGCCTGCTCCTCGGCGGCACGGGCATCGAGGTGTTGACGAATCGTAGGGTGCCGCCCAATGACGGCGGAATCAGTTTGGGACAGGCGGCGCTGGCAGCGTTTCGTGCCACCGGCTCTTAGGCGACGAGGAATCCTAACGTGCGATGGGCCAACAACCAAGCGTTGCACTGACGTTCGACGTTCAATCCTCGCGACCGCACCGGTCCTCTTGCCTCATTCCCTTTTTTTGCCATCACCACAACGGCGCGAAGTGGGTATAATAAGCGTTGAGACGGGGGGCAGATGGCTGAGACCGAAATCATCTTCAGCGTGCAAGAATCACCGGAAGGCGGGTATGAAGCCCGGGCTCTAGGTTACCCGATCTTTACCCAAGCCGACACTTTAGATGAACTGAAGACCATGATGCAGGATGCTGTCCGCTGTCACTTCGAGCCGCAAGACGCACCCCGTCTCATTCGCGTCCATCTCGTGAAGGACGAGGTAATTCCTGCTTGAAGCTTCCCCGCGACCTCGAGGGAATAAAACTCGCCGCTCTTCTGCATGGCCTAGGATATGAAATCACCCGTCAGACTGGTGGCCACATTCGCTTGACGTGCTCCAAGGAAGGCAGACAGCATCACATCACCGTCCCCGCACATAGAGAACTGCGTGTCGGGACACTGCACTCGATTCTTCGCGAAGTCGCCGCCTTTCTTCACACCGAACAAGCGCAGTTGTTGGAACAATTATTCGGCCCTTAGCGTGACAGTGTCGGGATCGCGGAACGAACCGGGAATGTCTATGAAAACAAAGGAGCGGCTCCGAAATCGACCACCCCTAACCCCTCCTTATCCAAGGAAGGGAAGTACGAACTCCCCTCCTCAGATGAGGAGGGGGTGGGGGTGGTGCGACTTTGCGGGCTTCGAGTGCCTTGCGCCTGGGCGTGAAACCGGGTTTTGGTTGCAGAATCGACAGCCCTCTCCCTTGGGGAGAGGGCTGTTCATTGGTTAGTATATTATTATATATAATACTAGTAGAGATATTATATCTATATCTATGATCGGAGGACAAGATGGGGCCACTCGCAGCCATATTGCTGCTCGCAAACCTGGCGGCGGCTCGCCTGAACTTCTGGGCGCCTGTCATCCCGCCGCGGGCGCACTACGCAATCGAGGCCAAGTTCATTGCCGACGCTTCACGTCTGGAAGGCACCGAGACGATTCGATTTCGCAACCTTAACCGGCAGCCAATTGGCCGCGTTGCACTAGGATGGTACGGAGACGTGCTGCACGTGCGGGCCAACGGCGAGCCTGTCGCGGCCGCACCGGCGAATTCGAGCGTCGCGCTTTTCGATCTGCCTCGCGCTGTACCGCCCGGCGGCCAGATCGAGCTTGTCGTTTCTTTTGGCGCGCCCTTCAAGCTCAATCCACACACTGAAAATGGCCTCACGTCAACGCTCGCTCCGCATCTGTGGTGGGGCTTCGGCACGCTCGACGATTACGAAGTCCGGCTCCAAATCCCCGATGGTTATACAGTGGCAACCAGCGGACGCTACGACTCGCGCGCCGGTCTGTACAAAGGCGACGGCATTCGCGAGTTCGGCATGTTCATTGGAAAGGGATACGAGAGCGCCGAGGCAGACGCGGGCGACGTTCGCGTTCGCGCCGTCTTCACCAGCAAAGGCCGGCCCTGCGCGGAGCTGCTTTTGAAGACCGCAATGGATGCGATCAGCTTCTATCGCCAACAGTTCGGCTTCTATCCCCACCGCTCGCTCTCGATCGTGCCGGGTATGGATTATCCGGCAGGAGGTTATCCGCCTGCTACGGCCTTGGTCGCCATTCATGGCGAAGAGCGGATGTCAGAACGTCCGGAGGCCCATTGGCGCTGGATCACCGCTCACGAGATCGGCCACATGTACTGGTCCAACTACGTCCTGGCGCAGGGTTCGAACGATTTGAACTGGCTGATGGTCGGACTCGGCATTCACGCGGATCGCGAGTACAGGCGGGCCCGCGGCATCAAGAGCGACGCTATTCAATTGGAGCAGGTCTACGTCAGCGGGGCGAAGCAGGGGCTGGACACAACCATGGATGTGACCGACGAGCAGTTGGAAGCGATCCACTGGGACTTCAACAATACCGTCGAGCATGGCAAAAGCACGGCAATGCTCAACGCTCTCGAGTCCGTCCTCGGAGCTGAGACATTCGCACGCATCTACAGCCGCTGCCTGAAAGAATACGCCGGGAAGCAACTCGGCTGGCGGGAATTTCAGCGCGTCTCCGAGAATGAGGGCGGACAGGATCTGGACTGGTTCTTCGAGCAGTGGGTGCGCTCCTCGGGCAGCGCAAACTACCGCGTGGCCGGACAGGAATGCTCGCCGGCCGGCGGTCTCTTCAACTGCACGGTGCGCGTGGAGCGGCTTGGCCTGATGCGGATGCCGGTGGCGGTCTCGGCCCGCTTCGAAGATGGCTCCGAGCAAATCGCCCAAACCGAGCGCCTGGCCGATCTCGACGAGTTGAAGTTCCAAGCGAAGTCGGCGCTCAAGGAAGTCGTGCTCGAGCCGAATGCGGTAGTGGCTATGATCGATTCTCCACTCGACCGCCGGCGGGCATTGGCCGCAAAGATCAACGAAATGCACTGGACAGGTGTCGGAGATGCCGCAGTGGACGCCTATCGCCAGGCGTGCGACTCAGGAATCGAAGATCAGTTCACCTGGTTCAAGTTGGGACTGCTGCTCTACGACGGCCGCCATTATCCGGAAGCGCTCGAGGCGCTGAGTCGCGTGGGCGGGAGCGATCCTGATTGGGGTTTCGCTGCGCTCGTGTGGCAGGGCCATTTGCTCGATTTGCTGGGACGGCGGGCAGAGGCCGTGACGCGCTACCAGGAAGCCCTGAAAGTTCCCGGTTCGCCAAAAATGCGGCACAGCCAGTACGACTTGATCATCGACAAGACCTGGGTCGAGGAGCGGCTGAAAACACCGTTCGAAAGAAAGTAATAGCGCGCCTGTGGAGTGCGGCAGCGAAGCTGCCGCCTTGGAAGCGAAAAAGGTGCGCAGCGCCTGCTGTGATTGCCTTCGAACGGGTTCCAAGGCGGCAGCTTCGCTGCCGCACTCCAAAGCTTTCAGGGTGCAGCTTCTCTTGGTTTCGCTTCCGGTTCTTGCAGGGCCGCCCATTGCGAATTCTCCTGTGAGACCAAAGACTCAACCCTTTCCGCAAGTTTGGCGTGAGCGTGCACCCGGTCTTCAGTTGCGTAAGCGCCCGCCGCAGCCAGGTAGAGGTACTTCTCGTGTTTCAGGGCCTCGCACGTCGCACGATAACTGATGCCGTTCTGATGATATTGATTGAGCTGCAGCAAACCCTCGAGCACCGCAATCAATACCCCCAGGCTTCCTGTCAGCGCCGCAGGAAAGCGGAGGCCGGAGGACAAGGGCACAAGGGCCGCCGCGATGATTTCAACGCCCTTCAGCCATTTGTACATCCGGCGATTGTAGCTGCTCTTGCGATCGTACCAATTGATCTGGTCTTCCAACCTTTCCAGGGTTGGGTCGGTCTCACCCATGTGTGCACCTCATGTCGGGCTCGTAGCGAATCTGGCCTCAACTGGAAATTCCATCACGGTCCTAAGAACCTGACTCTTGAGAGAACTGCAGCCCGTCCTACCCGCCGCCTTGAGCGGCGCTGAGCAGCGAGACGATCTTGCCCAAGGTCTCAGGAAACTGCGCGCCGAGCAGAGCCAGGAGAGGCGCGCCGATATAGAGGAAGCTCCGCAACACCAACTCACGGCTGATATTGATCTGACCAGGCTTGCCGCCGTTCAGGATGCTCAAGACGGTGTCGCGGTCCATCTGCACGAAGATCCAGAAGATGGTCCCCATGAAAGACAAGATCACCACCCAATTGAAGAACAGGAATTCATTCCTGGGCTGAAAAGGGTAAGAAGTGACAGCCAAGAGCATCAGCAACAAACCGACTAAAACGAAGTAGCCGAGATTCTGCAGGCACGGAAAGACAAGGGCGAGGAAGTTCACGACCCGCGTGACGATGAACTCCTCCGCTTGCTCGAAGAATTTGGTGACGGCCGCGCTTTCCTCATGGCCGGCTGACCAGTGCTTTTCCAAAGGGTCGGTCAGCGATTGCATGAGCAGCAACAGGGCGTGGTGGGCCTGCCAACGAGAAGCGAGCGATTGCCTCCAATTCCCGTGCAAGCGTGTGGCGCGTTTCTTACGGACGGGCTCCGGCGACGAATGACCTTCGCCCGGCGTTGCGTCGGTCCATTGGAATCGCAGAGCCTTGTAAAGCTCGGACTCTGCAGTTTGCACTTGAGATTCCCATTCGGGAATCAATTGCCGCACCTGTTCGCGCAGGTCCGGATCGGTAACGGCTGCCTGAGCCAGAGTCCTGCCAGCCTGCAACAGGCGGCCGGCCTGCTCCACGGACGCCTCGAGCGCCGCAAAGCTGGAGGGTGGATGCGTCAGATTCATCCTCGCGTGAGTCGGAAAACGCTCGTGATATCGCTTAAAGGCAGCGCGCAGCGGGTGCCAGGAAAGCCGTAGCAGGAGAACGTGCAAGCTCCGCCAGACAAGGACCAAGCGAATGCACTCCATGAGCAGGGCCCAATAAACAATGAAGAAGGAGGCCTCAAAAACCCAATAGAAAGGCCGCGCCTCGAGGGCACGAACCAGTCGCTCGCTAAAGAAATAGTAGCCCACCACCCCCGCGAGGGCCAGCAGAGCCGTGTACCCCCGCACCGAGATTACGGACGCGCATTCCAGATTCTGTTCGATGTTGTTCTCGAGTTCCTGGACGCCGGTAAACGAGCGTCCTTCGAGCGAAAGGAAACTCAGCCAGGAGTTTCCCTTCTCGACGCTCCCGGACGCCCTGAGGATGTCGATCAGATGCAGCCGGCGGAGAGAACAAAGCCCCCACAAGCACGCCCCGACGGCGACGCAGGCGAGCGGCAGGAGAGGCGAGAGGCCACCTCGAAGATCAAACGAGCGTAGAAAGCTGAAGAGGCCACTGGCAGGGTATTCCCTCACGGTCTTGCACCAGGAAACCCCAAGAAACACGACAAGAACGAAGACGAACGCGCAACTCAGAAGCGCAAAGATCGTCACCTCGCGTGCAGACCCGCGCTGCCCGGCAGGCGCCGAGCGGAATGCCGACGCCAGCGTTTGGGTGGCGAACACCAGAAGGAGAATCGTGATCCCCCCGAAGACGATCGCCACTTTGGGTGTTAGAGAAGTCTGCACGCTCCTGCCCAGCTCTCTGCCTGCAATGAAGGGTAGGCAGAAATCCACCATCACCACAACGTAGAAAGTGAGCAGGCTCGCGCAACAACATAGAAGGTAAAGGCGTCCCTCCGACCAATAAGCTGGAGAAGCGGTATCCCCCAACAGGGCGGAGATACGGCCCGAACTCCTCTTCTGAGCGGAGGTTTGGTATTGACTGATCATCAGCACCGAAAAGGCGGAAAGGAGCAGACTGAGGACGATAACCACCACCACGGCATTCTCGTTGTAGAGACCGCGGCCCACGTTGGGCTTTTCCTCCCCCTCGGCTTGCGCTTCGCCCGGAACCGCCGCTGGAGCCGGCGAATAGGTATACCCGCTGCGATCTTCCCACCTCAGCAAGCTGATCGGGAGAGTCTCTCCGTTCCCGATCGCTGTGACCCAAAGCGCGGGTTTGTGCACCGTAGGCGAGGGGACGCCGGCTGGCCTCGACAAGGGGCCGCCGTAGTCGACCAGCTTTCCATCCTGCCCAAGGAGCGCCATGGTCGCGTTGTAAACCCCTTCCGCAGCCTGGCTCGAAAACTGCAGGCGTGATTGACCGCCGCGATAAGGGTAAGTCCACAACTGCTCGAGGTTAAAGAGCGGATAAGGAGTAATGACGAGCATGCCGCGCGTATAGCGGTTTACCGAGGGGTAGGCGTAAAGAAGATCGGAGTTGAAGGTGAAGAGCACGGTGGCAGGGGCGCGCCACTTCACTTCCTGAGCCAGAAACGTGGCATCGCGGACATCGGTGGCTAGAATCCCCACGTAGGTGTACCGCTCGCGCCCAATCGTGGAGAGTAGGTTCGAGAGCGTCAACTCCGCCGACTGAACGGTCAGCTCCGAAAACGGCGGAAGGACCTCCGGAGGCACAACGGTGTCGCCGGATGCGAGCGGCTCCGCGGCGGGCTTGGCGCTCTCGCTTCCGGATCCCGTCTGCTGTGACGCGGTAGTCTTTTGAACCGAGGCTTCCCGCAGCTCCGAAATGTGCAACGGAAACGGAAGGTCCAGTATCTCCGGGACCTGGTTTGTATCCCGGCAGAGCATTTGAGCTTTACCACTTCCCTTCTCGCCTTCGGTGATGTCATGGGCCAGGTTCTGGCCATAGGCGGTGTTGCTTTCCGTGAGAATTGCAATCCGGGGGTAGCCGAGGTGCTCAATGTAGCAGGCGGCGGCCTGAAGTGTTTCACGGTCAGGCGGCACGGTAGCATGGAAGGAAACCTGGTCATGACCGACCGGCGAGAAGCTGCTGGGGTCGATGGCCGTGGCGCTTCCCGAAATGATTTGAAAGCGCAAATTCGGATTGTTTCCGCGCGACTTGAGCCAACTGTCCAGCACGAAGCGCAGCGAGACCGCTGAGCCCGAGAACGCCGGACCCATTACGCGCAGCGCGTCGGACGAGCTCAGATTCTTGATCGTCGGAAATTCCGGCGGGAGTTCCGCGTGATGCGGGTCCCAAGGGTAGAACTGCGCCATCTGATCGAGGGCTGAGAACAGCGCTTGCTTGTGGATTCCGGTGGTGGGAGTTTCCCCGACCACGAAGACCAGAAGGAGTTCGTGCCGGCGGGGATTGCGAAAAAGAATCAGGCCGGGATCAGAATCGTAAATCGCTTGGCGCCAGAGCGGCTGGTTCTTTTGACCTGTGACATCCGCTTCGGTCCAGGGGAAAGCAAACCGATCCAAAGTGTAACCCGAGGCTTCCGCCGCGCTGGAGATGGATTCCACGAAGCTGTCGAAGAAATTGGGCAAGCGGGAATCGATGGGGTCAGGTACGGTGGCAAGGAGAAGTTCAATGCTGTATTGCGGTGTGCCGGCCTTCTCCGCAGGATTCGCCGGGCCGGCTGCCTGGCTGAAGAGAAAACGAGAGACAATGTCCTTGGCGTTGGGGAATTCCTGCTTCCCGGATCCGCTCTCCGCAGTTACCGAAATGCCCTTCAACGACTTTGATGCAATTGCGTAATTGCCTTGGGATGTCCGGACACCCAAGACCGGATAGACGATCGCCAGTGCGGCGAAGAGCGATATGAATAGTGGCGCGGGATTGCGAGTTTGCATGCTTCACGTCACGCGCCCAGCAGGTCACGGAAGAAGCCGTTCAGGAGACGGTTTTGAGGGTCATAGGTTGTGCGTGTCTTGGCGAAGACCTTCAACCGGTCCCCCAGGCCCTTCTGGCCTTGCGCCGCCGTGACTCGAGCTGTCTGATTAAATAGAGGAGTCCCGCCTTGGCTGCTGGAGAGCTCGTTGTAGGCATCGAGGAATTCTTCCCAGCCGGGATTGGCCGTGGAAACCGGGTCCACCGTCATGGCATTGCCGTCGTAGGAATAGGAGAACAGGGATTTTTGATCCTGGGCCACACGGTATCCAACGCTGAGCATGTTGTTGCGATAGCTCTTTTGCTGGTAATAGTCCCGGCAAAATTTGAAATACCCCGTGAGAATGTCGGTAAATCGGGATTCGGGAAATGCCCAGAAGCTGAACGTGTAACTGCTGTTGGTGGCGGGATTGGGATAGCGGATCATCTGTTCGCTGGCGATCGTGTAATCGCTGCGGATTATGTTCGTCAGCTTGAAACGCCACATGGCGCAGAAACCATCGATCACGCCGTAGCGAATCTTTGTATCGGCGATGTCGGCGGTCACCTGGCGGCAGAAGGCCGGTCCTGTCGTTCCCCACAGATAATTGCGCAGCGGCCAGATGACGCGGTTGGCAGTTCCCGAAGCACCGGGATTGTATTTTCGGAATTCCACCGTGATCTGATTGTCGAAGGGGAAAACGTAGTACATCATGGACTCGTTGCGGGCGAACAGGCTGGGAAGTTTCTGCACGAAATCTTCCAGCGTAAAGGATTCGTGGTAGACCGCCATGGGGAGAATCGGACGAACTTTGAATGTAGCCGCGGTCACGATGCCCAGCAAACCGTAGCTGGATCGAATCTGTGCCAGCAATTCGGGCTGGCTCTCGTCCACCTCGAGGATGTCGCCGGAAGGAAGCACCAGCTCGACCTGGGTCAGATAAGAGCCCACCTGTCCATATTCTCCCGGCATGGACCCGTCCTTGGTTCCGCAGCACGCCGCGCTGCCCATCGAGAGGTTGCCGATCTCGGTGTTCACATAAAACTGCAAATTCTTCTTCTGGAGTTCCTGGGCCACGTCGATGTAAATCGCCCCAGCCTGGGCTGTCACCGCGTCGTCAGTAATCTGCACGATCTGGTTCATCGAGGACATCAGCACGAGCGTCCCGCCCTCCACCACCCCGCAAGGCGCCGTCGAATGGTTTTGGCCGATGGCGCGTACGGGCGAAGGATATTTCACCGGGTCCTTCAGAATCGCAACAACGTCCTGCGCGGAGTGGGCTTCGACGACGACCTGCGGGTGTGAGACCAAGTCTCCAAACCAGTTTGTGACGGTGAGCGGTGGCATATGATTTTCTCCTTGTGGTGCGGGCGTCTCGCCCGCTGTTACGTAGTGGCCTGTCTCCCGGCGCCCGAGACCTGTGAAAGACTGGAAAACTGTCATCCTGAGCGAAGCGAAGGATCTCCGCAGTTATTCGCAGGTCCTCCGACCTAAACATGAACTGCTGAGATCCTTCGCTTCGCTCAGGATGACAGCAGTTGATGCTTCCGCACTTTCTCAGTCGCGGCTTTCCTCAGGGGCAACCGGGTTGGCCGACGCGGGCGAGACGCCCGCGCCACAACTAAGTGGCAGTCGGCAACGCCAGCGGATCGTACTCGACTTGCACGAACTGCGCGGTGAAGGCAATAAATCGCATCCGAGCCTGAAGCTGGAGAAGCGGATCGTTGGTGCCCGTCACCTGGAACGAGGCCAGGAAACCAACCAGGTTCCCCGCCGCGGCGAGATCTTCGAAGGTCCGAAACTTTAGGTAGCCCAGACCCACTTGCGTGTCGGGCTGGCCGTCCTTGCGCTCATAGATATGCGCATAAAGCGTCGTGTAGTCCTGAAGCACATCCGCCAGACCGCGCAACTTCCCGGTGGGATCTCTCTGCATGTACTTTATTCCGTCGAGGTAGAAATGCCGCCCCGCGGGAGTGGAAAACTCCAGGTGGTACCTCATTTCCGCCTCGCCTGTCGCGGGGTTGACCTCAAGGTAATTGAACCGGCTGTTTTGTGCATCCACCGCATAAGTCACCTGGCTTGCGCCCAGGAACTGGCCGAAGGTGATGGTGCCTTCGAGCGCGGCCTCGTGCTCGAGCCCGTCAATGAACTCGTTCACATCACGGACGGTCATGTTCACGTCGAACTTGCAATCCACCCCGCCGGCAGGCGTGCCGGTTTGGGGAATGCGCTGCGCAATCGTCAAGTCGCCCGCACGGCCGGGAGCAGGAGTCGTGGCGCCCTCGAAGTACCAGCCAACCATTTCTTCACTGAAAGTCATGCCCAGCCCGTCGGGAAGATACACGTCGAGGAACGGGCTCAAAACGGTGGTCGTGGGGAGTGTTGGCTTATCCGTCTTCGTCAACATGTAATAGAAGCCAAACTGGCCACCGGCGGCGGTGTGAAAGATTCCCAGCGATAAATCGTCGTTCAGCGAGGCCAAGGCGGGTGGAATGCTGGTAATGTACTTCCCCACCAGAAAGTTATCGGTGACCTTGCGGATCTCGTCGTGGAAAGGCGTGAAGTCGTTCAGTTGGAAGTGGTCCTTGAGGAAACCGGGCGTCACCAACCCCTCCATCAAACCCATCAGGAGATAGCGCGCTTCGAACGTCCCGTCAGGCTTGGAATCGAAGCTCAGGTAGGCCACGCCGGTGGCATGGTTGGCGTTCGAGATACAGTCCATTCTCCACACGCCTTGAAGATCCTGGGCCGTGAGCACGGAGCCGCCGGCATAAAGCGCCGCATGGTCGTCCACCGTCATCTGGTCAAAGCTGTGGACGCGGGTCATGGGAAAGGTGATTTGCCGGATGCCGTTCGGGTACCCGCCCAGGTAGACGCGGCCGATAATAAGGTCTTGGTTGATGATCTTGAAGATGTCGTAGAAACCTTGCCAGGGCGGGTCGAGGTATTTAAGCAGAATGTACTTTCCTGCCTCGAGGGTACCTTTGGGCTTGTCGAGGTTGATTTCCTCCAGGCTGTTTCGCGCGTGGATGCGATCGTCCGTGTCACTGGTGATGCCGGTGTAGTGGCCGTCCTGCTTTTGGAACTCTTTTTTGAAACCCGTGAACAGCGCGGAGGACATCGAATTCAGGATGTTGTCGTGCGGGAAAAACCCCTTCCAGTATTGGTCGTTGCGAATGGTGCGGGCTGCGACGTCGATCTGAGGTGCGCCGCCTTGATTGACCAGCGTGTCGATGCCCATCGATACGCAACGACGGAAGAGAGGTTCCAACTGATCCTCGCTGTAGGTTGAGACTGTAATCGGGTCGATCGTCGAGAGGCTGACGGATTTATTGGGTTGGGGATAGGTATCTCCCTGCTCCACTTTGATTCTCTTTTCGACAATTCGCTCCGTCAGGGCGGAGATGGTCAGGAGGGGATTCACATTGAGCGCCGAAGGGATCAGCGAGCCGTCGGTGACGAAGAGGCCGTCGTGGACGCTGCCGTCTCCGGCAAAGAGCCTGCCGTATTCATCGACCGCGCCGTGGAGGTAATCTTCTCCGAGCGTGCATCCGCCTAGAGGATGCGCGGTGATCAGGTGCCGGGTTTTGAAGATGTCCCAGAGGGGATTGGAAATGAAGTTGGCCTGTTGTGCGCGCGCGTGACGGCGCAGTTCCTCATTGATGCGCGTGAAAATAATCTCCCGGCCTGCCCCGTCCCACTGAATGGACATGCGGCCGTCGGGCTCGTACCAGGGGGCGTCGAAAACCATCGTGCCGCGCGAGTCGTCGTGAGCCATCACCAGGTAGAACATGGTGGAATTCAGAGCGCCGTCGATTCGGTAGGGATGAGCGAGGTCGCCATCGTTGAGCGTGCGCTGCTTCTGCGCGGCCTCGTTCCCGGCGTAAGTTGGGTCGCCCTGCAACAACGCAAAGCCGGCCTTCGCGCCCATGACGTAAGCGCTGGGAAAGGAAAGGTCTTCGACCGTGATACGATCTTCGACAGGCCTGCTCCCGTCGTAGGAAATCGCGCTCACGATGGTAGGACCGGGCGGAACAGCCCCTCCCGAAACGGGAGGCTTCAAGCCATAGCCCAGGACGTTCGTAACGTAGGACCCGTTATAAGCAAGTCCGAAGAAATCTCCGTTGCCGCTGAACCCCGTCCCCAGAACCGGCGACACAGAGAGTCCGTGCATTTCAGACCGTAGAAGGATCTCAGGCGAATTGATGGCCCCGGCCGAGAGAACAACATTTCGGGCGTCCAAAGTGAACGAGGTGCTCGATTTGTCGTCGGCAACATGCGACCCGTGAATTCTCCAGCCTCCGGTCGCAAGCTTTTCCACCCATTCGACCTTGGTCTGGGTGTAGATCTCCGCCCCGGCGCTGCGCGCCATGGGCAGGAAATTCATGTAAAGAGTATTCTTCGCACCCACGTTGCAGCCCGTAACGCAGTCACCGCAGTCTGTGCAAGGTTTCTGCTCGACGCCGTAAGGGTTCTTTCCATCAATGGTGAAGTTCACGTTGATGTTGAGAGCATAAGCGTCCAGCCCGATTTCCGCGGCGCGGCGCTCCATGGCCTGCACTTTCGCCAGAGCCATCGCCTTCGGATGTGGGGTTGAAGCCAGCACCTGGCGGGCCCGCAGGTAATAGGGCATCAGGGCATCGCGCGTAATCGTGCGCGGCCAATCCGGTTCCCCGAACACCTCGGCGTCCGGGATGATTGCGACGTTGGCGTTCACCAGCGACGTTCCCCCCAGGCCGGACCCCTTGATGACGGAAATGTCCGGATAGTTCAGAAACTCGTAGAGTCCCAACGGGTTGCCGTCACCACGCGTGGCCGCGAGAAAATCTGTGATTTCGCTGGGAAAAGTCCCCACTGGCCATTCGCGGCCGCGCTCCAATAGGCATATGGAGGGCTTGGGATTGAGATTCGCGGAAGCCAGGCGCGCGGCAAAAATGGAGCCACCGTATCCGGAACCCACAATGATGTAGTCGTAAGAACTCTTCCGACTGCCAAAATCGAGTCCTAGCATGTTCCGACCTCCTAAGCTGAGTAGAAGAGCCGCCGTGAAGGACGCAGAGAGTTCATAGGGCAAATGTGTCTGCTTCTCTCCGTGAACTCTGTGCTCTCTGTGGTGAGCCGTTTTTCACCAGAGCACCGCCAACCAGGCGAGACTCAACGTCGCGCCTTTTCAAAAACGTGAATTATAGGAATCGCCCTTAGGCTTCGACCACCGAAGCAACTGTATGGTACATAACCATCTAATAAGAGTCAACAGAATTGTGAAGCTTGCAATCGTGCCCTTCGGAACGGCAGCACTTCAGAATCTGCAACCTTCTTCAGTCTGTCATTCTGAGCGCAGCGAAGAATCTCGCTCTGCCCCGCTGCAACCCTGCGCCCGCCCCCGCCCACTGTCATTCTGAGCGCAGCGAAGAATCTCGCTCTGACTCCCTCGGAGTCTGTGTGAAAACGCTTCCATGCTGTCATTCCGAGCGCAGCGAAGAATCTCGCTCTGCCCCGCTGCAATCCTGCGCCCGCCCCCGCCCACTGTCATTCTGAGCGCCGCGAAGAATCTCGCTCTGAGTGTTTTCAAGACAGTCGGTCACACCCGTCTGCCGACGGTCACCCGGAAACCATGAAATTGACTCCGCGGGTGCGCATCGACGGCGAGTCCGATCTACCTCCTCCGAGCTCTGTTCATAAGCCATATCTCGAGACTAGTCTTCGAAGCCTTTGAAGGCTTCGCGCACGATGGCCTCGATGGAAGCCACTTCATCGTCAGTCAAGCCGTCCGGCCGCAGGCGCGGAGGGCGTTTGAGCTGGTGCAAAGACTCTTGGACTTAATCCAGGCCTGCGTCCCAGGCGCGCTGACGGTATGCCAGGTAGGTACAAGCCAAGGTCACTCTGCTCGTTCCCGTGGGCCTTCGGGTAACAGGGTCGGCATCCCGATTTACGGTTTTCGCAGCTCCATACCCTGCCCGCTGATGCCTCTGTCTACGCTTCGACGGCAGCCTCGCGACTGCCTCCGCAAGACTCGAGGCCAGGCGGTTCGCTAGTCCTTTCCTGTAAGACTCTTTCATCCTCGACTGCATGCCGGTTTATCCCGGCGCTCTACCTGACCGTTTCCACTCAGAACTGTGGAGCACCAGCACCAAATCAGGCGAGAAGATGTAATCTACGTTGAGGATCTTCCGCGGCTATTTTCGCTGAGTGAGAATTGAGGCAACTGAGATCGTAGCTGAAACCGACGTGGGCTGGTGGCATTATTCCGGCAACTGCAAGCGGTCGGTGATGTCCCACTTGGCGGAGATTGCAACCTCGTGGAGCGGTGTGGAGCGCACGGTTACTAGTGACGAGGCCCCGGAAGGCGGAAGGAACTAAGGAGAGTAGAGGATATGCCTGGAAAACGCGTTGATCACTACGATCCTGGTGTTTTGGGAAAATACCGCGGACATTCAATTATTCACGATGACGGTACGGTGGAACACTTCACGAACAACGGAAGTCTTGCCGACGGCGTCACCGACGGAAGGTACGTGGGGCGCTCCGTCATAAGGAAAGGCGAGAGCCGGGTACAGCGCACGCGGCAGGGTGGGGGGAGTTCCGGAGGCGGGGGTCTCGGCGAGGCGCTTGGAGGAGGGCTGCTATTGTTACTCCTCCTGGGCCCGTTCTATGCGGCATACCTTTTGCTCAAGGGGCTTGTCCTGTCAGTTCTCAATCGAAGCGTTGCGCCGCTCCTTGAATGGACCACGGGAGCATGCGGGGTTATGGCTCTTTGGAGCGGCGTGTATGCCCTCCTATGGTACGCCGGCCTTCGACTTGGGGAAGATGTCCACGCGCAACCGCAGGTCGTGCAAGCTCGGGGGTGGTGTTACTTTTTCGGAAAAATACTGCTCATTTCGGGTCTCCTTACAGTCATTTTCTCCATCGTTCTCCGATATTTCGACCGGGACGAGGAGTAGCACACGGGCGAGTACCTTCCAACCATGGTAGGAAAGCGAGCGCAGACCTGCTTTTTTTGAAGTTCTGAGGCTCTTCCGGTTCTCAGATGTGCGTGTTCTCATCGGCGGCCAGACGCACCCCGTCGAGGCGGGCGCGGGACATAGCGATTATTTACCCGCTGTCGTACCGGCGTGCAATGCTCTCCGAAAAACCGCAGACTTTGGAAAGCAGGTGTGCGCTACTCGCTTTGGTCCGAAAGACTCTCTTGCGGAAGTCGGCGCCAGCCGATAGTATTACTGATGCTGGAGCAAATGGCATTACATTATTTGACAGACGTCGAGCCGATGGCAACGGCACCCATCTCGCGAAACACGGGGATACCCCTCAAAAAGAGACGTAAATCCCCTGCTGGAATCTCCACGAACAACCTGATTTTCACTGCTCATCAAGGTACAAACGAGGGGCTTTTCAGAGATGTGGTTTCCCTTTATGTGGCCGCACAGAGCACGGTGGCTGACGTAACCTTTGGCAAGGGAGTTTTTTGGAAGGAGATTCCCAAAGATAGATATAAGCTACTACCAACAGACCTGAAGGACGGGGTTGACTGCCGTAGCCTTCCGTACAAGGACGACGAGATAGACTGCGTTGTCTTTGACCCTCCTTATATGCACACGCCGGGCGGGACAGCCCACGTCAACCATCAGAATTATGAGTCGTATTACGGAAATAATGCTGCTCGCGACGGGTCGGGGAAAAAATATCACGAGGCGGTTCTGGACCTATATTTTGAGTCTGCGCATGAAGCGCATCGGGTCCTAAGAGATGAGGGCATATACATCGTCAAGTGTGGAGATGAGGTCTGCGCCAACCAACAGCGGTTGACGCACGTGGAAATTATCAACGAACTTACCCAGAATGGATTCGTTGTGGAGGATTTGTTTGTGCTCTTGCGAAACAACCGTCCTGGGGTGAGCCGGGTGATCCGGCAGGTTCACGCTCGCAAGAATCACTCGTACTTTCTGGTCTTCCGAAAGTCCAAGAAGAAGAGGCGTACCTAAACTCGCAAAAGCGCTGGAAGCTCTGCTATGACCTTCCCAAACGACTTAACCTCCAGACGCTGCAGTTCCTCACCGCCGGACAAATCTAAATACGTTTGGGGCGGATCTAGGTAGTAAATGCGGCTAATCTTCGCAACCCTCGACTGGAACATCTGGAACTGTTGTGGAACGCAGATTTCTGTTATCACGCCTGTCTTGGTGGCGCGCTTTGTTTCTGCTGCCACAACGAGAACCCCTCTATAAACGTCATCTCCGAAAATTCGATCCAATACCAATTGATGAACCCAAGCCTGCACTCCACGCTCGCGCGTAGAGGTCTTGATCGGAAGATGGATCTTTCGTCTCCTGCTGCCAGGGTCGAAAACATAGTCAGTCGTAAGGTCTGCTCCGGTTTCGGGAACCTTGACCTTTTTGCGCGGCGATACGCCCAAGACGCGAGCCACTATGTGACCTACGAGAATCTCGAAAAAGGTAGCAGAGGCCTTGCGGCCAACTTCGTTCACGTCATTAGCTGCGAAGACGCTATAGGCTATTGTGTAGACTGATTTCACAATCTCATTTGCCGAGGTTCCCGAGAGATTCTTCTGGAAAGACCGAAGGAGGCGAGCAAATTCGGCATCATCTTCAACGTAGAGGGCTTCATTGATCGGCCTTGAATCAACTATTCCTGTGAATCCGAAATACTTCTTGCCCGCGACAGCGGACGTGTATACGCGGCGCTCGACGCCTGCAAGGATCTCCCGGGAGTGCGATGCCATCTCGGAAATAAGACTAGCAACGGGTACGCCTCCAAGATTCTTGGAGGCCATCCCCCTTAATCGCCGGTATTGCTCGTCGAGAAGGTGCGGCACGACGGGCGGATGATATCACAGCGGGGAAAAGCTGTCAGGCACCTTTTGTTCCCGGGGATGGCTATGGAACGCCGTCGAGCGTGAGGCGTAACGCGGAAAGATTACTCAGGAATGCCCGGGTTTGGTCGGGGGAGATACGTCCTTTCCTCTCGCCGACAAGCAAAGAATTGAGGACCTCGGAGCACCAGAAGGCCGGCACCAGGGCTTGGCCCCCCGCCTTCAGCATGTCGAGGACGTTCATGGAAGCTGGGGTTTGCTCATCAGGGAAACACCAGGAGAGCGTGACCGAGGCGTCCAGGACAATCCAACTCACGGGCGCGCCTCATCGCAGAGCTGCTTGATGGTGATGCCGCGGAGGGAAAGGTGGTGTGTCTTGCCGAAATTCTTGAGCCGCTCAATGGCCGCTTGCCGGTCATCTTGACTCGGCTCAGCCGCCGGGTGCCTCGCCTGCCACACGGAGACGGCTTCCGAAAGCACCTCTTCGGCAGAGCGGTATTCGCCGGAGCGGACAGCATCTTCGACGATGCGCTCGATCCGGGGGGAAGATGGACAGCCACCAGGAACCGTTTCAACTTTCTGACATCGTTTCTCCATCCTTGAACTCAACTGTCAATTCCCTTGAGAGAATAACTTGTACTCCGCCCGCCGGCAGGGTTTTTGACCAGAACATCCTTCTCGATCAGATATTGGATATCACGCAGCGCGGTGTCATGTGAGCACTTCCCGATCTTCGCCCATTTCGTGGAGGTCAGCTTTCCCTCGAATTCGCCGAGCATTCGGTTGAGGACCAGGCGTTGCCGCTCATTGATCGGCGTACCGGCAAGCCTCTCCCAGAACCGCGCCTTGCGCAGCACGCTGGCCAGGGTTGTTTCAGTCGCGTCAAAAGCGCGGTCGAGGCAGCCCAAAAACCATTCCATCCAGGGCGTGATGTCGAGCGTTCCTTTCTGCGTCCTTTCGAGGATGTCGTAATAGGCTTTCCGCTCCTGCCGGATTTGCGCCGACATGCTGTAAAACCGCTGCGCGCTGTTCTCTGATCTTGCCAAAAGCCAGTCAGCAACCGCCCGCGCCATGCGGCCGTTGCCGTCGTCGAAGGGGTGAATGGTCACAAACCACAAATGCGCGAGTGCGGACCTCAGAACCGGATCCGTGCTGCCGGTCTCATTCGCCCACTCTATGAACCGTGTCATTTCACGGTCGAGAAGAGCGGCAGACGGGGCTTCATAGTGAACTCTCTCTTTGCCTACCGGACCGGATACGACCTGCATCGGACCTTCCGCATCAGTGCGCCAGGCGCCCACCGTAATCTTGCGCAGGCCGCTGCGGCCTGCGGGAAACAAGGCCGCATGCCAGCCGCACAGACGCTCCTTGGTGAGGGGCTTGTCGAAGTTTTGCGTGGCGTCCAGCATCATCTCCACGACGCCTTCCACATCACGCTCGGCCGGGACCGCTCCGGCGATGTCCATGCCCAGCCGTCGCGCGATCGAAGAACGCACCTGTTCGGCATTGAGTTTTTCACCTTCGATTTCGCTGGATTTCAAAACGTCAAGGGTCAGAGTCTCAAGCTCCGCCTCCTTCTGTAAGGAAAAGCCAAGCGCCTCCATGCGCCCAAGCAGGCGTCCCTGCTTGTGGCGGACGCCGGCGAGAGGCGCTGCCAGAGCTTCCGGATTCCAGTAGAATCGCGGCCATTCCGGCAATTGGTGGAAATACCGGCTCATTCTTCGCACCTCATGCGTAGATTATAGCACGTAATCTACGCATCGCAAGCATCGATATACGCATGCCGTGCGTACATTATGCACCGCATTCTACGCACGGCGCCAGATAGACAAACTTCGCGGGAGGGACGGAGTTTTGACTTTCACCTGAATGGGTGGGGCGAAGGCCTATGACCGCTCGGAATGGCAACTGAAAGGGTCCGGCAGCCTGTTCAGGAAGGGGGCGAGCCTGTTGCGCGCCTTTCTTGCATTTTTCGCTTGACAAACCCCGGGACATATGATAGCCTACAATTATGGTTGTTTTATGGACACATTGTCGCAGGCGGGGGCCGGTTCGACACGCGGCGCAAGGGAAAGCGGAAGGGTCCCGGATATGGGGGAATGTAGGGAACTACAAAAAATGAAAAATAGTGGGAACGAAGCTAAGAAGTACCTGAAAACAAAGCACATCACTTTTTTAAGTGCTGCAAATTATGCGCGTTTTGCGCGCAAATTGGCACAAATTATGCGCTGAATGGAGCAAAAACCGCACAATCTGCACAAACCCACCGAAGCTCCCGAGGGGTAAGCCGAGCCCGTAAGGGGACACACTGTCGGCTACAAACGCTTTGGGTTTATCCCATCCTGCCTGTCGGCAACCAACCGGACAATTGACAAAATGTCGAAAGCTGTACTAGAGTGCATATGCGAGCATTACCTCTTCGCTTACACGACAATCTGTCTGGGAGTGCATACATGCCAACTCTTGAGATTGCGGATGGCTTCGGGCTTGACCTCGAAGCCGCTCTGAATCCGAATTCGGCATTTGCCAAGTATTTCCAAAAACTTCCGAGTCTCTCCGTCGTCGAACAGAACCTTGCTTCGCTCCAGAATGTCCCTCTCACTTCGTTTCCTTTGAAATCCACGCAAATTGGCCTGTCGTTCAAGGACCCTGCGACCCTCTCATCCACCAGCCCTCAATTCACAGGCTGCGCCGCGGTCTCCGGCTCGTTGTGCGTGGTTCCGGCGGGGAAGCTTTTTGACCCAGACCCCTTCGCGAGTCCCATCGAGATTCCCGGTGGGCATGCCTACCTGGGTTTAGGCATTCAGGCTTCAGCCGCGCCCGGTATGAATATTCCTGTCGGTGAGGCAGCGTACGGCTTCACAGTTGGGACCGCAGTGTCCCTGACGCACTACAAGTCCTTTCAAACCACCAGTACTACACCCACCTTTGTAGCCGCGCTGGAAGCGTCGCTGCAGAGTTTTGTGATCCCCTTGGGTCTGGATGACCTGGCATCTTTGGGGGTGGGGGACGTTGCGACGATGGAAGGAAGCTGCAGCCTGAAGCTCTGCGGAACCGTGAATCTGTTGGCCGCTGTGAACCCACTCGCAAGTCTCTCCACGCCGGCGCTGCCTGGGGTCGCCGTGAAGGCGGGGGCTGCGATTGACTTCACAGCCACGTTCACCATCGAGGGCGATTTCCAGGTGCGCATTCACAAGGTTGCCGGCACGATCATGAGAATCGGGTTTTACGGGAAGCGCGGGGCAGACTTCACCGCGCAGGTCAGCCCTTCGATTGGCGTTACAGCGGGCACAACGAAAACGGATTTCATCTCCGCAGTCCTGGGAGCCGTTACTCCCTCACCCTTCCCTACCAGCCAACAGCTTGAAGCAGCGGGCCTTACAGAAGAGAAACAAGACGTCATACTGGGCGCTCTAAAAGCCGCTGTGCAGCGCCAACTCGAGCTTGCCGTCCAGGAGGAAGTTCAGGCGCTTGCATCTGACGAATCGGCATTCCTCTATGAGGTCGATATGCAGGCCCTCGAAGCGGAGGGCAAGGCCGCCCTCGAAGACGCCTTGCGCTTGGACCTCACGACCCTGCTGGGGTCGCCGGGAGCCCTGCCCCACGGCTTCTCCGAGATTCAGAACCTTCTCACCGGCACCCGGAAAACAGGACACACTCTCAGCATCAACATCCTGGGACTTTACAACTACGCTTCGATCAATGATCTTCTGCTGAAAGGAACGGTCCTGACCGACGCGGCGAGTGGCGCAGTCCTCATCACCGATGAGGCCAACGCAACCCGCGTGAGCGGAGCGGTAAACTTCCTCGCCGACTCCGATAAACTGCGCAAGGTTCTGGCGCAATCCTTCCTGATCACCGCAGCTTACCGATGCAGCGGCTTGATCGCGCACGGGCCGGCCCTGAAAGCCTCCTACTGGCATTTCGCATCTCATGCAAAAACTGATCTCCAAACCATGGGCACTTACCTGGACGCCCTCCTTGCCCTAGGCTTGATTTCAGAGGCCGACAAAGAGACAAGGCTCTCGAACCTGACCGATTTTGGAAGCTCAACGTGTTACATCGGCACCGATTACGACGATACCCTGAGCCAGAGCCTTTACCTTCGGGCTGACGGCCAGCCACGCGGAAGCGATGAATTCGAGCAGATCGGCCGCCAGGCGCTTCGAGAGCTCCTGCATGCGGATGATGATGACGGGTTTCGGCTGCGCAGCCTGGAAAACGACGCCGTCTGGCAGCAGGTCAAGGACACCGGTGGCACGGCAACCAATCTTGCCATGGTGTTTCCAGACCTCCGACCCGACTCGCAGATTCCCATCATTGCCGGAGACTATCTCCTCATCGAGTGGTGGGCCAACACCATGTCCAAGCTGGCCGTGACGCTGAGTGCTGCCAGGCGCTTCTTTGCTCAAGATCCTCCACCCGCGACCAATAGTCCCGCCTTCAAGCAAGCACAAAACGACTTGTGGCATCGCATGGCTGAGGTGGCAAGCAACACTCACGACAGGTTTGGCGACCCTTGGGGTCTCATCGCTATGGACCTCGCTTCGGGACAACGCTCGCAGGCAAGTGCGCGGATCGTATCGCCCCATCTCACGTTGCGAGTCGCCAGGTCGCCGGCACAGCCGTAGGGGCGGGCTCTGTCGACGCCCTCGGGCATCCACAAGTGTTGCCCCCGCCGGGGTAGTTGTGTTATAAACAATACGCATCTAGCAACATTCGTCGTCACAGTTCAGGGCATAACAATCAACAGGCGAGGCACCGTATGGGGAATAAGACCCATCGCCCCAGCATGAAGAAATTCGTGATAGCTCGTTCCATCCAGAATGAGATGGACGCGCAACAGGGGCAGGAACGGCAACGCATTCCGGTAATTATTTCACTGAGGGATCCCGGCGCGGCTTCCTTGGCGGGAATCCAGGAATCGAAATCGCAAGTCAAAGAGTTTCTGCGCGACAAGACCGATCAGGTGAGCGAAAGCGACTTCTACGTGTTCGCCTCGCTTTTCCCCGAGGATATCCAGAAACTTGCCCAGTTGCGGCAATATGTCTATCAGATTTGGAAAGACGAGACGACCTACGGCCACCTGCTCAGTTCTGTCGATACCGTGAAGGCCACGTCGTGCTGGCGAACCTTTGAGGCCCGCGGCAAGGGGATCACGTGGGCGGTGCTGGACACTGGAATCAACGCCGCTCATCCCCATTTTGCCGCTCTGAACACCGTCGACGGCACTCTCAGCAAGAACTTCTCGAGTTCCGACACGCTCGAAGACCGCGAAGGCCACGGCACGCACGTTGCCGGCATTATTGCCGGCGTTGCCCCAACCTGGCCGGAAGGCAAGCCCTACCACGCCGCCACCTACCAGGAAGAGCAGGGCGACGCGCCGCAGTTGACCGAACTCGAAGCCTGCCCCTCCGGCGTAGCGCCGCTGGCCAAACTCCTGAACATCAAGGTTCTCAGTGACGATGGGACGGGTTCAGCCTCGGCAGCGATCCGCGGCCTGGAATACTTGCGCAAACTGAACGATTCCAGCCTCGCTATCCGCGTCGATGGCGCCAACATGAGCCTTGGCTACCCTTTCGACCCGCAAAGCTACGGCTGCGGGTACAGCCCGTTGTGCCAGGAAGTAACGCGGGCGGTGGACTCCGGGCTGATTGTGGTCATTTCCTGCGGCAACTGGGGCTACGGCAAGACAATCATGAGCACTGGAGAGCCGGAGCCGGTAACTGTGGTCTCCTCGATTACCGATCCCGCCAACACGGAAGCGGCCATCTCGGTCGGCTCGGTCCACAAGAGCGCTCCGCATCGTTATGGAGTTTCTTACTTTTCGTCGAAGGGACCAACGGCGGATGGCAGGATGAAGCCCGACTTGGTGGCGCCGGGCGAGAAGATCATCTCTTGCCATGCCCATCCTGAGCAGGGTTACGAATACAAGGAAGCGAGCGGCACCAGCGCCGCCGCGCCGCACGTTTCAGGAGTCATCGCGGCATTTCTTTCCGGACACCGCGAATACCGGGGAGATCCGGAGAACGTAAAACGAATCTTCATAAAGACGGCCACGGACCTGGGGCGCGACCGCGCCTACCAAGGCGCGGGTATGGTGGATTTGCTGCGGGCGATGATGTCGGTTTAACGCTGTGGTGCGGGCGTCTCGCCCGCTGTCCCGGGAGCGTCCCGCTCCCGCTCAGGGCGAGCTTAGCCATGGTATGACACAGCAGGTCCGCCGCCGCAGATGACTGGCGCGGGCAAGATGCCCGCGCGACAGCGGGCGGGACGCCCGCACCACGATGAGAAAAAAGGAGCTAACTCATGTCGCGTTTCAAGCAGTTTCACGATCCCGAGCTTTCAATATGGCAGGCCGCAGTTGGTGAAGTTGAAGCTCAAGCTGCCGCCGGTACGCAGGTCGAGGACGTAGGCGCAGCGCAGGTCGCCGCAGGGCGACCCGAGGATCTCGACTCGATGTCCTCCGAAGCCATCGCCTATTGCACGCAAGTTGACACGGGTGCGCCCGTTTCAGCCGCCACCGCGGAACATCCGGCCACCGAGGGGCTGGCCCAAACCGCCGGCTTCTGTTCCCTCACGGCGCTCAAACTGGCGAAGGCGAAGATTGTGGGAAACCAAGCCGACGAGGAGCGATACAAAGAAGAGCTTGCCAAGTTCGGCGACTGCGACCCCAGATATTCAGAAGCCGCCGCCAAGTACGCCGAGTATTTCGTCGCCCAGCAAAAACAGATTCCGTACATCGTTTATAAGAACCTGAGCGATTTTGTCATCGACGGCAAGCTGCCGGACAAAGCCAGGGTGGCGATTGTCGGCGACTGGGGGACCGGTCAAGACGCCGCCAGGCTGGTGCTGCGGCAGATTGCTGACAAGAAGCCGGACGTGGTCATCCACCTCGGCGACATCTACTATGCCGGTACCCAGTTCGAGATAAGCAGTTACTTTCTGACCATCTGGCAACAGGTTCTAAACCTCGGCGACAAGCTCGACCGCATTCCCACCTTCACACTTGCGGGCAATCACGACATGTACTCCGGCGGCGTTGCTTATTACCAACTGATTCAGCAGCTCGGCCAGCCTGCCAGCTACTTTTGCCTTCGCAACGCCAATTGGCAGTTCATTGCCATCGATACGGGTTACCACGACCACAATCCGGCAGGCGGAGGGGCTGGGGCAACGTATTTACAGGACACCGAGGTCACGTGGCTCACCGACAAGGTGAACAATGCCGGCGGCCGCAAGACCGCGCTGCTTTCACACCATCAGCTCTTTACTGCCTTCGACAGCATCGACGGACAGGAAGTAAACATGCGTCTGGCGTCTCAACTCGGTCCCCTGTTGCCGAAGTTGACTCACTGGATCTGGGGTCATGAGCACGACTTCGTGCTTTACGACTCTTACATGAACCTGGCGCGGAGCTGCTGCCTCGGCCATGGAGCGTTCCCGGTGGGGATCGACGAGGTCGTCAAGGTGCCGAAGCACCCTGACGTTCCCTTGATCAAGGGCGACGACGGCAATCCCATTAGACTGGACACCACCGGTGGGATCTGCAACCACGGTTACGCTATCATCGATCTCGACGGCACCTCAGGCAAGGTCTCGTACTACCAGGACAGCGACGAAGACACGCCGATGTACGAGCAGTCGATGTAGCGCCGGCGTCTCGTCCGCCGGGGCGGGAGCGTCTGGCTCCCGAGGGTGGCGCAGACGTGCCGTACTCTGGCACGTCTGCGCCACCCGTGAACGCGACTCCTCGACTCTTGACTTTTGACTCTCGACTTTCCGGAGGGCTGCATGGCTCGATTGGCGTCACCCCTAGAAACCCTCAAAGAATACTACCAGGTGGTTGTGATCGGGTCCGGATATGGGGCCGCAATCGCCGCCTCGCGGTTGGCCCGGGCGGGCAAGCTGGTGTGCGTGCTCGAACGCGGGCGGGAATTCCAGCCCGGTGAATATCCGAACCGATCGACGGAAGCCGTCGGCGAAATGCAGTCGCACACGCCGGAGGTCCCGCAAGTGGGTTCGCGAACCGGACTCTACGACTTTCACATTCATCCGGACATCAACGTGTTTGTGGGCTGCGGCCTGGGCGGGACATCTCTGGTCAATGCCAATGTAGCTCTGCGCGCGGAGCCTCGAGTCTTCGACAACCCGCGCTGGCCGCGCGAGCTTCGCAACCCGAAACCTGTGGACCAGACGCTTGAGATCGACCACGCCACGCCGCTCGAGAAAGCATACGCGCTGGCCGAAGAGATGCTCAAACCCAATCCCTATCCTCAGGACGGGCCGGAACTGCCGAAGCTGAGCGCGCTCGAAAAGTCGGCGCAGCATTTGGGCCAGAAGTTTTACCGCCCGCCGGTTAACGTCAACTTCACGCTGGAGGGCCCGAACCATGTGGGCGTGGAACAGCACAAATGCGCGAATTGTGGAGATTGCGTTACAGGATGCAACTTTGCGGCCAAGAACACCCTGATCATGAACTACCTGCCTGATGCGGTCAATCATGGCGCGGAAATCTTTACCGGAGTTTCCGTGCGTTGGCTCGAGCGCAAGAACCACCAATGGCTCGTGCAATGCGAACTGTTGGGAGTGGGGCGGGAGAAGTTCAAAGCTCCGAATGTCGCAGTCACTGCTGACCTCGTTGTGCTAGGCGCGGGCACGCTCGGCTCCACTGAGATTCTGCTCCGTTCGGCGCAGCACGGCCTTTCGTTGTCAAATCGGCTGGGCGAAAACTTTACTGGGAATGGAGACGTACTCGGCTTCGGATACGACACCGCGCAGGTGATCAACGGAGTGGGTTGGGGGCATCATCAGGCCGGCGAGATACCCCCCGTGGGGCCATGCATCACGGGGATTATCGACATGCGGCATCAGCCGGTCCTCACCGACGGGATGGTCGCTGAAGAAGGATCGCCTCCCGGAGCGCTGGGCGCGTTCCTCCCGGCTGCATTTGCAGCCGCCGCGGCCGTCGCCGGCACGGTTGAGCCGGTGGCAGGCACGGAACTCATCGAGGAAAGGGAGCGGGAACTTTTGGCGGAATTCGAGGGACCTTACCAGGGCGCCGTCAATCACTCTCAGACTTACCTGGTGATGACCCACGACAATGGTGCCGGACGCATGAGCCTCGATGCGAAAGGCAACCTTGCGCTGAGCTGGCCCGGCGTCGGCAGCCAGCCCATCTTTGAGAAAGTGAACGCCCGCTTGAAACAGGCCACGGAGGCTCTGGGCGGTGTGTTTGTTCACAATCCGCTTTGGAACAAGCTGCTTCACAAAAACCTGACCACCGTGCATCCGTTGGGAGGATGCGTGATGGCGGACGACGCGGGCGGCGGAGTCGTGAACCACAAAGGGCAGGTGTTTTCAGGGACCGCGGGCACAGGCGTTTATGACAATCTTTACGTGGCCGATGGTTCCGTAATTCCCACCCCGCTGGGGGTCAATCCGCTGCTCACCATTTCGGCAGTAGCGGAGCGCTCTATGGCGCTACTGGCGCAGGACCGAGGCTGGCAGATCGACTACCGCCTGCCGTCTGCCGCCAAGGCGGCCGCGGCCGCCAAGGCCGGAGTCGAGTTCACGGAGACAATGAAGGGTTATTTCTCGACGCAAGCGAAGACGCCTACCCCATCGCTGCAACTCGACCCCATTTACCAGCGCGGATACGAACAAGGCCAAACTGACAACTCGCCCTTCCAGTTCACGCTCACCATTGCGAGTGAAGACCTGGACGACATGATCTCCAATCCCGCGCACGAAGCTCGCATGGCGGGGACAGTGCTGGCGCCGGCAATTTGCCCTCAACCGCTCACTGTAGCCGAGGGGCGCTTCAACCTTTTCACCGTCGACGCGAATAACGTGGACACCCACAACATGCGTTACCGCATGAAGATGGCTAGCGAGGACGGGCGCACCTTTTATTTCGAAGGATTCAAGGTGACGCATCCCGACTCCGTCTTTCAGGTCTGGCCCGCAACCTCCACCCTTTACAGCACGATTTACGACGGCGAGAGTGCGGCCAGCCCGATTTTGGGCAAAGGGATACTCCACATCGCGCCGGAGGACTTCGCGCGCCAACTGACCACCATGAAAATAATCAATGCGGGCAGCCTGGAAGAGCGCGTTACTGCGGGAGCGCGGTTTGCGCGGTTCTTTCTGGGTCCGTTGTTCGACACCTATGCAGATGTATTCGTCCAGCCCGGCGTGTTCAATGCGAATGCGCCGCCCCGCCAAAAGCGTCCGTTGCGGGTGGGCGTGCCGCAAGTCGCGTTCTTTAAGACTGAAGATGGCGTGGGGCTTCGCCTGACTCGCTATCAGGGGGGCGCCAAGGGTCCAGTCATCCTCGCGCATGGGCTGGGCGTCTCGAGCCTGATCTTCTCCATCGACACCATTGAGACCAATCTGCTCGAATACCTTTTCGCTCGCGGCTACGACGTCTGGCTGCTCGATTACCGTTCCAGCATCGCGCTGCCGGCCGCCACGCTTCAAGCGAGCGGCGACGACGTGGCGACCAGGGACTATCCCGCCGCGGTGGCCAAGGTCCTGGAACTTACCGGCGCGAAGAGTGTTCAGATGGTGGTCCATTGCTGGGGCTCCACCACCTTCTTCATGGCCATGCTGGCGGGGCTCAAGGGTGTGCGTTCCGCCGTGGCCTCGCAGATCGCCACCCGGTTCCGCACCCCTCTGGCCACGCGCCTCAAGACCGGCCTGCACTTGCCGTCTTTCCTCAAAGACGTGGGGATCGAAAGCCTCACGGCTTATGTAGACAGCCACGAGAGCTTGCTGGCCAAGGTCTATGACGAAGGCCTGAAGCTTTACCCGTTGGACCTCAAGAATCGCTGTACCAGCGCCACGTGCCATCGCATCACCTTCATGTACGCCCCGCTCTACGAACATGCCAACCTGAATGAACCGACGCATGACGCGCTGCACGAAATGTTCGGCGTGGCCAACATGAAGTCTTTTATCCACCTTGCCCGCCTGGCCAACACCGGCCACCTGGTGGACTTCGACGGCAAGAATGTTTACCTGCCTCACCTTGACCGGCTGGCCATTCCCATCACCTTTATCCATGGGGCCGAGAACGAATGCTTTTTACCGGAAAGCACCGAGATCACCGTGCATGACCTGGCCGCGGCAAATGGCGGCAGCCTCTACAAGCGGCAGGTGATACCGGGCTATGGGCACATCGACTGCATCTTCGGCAAGAACGCCGTGAATGATGTTTATCCGTTCATCGTGGAGCACTTGGAGGCGACCCTGTAGGGGCAGCCCTTGTGGTTGTCCAGGGCGGCCACGGGGGCCGCCCCTACAACAAACCCTATGAGCACTCGAATCGCAGTTCTGGGTGGTGGCGTGGGAGGCCTGAGCGCGGCGCAGGAACTTGCCGAGCGAGGGTTCGAGGTGGTGGTCTATGAGCGTCGGCCCGACTTCGGCGGCAAGGCGCGAAGCATCCCGGTGCCGAACTCGGCCACACCCGGCCGAAGTCCCTTGCCCGGCGAGCACGGGTTCCGTTTTTTCCCGAGCTTCTACAAACACCTACCGGACTCCATGAAGCGCATTCCGTCTGCCGACAAATCGGTTTTTGACAACCTGGTTTTTTCGACGCGCGTGCAGATCGCGCGCACGGGGCAAGTCGCCTTCCTCGATCCCACGCGCTTCCCTCAAACCCTCGACGACTGGACGACCGTCTTCAAGTCTCTCTTCGCCAACCTGGGGATACCGGATGACGAACTCCTGTTCTTTACCGATCGCCTGCTGGTGCTGCTAACCAGTTGCCAGGAGCGGCGGCTCGCCGAATATGAAAACATTGCCTGGTGGGATTTCATCGCTGCCAAGGATAAGTCCGTGAGTTATCAGAAGTATCTTGGCGAGGGCATGACGCGATCGCTGGTGGCGATGAAGGCGGAAATCAGCAGCACGCGGACCGTGGGCTACATCGACCTGCAACTCATGCTCGGATTGATGTGTAGCCCGGGAGGATTCGACCGCGTTCTGAACGGCCCCACCAACCAAGCCTGGATCGACCCGTGGATCGCGTACCTCCAGTCGCTGGGAGTCAGTTTGCAGGGAAACTCCCTGGTGCGCTCGCTGGAGATCGAGGGCGGCCGCATCGGCAAAGTGCTCGTCGAACAAGGCGGAATATCTTCCACGGTGACGGCCGACTACTACGTGAGCGCGCTTCCTGTGGAGATCATGACGGGGCTCGTGACCGATGGCATCAAGAGCGCCGCGCCGTCTCTCGCCCATCTCGACAAGCTCGAAACGCGCTGGATGAACGGAATCCAATTCTATTTGAAAGACGATGTTCCTCTGGTGCATGGCCATTCCAACTATCTCGACTCTCCTTGGGCGCTCACTTCGATCTCTCAAAGGCAGTTCTGGCCGGGAATTGATTTCGCCGGTCTCGGTGACGGCAACGTGCGCGGCATCCTCTCCGTCGATATTTCAGATTGGGACACGCCGGGGATTGTTTACGGCAAGCCAGCCACGAGTTGCACCGCCGCGGAGATTAAAACCGAGGCGTGGGCCCAGCTCAAGACGCACTTGAATACCGGTGGTCGTGAGTCGCTCAGAGACGGCAACCTGGTCACGTGGTTTCTCGATCCTGATATCCAGTTTCCGAATCCCAGTTCCGCTACCAACGCGGAGCCTCTGCTGATCAATCCCGCCGGTTCGCTTCAGTACCGCCCCGACGCTTCATCGGAAATACCGAACCTTTTCCTGGCGTCGGACTACGTACGCACCTATACGGACCTGGCAACTATGGAAGGAGCCAACGAAGCGGCTCGCCGGGCCGTGAACGGCATCCTCGACGCTTCGGGGTCAAACGCCGCCAAGGCTCAACTGTGGCCATTTCAGGAGCCGGAAATCTTCAAGCCGATGCGCGAGTATGACTTGCTCCGATTCAAGCTGGGATTGCCGCATGGCGATGGGGTTTAGCGCGGGCGAGACGCCCGCGCCACAGGCCGCCATGACTGGTTCTCGGAGCATCTAACTTAATAAAGCAGCAAGCACTCTGAGAGATCGAAAAAGGGGGAAGGATGCCAACTAACGAATATGTCGAAGTAGCCGGTAGTGCGCGCGAGCCGATGCCTGGCGCGAGCCAGTCGGGTTCGTGTAATCCCAATGAGGAAGTGTATGTCACTGTGGTGATCCGACCACGGCCGCTCGGCAAGAACGTCAAGCCTTTGGCGGAGGTGGTAGCCAGTGGTGAGCGCCTGACTCGACTCGAGTATGAAGAACGATACGGAGCGGACTCCAAGGACGTCGAGGAGGTCCGGAAGTTTGCGCACGCCCACAGTCTCACCGTTTCCGAAGTGAGTCTGGCGGCGAGGACTCTGAAACTCACGGGAACTGCCGCCGCTTGCGCGAAGGCCTTTCGAGTGGATTTGAACATGTATCAGGGACCGCAGGCGACCTATCGCGGGCGGGTTGGACCTGTGTACGTTCCGGCAAGCCTGAAGGACATTATTGTCAGCGTTCACGGCCTCGACAACCGGCCTCAGGCGCAGGCACACTTCCGCGTCGCTTCAAAGGCAGCCTCCACCCACGTGCGCGCCAATGCCTCTTCATCCGTTTCGTACACCGCGCCCCAAGTTGGTGCGCTTTATGATTTTCCTTCCAGCGCCACCGGCCAGGGCCAGACGATCGGCATCATCGAGCTGGGCGGAGGCTACACGCAATCCGACTTGAATGCCTATTTCAGCACGCTGGGCATTTCCCCGGCACCTACGGTTACGGCGGTGTCCGTCGACGGTGCGTCGAATCAGCCTACAGGGGACAGCGGCGGCCCCGACGCGGAAGTCATGCTGGATATCGAAGTTGCGGGAGCTGTGGCTCCGGGAGCAAAGATCGCGGTCTATTTCGCTCCCAACACCGATTCAGGCTTTCTGGACGCAATTAACCAGGCAGTGAACGATAAGACAAACAACCCGGCGGTAATCTCCATCAGTTGGGGCGGGCCGGAATCCACCTGGACCTCGCAATCGCTACAGTCATACAACAGCGCCCTTCAGGCGGCGTCGGCGGTCGGCGTCACGGTCTGCATCGCCGCGGGTGATAACGGCGCCACGGACGGAGTCGACGATGGCCTGGACCACGTCGACTTTCCCGCTTCCAGTCCCTACGCCTTGGCTTGCGGCGGGACGCACCTGGTAGGCAGCGGGACTACAATCACCAGCGAAGTGGTGTGGAATGACCTTCCTAATAACGGCGCGACCGGCGGGGGTGTGAGCGCAACGTTCCCGCTTCCCACCTGGCAGGCCAACGCGAATGTGCCTTCTTCCGTGAACCCCGGGAACTTCGTGGGCCGAGGCGTGCCGGACGTGGCCGGGGATGCCGATCCTTTTACCGGCTATCAGATCGATGTGGACGGCAGCGACATTGTTGTGGGAGGAACCAGCGCAGTCGCGCCACTCTGGGCAGGTTTGATCGCCGGTTTCAATTCCAGTTTGAAAACTTCGGTGGGGTACCTGAATCCCACCCTCTACCAAACCGTCGCCGTGGCGGCCGGGACGTTCCACGACATCACTTCCGGCAATAACGACGGCTATTCGGCGGGACCAGGATGGGATGCCTGCAGCGGTTGGGGCAGCCCCAACGGCGCGGCGATCTTGCAGTCGCTGGCCGGGACGCCGACGAGCACGCCGCCGACGGGCACAACACCGGCGCCGCAGCCCTCGCCATCGAAGAAGCGGAAGAGGAAGAAAAGCAGTGGTTAGTGGCTAGTTTTCAGGCTTTTCCTTGAAATGACTCCCATCAGCAGGTAGAATGCCGCGGCATGGACAGCAAGGCAGGACAATCGAGAGTGGAGGGGAAACAAGCCCAGATCAGAACTGTTGTGTCCGCGGTGAGGATCGTCGTGGGCGTCTTCATGATTGCTCTGTTCCTGACGGCCGCCAGTCGAACCACCCGCGACTGCACAGTTGGCCTGTATCTTTACGATATCTGTGCCTGGGTTTGGGTGCGCGAGTATTTGGGCCTTCCCGCCAGCAAGTTCCTGCGCGCGGCGTTTCTTGAGCTCATCGGGATAACCCTGGCCCTGGGGATTTTCTTGACCATCCGGTTCGTGTTTCCGTTTTGGGGAACCCGCAAAGCAACCGAACAGGAAAGGGAGACTAAGCCGCCTCAGGCCACTGTGACGTAAGGTGGTTTTATGCTCCCAAGTGATTCCGCCTGCCGTCCGGGGCGGTTCGCCAGCCACGGTTGTCCAGATTCGCAGTTGACGCCCTGTCTTTTGCGGCCCTGCTCCTGTGATTTGCGGGAAGTCGGAACCCTTTGGACCGGTGGAGCCTACATTCGCATCCATCCCAAGACGCCCGACGATCGACTGATTCAGTTACTGTAGTTGATCCGCCCGGACGCTCTCGTCGTGGACTGAGCCGGTCTCGGGCGGCTCCGGGGCGGGTTGGCCAGGGCCTGTCCCCGGCTGGTGCTGGCGGGGGATCCGCCGCCAGGGCCGAAGGCCGCCGCGGCATCGGCCGGTCTGCCGGTATCCGAATATAACGATCGGCCCAGGTTCGACCCGTCCGATCGGCCGGCGGTTGTAGGTGAGGGACAGCTAGCTTACATGATCTTCACGTCCGGCACGACCGGCGTGCCCAAGGGTGTAAACAGCAGATTGCAAATCTGTTACATGTATGTTACCCTCACGCATCGCTGAATTTTCGGGGACATTATAACTTGACTATGTTGACGAACGCCTTCGAGGTGGGGTCACGTCCTGAGGCTGGTCAGGCGGCTTCACTGGGCCGGGTTTATTGGATTACAGGGTTATCCGGTGCAGGCAAGACGACTCTGGGTCGAGAGTTGTGGGGCCGGCTGCGCGCCGCGGGGCGTCAGGTCATCTTCCTCGACGGCGACGTGCTTCGCGCTGTGATCGCGGAAGACCTTGGCCATGGAGTGAGTGATCGGCGGCATTCCGCCATGCGCAATGCGCGGTTGTCTCAGTTGTTGGCCGGGCAGGGTGTCGATGTCGTCTGTGCGACCATCTCCTTGTTTCATGAGGTGCAGCGTTGGAACCGCGAGAACATTCCCGGGTATCGTGAGATTTACCTCCGGGTGCCGCTCGAGGAACTACGCCGTCGAGATAGCAAGGGAATCTATGCGCAGTCTGAGCGAGCCGAAACGTGCGACGTAGTTGGCATCGACGTGCCGGCGGAGCCCCCCGAGGCGCCGGACTTGGTTCTCGACAATTATGGGGAACTCGACGTCGCCACGGCAGTCGACCGCATCCTTGCGGTATGCGCGAGGCAGAACGGCGGCAGTGCGATGGAGACGGCCCGCGCGGTCTCCTTCAAGACAAAGGCGGAATCGCTAGAAGCCGTGGCGCCGCTGCTGCGACATGGGCGGGTCCTGCCCCAAGTTCGTTTTTCGGTCCGCGAATGGCTCTCGGACCCCGCGGGCGTACTCGCCACGCTCGCGTCGGCACCGTGGGGTTCAGGCCTGGTCATCGTACGCAGCAGTGCACGGAGTGAGGATGGTGCGGTGCGGAGTCAGGCGGGAAAGTACGATTCCGTACTCGGCGTAACCGGCAGCTCAGACGTGGCACAGGCAATCGAGCACGTAATCGCCTCGTTCGAGAGTGATCGCGGCGACGACGATCAGATCTTCGTGCAGCCTATGCTCGAACGCGTGGCGATGGCCGGAGTGGCATTCTCGCGCAGTCCCAGTGGAGGCCCTTATTTCATTGTCAATTACGACGACCGTTCGGGCAGAACCGATCGCGTAACCGGCGGCGCCGGAGACGATCTCAAAACTTTTTATTGCCTCAAATCGCGGCCTGATGCTTGCCCGGAATCGCTGGCTCCGGTCATCGCCCTGGTCAGCGAGCTCGAAACTCTTCTGGGCTGTGACGCCATTGACGTGGAATTTGCTATCGGCGAGGATGGGCAACTCTGTCTCCTACAAGTCCGCCCGCTTGCGGTGGACCGGCCAGGGACGGCCATGGACGCCAAGGTCGACGCCACGCTGGCTGAGATCGCGCGCAAGGTCGAACTTCTCAGCCGTCCGCACCCTTACCTGCACGGCAACCGGGCGATCTTCGGGGTCATGCCTGATTGGAACCCGGCGGAGATGATCGGCTTGCGGCCCTGGCCGCTCTCCTTATCGCTCTATCGCGAACTCATCACCGACGCCATCTGGGCCTACCAACGGGACAATTACGGATACAAGAATCTGCGCAGTTTTCCGCTCCTGGTCAGCTTCCACGGGCTGCCCTACATCGATGTGCGTGTCGACTTTAACTCCTTCATCCCGCGCGACGTATCTGACGATCTTGCCGGGCGCCTGGTAAATTATTACATCGATCGCCTGCTGGCCGAACCGCATCTCCATGACAAGGTCGAGTTTGAGATCATCTTCTCCTGCTACACCCTCGATCTGCCCAAGCGGATGATCAGGCTGGCCGAGAACGGGTTTTCTCAAGAGGACTTGACCGAGCTTTCCCGCGCTCTGCGCCGCCTCACCAATCGCATCATGTATGGTGAAACCGCACTATGGAGGCACGACCGCGAGAAGATCGACCGGTTGGCGCGGCGGTTGCCGGTTATTTGGGATGCACAGATCGACAAGATCAGCCGCATTTATTGGCTGTTGGAGGACTGCAAGCGATATGGCACGCTGCCCTTTGCCGGTCTGGCGCGGGCGGGGTTTATCGCGGTCCAGATGCTTCAGTCCCTGGTGGAGGTGGGCGTTCTCACGTCGGAGGAGAAGGCGACGTTCATGGCGAGCGTCGATGCCATCGGATCGAGCATTGGGAGAGATTTTGCGGAACTTTCCAAGGCTGAGTTCTTGGCGCGCTACGGCCATCTCCGGCCGGGGACTTACGACATTCTTTCGCCGCGCTATGATGAGGCGCCCGATCTCTATTTCGACTGGTCGAGCCCCCGGCGGACGGCCGCCCCGCCCCCGCGCTTCGCGCTCTCGATCGAGCAGCTACGCCACATTGAGCGGCTGCTCAAAGAACATGAGCTCGAGATCGACGCCATAGGCTTGATCGAGTTCATCAAGGCAGGCATCGAGGGCCGCGAACACGCGAAATTCGTGTTCACGCGAAGCCTGAGCGACGCTCTGAGGCTGGTCAGACAATTGGGCGAGGACCACGGTCTTTCCGCCGAAGATTGTGCGTTTCTAGACTGCGAAGTCATCCGAAAGCTCTATAGTGAGAGTGGCTCGGTTCGCGATGTTTTCCGGGAGAGCGTGGCGCGGGGCAGAGAGCGTCACGCCCTCAGCCGCCATCTCGTGCTGCCGCCCGTCATCGTGTCGCCCGATGAGACCTTCGCATTTCACCTGCCGCCCAGTCGGCCGAATTTCGTTACCCACAAAAGCGTCACCGCTCCAGTTGCCTCCGTTGACGAGCCGCCGGAGAGCTTTGCCGGACGGATTCTGTTCGTGCCCAGCGCGGACCCTGGCTTCGACTGGATATTCAGCCGGAATATCAGCGGCTTCGTCACCCAGTTTGGTGGCGCCAATTCACACATGGCGATCCGGGCCGGCGAACTCGGCATACCTGCTGTCATCGGCGCCGGGGAAGACCTGTTCCGGCGGTGGCGGACGGCGCGCAAGCTCTGCCTCGATTGCACGAACCAAAAGGTCTTGATGATCTCGTGAATATTGCCGCCCGGCACGAAGACACAATCACCGAACATCCGAGTTGAGGGAGGATATCGATGGGTCCCACCACTGCCCAACAAACAGTCACTTGGGATTATACCGAGCATGCGTCCCATTACGATAAGAGGGCGGATTACTCCGTCGACGCCCTCGAGAAACTGCTGAAGGCCATTGGCTACGACACTTACTGGCCTGTCGCCGACATTGGCGCGGGCACAGGCAAGCTCACCAAAGAACTGCTGAAGCATGGGTTGACAGTCAGGTCCGTCGAGCCCAACGACGCAATGCGAAACATCGGAATTCAAAATACAAAAGCGTTGCCGGTTACTTGGTCTGTGGGGACGGGCGAAGCAACGGGCCTGCCGCCAGGTAGCGTTTACGCGGTCTTTTTTGGCAGCTCATTCAATGTCGTTGATCAACGCGCTGCTCTCGCTGAAGCATCCAGAATACTTTTCCCTAATGGCTGGTTCGCCTGTATGTGGAACCATCGGGACTTGGACGATCCGGTTCAGAACCGGATCGAGTCGATTATCAAGTCTGCGATTCCAAGTTACTCGTACGGATCGAGACGCGAAGATCCGACGAACGTCATCAACTCCAGCGGCTACTTCTCGGATACGAAATCGATAGCAAGCCGTTTCGTGTGGAAAATGTCGAAAGAAGACGTCATTATTGCCTGGAAATCACATGCCACTCTAAAGCGTCAGGCGGCAAGCGACGAGGTGTTCGACGGCATCATTCGGCAAATTGCAAGCTACCTGGACGGACTGCCGGAAGTCATCGACGTGCCTTACACGACTCGGATTTACTTCGCACAGAAGATCAACTCGCGTCCTGAGTCAGAAGTTCGTTAACTAAGAAGCGCACAGCTTCGCACCAGCCTCAAGCCTCGGAGCACGGGTTCAGCTCAGTTATGAAAGTGGTTGCCATTACTCAACGGGTGGTCATCGTGCCGGAGTACGGTGAGCGGCGCGATTGTCTCGACCAGGCCTGGCCGAGATTCCTGGCGGCGTGCGGGCTCACGCCGTTGCCGCTTCCGAATGTACTCGAGGTGGCCCTGGAGCTATGGGCAGGAGCGGACGTTAGCGGGTTGGTGCTAACCGGCGGGAACGACCTTGTGGAGTGCGGCGGCGATGCACCGGAACGCGACGCTGTGGAGTTTGCTCTGCTCGATTGGGCACAGCGGCGCGGGCTTCCGGTGCTGGGTGTCTGCCGCGGCATGCAAGTGATTCAGCAGCGTTTCGGGATTGGTTTGCACCGCGTAGAGGGGCACGTACTGCGACGCCAACTCATCCGTATCGAGGGCGAGCCACGCGAGGTCAACAGCTTTCATCACTTTGCCGCCTTCGAATCGCAGCCCCCGCTTGACGTCTGGGCGGTCGCTGAGGACGGCGTCGTCAAGGCCATTCGCCACTCGACGCAGCCCATCACGGGGATTATGTGGCACCCCGAACGGTGCTTCCCGTTTTCACCCGCCGACGTGGCATTATTCCGGAAAGTCTTCAAGGTTGAATGATGCGCGCAGTCATTCTTGCCGCCGGTCGCGGCTCCCGCCTGGGGAATCTCGGCGCGGACCGCCCCAAATGCCTGGTCAAACTCGCTGGCAAGCCGCTCATCGAGCGACAGATCGCGGCGCTCCGGCGCGGTGGGGTGGACGAAATTGGGATTGTGCGCGGCTACCGCGCTGAGATGCTTGATTTTCCGGACCTGACCTTTTTCACCAATGAACGCTGGGCCGAAACCAATATGGTGATTTCGCTCACCACGGCCGCCCCCTGGCTGCGTTCAGGGCCGGTGATCGTCAGCTACGGCGACATCTTTTGCCGCAGTGAGTTGGTGCGCAGCCTGGCAGGCGCCCCTGGCCAGTTGGTGATTACTTACGACCGGGCGTGGCGCCGGCTGTGGACCCGGCGTTTCGCCGATCCTCTGGCTGACGCCGAGACTTTCCGGATCAATGCCGCGGGCCAATTGCTGGAGATCGGCGGCAAGACGACCCGGATCGAAGACATCCAGGGGCAATATATGGGCCTCTTCAAATTCACGCCGCGGGCCTGGAGCATCGTCGAAGTGCTCCTCGCCACTCTTGACGCGCCGATCCGCGACAAACTCGACGTGACTGGGTTGCTGCGCCGGCTGCTGGCCGGAAGGGAACTCACCATCGGAACTTTCGGCACCGATGGCCAATGGGGCGAGATCGACAATCCGCAGGACGTGGCGCTATACCAGGACATGATAAAGGCGGGAGAACTCCTGCTCGAGGAGACTCCGTAACGGAACAACTGATTGAATGGCGCTCGGATGGCCGGATTACGCGGAATCCTTACACGCGCAACCGGTTTCACATCTCGTAGCCGATTCTCTCAATTCTTTCCCTCGTCTCGGTATCCAGCCCGTCGATATAGTCTCTGAATCGCGGAACGTTTTCTGCCACGGCCAGATAGCGATAGGGCTTGGTGTTTGGAGGGGCTGCTTGCAGACGGTTCACATCATGATCAATGGACATCACTTGGACGATCTTGGAAAGCTCCTTAGCCGGATCAATCGCGAAGTCCTCCAACCGCAGCGCCAGGGTGGCGGCTGGCAGAAATAACTCGGTTTCCTCAACGAATTCCGGGAAAGGCAAAAAGCGTGGGCCTAGTGAGGTTGCAAAAAATGCAGGGTCGCCTTTGCCAAAGGATTCGAACTCAGGAAAATTCTTCTCCAAGTCGGCGCATAAGTCGCCTGTATTCTTATAAACTGTCGAGATCACGGTAGCCATGCTCTTGTTGCGAAGGTTGGCCCGCCACCATACCCAGTTCGTCAGCAACGAATCGAGGGGGTGACGATAGATAAAAATCAAGTCGGCCCGCCGCGCTCTGACCGCTTCCAATATACGGCTTGTTACGCTTGGCAACGCCTGAAAGCGGGAGACATGCCGAATTGTGGCGTGGTTGCATTAGACCATAGAGGTGGGACGTCGATGGAGGCGGATCGTATCCCTTCACTGCCGCTGGTTTCTTCTCCCGACGCCGGAATCCCGAATCCTGACATTTTTTATTTGAAAATCTCCAGCAGGGGCGGTTCCTCGCCGAATTTCGGGTCGTCGATGCCCATCGCCTTGAGGATGGTGGGAGCAATTTCCGTCATGCGAATCGTGTGCAAATCCACTCCGGCCTTGATATCCGGTCCCCACGCGATGAAGGAGGATTCCAATTCGCGGCGAAAAGGCAGGTAGCCGTGGGTTCCCGTGATTTTCCTCCCCGATGAGATCACGTCGCCGGCCGCGCCGCTCCCGAATTCGTAACCTGTCGAGGCTTCGAGCGCCATCTGCGCGGCGGGCTCTGCACCCAGATCTTTCAGCGCCGCGCGGTCGAGAACGCCCCAGAGAGCGCCCGACTTGCGCAAGGGCTTCAGGGCCTCGCTGACCTCGGAGCGAAGGTCCTGGGATTGCGGCCAATAGATGAAGAACGATCCTCCATTGGCGAGCGTGGCGATTCGCCCTCCCGTGAGATTCCCCTTCTCATCCGCGGTCAACAACCCCGCCTTCACCAGCAGCACGTTGGGCTGGATCTCCGCGCCGACGGGCAGAAAACCGTGGTCAGAAACGATGAACACGTCCGTGGAATCGGCTAGTCCGGCAGCCTCGTCGGCGGCAAGCAGTTCGCCGATGTGGCCGTCGATCTTCTCCAGCGTCGCGGCGGCCTGGGAGCTGTTGGGACCGAATTGGTGCTCAACTCCATCCAGATCGCACAAGTGAACCAAAAGAAGGTCGGGCTTGTATTTCTTCAGGATGAAGGTCGCCAGGCGAGCCCGCGTCACATCAAGTTCCTGGCCTGCTTTCGGCGGTCCGATTTCCAAAAGAGCTTCAAACAAGAGCCCCGGCGTGGCGTACTTGGCGACGTAAACCGGATCGACCTGGAGAGGCTTCTGGGGATCCCAGATTTCGGGAATATCCCAATAAATCGGCGCGCCTGCCGTGGCCGGCCAGAACACTGCGCCGCTGCTCAACCGGTGGGCGTTCGCCTCGTCCCAGAGTGTGGGCGTCTTGATAGCCTTGGCGAACCAGAACCAGTCACCGGGGTTCTTGCCCGCCTCGCGCGAAGATAAGTTGGAATAGATTCCGTGCTCAGCCGGCATTCTTCCTGTAACGATTGTCGTGTGCGAGGGGTAGGTTACCGTGGGATAAACTCCCAGTACGCCCTCGGCGTAGCTTCCCTCTTGGCGCAGCCGTGCCAGGTTGGGAATGTGAACCTTCGCAGCAAGAAGCTGGTAGAGGCTGGCGCCCATCCCATCCACCGAAACTACCAGCACTTGCCGCTCTCGCGGCCGATTGGAAGAATCTTGCGCAGGGGTGTTGGGCGGAGCCGTCAAGACCAAGGCAGCCAGCGCGAGTGCCGTCAAAAGGAGGCGGCGGGCTTGGCGACGTCCCGACTTCCGCGTAGCGCCGACCTCGAGGTCGGTAAGTGGGGGGCTAAAGGGCGGCGCTATGAGTGAAATCAGGACGTAGCGGCGGCTTTTGCCACGTTGGACGGTTTGGGCTAGAATGGATTTAGTGAGCACGGTAACCTCAGAGGGAGCATTCGAACCTACTAGTCTACCCCATTCCTGGTCGCCGATTCTTTCGGCCCTGGAAGCATTGTTGATTTACGCCGGGATTCTCACCTATATCTGGCGCTGGCAGCACACCTATCCCCACACCTGGATGGTCCTCTGGGGCATCATCCTGGTGAGCCACGTGGCGCACCGGGACACTTTGCGAAGCCTGGGCCTGACGTTTGGCGAAGCGCGGGAGAGCGCTCAACTGGTCTTGCCGATTGCCTTGGTTTTCTACGTTCCGCTGCTCGCCTTCGGGTTTGCGCGGCATGTTCTGGCGATTGTGCCGCTGAATTGGCACGCCCTGTATTCCTTCCTGGGATACGCCGCCTGGTGCGCTTTTCAGCAATATCTCGCGCAATCCTATTTTCATAACCGGCTGATGGAAGCGATTCACAATCGTCACCTGAGTTCGCTTCTGGTGGGAGTCATTTTCGGCTCGGCTCACATCCCCAATCCGATCCTCATGGTCGCCACGACCGTGGCCGGATTTGTCTTCGCCGAAATCTTCGCGCGGCATCGTAACATCTGGCCCATCGCTCTGGCCCAGGCCGTGGGAGGATTGCTCCTCGCCGCCGTCTCGCCCGCCTCACTCATGCACAACATGCGAGTGGGGCCGGGATACCTGTTCTACGGGCTGCGCTAACAACTCTCCCCCGCTTGAACCGCGCACCCCTTCACCCCAGCCGTAGGGGCAACCCTTGTGGTTGCCCGCGGGCGGCCACAAGGGCCGCCCCTACGACGGAGCTGTCGGATGAGGGGATTGCTTGCCATAACTCGAAGCAGTTCTCAGCGACGGCCCGGGCGGATGCGGTCGAAGATCGAGGAGCCCGGCAGGTAAGGAAGGTCGGTAATTTGGCCTTGGAAACCCGCCCCCCAGCGTCCCGGGATGGCAGCGCCGCAGCCCGGGCATGAGCCGGTCGCCGTGAGCCGATAATCGAGGACGTGGTACCCCACACGCTCCACAAGAAGCTCATGGCAATCAGGACAACAGGTATTCTCAAGTTCACCAGTCCGGCCGGGCAGGTTTCCCGCATAGACGAAACGCAGGCCTGCAGCCTTGCCAATCCCGGCAGCCCGCACCAGCGTACGCGAACTGGTGTCTTCCGGCTCGGTCATCTTGTAGTCCCTGTGAAAGGCGGTAAGATGCCAGGGGATGTCGGGCGAAACGCCGGCCAGAAACTCCGCCATACGCTTCAATTCGTCGTCTGAGTCGTTGAATCCGGGCACGATCAGCGTGACGATCTCCACCCAAAATCCCATCTCGTGCAGCCTGTGGATGGTGTCGAGGATGGGTTGCATTCGCCCACCGAGCTGCCGATAATGCCGGTCCTCAAAGCTTTTCAGGTCCACCTTATAAAGGTCCACCCAGGGCCGCAGGTATTCGAGTACCTGCGGGGTGGCGTTGCCGTTCGAGACATATCCGGTAGTGAGGCCTGCGGCGCGCGCTTCCTTAAAAACCGCGACGGCCCATTCGCTGGTGATGAGCGGCTCATTGTAAGTGCTGACGACGACTTTCGCGCCGTGTTCCAAGGCCTCCCGCACGAGTCCCTCGGCCGTCGCGCGCAAGGGCGGCGAGACGGCGCTTGGATCACGCAAAGCCTGTGAGGTCACCCAGTTCTGACAGTAGGCGCAGTGCAGGTCGCAACCCATCATCCCGAAGCTATAAGCCAATGCGCCAGGGTAGGCGTGGAAAAAGGGCTTCTTCTCGATGGGATCACACTGGGCGCCCGCAACATAGCCCCAGGGCACCAGCAGTTTCCCGCCTTGGTTGTACCGCACCTTGCACACGCCCAATTGGCCATCCGGGATGCGGCAGCAGTGCCCGCAGGCGTAACAGCGCACGAAGCCGCGCTCCAGCTTTTCATAGAGCTCGCCCTCTCGCACGGCTTTCTGTAATACTTCTTGTAGAGTACCCATAACACGATCTCCGCCGCCCGCTCGGTCAGCGGGCCCTTCCTAACATTATGATACTCCACTCCGCCAGCCCGATGCAGGTTTAAGCTCATTTCGTTCAGGATTAGCCGTTTAATTCCGTTTGCTGGGGAGACACTTATCGGCCCCCAAGGCTACCAGAAGGGTTGCCCCTGCGAAGAGGTGCTGGTAGAGTGTCCCCTGAATGAATGAGCGAATGAACGAGACGAGGAGACCATGAGGTTACTATCACATTGTGTTTGCTGGAAAGCAGTTTGGGGGGTATCGACGCTATTGCTTGCCGTATCCCTGGGAAGTGCGCAGGAGGCAGCCAGCCCCGAGATTCGCGTCGGAATCATCGGTACGGATACCTCCCATGTCATCGAGTTCAGTCGAATCTTCAATGACGCCTCCGACCCCGAGCACGTCCCCGGCGTGCGCGTGGTGGCTGCCTATAAGGGAGGCAGTCCGGACGTCACCGAAAGCCGGGAACGCGTTGACAAGTACGCCGCGGAATTGCACGACAAGTGGAAGATCGAAATCGTGGATAGTATTCCGAAACTCTGCGCCATGGTGGATGGTGTCTTGCTGGAAAGTCTCGACGGCCGTACGCATCTCAATCAGGCGAAGGCTGCTTTTGCCGCCGGCAAGCCCGTCTTCATCGATAAGCCCCTCGCGGCTAGCTACCAGGATGCGAAGGAGATCGCGCGATTGGCGAGCCAGGCGGGAGTGCCGTGGTTCAGTTCTTCTTCACTGAGGTACTGGGAAGAGACCCAGCGGCTGAAAAACCTTCAGGGCGTGGGGCGTGTCTTGACCTACAGTGTCTACAGCCCCTCGCCCACCGAGCCTCACCATCCTGACTTGATGTGGTACGGCATTCATGGCGTGGAGATACTCTTCACACTCATGGGGACAGGATGTGAGTCCGTAAGCCACATGAACACAGACGATGAGGACGTCGTGGTGGGAAGATGGCCGGGCGGGCGCTTAGGAGTGTTGCGAGGGTTTCGCAAAGGGCTCTACGCCTACGGAATAAGCGCGTTCACTGACAAAACGGTCGTCAACTCCGAACCCAAGCCATTCAGTTACCGGCCACTGCTGGTTGAGATTGCGAAGTTCATGCACACGCGAGTCCCGCCCGTCAGCGCCGAAGAGACGCTGGAAATATTCGCCTTCATGCAGGCCGCGGAGCTCAGCAAACAGCAAGGAGGAGCCGAAGTTCCACTCAGCCGCGTAACACAGTGACTGAAGGTGCCAGGTGTCGGGTGTCGGGGGGAGTCTAAAGGGTAAAGTTTAAAGGTTAAAGGGTGAAGGATAAAAGACGGGGAAGTTTACTTTTGTCGCGATTCCCTTGTTGTCTAGCCTTTATCGTTCAGCCTTTACACTTTATCCTTTAGCCTTCACCCTTTCCGCGATCGCGGCAATGTGCTCCGGGGTGGTGCCGCAGCAGCCGCCGATGATTTGCGCGCCGGCTTTGATGAGGTCGCCGATTTTGGAAGCCATGAATTCCGGGGTTTCTTTGAACACCGTTTTCCCTTCCTCCAGAACCGGCATACCGGCGTTGGCATTAACAAGAATGGGCGTGTGCGGCTGTGCAGCCCGCATCTGGCGTGTGATCTCGATCATGTTGGCGATGCCGCTGCCGCAATTCGAGCCCACGATGTCCGCTCCGGCCGACGCCGCCTCTCGCGCCGCTCGTTCCGGCGTCACACCCATCATGGTGTGAAAACCGCGAGCCCCGGCCTGGAACGTGAAGGTGCACATCACTGGAAGCGTGGTGCAATCCTTGGCTGCCTTGATGGCCTGCAGCGCTTCCGTAAGCGACCCCATGGTCTCAATGCACAGCGCGTCCGCGCCGCCCTCCGCCAAAGCCGCCACTTGCTCCTTAAACGCCTCGTAGAGGTCTTGCGGCGTCGCGTCTCCACCCTCCTCTTCGACGATGCGCCCGGTGGGGCCCACAGCGGCTGCAACGTAACCCCTGCCGGCGATGACCTGTTTCGCAAGCGCCACCGCAGCCAGGTTTAACTCTCGTACTTTGCCGGCCAGACCGTAGGGTTTCAGTTTGTAGCTGGTCCCGCCAAAGGAATTTGTTTCCAGGATGTCCGAACCTGCAAGGAGATAAGCTGCATGAATGCCTTTAACCACTTCGGGGTGAGAAATGCACCACTCTTCCGGGCACTCGCCGGGCTGCAAGCCGCGGGCTTGCAGGAAAGTGCCCATGGCTCCGTCGGAAATCAGGATGTCGCCTTGAGCCAATCGTTCTCTAAACGACTTCATACTCGTCTCTCCATTATGAATCGGGTGATCGGGTGATCGGGAGAACAAAATCTTCTTCCGGACTCTCACTCGGTTCTTGCTTGACGCCAATTCCAAGCCACGGCGATCTTTCGGACCATAAACCGACCCCTCACCCAGCCCGCTCCGGCTGATGAAAGCGCCGGCAGCGGTCCACCCTCTCCCCAAGGGAGAGGGCTGTTTTCTTGAGAACGATGAGCTTAGCACAAACAACTGGCGACGGGCACTGACACGTGTCACCTGACACCTGGTTTATAATGCCGACTTTGGGAGGGCCAGAGGATGATGACTCGGAATCTGCGCGGCTTACTCGAGGTGATTACGCAGGGCCGTGGATGGTCAGCGGACAATCGACGATTTTCGAATTTCGATTTTCGAGTTTCGAATTTCTGCTCGTTGGCTCTACTGGCGTTGCTGCTTTGCGGGTGTTGTGGGCGCGCGTGGGCAGGTGCACAGACCACTGAAAACAACGTGTATGTAGTTTTGTGGTTTGATACTGAGGATTATATTCTACCCCAGAGCGATGACGCGGCCAAGCGCATCACCGAGATTCTCGCCCGTGAGGGCGTGCGCGCCACGTTCAAGGTGGTGGGTGAAAAGGGGCGCACCCTCGCGGCGCGCGGCCGTCAGGATGTAATCGAGGCGCTTGCCCGGAACGAAGTCGGTTACCACGCGAACACGCATAGCCAGCACCCCACTCCTGCGGAGTATGAATCGAAGCTCGATTGGGAACAAGGGGCGGCGGAATTCACCCGCCGCGAGCGGCCCGGCTTCGAAGACCTGAGCCGTATTTTCGGCAAAGCGCCCACCTGCTATGGACAACCAGGCAGTTCCTGGGCGCCACAGGCTTTTCCGGCGCTGAAATCCTGGGGCGTGAGAGTCTACCTCGACGACGGTCCGCACGTGGGACTCGACGGCAAGCCCTTTTGGTACGGCGGGCTATTGAATATCTTCAACATCAAAGCGGGATCGGACCTTCGCCCCAACCAGGATTGGTCGAATCTGGACCAGGCCAAAGCCAACTTTAAAGCCAGTTATGACGAACTCTCTTCCTCAGGCGGCGTGGTGAGCATTTATTTTCACCCCTGTGAGTTCATCCACCGCGAGTTCTGGGACGGCGTCAACTTTGCCCACGGAGCCAATCCCCCGCGAGATGATTGGCAGAAGCCTCCCATGAAGGACCCCGAGCAAATTGAGCGTGACTTCAACTACCTCGAGAACCTCGTGCATTACGTAAAATCCTTCCCGAACGTCCGCTTCATCACTGCTTCTGAGGCTCTGGGCGTGATGCCTGACCGCGCACAAGGCCGCAGCTTCCCGGAACGCGAACTGGGTGATATTGCAGGTCAGATTGCTCCCGAAGTCTTATTCCAGGTGCGCGGCGACTATGCACTGAGCGCGAGCGAGCAGTTCGCGCTGCTCAACGAATACGTCGCTCGCACGGTGCGGAAACAACCGGCAGCGCCTGTCCTACTGAGCGGAACGCCGTATGGTCCCTCGCTCGCCGCCCCTGAATTGGCAGACGACATGAATGTCTCATGGAGCCAGTTCTCGCGCACTGTTCAGGATGTCGCCGGGTTTCTCGAAAAGAACGGCCAGATTCCGAATGTGGTCTGGATGGGAAGCAAACCCGTCCCGCCCGAAAGCTACCTGGTCGCTCTCGCCCGGACCACACGCGCCTTGGTGGAGACGCACACCTTGCCGAATTATGTGACCTTGCCGCCCGCACGCCTGGCTGCGGCGCGCTACGTCGCCGACGATTCACCCAAGCTCTGGGATTGGGTCATCTTTCCGGAAGGCTTCGACGCGCCGCAGTTGATGGCACTGGCCAAGCTGCAGGCTTGGACGCTAAAGCCCGCGTTGCTGGCAGTGGGCAGATAGGCAGATGGGCAGTAGGCAGTAGGCAGTTGGCAGTTCGCCTGGGGAGTCAGGATGAATGGATAGCCCTCTCCCGTGGGGAGAAGAGTCGAGTTGATAAGGATCGCCCTCTCCCCAAGGGAGAGGGCTATTGGTTGGTCTCCACTCCCACTGACTACCCCCCGCAGCCCACCTGCCGACCTGCCCATCTGCCGACCTGCCCACCTGCCTACTGCTTAGGATGGGCCGCGAAGAACGACCACATGATATCGGTGGCGGGTATGTTATTGCGGCTGAGCATCGTGCCGGGCCACATGTGGCGACCTCCGAAGATGGTATAGAGCGTGAGGCCGGTGCCGTCTTGACAGCCGGTGTAGGTATCAATGCGCAGTTGGTTCGTTTCTTTGCGCTCGGGCGTCGTCGTGCATCCATCCTGCTTCACCCAGAACGATACGGTGGAGGGAACCGACGAATCGGACCGTTTCGGACCGAGCTGAAATGGCGTTGTGCCGCCGTTGTACGGGACCAGAAAGTCGGCGGTGCCGTGAAAGATGAGGATCGAGACAGGCCCCGAAGGCCGGCACTCCACGTCTTGAGCACCTTCCACGGGCGCGATGGCGGCGATCCGGTCCGCCATTTCACAAGCCAGCCGGTAGGACATCATTCCGCCGTTTGAGATGCCGGTAGCAAAAACGCGTTTCGGATCAATCGGGTAATCGTGCTCGAGCCGGTCGATGAGTGCGCGCAGAAAGCCGACGTCGTCCACCTGGTTCATCTGCGCGTAGCCGCAACAGGCGCCGGCATTCCACGTGGGCGCCAGGCCGGAACCGCTCGTGCCATTCGGATAAACCGCCAGGAAGTCCTCCTTGTCCGCCTTGGCGCTCATGCCGGACATGCGTTCGACGTTGGTAGCGCCCTGGATGGCGCCGTGCAACACCAGGACCAGGGGCAGGGGCAATTTGCTCTCGTAACCTGTGGGAGGGTGAACCAGGTAGGTGCGCGTGCGGCCGCCGAATTCCAGCGTCTTTGACTCGGTGCCTGCCGGCTGGCCCAAAACATCCAGGGGGCCGTGCAGGCTGAATACATACGTGCCCGCGCTGTACACCGCAAAGGCAGTTGCGGCAAGGGCGAGAAGGGTTTTCTGGCTGGTGGTCATGGTTGGTCGCAATGGTGGGTGGCGCGTACGTCACGGCGTATTATGCCGCGATGTATGCGCCCGTCAGTTGACTCGCTACAAATGAGCAATGCCATTCAAGAATGGCCACAACAATTCTTGAATTTTTCCCCGCTCCCACATGGGCAGTAATCGTTGGGACTCACGCGCGGTGGTTGCTGGGGACCAGTGATTTTCTTTTCAGCCTTGTGCAAACGCCTCAGAAGCTCTTCCACGTCTGAGATGTCTTCGGGTTTGTCGGGTTCCACGCCTGAAATGAAATGCCAGCCGTACTCCTGGCATAGTGAAGCGATCTCTTCCGCACGCTCAATTGACTGGACCCGGACGATGACGGGACGTTTGTGGGTTCCCAGCTTTGCCATTACGGTTCTCGTCGTTGATGGGCCACTCCGCGGGTCTACGCCACCCGCGTTTAAGCGGCTTGGGCACGCGACCCGCGGCGGAGGCGCGCCGCACGGACGGTATTCGACATCAGCATGGCAATGGTGAGCGGACCGACGCCTCCGGGCACAGGTGTATAGGCGCCTGCCTTTTCCTTCACGTCTTCAGGCTGCACGTCACCCACCAGGACAGACCCTTTGGCCGCGAGGTCGGCGAGCGGGCCGGAGGGATCGTGATAGATGCGGCGAATCTCGTCAGCGCTGGTCAGGCGATTGATGCCGACGTCGATCACGGTGGCGCCCGGCTTGATGAAATCGCCCGTCACATAGGCCGGCTTGCCCATCGCGGCCACCAGGATATCGCCCTCGCGTGCTACGGCCGGGAGGTCGCGCGTCCTCGAGTGGCAAACCGTCAGCGTGGCGTGTTGGTGAAGCAGCAGCATGGCCACCGGTTTTCCCACGATGTCGCTGCGTCCCACCACCACGGCGCGCGCGCCTTTGATGGGAATCTGGCTGCGCAGCAGAATCTCGATGATCCCGGCAGGCGTACAGGGAACCAGGCCCGGCGTTCCCGCCACGAGGTGGCCCACGTTGATGGGATGAAATCCGTCCACGTCTTTCGCCGGGTCCACGGCCTCGAGCACGCGCTTAGAGTCGATCTGAGGCGGCAGTGGCAGTTGAATCAGAATGCCGTCAATCTCATCGCGGCGGTTCAGCGAATCCACCAGCGCCAGCAAACGCTCCTGGGTGGTGTCAGCGGGCAATTCGATTTTTTCACTGTAGAGCCCAAGCGACTCACAGGTCTTCACCTTGCTTCGAACATAGATTTGTGAGGCGGGATTCTCGCCCACCAGAACCGCCGCCAGGCCCGGCGTAACGCCGGCGCGTTTCAAGCCCTGAATCTGTTCGGCGAGTTCCGCCTTGATCTGGTCGCGAATCTTGTTGCCATCCAGAATAGTTGCTGCCACGATTTTCCTCCAGCTATCAGCTTTCAGCCGCCAGCCATCAGTCGTCAGTTTTCAGTTCTCAGTTTTCTGCCTGCTGCCTTTACGCGGTTCCCAACTTTCCCTCACGAAACGCTTGGATGTAGTCGGCGCAGAACTCGTCGCGTCCCAACAGGGCCTCGGCGGCGCAGATGTTCATCATCAACTGCGGGTCGCAGGGGTCCACGATGGCGGTGTCCAAGCCCTGAGCCATCAACAACAAGAGCAGTGCCTGGTTGAGCAGCTTGCGCATCGGAAGGCCGAAGGAGACGTTGCTGATGCCGGCGCTGACGTGGATGCCCGGATACCGGGCTTTGATGAGGCCTGTTGCCTCCACGAGCCCTTTGCCATGTTCCGATCCAGTGCTGACCGGGAGCACGCACGGATCGACGTATAGATCGTCCAGGACGAATCCTTCCGCGGTCAGTCGATCAACGAGGCGACTGGCGGTCGACACGCGCTCCGCCGAGGTGTTGGGTGGCCCCGCTTCGCCCAGGCACAATGCGATCACTTTAGGGCGAAACTCTTTCAGAAGAGGCAGCAGGGCTTGCTGGCGCGCCGGCTCATCGGTGATGGAGTTGATCATCGCGCGCTGCTTGCAAAGTGGCAGGGCGCGGCGCAGGACGGCAGGGTCAGCGCTGTCCAGGCAGAGTGGAATGGAGACTGTTTCCTGGACGATATTCACCAGCCAAGGCAGGACCTGCATTTCCTGACCCGGCAGGCCGCCGTTCACATCCAGCATGCTCGCCCCGGCGTTGGCTTGCCTGAGGGCGATTTCCTTGAAAAACTCCGCGTCACGCTTTTGCGCCGCTTCTCCGACCTTCGTTCTAGTGCAATTAATGAGTTCACCGATAATGAGCACGCGATCAGTCTTCCTCCTGGCTGAAATGGGTTTCATTCCGTAGGGGCGCATGGCCATGCGCCCCTACCACAGAGTACAGAGAGAATCCCGATTATACCTTCTGAGCCGGGACCGCCGCCTGAAGATCTTTCCTCTTGCAGACGTTGTCCAACCCTGCCATGCGATTGGCCAGAGCGTTGGTGTTGTCCAGGCACCAGTCGCGGGGTGGAATGAGGGTGTGGGCGAACTTACGGGGATCGTCGCCGACGGCCAAGGCGCCCTTATAGATCACGTTCCAAATGCAAAGCTGCTCGGGGCGCGCTTCGCAGGTTCCATCGACTCTCGAACCTCCGCAAGGGCCGTTGCGAAGCTCTTTGTAGCACCAGCGCATTGAGCAACCCGCGTAGTCGAGGTGGTCCTGAAGGCAATCGCCGCAGCTTCGGCAGCCCAAAGTGGCCTTGCGATAGAGCGTGGAAGGCTCCAGCAGCCAGTACCACAGGCCGTGACGCCAGGAAGTCCCCGGGGCGCCGTCCCCGTTGGGCTTCAGCCGGGCGCTGAAGAAACGGTGGCCGAAAGAACCCTCTTCGATCAGGTGCCGGTGTACCTGCTTGGACAGCCACTGGACAAAGGTGGCGTGAGGTTTCGTGTGAGTGACCTGATACTCGCCCGTGCCGTCACTCAAGCCGTCGGCCGTCTGCGGCAGCAGGTAGAACTCGTTGGGGTAGGGGAAGATCAACTCGTCGAGCTTGTTCCTCCACTCGCCCGAGAGGGCCTCGGCCCGCTCGACAATGGTCATGAAGTCTTTGTGCGTGAGGCCAAACCCGCCCACGTGGGCTCCGGCGAAACCAAGTGATTTCGCGGCGGCGACCATCAGTGCCGCGCGCTCCAGGCGTTGAGGTTTCTTCTCCTTTTCAAGCCGCCGAATGAGCTCGTCCGGTATCACGCAGCCGGCCACTTCCCCCGCCTGCATCATCTGCGCAATCTTGGCGGTGGGAACGTAGACATTGGCGAGGACAGGGCGGTCGCCTAAACCCTCGCGGGTCAAGTAGTGCTTCAGCTCGCTGAGCTTGCGGATGTTGTATCCCAACTGGGTGATGATGAACTGCGCCCCAATCGTAAGTTTGAGTTGCGCTTTGTAAAATTGCATCATCTGGTCGGACTCGTGAACTTTGTAGGGATTCACGACGGCGCCGGGGAAGAAATCGAATGGCGTGCTCTGGATTGTCCGCGGCCCCATTTTGTACTCGATGCCCGACCGCATGGCCTGGATCAGCCAAACCAGCAGCACCGAGTCCAGGTCGTAAACTGGCTTGGATTTGCCGCCGAAGCCTTCCTTCTGAGCATCGCCGGTTAGAGCCAGAACGTTCTCAACGCCCTCCCGCGCCAGACCGTGAAGGCGCGCCTCCAGGAAGGAACGGTTGCCGTCCTTTGCCGTGAGGTGGGCGATGGGAGTAAGGCCTCGTTCCCGGATGAACGTGACGAAGGCCTCCGGGGGCAGTGCCGGGTTACCGCTCGGCAAGTCGGTGATGCTGATGATCTTGATCCCTTTCGGTTCCGCCGCGGCTTCTTTGACGAAGGTCTCGGCCTCGGCCATGTTGTGGTCGCGGCCCAGGACAAGCTCCGCCGTGCAAAAAAACTCGCGTTTTTCGAGAGCCTGCCTTAAATGGTTCTGACTCGGTCCCTGTCCATTCTGATTCATTGGCCTCTCCTTATCGTTTGTGCCTCTCAGCAGTCTGCTACCCGTACGAACGCGGTTCTTGTACTCCATGCCCCGCCAAAGTTGCCGCGTAGCTCTGCGCCAAGCGGCGCCCGATCAGTACGGCAAGATGCTTGAAGAAGATCATTCCGCTCACCGGGTCCGCAACCAGGATTCTATCCAACTGAGACTTTTCAAGCTTCGAGACCTTGACGGGACCCAGGCATTCGGCGGAAGCCGTGTAAGTGGGGTTTCCCACCAGGCTCGACCAACCAACCATATCGCCCGGGTCGCTGGCCACATGGGCTAGGAGCCCTTGGACTCCCACGCTAATCCGCACCCGTCCTTCCATAAGAACATAAAACTCCCGGGCGGGTTCACCCTGGTGAAACAGAAAATCCCCCGGCGCATGGGATTCCTCGAGAGCTGTCTCCAGAATTCTCTCTCGAGTCTCCTCGCGCATGCCCTCGAAAAGATAAGCAGTATTAATGTACATAGTGTCCTCCGGCCTCAAAACAATCCTGATACTTTCCCGGTCTTCACATCCACATCCACCCGGCGGAAGCCCGGGCTAGAAGAGGTCCCAGGCATCAAGCTGATCGTGCCGGCGCAGGGGCAGAGGAACTTCGCTCCCGAGTAAACTAGAACGTCCCGAATGGGCAAAATCCAACCTTGCGGAACACCCTTGAGCGTCGGGTCGTGGCTCAAGCTGAGGTGTGTTTTTACCATCATCGTAGCGTAATCAGCGAATTTGGGATCGGCCTCAAGCTGCTTGGCTTTGGCGTCTGCCTCCGGGGCCCACGCCACACCATCAGCGCCATAGACTACTTTGGCGATGAGTTCCACCCTGTCTCGGAGCTTCATCTCGAGTGGATAGAGGAATCGGAAGTTGTTCGCATCCTTGCAGGCATCCAGCACGGCATCCGCCAGCTCCAGGGCGCCGTCCCCACCCTTGAGCCAGTGCTCCGAGGCCGCGCAGCGCGCTCCCGTGGCTTCCACAGCCTTGCGGATCAAAGCGACTTCCTCGGCGGTGTCGGTGTGGAAGCGGTTGATGCAGACCACGGGGTTGATCCCCGAACGGCGAATGATGTTCAGGTGATGAAGCAGGTTGGGTAGACCCTTTTCGAGCAGCCCGAGATTCTCCTTGGTGTAGGCGTCGGGGAGAGGCAGGCCCGGAACCACCTTTGGTCCGCCCCCGTGCATTTTAAGAGCCCGGATGGTGGCCGTCAGAATGGAGACGTTGGGCTTCAGACCGCTGTAACGACACTTGACGTTCCAGAACTTCTCGAAGCCGATATCCGCCGCAAAGCCGCTTTCCGTGACGTGATAATCGAACATCTTCAGTCCCAACCGGTCAGCGATAATGGAAGACTGGCCGACGGCGATGTTGGCGAAGGGGCCGGCATGCACCATGCAAGGCTGATACTCTGCGGTCGAGCAAAGCGTGGGGTTGATGCAGTTGCGCATCCAGGCCGTCATGGCCCCCGCCACGTCCAAATCGCTCGTGGTGACCGGATTGCCCTTCTTGTCGTAGGCCACAGTAATCGCTCCCAACCGCTTCCTGAGGTCGGCCAGGTCCGTGACGATGGAAAGAGTGGCCATGAGTTCGGAACTTACCGCAATGCCGAACTTAGACTGCATCATGTAGCCGTCCTGTTTGCCGCCGATGCCGATGATGATGTTGCGTAGCGCCTGGGCGCAAAAATCCATGACCCAGCCCATCTCGACGCGGGTGGGGTCAATGTCCAGGCGGCGTGTGATGCTGTGCTTCTGAAGCTCCTCGTCGTTATAGTTTCGCTCGTGCTGCATGCGAGCGGTGAGCGCCACCATAGCCAAGTTGTGGGCGTTCACGATATCGTTGATGTCGCCGGTCAAACCCAGGGAAAACTCGGTCATGGGGATCAGCAGGGCGTTCCCGCCTCCAGCCGCTGTCCCCTTGATGTTCATGGTCGGACCGCCTGAAGGTTGGCGCAAGCATCCGCCCACATCCTTGCCTCGCTTGCCTAAACCCTCGATCAAGCCGAGGGAAGTCGTGCTCTTTCCCTCGCCCAGTGGGGTGGGTGTAATAGCGGTAACCTCAATGTACTTGCCATCGGGTCGGTCTTTTAGTCGCTCGATGATCCTGAGGAAGTCCAGCTTTGCGAGCCGTCCCATAGGGATCATCTCGTTTGGTTCAAGACCTAATCGCTCCTGCCACTCGCGGGGGCTCGGCATCCCGGGTTCCGCCGCTTCTGATATCTGCCAGTCCTGCATCTTCGTCGCGTCGTACGCCATCCTTTAGGCCTCCGGACATCTGAATTGGGTCAACAGTTCGACACTTGGAGTTTGGTGCCACGTCCCGCATTTCGAGCAGGTTAGGTGCCATATTCAGAGGTCTGCACCAGTTTTGAGGCCGGCAAAAGGGCCTGCCAGACATATGATTTCAGGGAGTTAGCAGTGAGAGGAGTAGGGGGGCCAGTTCCGCACGCGGTCGAGCCGACGGCGGAACACGCGGCAAATGAGGAGTTTGCCGCTGTTGTGGAGAACAAATCCCAACTACAGGGAAAAACGCACAGTTAGGACATTGGGGGATCGGTTGATCCGGTGATCGGGTCAACAAAGAGAAACATGTCTGGAAACCTGAGCCTGCGCTCAACCGAACCAACAACAGGTGCATTTTGACTGCTGTTCACTCGATCGTCGGATCCCCCGGTCTCCCGATGCCTCACCACTGCACGCCGGGGTAGAGACTGGGCAGGTGGACGGCACGGTAGGC
>Ga0187864_10000330_pt1 | contig 53156 bp, 46 predicted proteins | sample June2016WEW_11_4_FD_132985 | JGI IMG/M metagenome (GOLD analysis project Ga0187864, IMG submission 132985) | Peatland microbial communities from SPRUCE experiment site at the Marcell Experimental Forest, Minnesota, USA - June2016WEW_11_40 | ecosystem: Environmental > Terrestrial > Soil >...
CTTCGCGAGGCCGACGTAACCAAACTTGCCGCATGACCACTGAACCTTGCCAAAAAAACAAGATGCCACAGCTTTGCAATGCGGAGGACGCAGAGACAGACGCGGAGAAGAAACACAAAAACGAATTTTTCTCAGCGATCTCTGCGTGCTCTGCGGTTAAAGATTGGATTGAAAGGGTGATGAATCATGGGGTTACGATGATCGTGAAAAATGCTGCTGAAGTCGGCAGACCGCTGCATGGTTTCTCAAAATGATTTAGGTTTCGACGGCGGCCGGTTCGCCAAATAGCGCATCGACGAACCGCTGCGGATCAAAGGTCTCGATGTCCTCGGGCGTTTCGCCGAGGCCCACGAATTTCACCGGCACGTTTAACTGATCGTGTATCGAAATCACCACGCCCCCCTTGGCGGTGCCGTCCAGCTTGGCCAGGATGATTCCTGTAACGCCGATGGCTGAGGCGAAATGTTTGGCCTGCTGGATGGCGTTCTGGCCGGTGGTGGCGTCCAGGACCAGCAGGACCTCGTGGGGGGCGCCCGCGATGCGTTTGGCGACGACGTCGCGGATTTTTCTCAGCTCGCGCATCAAGTGATCCTGCGTATGCAGCCGCCCCGCCGTGTCCACGATCAGCGCGTCGAGTCCGCGCGCCTTGGCTGCTTCGCAGGCGTCGTAGGCAACCGCGGCCGGATCCGAGCCCATCTTGTGCTTTACGATTTCAACGCCGATGCGCTGCGACCAGATCGTCAGTTGTTCCACCGCGGCGGCGCGGAATGTGTCGCTGGCGCAGACCATCACCTTCTTGCCCATCTGGTTCTTCAGCAGCCAGGCCAGCTTGGCGATGCTGGTGGTTTTGCCGGCTCCGTTGATGCCCGCGACGAGAATGACGCTCGGGCCGGAGGCCGATAGCCGCAGCTCGCGATCCTGGGCGGGCAGCCGCGTCAGAATGGCCAGGATTTGCTCGCGGACGATCCGCTCGGCCTCGTTGGCGTTTTTGATTTTGCCTTCCCGCCAGTTCTGGCGGATTTCGTCGATCATCCGCTGGACGTTTTTCACGCCCATGTCGGCTTGGAGGAATTTTTCCTCCCACTGGGCCAGCGATGCCTCGTCGATTTGCCGGCCGGGGATGAACAGCGTGCGCACGTCGGTATTCAGGACCACCGCGGTCTTGCGAAGTGCGCCTTTGAGCTTGTCTAACGTTTTTGAGAAGAATCCCATGGTGTTAATTCGGGGGGGGCCAACCGCGGGGCTGGGTTAAACGCGCTCCCCTTCGGGTCGCGGCTAAACGGGTTGCGCACGGGGACTTGATCATGATTCCTTGGCCAGGTGGTCGGCGAGTGATTTTTCACGCAGGGCGGCATCCAGGACGCCGTTGACGAAGGCCGGGCTTTGCTCCGTGGAATATTCCTTGGCTAATTCGATGGCCTCGTCGATCACCACTTTGGGCGGCGTGGGCTGGTTGTTCAATTCCCACACGGCCAGGCGGAGGATGCTGCGATCGACGGCCGGCTGCCTTCGGGGCGGCCATTGCGGGGCGATGCGCTCGATCAACGCGTCGATTGATTCCCGCTGGTCCCATGCCCCCTCGGCCATCTGCAGCGCCCGGGCGGCGACGGACTCCTCGGTCTTCTCATCCTGCGTCGCCTGCGCGCCCAGCGCCAGGTCCAGGTTGGCGTTGGCATCCCACAGGAACAAAGCCTGCATTGCCAGTTCGCGGGTTTTACGCATGTTGGACATCGGCCGCTTCAGTATAAGGAAAAACCGCGCGGCCGAAATCCGAAATTCGTTTTTGACGCATTGAATCAACTGGGCGGGAGCGCGGCGGTGGCAGGGGCATCGAGGCTTCGTTTGCGTTTGCCGCCGGTTGGGCTTGCGGAGGTGTCGGATTCCTTGCTCACCTGCATGCCGCGCGTCATGGCGATGATGCCGGTGCGGGCCAGCTCGCGGATGCCGTAGGGCTTCATCAGCTCGATAAACGCCTCGATTTTTTGTTCGGTGCCGGCGAGTTCGACCATCATGCTTTCCTTGGCCACGTCCACGACCCTGCCGCGGAATAGATTCACGACTTCGATCACCTCATTGCGGTGTTCGGGGCGGATGGTGACGGTGACCAGGGCCAGGTCGCGCTCGACGTAGGGCGATCCTTTGAAATCCTTGACCTGGGTGATGGGGACAAGCTTGGCGAGTTGTTTGCGGACCTGCTCGAGCGTGTTCTCATCGGCATCGACGACGATCGTCATGCGGGAGAGATTGGGGTCCTCGGTGCGGCCGACGACGAGGGAATCGATGTTGAATCCGCGGGCGGCGAACATGCCGGCGACATTGGCCAGTACGCCGGGTTCGTTGACGACCAAGGCTGAGATGACGTGTCGCATAGGTTGCGGATTGTAAGGGATGGACAGGGGAAAGGGAACGGGGGACGTTGCCGGCGGCAAGCCGATTGCACGAGCAGAATCTATTGGCTCCAGGAGTGTGATTTGTCCAAGCGGTATGCCGTTCGGTTGGTGGCGTCAAACGCCCAGGCCACCAGCGCTGCGTTGCCGGAGGGTATTTGCCGGGCGGGAATAATGCCTTTCCAGCATCCTGGCGATGCTCCAGGCCCGGCGGCTTTGACAATTTCTGACTTGTTGACTGCAACCCGAATCATCCAAATCACAGTCCAATGAGTTGCGTCGGTCTCGCGAGTAATCACGACACAGTCTGCCGGTCGTCCGCTGGGCAGGCAGGCGGTGCCGCGCACCAGGATCGATCCGTTCGGTTGCGCAATGGACTCCTGAAAGATGCCTTGAGCCGATGTTTGCGAAGTGATGGAATCGAAGCGATTTGCAGGCAAAATCGGCGGATATAATCGGCCCAAGTCGTTCATTTCAATCGCCGCCTGGCGCAGGTTGGCGTGATCGGCATCATGCGTGCGTAAGAATGCGTCGGAATTCGGATAATTCATCAGCTCCAACCCAACCTGGCCGCGGAGTCGCTCGAACCATTCTCTGCGTATCTCATGGATGCTTCGAACTTGCGCAATCAAGAAGCTGATCAGCAATCCAACGACGGCCAACCTGCCCAGGGCCGTTGCCAGACGAGAGGGACGGCAGGCCGGCAACGTGGCGGAAAGAATAGGCCAGAGTGCGATCGCGGAAACCCACAGTTGCAGCGAAGTGGTTGTGTAACGCGATGCCTGGGCCTGTGTCACGCCGAGAGCGACTCGGCCTGATGTCGCCATGCCCATGCTGGCGATGGCATATACGCCAAGGATAAGCCACGGACCGGCCTTTCGAAGCAGATCTTCTTTGCCGAGATGGATCGCGACATATCCAAGCTGCGTAAGCCAAACCGCCAAAACCAACGCGCCAAAAGCCATCGACACAGAAGTGCCAAGACCTCGGCTAACGCAGGATCCCAGAAAAGCCAGAATATACTGTGCGACTGCCCTTGGATGGTGAATGCACCAGAACGGGTCGGCGGCGCCAAAGGTCGGCCTGCTCCAGCCATGAAAATAGCCGAGCCACAACGCCACAATGAAGACACCCAACGCGGCCAATCTGGCGCGGCTTTCCCGCGGTCGATGTGCCAGCACGGCAAGCGGCAGCAACACCGTCACTATCAAACCACTGGCATGGGAGAATGCCGCGATCATCGCCAAAAACATGCAGAGCACGGTTTGCCGCCAGCCGCCCGGCAGCACCTCGATCACCACCAGACCTGCCATCAAACAGGCAATTGGCAGCAGAAAATGGACATTGAGGGCCCAGAGCCAGTTTTGGTGCTGAACGGGAGAGAAGATCAGGAGATGGCATGCCAGCCACCACCATTGCCATGGTTGATCGCCGGGCAGCGTGCGCCGGATCAGGATCATCGTCATGATCGAAATGAGCATCGCCACGGCAAACGTCACCGCCAGGGAATACCGGAGATCGCCGCCCGAGATGGCCGTCGTGACCCAGAGAATCAATCGTGTCATGACGATGCGGTGTTCACTATGCTGTGAAAACAGAAAGGAAATCGTGGGGAAGCGTGAGAACCCCTTCATTGCGGCGGTTTCAGACCATTCCTCCGAACAAGGCGCACTGACCGAATAGTGCACCATGAGACTCGCCAGCGCCGCCATCGGTATCAGCGCCGCCATCACTGTGGCGATCTTCCAGTGTGAAGTTACCAATCGGCGTAAGCCCATGCGTTGACCGTCGTTTACCTCGCAAGGTTCAATTAAATTCAATTGGCACATGGCTAACTTCGCAGCGCGTGAAAAGGCAATTTCGATGCCGTCTTGATCGGACAGGTAGATACTTCACATCGCTGGATTCGGAGCAGAAGGACTTATGAGACGAGCCTATACGAAAACCACCAACAACGTAATCGTTTTAGACCCCGAAGCTGGGATGCGCCGCCTAGCAACAGCGATGCACCATATCCTTACCGTCCCCAACCCACAAGGGGCACACCATCCCGCGCCGATTGCCCCGCCGAAGAAACGGAGACCCTTCATATAGTCCGGAATTTCCCATATGAAGCTCGGCCGACGAACGTCGTCAGCCATGTCGAGTATGATACCGAGGTCCGAAGCCACGACCAGATCGTATTCTGCTTGTGCCATCAAGGTGCTCCATTGTTAAGGCGAAACAGCGGACCCATCGGCATTTACAAGGCGGCGATTGAGGCCGTTTATAACGTCTGGGGGGTTTATAACGCTGCGCGTCCCTTTTCGGCTCGACCCTCTTTGTTTATGAGCCGATACAGCGATTCAGGAGAAAGATGCGCAATGCAGGCCCGGGCCGACCATTCAGCTAAGTCCAAGAATCCAGCCGCCTCGGCGCCGAGGCTGAACATCTGGTGGCGGGCGCTGACGCGCGCGGCACTGGTGGTGCTGGGGGTGACGGTGGTTGGAGTGGCTGCCAAATCGCTGACGCTCGTGCTGCCGGAACAATCCATGTCGATTTTGCGCGTGGCGCTTTCAGCGGCCGTGGTCGCCCTGGCATTCGTGTTGACGGGACGCCAGCGCAAACAATGGGCGCTGCCGGCAAAGGACATGGCTCGGCTGGTGCATCGAATCCGCATTGGGCGCTCGCCGATCGAAGAGTTCAACACCTTTTGGCCCGGGGGGCTGCACGATCTCGCCGCGGAGGTAAAGCTGCTCTTGCAGGACCTGCGGCATCACCGCCAGGCCGTGGACAAGCTCGAGGAAGAGGTTCAGCAGCGCATCGCCAACCGAAACAACGTGTTGGAGCGCCAGATCAAGGCGCTGCGAAGCCAGGCGGTGAAGGATGCGCTCACGGGACTGTACAATCGCCGCATGCTTGACCATTTGCTTCCGCAGTTGATTGCTCACTGCAAGGCCGAGCGCAAGCCGATGACGCTGCTCATGCTCGATATGGATCGGTTCAAGGCATTGAACGACACGCTGGGGCATGTGGCGGGCGACGAGATCCTTCGCCTGGTGGGTCAGATCATTCGTAGCACGATTCGCGAAGGGGACTTTGGATTTCGCTACGGGGGAGACGAATTTGCCATTGTCCTGCCCGGATGCGAGGCGACCGCCGCCAAACGCGTCATCAACCGGCTGCACTCCCTCGTGCAGGAGATGGGGGCAACGCTCAAGCCGTCGCTGCGGCCAAGGCTGTCCATCGGCATCAGCACGCTGGCCGAACTGGCCCAGCCTACCGGCATCAACCTGATCAAGCGGGCCGATGAACGGCTGTACCAATCCAAGGCGGCACAGCGGCAATTGGATGCCGCGGAATCGGCTGCGGCGTAAGAGTAATGCCAAATGCCGAATCGGAGGCCGAGAGGCTCGTCTTTCATTCGGCATTTGGCATTCGGCATTTGGCATTCCTCTTCATTCGCCTGCGCCCTTGCCACGTGAGCGGTTATCTGTAGAATCCCCGCTCCTCTAATTGAAGCGGAGCACTGATGGCCAGAGAGAAATACGAACGTCGTGAGAAGACCGAGAAATTTCAAACCTTCAGCCGTCCGAAGGTGAAGATCGCCCGGTGGAGCGCTTCGGGCAAAATGTACATCGATTACAAGGATACGGAATCGCTGAAGAAGATGGTGAGCAACAACGGTAAAATCCTGGCTCGCAAACGCACGGGGGCCAGCGCGATGGAACAGCGAATGATGGCCCGTGCGGTCAAGCGGGCCCGGTTTCTTGCGCTGCTGCCGTATGTGAATGTGACGGCCTAAAAGGTTTGGGGTCGTTATTCAATTCATCGAAGCCCCGGATGTACATCGTGAGCGCTGTATAAACTGCACCCAGCCAGCAGCCTTGACCATAAATACCAAAGGATTCTGCCAATACGGCGATCGCATCGGCATAAGATGGCGGACTGCCCATACCTTGTTGGAGTCTTTTGCGGGCTGGAACAATTGGTCCGAGCTTGTTGGGCCATTATCCGCCCGCGCCTTAGCCAACGGCGGATGATAGCAAGAGTTCGTCATCCGGACCGCGCGGGATTTCTCGGCCATAGAGGAAGTGATTGAGGACGCGCTGGACATCCAGATCCTCGAAAAGGCTCGCAAAGAGGATGACGGAAGCCCCGGCATTTCCCTTGAAGAAATGAAACGCCAATTGGGCATGACAAAAAAGCCCCGCAAAGCCAGGGCATGAAGGCGGGGGTCGCGAAAGCCATGAACAATCTTGCATGAGCTTTGAATTTCACTGCCGTATGCGGCACGTGCATCTGCACCAGTCTTCTAGAAGCAGACTATTTCAAATGTACCCTGCATAACCGGTTTTTCGTTGACACGGGCAGGAAAAGGCTTACTCTACCGACTAGGGGCGGTAAAGGCCATTTTTTGGAGAGAAGAAAATGCGGCAATCTATTCCTGCTTTGCGTAACGTCATTCTGTATTCAATAGTTGGTTTGGCGGTAGAAGTGGTGGCAACGTTGCCGCTATCTGCCGCTGTCGTTGATTGGACCGTCTGGTCATCCTTAACGGTTGGAACGCCCACGGGTGGTGCCCTGGGGTCGATCAGTGTATTGCCGACGCTCGTCAATGTCAGCTATACCGGCGAGGTTCTCCCCTCGAGCTATACCGGTTTCGGACCACCCCCCGGAGGTTTGTATCCAAGCTGGACACCGGGCACGACATTCTCCGGTGGAAGCGTGGGAAATTCTCCTTCGAATCAAGGATCAATTGCATTGAGCGGCGGCCCGGCAACCGGCATCAACACCGTCAGCTTCTCCCCTGCCGTCGTCGACCCTGTCATGGCAATCTGGAGTCTGGGCAGCGCTAACCTGGGCAGCGCGCAATTTGCATTCCCGCTATCTGAGGTCTTCACTATCGAAGCGGGCGGCCCCAGCACCGAGACCGGCGGCGGGCCACTCTCGTTCTTCCCCCCCAACAATGTGCTCGGCATCGAAGGCAACGGAGTGATCCAGTTCCACGGATCGTATTCGTCGCTCTCTTGGACCAATCCGCAATTTGAGAATGACTATGCGTTCACCGTCGGCGCCGAAGGCGTCGTTCCAGAGCCGGCTTCGCTCGGCCTGATGGCGCTCGTCGCATTCGCATCGCTCGCTCGGCGGCGCTAAGTTCCGACTCGTGCCCCAATCCCAGCGCGTTGGAGGACCGAAACAGCGACGCGGATAGATAAAAAAATAGCTGCGTCCCTGTTCACGTCCCCGGATCGCCCCCGAGGATTTGCCGATAAATTCCCTCCGCCTCGCCCAGCCGCCCCGCCTGATGGTGCTGAACCCCCAGGTCCAGCGCCTGCTGAAGGGTCATCGTTGTCTGGCCGGGCTTATCCATCTGATCATCAGGCTACCGGGTTTCGCCGCCGATGGAAATCGGTGTGCGCGCCGGCGGCGGGCAAAAACAATGCCGCTCGGAACATGCCGGGGTCGTGTGGACTAATAGACTGTTTCTTTGGGAGGGTTGCAATATGACATGAAAGCTACCTGTGTAGTTTCAAGCCGGGATGGCGAGCGCAACCGTCGCTTCCAGGTGTAAAAGGAACCTTGAGTAATTCGTCGTTCCAGGCAGTAGGCCGCGACGGTGAGCCCGCTGGTCCGCTGCCCGTCAATGATCTGACGCCACTCTTCGGCGCTCGGCCGCGGTGATTTGTTCATGGCGTGGCAGAATGCCAACGGGTCACCGAGAAAAAAAGATGCGATTCAGGTAGCGCACACTGTACATCCGGGGCTTTTGCATTGGATCTCATGTTTGCATCCGCCGGCCAAAAAACGAAAAAACCGCGAGGTCGTTTGGCACCTCGCGGCTGTACGTTAAGACAATGACCCAGCTTACTTCTTGGGGCCGAGGATGGCGTCCTTCGCTGCCTTGGCGACAGTGAAGCGTACCTTCTTGCTCTTTGGAATAAGCTTTTCCTTGCCGGCGTCGGGACCGAAGCGCATGATCATCTTGCGTGCCGGGCGATCGACAAGCTTGAGCTTACCGAGACCGGGCAGGGTAAAGACATTCTTCGCCTGCCTGTAGGCGAGTTCAGCCTGAGCGGCGAGGAAAATAGTGACCTGCTTCTTGGTGAGGCCGGCCTTTTCGGCGAGATGGGCGGCAATCTCCGACTTGGTCATCGACTTGCCACCGGATGCTGATTTGGCCATAGAGGTGAATCTCCTTCCCTGTTTGTTGGAGCCAAAAAAATCCGCCCTACTGAGAAACTCTCAGTTGGGGCAGCGGTCGGTTCGAGCCCTGTGCTCGCCTCGTCCGCCAATCGCCGGGACATCCCGGCGACATCCGTTAGAAACTAGCGAAATTTCAGGCGAATTCAATCATTTAGCGAGAAAATACTTGGATTTTCCAGCGAATTCGGATTTTCACGACAGGTTTTCCCCAAAAATCCGGAGAAACATGAGCGAAATGAAAGCCCGCGGCTCCCCGGGCCCTCACACCTTCGATCCCGAAAAACTCTTGAAACGCGACAGTGATGGAGTTTGCGGCGACAACCCAGTCCGCATTCTCCCCCCTATCGAAGGTGCTGCTTCGCCTGTTATCTTCCTTATGTGACATCGCTATCGCAACGGTTGTTGCCGGTCCTTCAGTTGACCCGCATGGCGCTGGTCTTTACAGCACTGGCCGATAGCGGTTGTGCCCTGATGCTGTGGGCCAAGCAGCAGGTGCAAATCAACGGGCGGCCGCTGTGGGATCAACTCGATCCGGCCCAGTGCATCGCCCTGGCGCTGGTGTCCATCGGGCTGTATGGGTTTGGGATGAGCCTGAACGACATCATCGACCGGCGGCGTGATCGACAGATTTCGCCGCATCGCCCGCTGCCCAGCGGCCGGATCGGATTGGGAACGGCACACGTCGTGTGCGTGCTTCTGGCGGTGCTGTCACTGGTCGGTGGAGAGATCTACTCGACCGTGGCGCCCAACGCGCGATTGAGTTTGTACCTCGTGATGTTTACGGGGGGCTTGATCGTCTTCTACGATTTCGCCGCCAAATATTTAGTGCCATTGGGGCTGATGTCATTGGGGTTGATCCGGTTTTTCCACGCCACGATCGCCGCCCCCTCGCTTCCCGTGCTATGGCATCCGCTGCTGCTGATGAACCACGTCACGATCGTTTCGGCGTTGGCGTATCACTGGGAACACAAGCGGCCGGCATTGCGCCCCGTGCATTGGTGGTCGGTTTTCCTGGGACTCTGGACCGTGGATGTTTTGGCGGTCGGGCTTGTGTGGTGGCGACGACATAATCTTATGTTGACGTTGCCGGGTGGGAATCTGACGATTCGTCCGGCGCTGCTCGGGCCGCTGGCGGCGGTCATCGCGTTTGTCGTTCTGGCGATTTGGATCCGAAGAAGCAGCGTCAATTCGCGCGCCGCCGGGCGAGCCTTGATGCTCAGCGGGCTGATGTGGCTCATCGTTTACGATGCCAGCTTCGTCGTCGGTTTCGTCGGCCTGCCCGAAGGAATCATGATCCTTGGATTTCTGCCAGTGACCTACAGCGCAGTGATCGTGATGCGGTGGTGGAGCAAGATGATGCTACTGTCTCAGAAGCCGGAATTTAAGCGCGTGGAAACGTAATGCCAAATGCCGAATGAAAAATGCCGAATGAAAAACCGGAGACTTTGCCTTTCATTCGGCATTTGGCAATCGGCAATCGGCATTCGGCATTCGTACGGGTGGTAAAGTGGAGAAAAGCCTGGGAAAAACGCGCGGATTTTGCCGATTTTTTTGCAATATAATTGCTCCAATCCGGTCGATTTACGTCCCATAAATTACCTGTGTCCGATAATCGTTATAAAATGGGTAATCCATACAAATTACCCAAATTGATATGAACGGGTGTCGCTCGGGGTCAAATCAGAGTATAATTTCACTCACGGGGGGTTGCTGCAAGTTATATATCCGCATTGGAACCGTTCGCGACTGTAGTACCAGTCCGATAAGTGGGAGCAGAGACCATTTCAGAATCGAACAACAGTTTTCTTGCTAAGGCTACGCCCCACGCGCTGATCGTGTCGAGCGGGAAACCGGAGCAGCCGATTGCCGGCGTTCTCTGGCGGCACCGCAAGCTCGTCGGGCAGTGCGTGCTGGCGATGCTGGCAATCGCGGGGATCTACCTCCTATTTGCGCGCTCGAGCTACACGAGCACTGCCGAGGTTTACATCAATCAGGTCCAGGGCCACGGTGTTATCGGCCAGACCCCCAGCGATCTGGAGCGGAGCGACGACTATCTGAACACGCAATGCGAGCTGATGACCTCGACTCCGATTTTGGCGCTGGCGCTGGCTGAGGACGGAATCGGCGGCATGGACACGCTTCGCGGCGTTGCCGACCCCATCGATTATCTCCAAAAGAACATCACCGCCGAAGTCGGTAAAAAGAGCGAGCTGATTTACGTTTCCCTGGAAGCCCACAACGCCGTGGATGCGGCCAACCTCGTCAACGCCGTCGTCCAGGCCTATGTGACTTATCAGACCAAGATGCAGCACAGCACTTCCGCGGAGGTGCTGGATATTCTGCAGAAGGAAGCATCGCGTGACGAACTGGCGATCGCCGTGAAGGATCGCGAGCTGGCGACGTTGCGGGACATGTTCGGCGAGACGGCCTACGACAGCCTCCAGAGCAACCCGATCGTTCAACAGGAATCGGCGTTGTCCAACGCGCTGACGGCGGCGAGGCTGGATGCGGTCAACTCAAAGGCCGCCTACGACCAGGCGCTGGCGATGATCGGCAACGATCAGCAGAAGCTGAAGGCCATCGAGGCGCCGGACGACGCGGGAGACCTGGTTGCGGCGTCCGCGGCGGAACTGGACCTGGTTAGATCGGAAATCTTCCGACTCGAGCAGCAACTGAAGGACCTCGAGCGCACCTACATGCCAGACCACCCGGTGGTCCTGGAGGTGACGTCCCGGCTGAACCAATTGACGATTACCTACGTTCGCGCCCAGCGGCAGCGATGGTTGAGCGCCAAGGGTCAGCAGGACGCCTTGCAGGCGTCGTTCGATCAACAACACACGCTGGTGCTGGAACAGGCGACGCGTTCGGCGGATTTCGACCGGGTCAGGACCGAGTTGAGCCGGATTGAAAAGGACCTGGACATTGTCGAAAGCCGGATCAACGAGGTGAGCGTCAATCAGGACGCGGGAAGTTTGAATATCAGCATTGCCCAGCCGGCGGTTCCCTCGCCCAAACCCAGTCACCCGGCGAAGCTGAGGACGCTGGCTGGGGCGCTGTTTGCGGGGCTGGCTTTAGGTTGCGGGCTGGCGGTGTGGCGCGAGAAGGACCTGTTGGGTTCCCTGCATGCCAATCGGCATTCAGCCGGGCTGGGGTCGCCGGTCCTGGGCATCGTGCCGAACATGGACGGTTTGGCGGCCACGCCGGCGATGAAGGCGATGCAGACGAACCTTGATCCGACGGGCGGCGTGGCCGTGGCCGCGCGTGGAATCGCCAATTTGGTCGCGGAATTGGGAACGGTCGATGACGGCGGGCGCACGCTACTGGTGGCCAGCGTCAACCCGCTCGACGGGCGCACGACGGTTGCGACCAATCTTGCCCTGGCGATGGCGCAGAGCGGATTGAAGGTGCTGCTGGTGGATGCCAACAATCGCTCGCCGCGGCTGCATCATATTTTCAAGCTGGAAAGCCCATTCGGCCTGTTCGACGTCCTGGCCGGAAGCACAGCCGATCAACCGGCGATTAACGCCACGGGCGTCGACAACCTGGACGTGCTGCCCTGCGGCAAGTCCCCGGCGAATGCCGCTGAGCTTCTGAACAACGACACGCTCGCGGATATTCTGGGCGAATTGTCGGACCGATACGATCGGGTGATCATCGATTCGCCGGCGCTGAGCCGCGGGGTGGAGGCCAGGATTTTGGCCGCGAATTGTGCGATGGCGATCCTCGTGACGGCGGCGCATCCGGCGGCGAGGCGCCAGATCGAGCAGGGATTGCGATTGCTGCGCAGCGTGGGCGCCAATGTCCTGGGGTTGGTGATCAACGAACCGGGTCTGATCGATCCGCCGCAAGCGATGCGCGGTGATCGCGATCCGATGCGAAGTTCGCTGTCGCGGGAGCAGATTCGGGCATTTCGGCCGGTATTGACAAGTGGGGCCGACGAATAAGGTTGGAGAGCGAGACGCGGAAATTTGGTCCGGTGCTGCTCCTGCGCAGTGCCGGTGGGATACCGCTGCAGGCATCCGAGCGCCGGCAGCCGGCGGGAATGCGTTGTTCCCGGATGTTTTTCGGATGGTGAGGCTCGTGGGCGTATGAGGTTGCGTAGGGAGAGGAAGTTGCAATGATCGCACAAGAGAGCGCCGCGGTTACCGTGGTGCAGAAACCAGTTTTGAAGCCCGCGCCGGCGTCGGCGGAATTCATCAGGATTCCAGCGCGGCTCGCCGCGGTTCGCGCCAAACCACGGCCCATTCACAAAATCAAAACCTTCCACTCGCGACTGGATATCGATGCGATTTTGCATCGGGAATGTTCCCGGTGCGAGCGAAACGGCCATGAGTTTTGCCTCGTGGTGATTTCCGCCGCTGACAACGGCGCCCGCAAGCCCCTGCACCGCGTCGGCAGAATGCTTTGCCGACGGGCGCGGGCAACCGACGAGATCGGATGGTTTGACGCGCGGCGGCTGTGCGTGGTGCTGCCGGACACTTCCCGAGACGGCGCGATGTCGTTCGTCAGGCATTTCACGGAATTGGCCAATTACGACGGATTGTCGCCGCTGTGCAACCTTCTGAGCTATCGAGGGCAGACGCACAGCGACAATGAGAACATAAGCGTGGCGCAGTTCGCGATGGGAATCGAGGAGGCGGGACAGGACCTCGGCCCGGATGCGCCGCCGGGTTCGTCCGAAGCCGGCGCCCGCCGCGGCGCCCGCAATTCGCCGCTGCCGCTGCACGGCGCCGGCGATGTCGCGGCCTTGCTGGTCCGTCCGCTTCCGCCGTGGAAGCGGCTCATTGATATCACGATCGGTTCCATCGGTCTTCTGCCGGCTTTGCCGGTCATGGCGCTGGTGGCGTTGGCCATCAAGGCATCGGGTCCGGGACCGATTCTGTTCAGGCAGAGGCGCTCGGGTCTCGGCGGCAAGCCGTTCACGATTTACAAGTTCCGCACGATGGTCGTCGATGCCGAATCGAAAAAGGCGCATCTCCGCCACCGCAGCGAACAAGATGGGCCGGCGTTCAAGATCAAGCACGATCCGCGCATCACGCGGGTCGGACGGTTTCTTCGTGAAACCAGCCTCGACGAGTTGCCGCAGCTTTTTAACGTGCTCAAGGGCGATATGTCCCTGGTCGGTCCCCGACCGTTGCCGGTGGAGGAGACCAACCTCTGCGCGACCTGGCATCGCCGCCGGCTTGATGTGACGCCCGGCCTGACCTGCATCTGGCAGATTCACGGCCGCTCCAGCGTCAGCTTTGCCGAATGGATCCGAATGGACCGACGGTACATCCGGGCATTGTCCATTTGGCAGGATATCAAGCTGATCCTGCTCACGGTTCCATCGATGCTGGCGCGGCGAGGGCGATAGCTTTACGCCGCGCGCAACGGGCGATTTTCCAACCGGGAATTCGGACAAGACTATGGCGAACGACATTTCATGCCATTGGCCGAAGAAGACAAACCTCTTCGGCGTTGAAGTCAGCGTCACCTGCTATTCTGAGGTGGTTGACGCGGTGATAGCCGCGGCGCAGAGCGGCCGGGGCGGGGTGGCGACGTTCCTGGCGGTGCACGGCATCGTCAGCGCCGCGACCGATCCGCAGTTCGGCCGCCGGGTCAACGCCTGCCAGATCGTCGCCCCTGACGGTCAACCCGTGCGCTGGGCGCTGAATTTCTTCCACAAGGCCGCCTTGGCGGACCGGGTCTACGGCCCGCAGGTGATGCGCATGGTGTGCCAGCGGTGCGCCCAACTCGGCCTGAGCGTATTTCTGTGTGGCAGCACGCTCGAGGTCCTGGTGATGCTGGCGATGAACCTGCGGGAGATGTTTCCGGATTTGAAGATCGCCGGGATGGAATCGCCCCCCTTCCGACCGCTTAGCGCGGCGGAAAACGACGCGCTATGCGACCGGATCAACAAAAGCGGCGCCGCGGTGGCGTTCATTGGACTGGGCGTCCCGCGACAAGAGACCTTCGCGGATGCCAATCGAAATAAAATCCGCGCCGTTCAGCTTTGCGTCGGCGCCGCGTTTGATTTCCATGCGGGCAACAAGCGCACGGCCCCGGCGTTCATGCAGCGCTTTGGGCTGGAATGGCTCTTCCGCCTCAGCCAGGAACCGCAGCGGCTTTGGAAACGGTATCTCGTCACCAACAGCATCTTCATTGGATTGTTCATCCTGAGCGCATTGAAGCGCCTCAGCCGCCGGCGGATCACGGCGCAGGGGGTTGGGGCATGACGATGGCGATGAACTGTGAACCGGCAATCAGCCGCCCGCGATTGGCCAGGGGCCTATTCCGCAAGGGATTCTGGGCCGTCGCCGACCAGGGCCTTTTCTCCATCTCCAACTGCATCGTGAACGTCATGCTGGCGCGGTGGCTTTCGCCGACGGAATACGGCGCGTTCGCGACGGCATTCGCGGCGTTTTTGGCGCTGGGCGTTATTCACACCTCCCTGCTCACCGAGCCCATGCTGGTCTTTTCGCCCGAGCGTTACCGGGATCGTCACAAGCCGTATTTCGGGGCCCTGGTGCATGGGCACCTGGCGGTGTCGCTGTGTGCGTCGGCGATCCTGGTTGCCGTCGGGTGGTTTCTCGGGCTGCGGGGCCAGACGGACTTGGCGCATGCGATGTATTGGTTCGCCGCCGCCGGGCCGTTCATTCTGTTCCTCTGGCTCATGCGCCGCATATGGTACGGGCAGTTCAATCCGAAACGAGCGGCCATGGGCGGACTCGGGTATCTCGTGCTGATGATGTCGGCGCTGGCCGTCGTGCATCAAACCGGAACGCTCACGATCGGCACGGCCCTGACGATGATCGCGGTCAGCAGCCTGATCGCGGGAATTGCCCTGGGCATCGGACAGGTGGAATTCCGCCCCGCCGAGCCGATCCTGCGCGATGTCATTGCCGACCATCTTCGTTACGGTCGCTGGGCGACGGCGACGCAGATTCTGGGGTTCATCCCCGCGAACATCTATTACTTCCTGCTGCCGACGATGGCCACGCTGGAACAGTCCGGGGCCCTGCGAGCGCTGACCACCCTTTTTATGCCGCTGTTGCAGGCGAGTTCGGCGCTGTGCCTCCTGCTCCTGCCGGCATTCGTGCGAACGCTGGGAACGGACCAGGGCAAGCGGCTTCAGCGGCTGTCGCTGCTATTGCTGGCGGGCGGGCCGCTGTGCTACTGGCTGGTCCTGGGATTTTTTAACCATCGGATTGTCGAGCTGGTTTATGGGGGCAAATATCAGGCTTATTCGGGCCTGATCTGGATTCTGGGGATGCAACCGGTGATCGCGGGGATGTCCGGGGTGTATGGCTCGCTGCTGCGCGCCAGGCAGCAGATGAGCGCGGTCTTCTGGGGCGGGGTGGTTGCCGCCGCCGCCGCCGTCGCCTTCGGGATCGAAATGACCCGGAAATTCGGGCTGGCGGGCGCCTGCTGGAGCATTGTGCTCACCTACGCCCTGCATCAAGTCACGCTGTGGTTGTTCAGCCGCTGCGCGACCCGTAGCGGCGCGCAATTGCCGGAGGCGGAATTGGCCGGGCAATTGTCCGACGCGGCCTAGCCGCCGAACTGCACCGGGACAAATGTATGTTGTCCATGTTTTTCGCAAGGGTCTCGACGTGGCTGGCCGCGATTGTCGTGGCGGCGTCGCACGTTGCGCCGGCGGTCCTCTGGCGCAGGAGGCACCTGGCGCCTCTGTCGGCGCCGAAATGCCCCGGGGCCCTGCGGGTGCTTTTCCTGCACCGCGATCTGCCGCATCACGGCGGCGTGCCGCGATGCCTGCTCTATCTGGCGCGGGCATCCGATCGGCTGCGGATCGAATTCCACGTCGCCAGTTTCGTTGAACCCTCGCCGGCGATGCAGGAGGCTTTTGGCGCTCTGCACATCGAGCCTCGCTGCATTGGGGACAAAGGATATCGGTCCCCGGCGCAGCGGCTTGGCTGGCTGATTGAAGAGCGAGGGATCGACATTATCGTGGCGACGACTTTCAAGGCTTACCTCTGCTCCAAGTGGGCGGCGCGCGGGCGGAATGCGGGAGTGGTTTTCTGGGTGCATGCGATCCGCGGCACGCTCCAGGGAACGATTCGCCGCGCGATCATGAACTTCCTGACCAAAGACGATCCGATGATCTTCGTCTCTCGCGCGGTGCGGACGGCGCATCTTCCCGCCGGCCATCGCGCCGCCGCTGAAGTGATCTACAACGGCGTCGAGGACCTCGCGGGCGATCCGCAGCACCGGCCCTATGGCCAGGAAATGCGGCAATCGCTGGGCCTTCCGCCGCGGGGCCTGGTCCTGGCCTACGTCGCCGAATTCATCCCGTGGAAAGATCATCCGGCGCTGATTAGCGCGATGCACGAACTGGTGCGGCGGAATGTGGATGCGCAACTTCTGCTGATCGGCGAGGGGCGGGAGATGGACTCGGCGCGCCTGCTGGCCGCGGCGGGGCCGGCCGACTCGCGAATCCATTTTCTCGGCGCCAGATCGGACGTGCGCCAGATTCTGGGCCTGCTGGATGTTTACGTTCACCCCGCGCGCGAGGAGGGATTCGGCCTGGCGGTAGTTGAAGCGATGCTGGCGAAATGCGCGGTGGTCGCGGCGCGGGAGGGAGCGATGGTCGAATTGATCGAATCCGGAAAAACCGGATTGCTCTTTGATCCGGGCAACTCCCGCGCCCTGGCCGACGCGGTCGTTCAATTGGCCGCCGAGCCCGCCCTCGGCCGCCAAATGGCGGCGGCGGCGCGGACCTCATGCCTGGAAAAGTTCGACGTCGATCAATTCGCCGATGGGATTTGCAGGTTTCTCGAGGAATGCTTTCCGTCGGCGGTGCGACGCCGCCAAGGCGAGACGCCCCTGCCCAAGCGCCTGGCGGAAATCCGCCCGGCGGGAGCCCAAGGCTGATGTCACACGGCGACCGATTTCTTCGCATCCTCTGCATCCTGCTGCTGGGCTACGCGCTGATGGGCAAGGGATTCGCCTACATCGGCGTCGCTCCGCTGTACGTCGGCGAAGCCACGATGATCTATGGCATCGTCGCCCTGATCGTCAGCGAGAACTGGAGCCGAATCCTCCGCACCGGATGGCTGTGGCCCCTTTTTGCGCTGATGGGCTGGGGGACCCTCCGGACCCTTCCCTATCTGGAAAAATACGGCGTGGATGCGCTGCACGATGCGGCGGTTTGGATTTGGGGCATCTTCGCGATTCTCATCTCCAGCCTGCTTGCCGCCCAGCCCGCCAGGCTTTTGTTTCTCGAACAGAGGTTCCGCGCCTTCGCCAAGTGGTTGCTGATCCTCGGCCCGATTTCTTTCTGCATATCGATCTTCGCCAACCCGCACCTGCCCAATGCGTTTTGGGCGGACGAGCCGTACGTGCTGGTCAAAGGGGGCGATCTGGTGGTGCATTTGACCGGCATCTTCGCGTTCGCGGTGCTGCTGGGGGGATTGGAAACGGCGTTTGTCGTTCCGATGATGATCCTCAACCTCTTGCTGTTTTTCACGGGAAGAGCGGCGATGGTGACGTTCTGCGCGGGGACGGCGATCGTCACCGCGCTGCGGCCCCGCTCGCCCGTGCCGTGGGGGGTGTTTCCGTCGCTGGTGCTGGGGGTGGCGCTCCTATGGATATTTAATGTTCACATCGACATGCCGACCCACGAGGTTGGCCGTGTGGTTTCGGCCGACCAGATCGTTCAAAACGTCGAGAGCATCTTTATAGATTCCGGCAACGAGGACCTGGCCGGCAGCAAGGAGTGGCGGCTGCTGTGGTGGAACACGATCTATGATTACACGATCCGCGGAAAATACTTCTGGGAGGGCAAGGGCTTCGGCATCAACCTGGCCGACGACGATGGCTTTCAGGTGGAACTGGACCATAGCCTGCGCAACCCCCACAACGGGCATCTGACCATGCTGGCGCGCGGGGGCGTGCCGATGCTGGCGATCTGGGCGGCGTGCCAACTGACGCTTGCGTACGGCCTTGTTTCCGCGGCATGGTCGGCGCATCGGCGGAAAAATAAGCATTGGTTCGCGTTGCTGGCGTTCCTGTTTGTTTATTGGCTGTCGTATCTGATTAACGCGTCGTTCGACGTGTTTCTGGAGGGACCGGTCGGGGGCATATGGTTCTGGTGCGTTTACGGCACGGGGATTGGCGCGGTCTGGATTTACAAGAACTGCCCTGAAGCGATTGAGGAAACAACGCAGCGGGCGGCGATCCCCGCTCAACACAGACGAAATCCCAAGATCGCCGAGGCCCTGGGAATATGCGCGTCTTGATCTGCCACAATTTCTACCAACAGGCTGGCGGCGAAGATCAGGTCTTCGCGGCGGAAGCGGCATTGTTGCGGCGCTTCGGGCACGACGTTGAGACTTATTCGGTCCACAACGATGACATCGAAACAGCCGGGAAGCTGAAGCTGGCGGCGGCGACGGTTTGGAACCGCGGCGCGGCGGGCGAAATTGGCCGGCGGGCGCGCCGGCATCGCGCCGAGGTCGTTCATTTCCACAATACGTTTCCGCTGCTGTCGCCGGCGGTTTATTCCGCGGCGCGCCGGGCCGGGGCGGCGGTCGTTCAGACCCTGCACAATTACCGCTTGATCTGTCCGGGCGCCACCCTCTTCCGCGACGGAAAACCCTGCGAGAAATGCGTCGGCCGAACGCCGCTCGCCGCGGTGGTGCATGGCTGCTACCGGGGGAGCCGCTCGGCCACGGCTGTCACCACGGTGATGCTCGCCGTTCATCGGTCGATCGGCACCTACGCCAACCAGGTGGATGCGTACATCGCTCTGACGCAATTTGCCCGCGAGAAATTTTTAGCTGCGGGATTCGATCCGGAGCAGATCCACGTGAAGCCGAATTTTCTCGATCCCGATCCTGGCCCCGGTCCGGGCGACGGAGGGTTTGCGCTGTTCGTGGGCCGGCTCACTGAGGAAAAAGGGATTCGGCCGCTGCTGGAAGCATGGGAACACGTGGGCAAGGCGATTCGGCTGAAAATCTGCGGCGATGGGCCGCTGGCCGCGGAAGTTCGCCGGGCGGCCGCGGCCCAAGGCACGGCCTCCGCGAGGGAGTCTTCAATAGAATGGCTCGGTCGGCGGCCGCTGGAGGAAGTGATCGATCTGATGGGTCGGGCGGCGGTGCTGGTTTTTCCGTCGCTCTGGTACGAGGGATTTCCCCGCACGATCGTGGAATCGCTGGCTCGGGGGACGCCGGTGGCGGCTTCCAGATTGGGTTCGATGGTGGAGCTGGTTCAACCTGGCCGAACCGGGGCGCTGTTCAATGCCGGCGATGCCCAGGACATGGCCAAGACGGTGCTGGAGCTTTGCGGCGATCCGCCCAGGCTTGGCGAGATGCGCCGCTCGGCCCGCGAAGAATTCGTGGGCCGCTATGACGCCGGGCGAAATCATCGGATGATGCTGGAGATCTATCAGCAGGCGATTGCCCGCCGCCAGCAGCTTGAACAAGGCGAAGTTGTCCCCGCCACGTGACTTGAACAATCCCCATTCATTTACGACGATTCAGACATGGAAGTCTGTTGAGATACCTTTCGCGATTCATTTTGGGCGTGATGTTGTGCGGCGCGGTGTGCGTGCTGATCTTTGGGCCGCGCCCGGAGCCGGCTGTTCCGCCGGACCGCGAGCGTGACGTGGTCATTCATTATTGGGAGAAATGGCTCGGCCCCGAATATGAGGCGATCCAGCAGATTGTCGATGATTTCAACAACAGCGTCGGGCGGCAAAAGCACATCTACGTGGAACTGATGTCGATGAGCGACATCGATCAGAAGACGCTCGTGGCGACGGCGGGTGGGGTTCCGCCGGATGTCGCCGGGCTTTGGGACCCGATGGTCGTTCAGTTCGGAAGCCTTGGCGCCCTGGAACCTCTGGATGAATTGGCCAAGGCGCACGGGATCACGGCGGCGGATTACAAGCCGGTGTATTGGAATGGAAGCCACTTCGCGGGGCATCTTTACGCGCTGCCGAGCACGCCGGCGGCGGTGGCGCTGTTTTACAACAAGCGGATTTTTCAGGAGAACGCGGCGAAACTTCGGGCCATGGGCCTGGACCCCGATCGCCCGCCGCAAACCATCGATGAATTGGACCGATATTCCGACGCCCTGACGCTATCCGTGACCGATGCCCGCGGCGATCGGCACGTTCAGCGCGTCGGCTATTTGCCCATGCCGCCGGAATGGGATTGGTACGTCACCAGCATGCCGCTGTGGTTTGGCGCCGATGAATGGGATGCCGTCAGCAGACGCTTCACGTTGACCGATCCGGGCGTCATTCGGGCATTCCAGTGGATGGAGAGTTTTCCGCGCAAACTGGGCGTGGCGACAGTCAGCGAGTTTTTCACGAGTCAGGGAGGGTTCAATACCGCGCAGAATTCGTTCATGTTGGGCACGCAGGTGATGGAATTGCAGGGGCCGTGGATGGCGAATTATATCCATCACAACAATCCATCCATGGATCACGATTGGGCCGTCGCGCCGTTTCCAACGGCCGTGCCCGGCTTGAAGGACGTGACCTACTGTCCGTTTGACGCCCTGATGATTCCGCGTGGATGCAGGCACATCCCCGAGGCGTTTGAATTCATCGCCTACGTGAGCCGGCAGGACGTGATGGAGAAGCTGTGCATGATGCACTGCAAAGGTTCACCGCTGAGCAAGGTGAGCTGGAATTTCCTGCATCATCATCCCAATCCGTACATTTGGGTATTTGAAGAGTTGGCGTCCAGCCCCAACGCCCACATGACGATGCAATGCCCGATCGCCCAGGAAGCCGGCGCGGAACTGACCGCCATCGTCCAGGGCGTGCTGGCGTTGGAAGTGGACCCAATACCGGCGCTGTCGCGGGCGCAGGTGCGCCTCCAGGCCAGGTATGAGGAGTTTGAGACAGCCCTCAAGCGCCGAATGCGCGTCGCCAATTGATTCGCCAAAGAGAGCCATGAGGCATTTTCAATGATCGAGCAGTTGCCATCGCTTGCTCTTTTCCCCTCGCCCCGGTACGCCGGGGAGAGGGTTAGGGTGAGGGGCCGTATTCGATGTTCAAAAACCGCCCCTCACCCTGGCCCTCTCCCCACGAGTACGTGGGGCGAGGGGAAAATGCGCTGGCGCGGCAGCGCCGGTCGCCCGGTCAAAGGCCGTGGTTAGATATTCCAATGAGACCCATGACCCGCGGAGAAATTCGCAGCCTGCTGAAAGGACTGGCGTTCCTCTCGCCCTGGCTGATCGGCTTTGCCGTGTTTATGTTTCTGCCCATCGTCCTCTCGATGTATTACAGCCTGTGCGATTACAACCTTCTTCAGAGCCCGGCATTCATCGGGGCTGAGAATTACCGCTCCCTGATTCACGACGGGATTTTCTGGAAATCTCTACGCGTGACGCTGTTGTATGCGGCGATATCGCTGCCCGTGGGATTGGTGGTTTCGCTGGGCGTGGCCGTGCTGCTCAACGCCAGCGTTCGCGGACAGTCCGTTTTTCGAACCATCATCTTCGTGCCGTCGCTCGTGCCGACGATCGCGGCCGCGGTCCTGTGGAAATGGATGTTCAACCAGCGCCTTGGGCTGATCAATCGGGCCCTTGGGCCGCTGCTGGAGCTGCTGCACAAATCCCCCCCGCCCTGGCTGGATCAGTCGGCCTGGGTGATTCCCTCGCTGGCGCTGATGAGCATCTGGAGCGTGGGCAACACGGTGATCATTTATCTTGCCGGCTTGCAGGACGTGCCGCGCGAACTCTACGAAGCCGCGGAACTCGACGGGGCGGGCAAAAGGCGCCAACTCTGGCACGTCACGATCCCCATGATCTCGCCGGTGATTTTTTTCAATCTGGTGATGGCCATCATCGGAATCCTCCAGGTGTTTGACACGCCGTTCATGATGACCCGGGGCGGCCCGAATCGCGCCAGCTATTTCTACACCTATTATCTGTACGACAACGCCTTCACATATCTGAAGATGGGCTATGCCAGCGCCATGGCATGGATTCAACTGCTGCTGGTGCTGGGGCTGACGGGGATGGCGTTCTGGTCGAGCAAAAGATGGGTTCACTATCAGGGCAAATGAAAAACGGACGCGAAAAATTCTGGACGAGCGTGGCCACCTACGCGGCGCTGGTTGTGATCTGCGCGCTGGCGATGATCCCCCTGCTTTGGATGGTCTCCACGAGCCTCAAGAGCGATGCCCAGATCGTGGAATCTCCCCCGCGCTGGATGCCGGAGAAATTCGCGTGGAGCAATTACCGCCTGGCGATTTCCAGCGAGTGGGCGCATTTCCCCCTGTGGACGCGCAACACGCTGATCATCGCGACCTTGGCCGTGATCGGAACGACTTTTTCCAGCGCGATCGTCGCCTATGGATTCGCCAAGATCCGCTTCCGCGGCCGCGGTCTGCTCTTCACCCTCATGCTCAGCACCATGATGATTCCTTTTCCCGTCCTGATGGTGCCGCTGTTCAGCATCTTCGTCTGGCTTGGCGACCATACGCCGATCCAGTGGCTCGGCACCGCCAGGCCGCTGTGGGCGCCGAGCTGGTTCGGGTCGGCGTTCAGCATCTTTTTGCTCCGGCAGTTCTTCACCACCATTCCCGACGAATTGTCCGAAGCGGCGCGGATCGACGGCTGCTCGGAATGGGGGATTTTCTGGCGGATCATGCTTCCCCTGTCGCGACCGGCGCTGTCCGTGGTGGCGCTGTTCACATTCATGTGGGCCTGGCGCGATTTTCTGGGTCCGCTGATTTTCCTCCAGCGCCCCACCCAATACACGCTGGCCCTGGGTCTGCAAACGCTTCAATCTCAGCATGGGAGCACGCCGTGGAACCAACTCATGGCCGCGAGCGTGCTGGTCATTCTCCCGGTGCTGGTGCTGTTCTTCATCGCGCAAAAAACGTTCATCGAAGGGATCGCCACCACCGGGATGAAGGGGTAGCGGAGCGGGTTATCGGGCCTGGCGGCAAGATCGTCACAAGCGTTGCATTCTAACCTTGGGGTAGGTTCAAACCGATGAGGGGAGAAGAGCGTATATATATTATCAGGCGGCAATTGAGCGCCGCCGCGATTGCGCTCGGAAGTGGGCGGCGCATTTGCCCCGCCGGCCAAGCAATCGTATGTTCGGAGCAGGAAGCGATATGTCCGACAAATTCGCATATTCACTGAATGGGGAGGAATACCGGGGCGTTTTCGCCAGCCGCCAAGAGGCCGTGAGCGAAGCGCTTGAAGCGGCGCGGCGTTGCAGCGACGCGCCGCCGACGGTTTATGTGGGCAGGCGCGTCGCGGCCGATTCCAAGGCGACCGGGCACGCCCGGGCCGTCCTGGCCAACATGGCGGCGCGCGCCCGCGAAGAATTCGGGGACGCCGCTTCCTCGTATTTGACCGGACTCTCCAAACAGCAACTTCAGGACCTCGACGAATCGCTGGAACTGGTGGTCCTCGGCTGGCTTCAGCGAAATGGGCTGACGCCGACCTTCTTCAAGGTCGAGGCGATCGGGGAGTATTCGGTTCCGCGTTCCACTGCCGAGCGCTCGGGCGAGCAACAGGGCGAAGTCCACGAAATCGGCAGCGTTGGTTACGAGGCGTAGAGCTTCGGGGCGCTTCGACGTTGCTCCGGGCCGACACGCCCCCGGCTCTGTTTTTCCTTGCTCCGTTCTTCCTTGCTTTATCCTCCCTTGCCCGCACGCCCCCCAATCGCTATTTTCGCTGACTGATTCGGAGGAATCTATGCCTATTCGCGTAACGGTCTGGCACGAATATCGCCACGAAAAGAAAAATCCCGTGGTGGCTGAAATCTATCCTCAGGGAATGCACGAGGCCATCGCTTCGCATCTGCGCAAATCCAAGGACCTGGAGGTTCGCACCGCCACGCTGGACGAGCCGGAGCATGGTCTCAGCGACCAAGTCGTCAAGAACACCGACGTGATGATCTGGTGGGGTCACATGGCCCACGGCGAGGTGCAGGAAGCCATCGTGGACAGGGTGTATCACCGCGTCCTGGAGGGGATGGGCCTGGTCGTGCTGCACAGTGGACATTTTTCAAAGATTTTTCAGAAGCTGATGGGCACCTCGTGCAATCTCAAATGGCGCGACACCGGCGAGCGGGAAATCCTGTGGGTGACCCGGCCGGGGCATCCGATCGTCAAGGATATCGACGATCATTTCGTTCTGGAGCGCGAGGAGATGTACGGGGAGTTTTTCGATATTCCGGAGCCGGACTGCACGTTTCTCATCAGCACCTTCGCCGGGGGAGAAGTGTTTCGCAGCGGATGCGCCTGGACGCGCGGACTTGGCCGGATCGCCTACTTCCGCCCGGGACATGAGACGTTTCCGACCTATCACGATCCGCACGTGCTGAAGGTGATCGAGAATGCTGTTCGCTGGGCGCGGCCGACGCCGGGGCCGGGGCCGGGGGCGTTTGGCAAACGCGAGATGGGGTGGGTGGAAAGGAAATAACGCCGCTGTTGGTGCGTGAGGCAATTCCTATTGCCCATTGCCTATTGCCTATTGAAATACACGTGCGGGTTTTCAATAGGAAATAGGAAATAGGAAATAGGCAATAGGCAATAACCACCAGGCAATCGCTCCCCGACCCAAGCACGACCATTACACCCGTCTCTTGTCACCTGAAGCCTTTCCGCTTGCCGAGGTTCCATCGCCACCTATACTGAACGCCTGGAATTCAGCGCCAGGAGCCACTCATGCCTTCCTATACCACCGGTGACATCAGAAACATTGTCTTCGTCGGGCACGGCGGTAGCGGGAAGACCTCGCTGATCGACGCCATGCTGACGGCCAGCGGCACCATCAAACATAAAGTCTCCGTGACCGACGGCAGCAGCTTCAGCGATTTTGAAAGGGAGGAGAAGGAGCATGGCCATTCAATCTATTCGGCGTTGCTCCATGTGGATCACCTTGGCAAGCGAATCAACATCATCGATACGCCGGGCAGCCCGGATTTGATCGGCCATGCCATCGCGTCCTTGCCGGCCGTGGAGACCGCGGTCGTGGTCATCAACGCCCAGAGCGGGATCGAAGTCGTCACCCGGCGGATGATGGAAATCGCGCGTTCGCGGAACATTCCACGGGCGATCGTCATCAACAGGATCGATCAGCCGGAGCTGGATCTGGAATCGCTGGTCGGACAGATTCAGGATACGTTCGGGCACGAGTGTTTGCCGATCAATCTTCCAACGGGCGGGAATAAAGCGGTCGTGGAATGCCTGCTGAACAAGAATGGCGAGTGCGATATTCTCTCGGTCTCCGGCGCCCACACCGCCATGCTCGATCAGATCGTCGAATTGGACGATACGCTGATGGAGCAGTATCTCGGCGGGGCGGAGCCGAATTACGAGGTGCTGCACGCGCCGTTTGAGCGGGCGATGGATGAAGCGCATGTCGTGCCGATTCTATTCACCGATGCGCGGAGCGGAATCGGCATCGTCGAGCTTCTCGATGCGATCGCCAGGCATTTCCCCTCGCCGGAAGAGGGAAATCCGCGGCCGTTTTTGAGCTTTCGGGGCGTGGCGGAGACGGGCCAGCCGCAGGAGGAATATCCTTTCGATTACCGCAACGATCCAAACAAGCCGCTGCTGGCCCACGTGTTCAAGGTGACCACGGACCCGTACGTGGGGAAGCTGGCCGTTTTCCGCGTGCATCAGGGGAAATGCTCGGGGCAATCGCAGGTTTACCTGGGCCACAACAAGAAGCCGGTCAAGCTCGGCCACGTGTTTCACCTTCAGGGCAAGGAGCATCGGGAGGCGAACGAAATTATCGCCGGCGACATCGGCGCGGTCGCCAAGATCGATGAGATTCATACCAATGACGTGCTGCACGACGATCACGCCCTGGACAGCGTTCATCTGCGGCCGCTGACGTTTCCGACGCCCATGTTCGGGCTGGCGATCACGCCCAAGGCTCGCGGCGACGAGCAGAAGCTTTCCATGCAGCTTGCCAAAATCGCCGAGGAGGATCCGACCTTCCGTTGGGCGACGGACCGGCAAACGCACGAGGTGGTCATCAACGGCCTCGGGGAATTGCATCTGCGCCTGGTGCTGGAGAAGCTGTCGCATCGCGGGCTGAACGTGGATACCAAGCCGCCGAAGATCGCCTATCGCGAAACCATCCTGACCAAGGCCGAGGGGCATCACCGTCACAAGAAGCAGACGGGCGGGGCCGGGCAGTTCGGCGAGGTATTTTTGCGGATCGAGCCGCTGGAGCGCGGCAAAGGATTTGAATTCGTCAACGAAGTTTTCGGCGGCGCGATTCCGGGGCAGTTTATTCCCGCCGTCGAGAAGGGCGTGCGGGATTTGCTCGAACAGGGCGTCGTCGCCGGCTATCCTCTCCAGGATGTGCGCGTCTGCATCACCGACGGCAAGCACCATCCGGTGGACTCCAAGGAAGTCGCCTTCCGAGCCGCCGGCAAATACGCGTTCAAGGACGCGGTGCAGAAGGCGCGGCCGGTGTTGCTGGAGCCGATTGTGAACATGGAAGTGACCGTGCCCGAGGACAAGATGGGAGCGATCACCGGCGATCTCTCGGGCAAGCGAGGACGGATTCAGGGCACGGATGTTTTGCCGGGCGGGATGGCACAGATCAAGGCCACGGCCCCGCTGGCCGAGGTGATGCAATATCAGTCGCAGTTAAAAAGCGTCACCGGCGGGCAGGGAAGTTTCGCCATGGAATTCAGCCATTACGAGCCCGCTCCGCCGCAGGTGCAGCAGATTATCGCCAGCCAGTACAAGCCCAAGGCGGAAGAGGAGTGAATGTATTTGTCATTTGTCATTGCCGAAGGTCCCGATTACATCGGGGGTCATTTGTTATGAGGCGAGGCCAGCAGTCGCAAATGACAAGTGACAAATGACAAATGCCAATGTTCTCATGAAAGCATGGCTGCTCGATCATCTTGGCGGATTGGAGCGACTGCGAATCGGCGATGTCGCCGAGCCGCCCGTGGGTGAGGGGGAAGTTCTCGTCAATCTGGAATACGCGGGGCTGAACCCGGCCGATCGGTACTTGGCGCAGGGAGAGTATCCGGCCAACCCGAAGTTGCCGCACGTGCTGGGGCGCGATGGCGTGGGAATCGTCGCGGCCGTTGGAGCAGGCGTTCGGGAATATTCTCTCGGCCAACGGGTGCTCATCCTTCGCGGCGAGACGGGCGTGAGCCGCTGGGGCACTTTCGCGCAGCGCGCCAGCGTGTCGGCCCAATCCATCGCCTTGCCGCCCGCCGGGTGGACCGTGCAGGAATCGGCCGGCGCGGCGCTGGTCTATCTGACGGCTCATCAGGCCCTGACTCAATGGGGCGCACTATCGCCCGGTGTGGTGCTGATCACTGGAGCGTCCGGCGGAGTAGGCGTGGCAAGCGTGCAATTGGCCAAGGCGCTGGGACACACCGTTGTTGCCCTGTCGCGCGACGCGGGAAAGGCTGCGAAGTTGCGGCAGATCGGCGCGGACCTTGCAATCGATCCATCTGATTCGCAGTGGCCGGCGGAATTGAAGGCGGCGCTGGGGACGCGGCGAGTCGATCTGGCCATCGACAATATTGGCGGAGCAATCCTGAACCAGGTGATCGAAACCCTGGGGAATTGGGGAAAAGTCAGCGTGGTCGGCCGGCTGGCCGGGCCGGTCCCCCAGTTCAATACGGCGAGTTTGTTTTTCCGGAGAATCCGCATCGGCGGCGTGGCGGTGGGAACTTACACGCCGCCCGAGGCTCGCGCCGCGTGGGAAGCCAGCGTCGCATTGCTGCGGCAAACCGGGGCCACGCCGGTCGTCGATCGGGTATTTCCGTTCGATCAGCTTCCCGCCGCGTTCGATCGGCTGGCGGCGGGCCCCATGGGCAAAGTGCTGGTGGAAATCCCAAAGCCGAGCGATAACTGACGCCATGAGCAATAAGCCACCGGTGGCGCGGGCGTGGAAAATTCCTAAATCGGCCAAGATCGCGGTGATTGCCGCGCGATTCAACGAGCGGATCGTTGACGAGCTTTTGCGAAGGTGTCTTGCCCGGCTGGGTGAGTTGGGCTTTCATTCGTCCAAGATTGAAATTCATCGCGTTCCGGGGGCTTTCGAGTTGCCGCTGGCGGCCAAATGGGCCGGGCAGATGCGCGGGTGTTCGGCGGTTATTTGTCTGGGGGCCGTTATTCGCGGCCAGACGCCGCATTTTGATTTTGTCGCCGGGGCGGCGGCCCGGGGGATTCAGCGGGTGGCCATCGATTTGGGGATTCCCGTCATCTTCGGCGTGCTGACGACGAACAACGAGCGGCAGGCGCGACAAAGGATCGGCGCCGGCAAGCGGGCCGCGGAGGCGGCCGTGGAAATGCTGATGCTCAAAAATCGTTTTCGCAAAAAGTCCCAGTGAAAAATATAAAACTCCGTCCCGAGTTTTTGCTTCCCCTGATCGTCGCGCTGACGGCGCTGCGCCCCGGCGACGGCTCGTGGTTGAACGACGAACCCATCATGATGGAGATGGCCCTCCGCTATAACCGGACCGCCAGCACCATTTACGGCTTTTACCTCCCGTTTACGCCCTGCCCGTTCGGGTTGGAGGGAACCCGCGGCGCGCGATATGGCCCTCTTCCCGTCTGGATCGACCAGGTCCTTCTTGCCTTCAGCCATGACCTGAGAGTGATCCTCGCCCTACACGCCCTGCTGTTCATCTCGATAACGGTTATGGCGGTTTATTGGCTGACGCGAACGCTGCGGATGAGCCCGTGGTTCGCCATTGTGACGCTGCTGTCGCCGTGGCTGTGGCTCTTCAGCCGGTCGCTCTGGGACAGCACCTGGTGCATCCCGATAGCGGCCGTACTTTTTGCGGCTTACGCGGCTTTTCTCGCCAATCCCTCCGCGCCGCTGCTCTGCCTGACTCTGTTTTGCCTCATCCTCATTCCGCTGGTCCATCTCATGGCCATCGCCATGGTGCTGCCCGTGGGAATTCACCTTCTGATTTTTCACCGCCGACGCCTGTGGCAATGGAAGTGGAGCGCCCTCGCGATCATCGCCGCCTGCGCTTATCTCTTTTTCCCCTATCTGATTTTTTTCTTCACCCATACCCGGCCCGAAGTTGCCCCGCGGCATTCGCCGCTGCTTGGGTGGCTGTTTCCTCTGCTCGGCGGACATTATCTGACCCTCGGCGTTGCCGGCACCATGCCGGGCGATGGTTGGCAGGATTACGCCCCCATCTTCCTCCGGCAATTCCTCTTCCCCGCCGCCCAATGGATCGCTCGACTTGCTTTGATTGCCGTCTGGCTTGGAATGGCCCTGGCGATCCCGCGCGCCTGGAAGGCGCTGCGCCGCCCCGCCGACGCCTCTCCGCTTCACAGCTTGTGTCTCATCGCACTGGCCGTCTGGATTTGCCAAACGGTCCTGGATGGCATCGAACGGATTTACTTCAGCCCAAACTATTACGCGGCCACCTGGATCGTTTACGTATTTTTCGCGTGGACGGCTGTCGATTGGCTCCTGCGGCCTTCTGCCGGAATCAACCTGGCGATTCGCTGGTCGCTGGCGGTTTACGCCGCCTCGCTATTGCTGGGGATCGTCATCATCGCCGCCACAATCGCGCGCAACGCCGGCACCGTCGGCCCTTATTATGGCGCCACCCTCGCCAATCAGATTCAGGCCGTGGAAAAAATAGAGCGATTTTCGGACCGGAGCGGCTTCGACGTGCAATTCCCCCTCTGGCGGCTCCAGCCTCTGGCCTTTCAGGTTCTGATGGAGCTGAATCCGCCTTCGGCCGGTCCGCGCCCGCTCGCCAATCTCGTGGTGAAATATCGCCATGCGTATCCCGGCGATGCCCGGATTGAAGTTCAAGCCCTTCCCCTCCCTGTTCCGCCGCGTGGTTAGTCCGGATTATTTACCGCCCGCTTCGCTCGAGGACGCGGAGAACGCCGAGATAACAGAATATCAATGGCTTTCGCCCCGGGCACATGTTGCAAGCTGAATGCTCAGCAAATGCTTGCACATAAAGACCGATTCTCGATCGACTTCTCGGCGTTCTCCGCGGTCTCGAGCGAAGCGGGCGGTAAATGATTTGGGTCAGGGCGCGTTCAAGTTTTCTTGCGTGGTGAACCAAGACCCTTGCGTCACTCGGATTTCCCCTCCGCCCGGTCGTCGGCATCGTACGCCTGATCGGCGTTCTCGCCGGAGACTTCGATCCGCTCCATCGAAATGGCCCGTCCGGTTTCCGGGTCGATCTCCGCCACCGCTCCGCACATCCGCACATCCCCCATCGCGACCTCAAACGAATGCGGCATGTTCGTCGTCATGTGCTTCAGAACGCGATCCTTCCGCCGGCCCAGCACCGAATCGTATGGCCCGCACATTCCCAAATCCGTGATGTAAGCGCTGCCGCCGGGCAAAATCCTCGCATCGGCCGTGGGAATGTGCGTGTGCGTGCCGACGATCATCGAACACCGGCCGTCGAGCCAATGTCCCATCGCGACTTTTTCGCTGGTTGCCTCGGCGTGCATGTCGCACACGCAGACGCGCACGTTTTCCGGCATTTCCCCCAGGATTCGCTCGGCGGCGGCGAAGGGGTCGTCGGCCGGCAGGTTCATGAAAATTCGCCCCAGCAGGCAGAACACCCCGACCGCTGCCCCGCTGTTGGTGGTGACAACGGTGTACGGCCTGCCCGCAGCCGCGCTCGCCAGGTTCGCCGGGCGGACGATCCGCTCGCTGGTTTGCAGGATGGGGACGATGTCGGCCTTGCGATAGACGTGATCGCCGAGCGTCACAACATCCACGCCGTAGCTGCGGATTTTATTGAAAAGGTTGCCGGTGATCCCGCTGCCGCCGGCGATGTTCTCGGCGTTGGCGACGACCAGATCGATTGCCCGCTCGCGCACGAGAGCCGGAAGTTTCTGATGCAAGATCTGCCGGCCAGGCCGGCCGACCACGTCGCCCAGGCATAAGATGCGAAGGGGCATGGGGGTAGAATACAGGAGAAAACCCGAAACCAGAAACCAGAATGTCGGAGATCCCGGCGCGCCGGGGACGAATCAAGCCCGAATGCCCGAAACCCGAAACAAGGTCATTTGGTCATTCGGATTTCGGATTTGATTCGTCATTCTGGTTTCGGATTTCTGGTTTCTGCCTTTCCGGCGTCCTCGCCGGCGCCACTTTTTCTAACGCCCCAGCCGCCCTACAATCGAAATACCAAACATGGCCCATTCATTGGACATCCTGCCCAATTCCGCGGATCAAGGTCGCAAGCCGCCGTGGCTCAAGATGAAAATGCCGGCCGGCCATGCGTACAGCCGGTTGCTCCATCTCGTCAATGCCAATAACCTTCACACGGTTTGCCAATCGGCCAAGTGTCCGAACATGGGGGAATGCTGGGCGGTGGGGACGGCCACGCTGATGATCCTCGGTGATGTGTGCACGCGAAGCTGCGGGTTTTGCCATATCGCCACGGGCCGGCCGCCCACGCTGGACCTCGATGAGCCAAGGCGCGTGGGCGATGCCGTGCGCATGATGGCCTTGAAGCACATCGTCGTCACCAGCGTTAATCGGGATGAGCTTCCCGATGGGGGCGCCGGCGTCTGGGCCGAGACGATTCGCCAAATCCGCCTTCAGTCGCCCGGGACGAGCATTGAAGTTCTTATTCCGGATTTTTGTGGCGATTGGGATGCCCTGCAAAAAGTCCTCGATGAAAAACCGGAAATCCTGGGCCACAATGTCGAAACGGTTCCGCGGCTATATCCCACCGTTCGCCCGCAGGCCAAATATCATCGATCGCTCAAGCTCCTTCAGATCGCCAAGGGGCACGGTTTCATATCCAAGACGGGCATGATGCTCGGCCTGGGCGAGCGAGATGATGAAATCGATCAGGTCCTGGACGATTTGGTAGCCATCGGCTGTGAGATTCTGACGCTCGGCCAATATTTGCGTCCGACGGCCCAGCACCTTCCGGTCGTGCGTTGGGTCCATCCGGATGAATTCGCCAATTGGAAATCGCGCGGCCAGGCCAAGGGCATTCGGCACGTGGAATCCGGGCCGATGGTTCGCAGCAGTTATCACGCCGAGCGGCAGGTCAGCGCGCACGCCGGCGTGACGTGAACACGACTCAGGAATATTATGGAGAGGCATGCCGATCGTTATAGATACAACGGTGGTGATCGCGTGCGTGATGAACGAGCCACACCGTGAAGCGCTTTTGGCGGCGACGATGGGTCAGGAATTGATCGGGCCGCAATCGTTGCCATGGGAAGTTGGCAACGCGTTGTCAGCCATGTTCAAGCGCCGTCGGATTCGCTTGGAGGAAGCGCTCCAAGCCGTTGATCTTTTCCGACGAATGCCGGTGGAGCTTCGCCTCGTGGAGCTTGAATCGACGGTGCGATTGTCGAATCAACTCCATATTTATGCTTATGATGCATATGTCATCCAAAGCGCGGTAGAATCGGGTGGCGAGATTCTGACGCTCGATGGCGGCCTTGCGGCCGCCGCCAGAGCGGCGCAAGTGCCTGTTCGCGAGGTAAAACCATGACGACTTTTTCCACGGCCGAAGCCGAGAAGCAATTGTCGAAACTGCTGGAACAGGCTCGCGCTCAGGGTGAAGTGCGGATCAAGGGACTCGATGGCCAGGAATTCATCGTTCGGCCGGCCAACCGGTCGCCACTGGACGTGGGTCAGGTGCAGGTGAATCCACCCTTGACGGCGGATGAAATTGTCCGCGCCGTCCGAGAAGGCCGTGAGCGCGGATAACTCGCTCCTGGCGAATCTGGTCTTGATCATGGCGGATCAACATGTCCTTTCGAATTTTCTTCGGCCTACCTATTCTTTTCGGGGCGATTTGCTTCATTGGCTGCAAACAGGAAGCTCCTCAGCCGGTTGTCCGGCAAATTGATTTTCGCAAGCCCCTGCCCGAGGGGATGGTGGCCCTACGCAAGATCGATCCCAGCGAATATCCGAACTTCGCCGAGCAGCCGATCGATCCGCTGCGCCTCCGGGCCGCCATCGACAACAGCCTGAAATATCTCGCCGCGCCCAGCAGCCGGCAATTCTTTCCGTATCTCGACATCACCCACGCTCGCGCCGCGGCGACGCTCCAGAGACTGCGCGGCATTTGCGATCAAGCCATTGCCATGGGCGGTTGGAACGGCGCCTGGTTTAACCAGCAAATCGTGCGGGATTTCGAGGTTTACAAGAGCTATGGCGCTCCCATGCCCGATGGCACGGCGTTTACCGATCGCGTCCTGTTCACGGGTTATTGCACGCCGATTTACGATGCCAGCCTCCATCGCGGCGGCGAATATCAATGGCCGCTGCAAAAGCTTCCGGCCGATCTGGTTCGCGATCCGATGACCGGGGAGGTTCGCGGTCGCAAACGTTCCGATGGCGGAATCGTCCCCTACTACACGCGCGGCGAAATCGAAACCGGCAACGTCCTGGCCGGCAACGAATTGGTCTGGCTCAAAACCCGGTGGCAAGCGTATGTCGTTACCATTCAAGGCTCGGCCCGTCTGCGCCTGGCCGAGACCGGCCAGATCTACGAAATCGGATTTGCCGGCACCAATGGCTATGCCTACACCAGCCCGGGACGTCAGATGGTCGCCGATGGAGTCATCACCGAGGACCAATTGAGCCTCCGCGGCCTGGGAGCGTTTTTCGCCGCGCATCCCGAAATGATGGATAAATATCTGCCCTTGAATCAGCGATACGTTTTCTTCACCGAACGTCCCGGCGGCCCGTTCGGCAGTCTGAATGTTCCCGTGACCCCGCTGGGCACCATCGCCACCGACAAGGAACAAAAGGACATCTATCCCAGAGCGATGCCGGCGTTTGTGAAGACGAAAATCCCCGACCCCTCGGGAAATGCCGCCGAGCCATTTAGCTGCTTTTTGCTCGACCAGGATACCGGCGGCGCCATTCGCGCCAGCGGCCGATGCGACATCTACATGGGCATCGGCCCACAGGCCGAGGCCATGGCTGGATATGAATTACAACAAGGCGAGCTTTACTATCTTGCCGTCAAACCAGAGCTTATGCCAATACCGGCGGAGTTGTCCCCGAACGGAATCGATGCGAAATGAGAAGCTCTGAAACTTTGCTACAATTGGCTAATTAAATCGTTGGTATCCGCGAATAGGATATGAGGGCTGATATGAAGCCGAACGGAGTCATCGTTGTCGTCTCGTTGGGGCTTTTCGCCACCGCCGCCGCCGCGGTCTTGGCCGATGTTTCGCCGACCACCCAGCCGACCGCCGCGCTCATTAACGAGCTTCAGCTCCAGGCCAACGAAGACATGGGGCGCAATGATTACGCCTCCGCCCTGCCGCTCTTGCAGAAGGTCTCGGAGATGCTCACCGATCAGCCGGACCAGCTTGGCCCGATTTTGGAGCAGATTCGCGTTTGCCGCCATCAACTCCTTAACCCATCCGCCAATCCGGCGGTTCCCGCGGTTCAGCAATCCGTAGCCATCGCGGTCGATGGCGGCCCCCGCCACATTCATCAGGCCCCAACGCCGGGAGAAACCGTTGAGATGCCCATCAAAGAGCTTGGGAACTTCGACTATGACGCCACAGTCGGCGGCAACATCCCGGCCGATGTCCTGCGTATGGACGGATGCCATTTCAAGACCACCGGCTACATGATTCCGCTGGATCAGGCGGAGAGCATTTCCGAATTCGCCCTGGTTCCGAGCCTTTTTGCCTGCTGCTTTGGCCAGCCGCCCCAGATCCAGCATACAATTGTCGTGCATTGTCCCAAGAGCAAGGCCGTGAGTTATTTCCCCGACGAATTGGTCGTCGAGGGAACGCTGCACGTGAAGGAAGTAAGGGACGGCGGATTCATCGTGAGCATTTACCAGATGGACGCCTCCAGCGTCCGCGCCGCCCCGCAATGAGAATGGAACGAGATTGTCATCCATAATAAACAACCGTGATTCAGGGACAATTCAACCAGATTTAGGCGGTCCGACCTGTGCCGAGCCTGTCGAGGCAAGCACCGCGGGTTACGCCGATGTCCCGGAATCGCGGTCGCCCATTATGAGCACCGCAACGCCGCCATCCGCCCCGCCGGTCGGAATTTCCTATCAGCCCCGTCCCTTGCCGGGAAGCAAGCCCTCTTTGCTTGAGCGGATCAACTGGCGAATCCTGGTATTCGTCGCCGTGATTATTCTGCCCATCGCCCTGCTGTTTTTCTGGTGGCTCAACGAATTCCTCAGCGGCGGCATTCACGATTACGGGGCCTTCAAGGAAGTCGATCTGAAGGCCATGAGCACCTTCGACATGGACCAGACCAACGCCACGATGAAGGACATCCCCGAAAAGTGGCGCGCCCTGGAAGGCCAGAAAATCCTCGCGATCGGCGAAATGTGGGCTCCCAACTATGCCGGCGACAGCGCCCGCCTCAACTATTTTCAATTGGTCTATTCCAAGACGAAATGCTGTTTCAACGGCCCCCCGCTGGCCCAGCACTTTGTTGACGGTTACGTCGTCAAGGGGGCGCGTGCGTATTACTATGAGGATCCCGTAAAAGTCCTGGGCACGCTGCACGTTTACGTGCGCAAGGATCCGACTTCGGGGATCATCAAGAGCATCTATCACGTGGACGTGGAAAAGGTCACGCCGATTGAATGAGGGGTCTGCCAATTCTTCCGGGAACAAGGGCGATTGAACCGCCAAGACGCCGAGGCCGCCAAGGGGAAATCGTCGAGATTCGCAGATTTCGCCGCCTGAATAGAGCACCGTGCTTGAGGGACAACTCAACCATATTTAGCGGCGGTGCGAAGCACCGCGGGTTACGCCAATGTCCCCGCATCGCCGTCGCCCGTTTAGAACGGTCATTGGGAGTGGTCCAATGGATGGCGTGATTCCATCTTGGCGTTTTGGCGTCTTGGCGGTGTCCCTCATCCCGGCGCGCCGTGGTTCATTTATGCTCTCCCGGGAACGCGGCTCGGATATTGGAGCGTTTTGCATCCTCCCATAGCGTTCGCGTTGCGTTCCAAGCTCTTCGGATGCAAGGAAGAGCGACGAAGCGGGTTAAACTCGACCCGTTGAGGAGCGATGACGCCGCAGACGACCCCTTGGAACGCAACCCGTAGGGCCGCCCCCAGGGGCCGCGCGGACGCCACGGGCGGATGCAAGGACGAATAAACCGGGACGAATAAACCGGGACGTGAGCGGTTCACTCTCTAAAAACCGAGGAAATCTTGGATGCCGCTCTTTCTTCGGCTGCTCTACTTTCTACTGTTCTACTGGTCCACTTTCTCGCGCAGCGCCCTACTTGCTGCTCCGACGGCCCGGCCGCTTCATGAATCCCAACCCACCAACCGCCAGCAACGCCAGAGAGGCGGGTTCGGGCACGACCGTCGCGATCAGGACTAAATCATTGCTGTTGTACTCCAACGCAAATTGAACGTTGGAATTGCCAAGCACATCGACCGTTGCGAACTGGCCGCTGAGGTCGCCGTAATCCACAACCTGGAACGTTTCGCCCAAGGTCGGGATGAAATCGTCCAGCAAAGAGATATCCAGGATGCCGTCGAGGGAGGCCGTGCCTTCCACATCGAGCACGTCGAATTGACCAGGAGAGCCGCCAGCCAACTCGATCATGAGAGTTCCTTCGGAACTCTGCTGGTAGTCGCCGGTAATCGTGATGGTGCCGGGAGAATCGCCGGGTTTGACCGTGGCCCCATTGAGAACGTAACCAAGGATCGAGCCCGAGCCTTCGAGGCTTCCGCCTTCGAAATCAAATGAGCCGGCGAGATTGCCGCCTTCCATTTTGGTCACACCCTCCGATTGGGCGAAACCGGAGTAGAACCAAAGCGTTCCGCTATCCACCTGGACGGTGCCGCCAAGGTTGAGGAAGGGACAGCCGATCACCGAAGTGCCGCTTCCGACCGTCTTCTCGAACAGCCCGCCCCTGTAGACAGAAATCGCGGAGGCGATCAGCGTTCCCCCTTGAAAGTCGTAGGTCCCGCTTGATCCAACGCTGCCTGGAAGGTTTAGCCCTCCGTACACTGTGTTCGTTCCACCAGATTGGATGAAGCTTCCCGTGCTGCCGTCGTCGAGGCCCACGGACTCCTCGCTCTCGACCCAGAGCGAGCCGCCGCTGAGGGTGTAGGCGCCAGAACTGCCGGTAGCTAAGCCGAGGAACAGCTCGCCAATTGTGTTCGTGCCGCCGCTTTGGTCGAAGGTTCCCGTGCCGCGGTAGCCCACGTACTCGAGTTCGGCGGAGAGTGAGCCGCCGCTGAGGGTGTAGGCGCCGGAGCCGCCGGTATTTTGGCCGAGAAACAGACCGCCAGCCGTGTTCGTGCCGCCGCTCTGGTTGAACGTGCCAGTGCCCGAATTGCCGACGGTCTCGTTGCCGCTCACGGTCAACGTTCCGCTGCTGAGGGTGTATGTGCCGTTTCCGCCGGTTTGGTCGCCGATGCTGAGTCCGTTGCCGTTGGTGTCTTGGCCGCTGAAAGTCGCCGTTCCACCGGTCTGGTTGAAACTGCCCGCGCCGCTGTAGCCGGCGTATCCAGTTCCGCTGACCGAGAGTGAGCCGGCTGACATGCTAAGCGACGATCCATAATCAATGTTGATCGTCCCAGCCGTCACCGTCGTCCCACCGACGAGTTGCATAGATCCACCGGTGATGCTGATGCTGGCGGCGCTCACGCTCAAAGCGGTGCTGAGGGCGCCGAGGGTCAAGGTACCGCTGCCGGATTTTACGAAGGAACCGCTATCGTCGATGCTCCCGGTGCCGCTGATGGTGTAGTTGTCCAGGATGTTGTCGACGGTTACCGAGGCGGGGCTGACGGTGGTGTTCAGCGTGACGGCATGGTGGCCGTTGTTAGAGTCATTGAAGGTGACATTGCTGCCATCGGTGTAGACCGTGGCGGCGGAGCCCCCGTTGTTCCAGTTGTTGTTGCTGCTGGTATCCCAGGTCGTTCCATCACTCGGGCTGGTGCCGCCGGTGTTGTTCCAAGTCAGCCCCCCGGCCGCGACGAGCGACACCACCGGCGCCCACTCCACGGCCCAGGTGCCGGTCACGTTGCCGCTCCCGTTGTTGTACGTGCCGCTGGCAATGCCGAACACATCGCCGAACTGGTCGATGGAGAAGGCTTGGGAGGAGGTCGCCGCCCATGTGGTGCCGGTTGATGATGGGGCCGTTTCCAGATCGATGGCGGAGTTGGCCGCAATGCCCGGAGTGATCGTGTTGTTGCTGGTCCAGACAAGGGCATTGGGATTGCTGTCCTGCTCCAAGGTGCCATAGCCCACTTCCTGGCTGCCGTTGGTCCCGTAGGCATAGGAGGTGCCGAATCCGGTGGGGTTCAGGTCCTCCCACCCACTGGTCGCCGACCCGCTCCAAAGCATGGCGTGCACAGCACCGCCGGTCTCGGTACCGAAGCCCATGCCCACCTGCTGGTGGCCGCCGACCCCGTACGCTACCGAACCGGAGAACCCGGCGGGGTTCAGGTCGGCGTAATTGCCGGCCGAGCCGTTCCAAACCATGGCGTGGGTAGCGCCGTTCGATGAGTTGGCTTGGCCCACTTGCTCAATGCCGTCGGTGGCCCAGGCTCTCGAGTTGTAGTAACCGGAACTGGTCGGGTTCAGGTCCGTTGCAATCACCTTCGAGCCCCTCTCGGCCCAGAGCATGGCGTCGGTAAAAGTAGGACCAGTAGCAGGAATAACACTCCAGGCATCTCCCACTTGCTGGCCGCCGCCGACGCCGTAGGCTGCCGAAAATTGGAAGCCGGTGGAGGGGTTCAGGTCGACCGCACTCGTGGCCGAACCGGTCCAGAACATGGCATAGCTACCCGACGTCCAAGTGTACACGTTGGCGACACCCACTTGCTGAGCGCCGTCGGTAGCATAGGCCCCCGAGCCGGTGAAGTAACTCAACCCGGTCGGATTCAGCTCGACGACCGACCCCTGCGCCTCCCAGAGAAGAGGGCCGCCATTACTATAATTAGGGCCACTGCTGCAAGAGCCGACGGTCTGACCCCCAAAGGTGGGCATCGGAGAGGCTCCACCACTAAATGCCGTACCGGAGTAGCCGCTCGCCGTCGGCGTATACAGGGGGTAGGCGATATAGGCCTGCCCCATGGCGAGTGGCGCGGCGGCGAACATAACGGCGGCGAGCGTGACGACGGCGGGCAGCAGAATGGTTTTGCGATTCATGGGTCGCTCCCTTTCCTCTTGGAACTAAAAGTGACGCGGACCCTTGATACTTTCCGGAATCACTTTTATTCCCCCTAAATGTCAAAATCTCCTCTAAGATGTTTGCCTCCAGCCGTCGCTTCCCGTCACCGCCCGCAGCCGGAATTTCTCTCTGCCGAGCGAATACCCTCCTTTCAAAAATGACTCGCGAAACGCGGCTTCAAACAACCAAAAAACATTCAGGAGACAAAAAGGGACATCATCAAGATTCGATCAGTGATGTCCCCCTATCCGCTCCAAGGGAACGCGGCTCGAATACTTGACCAACCCGGGCCGCGTTCCCTCCTCCGATCGTCGGACACACCCGCCACTTCTGTGCCTACTTGCTGCTCCGACGGACCCGCATCATCAATCCCAACGCACCAACCATCAGGAATGCCATGGAGGCGGGTTCGGGGACGTTGTCGTACGAATAGGTAACTGTCACAGCGGCTGTGGGAGCGGTGGCCCAACCCCAAGAAGTAACGGTCGCACCAACAGCCCCAGCATTGGCGGGAGACCAAATCCATTCGTCCGTGTAGGTCGGGTTGAGAATGTTGTTATTCGAGCTGTCGGTAGTCTTCTGGACGCCGCCCGGAGGTCCTACCGTGATAAACCCGTCGGTAGTGGGTGCTCCACTATTGATGTCATAGGTCCAGGTGAAGTCCAAGCTGGTCCACGGCTGGCCTGGCGCCTTAAGAGCAAGAGCGGGGGTGGGCCAACCGGCCGGGAGCGGGAATGGGACAACAAAGGTTCCGCCGCCGAAGTTATCTTGGGCCAAGACCGTCGAGCAAAGGCAAGCCACGCAGGCCAGCACCCCAAGCCTGGCGGTTTGAATGACGTGAGAACTGAAATTGACGCGGACCTTTTTTATACTTTCCATGATTGTCCTCCATTGTTGTATGTCCCCAGCGCACCATCCCACCGTCAACGCGATGGGGAGGACCAATGTGCACCAGGGCGTGTCTTTCCTCTATGCCAAGCCGTCGCTTCCCGTCATCGCCCGCAGCCAGAATTTCCCTCTGCCGAGCGAACACCCTCCTTTCAAAAATGACTCGCGAAATACGGCTTGAAACAACCAAAAAACGTCTGAAGTGTTCTTATAGCGCGCGGAAAGGATTCGCGTCAATCCGGCTTTTGAGCCGACAGCTATTCAGCCTACAGCTAATCAGCCGACAGCTATTCAGCCGACACCGCGCAGGAATTAAACTGAGGAATTAAACCGGGACAGCTTTGAATTAGCGCAATATCCTAAATGCCGTACCGGCTTGCCGACTTCAGTCGGCAGGATTTTCGCGGAAAACCTACCCGCTGAATTCCCGCAAAAAAACCGTTGAGTCCGGTTGAACACTCTCTCGCCAACTCATTCCGATCACGCCGCGAGAAAATGACATAACCTATTAACAAAAAGACACTTGCGGCATAGCCTATAACTTAGCATTCACTAATAAAACATGAAAAAATGTAACGTTTTGTAAACTCCTGTAACGTCCCGCTCGGCCGGGGGAATTTACTGGTTTGGGGACATCGCGATCGGCTGCGTCGTCGGCGACGTGCTCGGCTGCGTCACCGGCGATGGCGAAAGTGTCGGTGCTGGTGAATTGTTTTCCTGCTCGTTGGCCTGGGCCTCGGTCTTGAACCTTGCCAGCGGGCCGCGGTCGCCGTCGTAGATCAAGAGCACTCCCAGCCATATCTGCCCCGCCATCGCCAGAACGAGCAGGAACGAAAATGCGCTCAAAACCACGCGGCTGCGCGGCGCGAACCGCGTCAGCAGGGCCAGGGCCAACACCAGCACAAGAATCGAAGCGCCGAAAACGATGTGCAGTCCCTCGCGCGCACGGTCGGCATCCTTGATGTTCTGGAGCGACGTGCGCAGATGCCCCTGGTCGATAATCTTCGGCCACGACACGAAGAATCCCCCAAACCACAATCCGCTGAGGATAGCGCCGATCGCCACCAGCGCCGCCAGCAGCCAAAACCTCGGGGCCGGAACCCACGGGATAACGGGGATCTCGTCACCCGGATCGTTCAGGGCTTGCAGCAATGAAATGGGCTTTTGCGGCTGACCTGCCACGGCCTTCGGCACGTACGTCGGCGGCACTCGCTGAACCAGGACGGAGTCGGTGGTTACCGCCCGGCGGATGGATAGCCCCAGCGCCGCCGCCGCCAGTGCAAACACCACGCCCGCCAGCAGCAGGTGGACTTCGCCTTCCGGCGCGTAATACGCGATCTTGTCCTGGAGATTCTGCGGAGGAGTCGCGTTTTCGGGAACGACGGCTTGCCGTCCCTGGACCGCAAATCCGAGGCGATAAACCATCTCCCCGCCGTGCCAGGCGCCGTCGGTCATCAGTCCCATCGCCCCCAGGAGCATGAGCAGCGCCGGCAGGCGGAGGATATTTCGCCAATGGTCGGATGCGCCGAGCCACAGGATCACCGCAAAGAGCGCCAGGCCCGTCGCGGCGGAATTGAGGATGATGTGATAGCGAACGAATCGCCAATCGACGTCGGTGAAATTGCTGCCGGCCTTGAATTCCACCCAGGAATCGGCGCCGTTGCCGTGGCCCACCACGTCGCTCAGAGCATACAGCCCGCTGGTCAGCGCCGGCACCGCCGCCAGCGTCCCCAGCAAAATCATCCAGCGCCCGGCGGTCCGAAGCGAGCTGCCCCGCCACAAGAAGCTGAACAACTCGATCGCCACGCCAATGCCCAGCAATCCCAGGGGCAAGTGGATCAGGATCGCGTGAAAGTTCGGCAGGATGAATTTGTCCACGAGGCTCTCCAATCTGTAGCGGACCAGCGGCCAGCATAGTCCTGAATCGGCTCAAATGTCCATGACAGCCAGTCGCGGACCATGGTAATCTCCTTATCGGACGCAATCGCGGCACCGCTCGGCCGCCTCCAGGCGAGGCGTCGTGGCGGGAATCATGGTGGTCTGGCGAAGTTGTCCGCAGGCGGCGGCCACGTCGTCGCCCCGGGCTATGCGGATATGCGTCACCACCCCGCGCTGGCGCAGGACCTCGGCAAAACGCTCGACGCGCGGGGGATCCGGCCGGTGATATTCCACGCCGCTGATCCCCGGCCCGATCGGGTTGTGCGGAATCAGATTCACGTGGGCCGGAAATCCGCGCATCAGCTTCGCCAGAAGGCTCGCCTGCTCGAGCGAATCGTTGACGCCGGCCAGCAGGCAGTATTCGATGTTCACAATGCGGCCGGTGCTGGACTGATATCGGCGGGCCGCCTCCAGGACCTCCGCGACCGGCCATCGCCGATTCGTCGCAACAATGCGCCCGCGCGTCGCGTCATCCGGCGCGTGCAGCGAAACGGCGAGATAAACCGGATTCTCCGCGGCGGCCAGGGCATCGATCCCCGGCACGATTCCCACGGTGGAGACGGTAATATGCCGCCAGCCCAGGTTCCCCATTCGCCGATGCGCGATCCGCTGGATCGCGGGCAACACGCTCGCCAGGTTATGCAGCGGCTCCCCCATTCCCATGAACACCAGCGAGGCCAATCTCCTCCCGAGCAACCTGGCCCGCCGGCGCAGGTGGAGGAATTGCTCGACGATTTCGCCGGCCGTCAGATTGCGCTTCAGACCGCCGCGGGCGCTGGCACAAAAATCGCATCCCATCGCGCATCCCACTTGCGAGGAGATGCATCCGGCCGCCCGATCCGAGCGGAAGCCGGGCATCAGCACCGCTTCCACCGCCTGCCCATCGGCCAGGCCCACCAGCAGCTTGATCGTCCCGTCCGCGCTGCAATGCTCGCCGGCCACCGTTGTCTGCATCGCCTGAACATTGCCGGACAGCTTTTCCCACAACATTCGTCCCAGCGACGAATGGTGCGGAAAAACCGGGCCGTCCTCGCGGTAAAGTGCGCGCAGGATTGTTCGGGCATGGCTGGACTTAAACCCCCATTGGGAGATGAGTCCTTCCAACCCGCTTGGATCAAAGTCCGAAATCGCCGGCATTGAAAAAATATAAAATGATCCGTCACACCGAACTATTTGCCCGGCCGGTCCGCCAAATCCTTTTGGGCGACTTCCAGCACCATCACCGTGTAAGCCGTAACCAGCACGGGATTGTCCTCCATCCATTTCCGCTGGCCCATGAAGCTTCCGTCCGGCCGTTGCAACGTCGCGATCTTCCGAATGAGCGACACGCGCCAGTCATGCTGCAATCCCTGCGGATCGACAATCACCGGCTGGCCGTAAGCGCTCAGTGCCCGGGCCATCGTGTAGAAATAGTAATACAAACCGCCTTGGGCGCTGTCCGGCCCCAGCGCGGCCATTCCCGGGTTCTCATCGACCGTGAAATTCTTGCTGATCCAGTCCCACGCCGCCTTCACACGCGAATCATCGTGAGAGAGTCCCGCGTAGATCATGCTTTTAAGCCCTGCGTAGGTCATCGATCCGTAACTGCGCAGCATCCGCCGGCCGCCGATGCCGAAATACTCCCCCGCCGCCGAGTTTCCGCCGCCGGCCGGGGTGTAGATGAATCCGCCATCGTCGCCGGCCCACGGCTGATCGTTGGTCTCGGAAAAGTTCTGGCAATGGGCGACGAATTTCGTGGCCGCCTGAAACGCCGGATCGTCCGCCTTCAAGCCCGCGTCATGCAGGGCATCGAGGGCCATTTGCGTGTTGCTCAAATCCGGGCGGGCGCTGCGGCCATACCCGAAGCCGCCGTATCGGATGTCCTGATCGCTCTTGAGCCGCACCTCTTCGGAGACGCCGGAAATCTTGTCCGACCATTGCAGCGATTTGAGGTAATCCAGCGCCTTGATCGTCGCGCCGCGATAAGCCGGGTCTTTCGATTCGGCCAGCGCGCTGATTGAGATCGCCGTGTTGTAGCAGGCCAGGACATCCTTGTAGATGCCGCCGTTTGAGACCTGGTACGACAGCAGTTTCTCGAATCCCTTTTTCAAGAACGGCTGATCGGCGGGGTACTTGGCATCGGAGAGGAATGCCCGCAGAACCAGCGCGGTGATGCCCGGCGGATCGGCTTCATCCTGCCAGCCGTTGTCCGGCTTCTGCTGGCTCCTGAGATACGCCAGCGCCTTGTCGATCGTCGCCTGGGCAAGCTGGCGATCATCGACGGCATCGGCCGCCGCGACGTTCAGCCCGCTCAGCAATACCCCCATCGCCAGGAAAGTCCCCAACCATTTCATGCTAAACCTCCTCATCAAATGGCATTCAGCTTATCGCGCGGATCGGGCGAGGGCGATGTCTGTCGGGCAATATTTGCACGATGGGGTGTGGCGCTCGATTTCGGCATCTGTCTTGGGGCCGGCCGGCTTGCGCGCCGGCTGACCTCAACCACTCCGTTTTCAGCCCGATTTATGCGATGATATTGGCTCGTATGATGACCTTGCGGCGAAAGCTGGCGTATCAGATCACCGCGCTGGTGGCGAGCCTGCTGGTGGCGGGCGCCGCCTCCTTTTGGGATATCGATGAGATGCGGTCTGATTTCAATGCCGCGTTCGACGGCTATGGCCGACTGCAAAAGGTTTACGAGGTCGGCACGCACGTGGCGGCCGCGCAGCTCTACCTCGCCATCCACCAGCCGGCGCCGGCGGCGGCGCACGTGGAGTTGGGCCGGGCGCTCGATCTGTTCAATCGCGGCTTCCCGCCGGATTCGGCCTCGCAGGACGCCGCCCTGGAGCAGAGCGTCCGCCGGTCGCTGGACGCGGCGGCGCAAGCCGACCTTTCCGCCGATTCCGCCCAGCCGGCCAATCTCGATTCGGTCCTCAAGCCGATGGTCGATCTGGACGCGGAATGCCGCCGTCAAATCCAGCTTGCCTACGATCGCGCCGACTATCATCTGAAGTTCCTGATGTTTTCGATGAGCGGACTGCTGGCGGGCGTGGCGCTGATGGCGATGATCATCGGGGTCGCGCAGTATCGGTCGATCCTGTGGCCGCTGGCGCGGATGAAGCTGGCGGTGGAGCGCATCGCCGCGGGCCGGTTCAACGGCCGGGTCGATACCGAGGGAACCCTGGAATTCGCGGAACTCGCCGTGAACTTCAACCGCATGGCCGCGAGGCTTGAAGATTTGTATCACAATCTCCAGCAGAAGGTGGAAGCCAAGAGCCGGCAGCTTCTCCGCAATGAACGTTTGGCGAGCGTGGGGCTGTTGGCGGCGGGCGTGGCGCACGAGATCAACAACCCGCTGAGCATCATGACCGCGCACGCCGAGTTGTCGCTGGGCGCGATCGAGCGCGGCGATGAGAGCGCGCAGGATGAATCGGCCCGTTCGCTTCAGGTGATCTGCGAAGAAGCCTTCCGCTGCAAGCGCATCGTCGAAAAGCTGCTGACGCTCGGGCGCGGGCCGCAGGAAGCGCCGTCGGTCTTTTCACTCGGCAGCCTGGTGCGCGAGGTGGTTGCTTCCGTGACGGCGATGCCGGAATTTCACAACCGGATGCTGACCGTGACGCCCGCCAACGGGATCGACGATCGAATCAAAGGCCGAAGCGACGAAATCAAGCAGGTGGTGCTGAACCTCGTGTTCAATGCGCTGGAAGCGATCTCCGCCGGGGGAGAGGTGCGCGTCGCGACTTCCGCCGATCGCCGCGAAGTGGAGCTGAGCGTGACCGACACCGGGCGCGGCATGCCGCCCGCGGTGCTCGATCAGATCTTCGAGCCGTTTTACACCGATGCCCGTGGAAAGGCCGGCGCTGGCGAAGACGCCCGGCGCGGCACGGGCCTGGGCCTGTCGATCGCACACGCCATCGTGGTGCGCCATGGCGGTGAGATCCGCGCCCACAGCGACGGTCCCGGCCTCGGCAGCCGATTTACCGTCGTGCTGCCCACCGCTTCGCTGGACCCGGATGAGGAGCTTGACCCATGAACGCATCCAAACCACCCACGCCCGAGGAAGTCCGCGTTCTGATCGTCGATGATGAAGGCCGGCTGCGCGAGGTGCTGACCCGCGCGATCACGTCCTGGGGATTCCAGGTTGCATCGGCGCGCTCGGGGGAAGAAGCGCTGCGCCTGATGCACGCGTCGAAATTCGACGTTTCCATCGTCGATCTCGATCTCCCCGGAATCAGCGGGATCGAATTGTTCGAAAAGCTCCGCGCCATCCATCCGGAACATCAGGTCATCGTCTTGACCGGCTTTGGAAATCTCGAAGCCGCTCGGGCGGCCATTCGGTTGGACGTGGTCGATTTCCTTGAAAAGCCGTGCCCCCTGGGCGAGCTGGAAAAGTCGCTTCATCGCGCCACGCAACGGCTGGTGCGGCCGATGCCTCAGCCGCTGGAAGCGGCCGCCGAGGAGACGCAAGGGCCCGAATCGGTCCAGAAGCTGGAAGATGTGGAGCGCGAGCACATCATTTCCGCGCTTCGCCGCAACGACGGAAACCGCACCGCGACGGCCATCGAGCTGGGCATCAGCCGCCGAACGCTCCAGTACAAGCTCAGCGAATATCAGCGGCAGGGATTCGCGGTGGATGAGTGATGCGGGGGCCGCCAAGATTATCCCCGCGGGCCGGGGCGGCTTTATTGTTGCTCGCGGCGGCGCTGTGGGGCTCCTCGGTCGTCGTCATCAAGCCGATTCTCCCCGATCTCCCCGCCGCGTGGATCAACCTCGCGCGATTCACCATCGCGGCCGTCGCCTTGTCGCCGTTCATCCGCGCAGACCGGCGAATTTGGCGGTGCGGCATCGAACTGAGCGGCTGGCTCTTCGCCGGATTCGCGACGCAAACCATCGCGCTTCAGTACACCACGGTGAATCGCTGCGCGTTCATCACCGCGATGAACGTGATCTTCGTCCCGCTGATCGCCGCGCTGTTCGGCCGGCGCATCCGGCCCGTCATTTGGGCCGCCGCAATCACGGCCCTCATCGGTTGCGGCCTGCTCTGTCGCGACGGATCAGGCCCGAATATCGGCGATTTCTGGACGCTGCTCACGGCGATCACCTGGGCCGTTTATATCCTGCGACTCGAATCCAAAGCCGCTGATTTTCCGCCGCTTCCGCTGGCGATTGCCCAGCTCGTGCCCGTGGCCCTTCTCAGCGGCATCTGGATGTCCGCCCATCGGCAGCCTCTGGTTCATTTTCACTGGGCGGCGTTGCTGTTTCTGGGCCTGGCCGCCACCGCGGCGACGACTTGCCTGCAAGCCATTGGCCAGCGAGTCGTCCCCGCTCCGCAGGCCGCGGTCATCTTCACTCTCGAACCCGTTTTCACAGCGGTATTGGCTTACCTGATCCTTCATCAACGGCTCACCGGCGCCAGTGGCCTGGGCGCTGCCCTGATCGTACTGGCGGCACTCGCCACGCAGCTTCCGGCGTCGCGCCGCGAGGGTTCAGCCCTTCGCCGCTGAAGCATTCAGAAAGACCTCAATCACGGTCGCTTCTCGCGAAATACTCCTGCTCCAACTGTTTCAGCTTTTTGGTGAGCGCGGCGTAATCGTCATTCAATTTCCGGGTCACCGAAGGATCCCGCACGGCCGAGGCGGTCCCGAACAACGTCTGGCACTCCGCCAGCGCGATCTCCGTCTCGGTAATCTGCCGCTCCAATTCCTGAACCGAAAGCCGCCCGAGCGGCGCCACCCACGGATTTTGCGATGCCTTCCTGGGCGCTCGGGCAGCGGGCTTTGGCTCCTTTGGCTTGGTCTCTTTTCTTTTGGCGCGCCCGGCGGCGTCGGCTGCGGCGCGCCCGGCCTCATGCTTTGCCCATGCGGTATAATTGCCGGTGAATTGCACCACATCCGGCGGCTCGAGCACCAGCAAACGCGAGATGATCTTGTCCAGAAAATAGCGGTCGTGGCTCGCGCACAAAATCGTTCCGGGGAACCTGCTCAGGGCGGATTCCAACGCCTCGCAGGACTGGATATCCAGGTGATTCGTCGGCTCGTCCAGCACGAGCACGTTGGGCCGGTCGATCAGAAGCTGCGCCATCGCCACCCGCGCCCGCTCGCCGCCGCTGAGCAACTTGATCGGCTTGTCGATCTCCTCCCGCCCAAAGAGCATCATCGCCAGGACCGCGCGAAGGTCGTTATCCGTCACTTCGCGGTCCGCGCGAACTTCCTCGGCAACGGTATTTTCGGGATCGAAATCCCCGAGGTGCTGATCGTAATATCCGATGTTCAGGTTCGCTCCCCATCGAATCTCCCCGGCGTCGGCGTCGCGCCGGCCGAGCATCACCTCAAGCATCGTCGTTTTCCCCGAGCCGTTTGGCCCGATGATCCCGACGCGATCCCCGCGCCGAATCTCCAGCTCGATGTCCTTCCAAAGCATCTTCCGGTCGTACGATTTGGAGAGCTCCTTGACCCTCAGCACGCGATCGCCGGCGCGTTGATCGGTCTTGAGGGAAACGTGGATTTGTTTTGTCGTGGCCACGCGGGCGATGAGCGCATCGCTTTTCAGCAGACGATCGAGCCTCTTTTCCCTTCCCTTTGCCTCGCGGGCGCGCTGTCCCGCGCCGAAGCGGCGGATGAACTCGGCCTGTTTTTCGATATCGGCGCGCTGCTCGTCGTAGGCGCGCTGCTGGGTCAGTTCCTGCAACTGCCGCTGCTGAACAAACGCGGAATAGTTGCCGGGATAACTTTTCAGCCGCGATCCGGTGAGCCAGACGATTCGCGTCGCCAGGCGATCCAGCAGATAGCGGTCGTGGCTGATGATCAGCACGGCGCCGCTGAACGCGGCGAGATATTCCTCGACCCATGCGATCGCCGCCAGATCCAAATGATTCGTCGGCTCATCGAGGAGCAGCAGATCGTTCTGGCCCACCAGCAGCTTGGCCAGCGCCAGCCGCGACCGCTGGCCGCCCGACAGCGTGCCGACGCGCTGCTCCCACGTACCGCGATCCAGCCCAACGCCCAGCAGCGTCGCTTCCAGCCGATGTTGCCAGGCATATCCCCCCGCCAGATCGAACTCGTGCATGACGTGCTGGTATTTCCGCAGCAGCTTGTCCAGTTCCCCGTCGGCCGGGTGGGCCATGTCATGCTCGATTTGCCGCAACTGGTGCGACAGATCGTGCAAATCGGCGAAGGCCAACTCCGCCTCGTCGATCACCGTGTTTTCGGCATCGAATACCGGGTCCTGAGGCAGATGTCCCAGCTTCATCCCCTTGGCAACCGATGCCGACCCCGCATCGATCGGCATCGTTTCCAGAAGCACTTTGAAAAGCGTGGTTTTCCCGCTGCCGTTGTCGCCGATCAATCCCACGCGCTCGCCGCGATCGATCGTGAAATCCAGCTTGTCGAAAATGACTTGCCGTCCGAACGTTTTCTCGATCTTGTTGAGCGTTGCGATGGCCATGGGTTCGGCCCACACTCTACTGAGGGGATCGCTCAGGCGGTAGCGAGCCCCGCGGCGTTTTTATTCCGGTTCGATCCGCCTTAAGATATCAGCGGTGCTGAGAAAATTGGTGATATTGCTCGGCTTTGGTTTGGCTGGACTGTTGGCCGGATGCGCGGCATACGAATTCGACGTTAACCGCGAGGGGAGCAGTACGCCTGTTCACGTCGCCACATCCGATGAGGCCCGTCTCCTGGATGATCCCCTGCAATACCGAATGCGGGCGGCGGAAGGACACCTGGTGATGTGGATCGACAATCCAACGAGCGATTCAATCGAACTCCTCGGCAACAAGAGCAGCGTGACCGATCCCGACGGCGTCGATCATCCGCTTCGCGGCAAAACCATCGCGCCGCGTTCTTCCATCAGGGAGATCCTGCCGCCGATGGAATCTCCGCCGGAGCAGGCCACCCCCAATCCCCCGCCGCCGCTGAATCCGTATGAACGATCGGGGTTCATTCCCGTGCCGGGCGTCGACCAGCCGGATTCGAGCGAGGCCGATTCGCAACAATCTCGCTATTCGTGGCAATGGGATGACGAATCGGAGATTCGCATTCATCTCACTTTTGTTCAGGATGGCCGCCAGTTCGAGCGGCGCTTCACGATTCACCGCGTGAAGAAATAGACCATTTGAAAGCGAGTCGCGTGGTTTGGTGGTCCATTGTCTTTCTCGCGGTGTTCCTCATCGGAGTGACGAAAAGCGGATTTGGCTCGGGCGTGGGCCTGATGATTGTGCCCATGACCGCCATCGCGATGGGACACATCCCCGCTCGCGGCTCCGAGGCCGCCTTGGGATTGCTTTTGCCGCTGCTGGTCGCCGGCGATCTGATCGCCGTGTGGCAATATTCTCATCTGTTCTTCGGGAGAACGCCGGGTGTCGATGGAAATGAAGCCCAGGACTTCCAGGCCCGGGCGGTCATCCGCAAGCTGATGCCCGGGACGATCGGCGGCGTTGTTCTGGGCACATTGCTGCTGGTGCTGTTGCATTCCAACGCCAATCTGGTCGGAGCGCTGATCCGCATCGAAATCGGCTGCGAATCCATCTTGCTGGTTTCCATCCATTGGTGGCGACTGTATCGCGGGGTGCAGCAGCGTTTGATGCCCGAACCGTGGCGCTCCGGCCTGACCGGCGGATTCGCCGCGGTCAGCTCGACGCTTGCCCACGCGGCCGGGCCGATCATCGCAATGTACCTGCTTCCCCTGCAACTGGACCGGCAGCTTTTCGTCGGGACCTGCGCCGTCTATTTTTTCATCCTCAACACGGCCAAACTTCCCGCGTATTACGCCAGCGGACAATTCGCGCATGCGAGCATTTTATTCACGGCCAGGCTGCTGCCGCTGGTTGTTGTCGGGGCGGTATTCGGGCGTTGGCTCAACAAACGCATCAACGACATGCTCTTCACGACAATTGTTTACATCGTCACCTTCGCGCTGGGATGTTACATTCTGGCCGATGGAATCCTCAATCTCTTCGGCCACCACATTGCCTAGCCCGACGCTGCTGGGCGTCCTGAGCGACACGCACGATCGCGCTGATGCCGCGGCCGCGGGGATTGCCACCCTTCGCGCCGCCGGCGCTCAGTTCCTGATCCATTGCGGCGACGTCGGGGGCGAAGCAATCCTCGATCTGCTGGCCGGCAATCCCTGCGCGTTCGTCTGGGGCAACACCGATTATGATCGCGCGTCGTTGAATCGATACGCGGCGGAGATTGGCCTGCAAGCCGGCGGCGATTTCGTTGACCTTGAATTCGGCGGAAAAAAAATCGCCGTCACGCACGGCGACAATCCCAAGCTCATCCGCAAAGCCATGGCCGAGGACCCCCGGTACGACTATTTATTCCTCGGGCATTCGCACATCCCCTGCGACCAACGCGTCGGCCGGCTCCGCATCGTCAATCCCGGGGCGCTGCACCGCACCGCGAAGAAGACGGTCGCACTCATCGATCTGAGCGGCGACGTCGTTCGGCATCTGGATGTAAGGATATAGATATCGCCAGCCGCGAAGACACGAAGATCGCGAAGACAAACGCGAAGGAATACAAAACAGTTTGGACCGCGGAAGCAGCGACCCAGCGGCGAATGCAATTGATTCTTCGCGGCTGTCTTCGCGATCTTCGCGGTAGGCGAAGCCTCCGCGGCGTCTTCGCGGTCGCCTTCGCGGTTGCCTTTCTCCAGTGCTACAATCCGTAAAATGCCCGATCCCACTCGGCCATGCACCATCCGCTCTTTCCGGCCGGAAGACCTGCCGGCTTGCCGAAAGCTGTACATTGAAGGACTCCTGGGCGGCAAGCTTGCCGAAAACGATACCGCTCTGGACATCGACGACATCGAAACGGTTTACATGCACACTTCGGGAAATCATTTCTGGGTTGCGGAGAATCAGCAGGGTCGGATCGCCGGAATGATCGGGGTTCAGCGCCACGAAGAAGGCGTCGGCGAGATTCGCCGGCTTCGCGTCGCCCAGGATCATCGCCGCCACGGGATTGGCTCGGCCCTGCTTGAGACGGCCATCAAATTCTGCCGGGAAAATCAGAATCTCAAGGTGGCGTTGGATACGTTCACCGAGCGCGAGCCGGCCATTGAGATGTTTCGCAAGTTTGGATTCACTCACGCCAAGACCAGGCACGCGAGCGGGAAGGAACTGATGTATTTTTATCTCGATCTGTATTCCAGCCCGCCTCGGCAGCATTAGGATGATCAAGGCTTCCCCGGGATTCCCCGCTGAGATTTACTCACGGATTCTTGCTTGCTTCTGCGCCGACAATCGTGGATGATTTGCGACTGGATTTATTTGCCAGGGTGGAGGGCGATTCCGCATTTCTCCGCGGGTTTGTGCGTCTGATTTGTTCACTTCTGGCGAGGAGAGAGGAAAATGAGAGCGCCATCTAATCGGACCAGCTACATTTTGCGTGCGGCAGTCGTCGAATCTCTCGAGCAAAGGTTATTTCTTTCAGGAGTTTCGACGACACATTTGGCTCTGGGGGAGCCCGGGTTCAAAGCGCCTTCCTCGACACTGGACGTCCCGCAGTTAGAAATGGGCACCACCCAAAGCGCAATTTCGTTGTCACTTGCCAGTGGGGCCGGTACGGCTCAACCCGCGGTCGCCCCCACGATCAGCAGCATCTCACCGAATAGCGGCTCGACGGCTGGTGGAGACACAGTCACGATCTTGGGCACAAATTTGAGTTTTGCCTCGTCAGTGACCTTTGGAGGAACGGCAGCGAC
>Ga0187864_10000331_pt1 | contig 53053 bp, 37 predicted proteins | sample June2016WEW_11_4_FD_132985 | JGI IMG/M metagenome (GOLD analysis project Ga0187864, IMG submission 132985) | Peatland microbial communities from SPRUCE experiment site at the Marcell Experimental Forest, Minnesota, USA - June2016WEW_11_40 | ecosystem: Environmental > Terrestrial > Soil >...
CGTTCGATAACTCGAAGCCGGAATCGAAGCTGCGGGCTGTCAGATGTTTTGTTTCCTGAGCTCGCAGGGCGGAGCCGCCCCAGTAACCGCACAGCGCCAGAATAACGATCACGAAGCCCCACCTTCGGGGCCAATCAGTGTTTCCTCGGACCATGTCAATTCCTTCCAAAGCTGCTCGTCGGTAAATGCGTCAAGCGGCCGTCAATTCTATCACCGAATTCTGAAGCGTAGGGATGGCCATTGTACAGGCTGCGGAAACACCCCCAGGAGCCTGTCATTCTGAGCGCAGCGAAGAATCTCGCTCTGCGTCGAGTGGTCGACGAACGCACACTACAACCTGTTCCATTCGTCTGAACCTATGCCCCGAAGCAACAGGGCCTCGACTTCGCGGATCATCATGCGTCATTGTGGGATTGAATACTCGGTGTTGGAAGGAATAGCCAGCCGCTTTAGCGGCCTGACCATAAACTGGTGGCGGGTTCCCCTAAAGGGCCCCTCGAAGCCGAGCCTGCGCAGTTTGCGGATGAAATCGCCGCGCTTACACGGCGTCCACCGGCTCACGCGCAGGCTCCTTATTGAGGTCGATCCCTTGAATGACGGGCAGCGGGTGCTTCAGTTGAAGCCCCACCAGAATCCAGTCCTCCAGCGTGGACCGCAGCTCGTTCTCACACTCGCGGAGTGTGGTTCCGAAAGCGACAACTCCCGTGCAGGATGGAATACGACCTGCGTAGCTTCCATCCTCGAGCTTCTCGAAAGCGGCCTCCGCGAGTGCCTCGGCAACATAATCGCTTAACACATACCTCGGGGTCACCCGGCACCTCCGCTTGTTCGCCTATTATACAACAGCCGGCGGCCTTCATTTTCCCGGTCCGCAGTAAAATCCAGAGCTGGGACTCCTTGTCGCTTGACAGACTCGACAAGATAGGCTAGAATTCTGAGCGGAAGCTGGGGGCGAGTTCGCGTCCCCCCGGAAAGCATAGTGCAGCGATGCAACGCGAATTGACGGAACAAAGCGAGAATGTCTATGAAAACAAAGGAGGAGGTCAAAAAGTCAAGGAGTCGAGAAGTTGAGGAGTCCAGCAGTGCAAAGCTGGGCCCGGCTCCAAGCCCACCCGCAGTTGGGGACGTAGGGGCTGGCTTCTCGACTTCTCGACCCTTCGACTCCAGAATCGGCGGAACAAAGCGAGAATGTCTATGAAAACAAAGGAGGAGGTCAAGAAGTCGATGAGTCAAAGCGTAGAAGAGTCGGAGCGTGGTCGGCAAGATCTGCCTCAAGCTCCCAGCCGTGGCCCTGGCCGCGGCGGTTGGCCTTTCAACTTTTCGACTGCTCGACCCTTCGACTCCAGAATCGGCGGAACAAAGCGAGAATGTCTATGAAAACAAAGGATCACCGTATTGCTGACCTGAAGATTGGCGCTACCCCCAATGGGTTGAGGAGATGCCGATGAAAGCGATCGTCTATGACAAGTACGGCTCGCCCGAGGTTCTCAAATGTGAAGAGGTCGAGAAGCCAACCCCTGGGAGCGGTGAAGTTCTCATAAAAGTCCAGGCGGCTTCCGTGAACCCTTACGACTGGCATTTCATGCGGGGGCTGCCGTACTTCGTTCGCCTGCTGGCCGGTATCGCCACACCGAAGGAGCGGCGGCTTGGCGTGGATGGGGCCGGCTATGTAGAAGCAGTAGGCAGAAACGTAGCGCAGTTCAAAGCGGGTGACGCGGTATTCGGAACGTGCCGCGGCGCGTTTGCAGAGTACGCCTGCGCACCCGAGCGAACCCTTGCCAGAAAGCCGGACAATGTGACGTTTGAGCAAGCGGCGACTGTGCCGATCGCTGGCCTCACGGCGTTGCAGGGCCTTCGCGACAAGGGAAACATTCAGGCGGGAGTAAAGGTCTTGATTAATGGCGCGGCGGGCGGCGTGGGCACGTTCGCGGTGCCCATCGCCAAGTCCTTCGGCGCAGAGGTGACCGGGGTGTGCAGCACTCGGAATGTGGAGATGGTGCGGTCCATTGGCGCGGATGAGGTTATAGATTACACGCGCCAGGACTTCACGAGGCTCGGGCGACGTTATGACCTGCTCTTCGATTGCATTGGGAACCACTCGCTGCGGGAATGCCGTCGTGTCATGAATCGGAAGGGGATATTCATCGGGGTGGGCGGGGCAACGGGGCGCTGGATGTTCGGACTTTTTGTCAGGGTGATCGCCTCCTTGTTCCTGTCCCCCTTCCTCAACCAGAAGTTCGTCACCTTTATGGCCAAGCCGAACTCTGAAGACCTGGCCGCCATCGTGGAACTCATGGCAGCGGGCAAGCTAACCCCGGTCATCGACCGGCGTTACGGACTAAATGACGTCCCTGAGGCCATCCGGTACCTGGAAGCAGGGCACGCTCGTGGTAAAGTAGTAATCACGGTGCTGGAGTGATCGAGTAGCAAGATGAGCGAAGACGCTAACCAACCCGAAGCCAGCCGTGACGTGGCTCCAACCTCGTCGCCGGAACCTGAGGGCATGGTGTTCGACATCCAGCGCTATGCCTTGCACGATGGCCCGGGCATTCGGACCACGGTTTTTTTCAAGGGTTGTCCGCTATCTTGCTGGTGGTGCCACAATCCGGAGGGACAGAGTCCCCAGCCTGACCTCATGTACGTTCAGAACCGCTGCCTGGTTTGCGGCGAGTGTATCAAGATCTGTCCACATGGGGCGGTGCATTGCCTGAATGGTGAAATCCAGACTACTTCGGCGTGCCAGGTATGCGGGAACTGCGCCGAAGCGTGTCCTGCCGGTGCGCGAAAGGTGGCAGGACGCCGGATGAAGGTCTGGGAAGTGATGAGCGAAATACAACGAGACGTGATCTTCTCGGATCAATCCGGGGGGGGCGCCACTTTCTCCGGCGGCGAGCCGCTGGCGCAGCCGCGCTTCCTCGCCTCGCTCCTCGATGCGTGCCGCGCGAAACGCATCCACACCGTGGTCGAGACCTGCGGCCTGGCCAAGCAGGACGTGGTTCTCGAACTCAGTGACAAGGCAGGACTGTTCTTATACGACCTGAAAATCCTCGATCCCGAAAAACACAAGAAGTACACGGGCGTCTCCAATGACTCGATTCTAGCGAACTTGGAGGCGCTGGCGGAAAGAAGAAGGCGGGTGATCGTTCGTTATCCGATTATTCCCTTTATCAATGACGACGGCATGAATGTCCGGCAAATGGTGGCCTTGCTCTCCCGGCTTCGTCTCTGGCAGATTCATCTCCTGCCGTACCATGAGACGGGAACCGAGAAATACAAGCGACTGGGTTTGGGGTTGCGTCTGGAAGATGTCAAAGCGCCACCCGCCAGCCTGATGAAGAGAATCGCCGGAGAGTTTGAGCAAGCGGGCATCAAAGTGAAAGTAGGTGGCTGATGATGAACGAACGGGTTGCGAGATTAAGGCAGAAAAGTCTCGATGCTGAGCCCGTGCTCTCGCTCGAGAGGGCGGCGTTGATTACGGAGTTTTATCGAGATTCCCGAACCGCTTCGGCGCCTCTGCTGCGGGCGCAGGCGCTTCGGCATTTGATGGAGAAGAAGAATATCTATATTGGCAGCGAAGAGTTGATTGTGGGCGAGCGCGGCCCCGCGCCGAAGGCGACTCCCACTTACCCTGAGCTCTGCTGTCACAGCATGGAAGACCTCCACATTCTCAATTCGCGTCCTAAGATCTGGTATCACGTGGACGACGAAGCCAGGACGATCCAGTGTGAGCAGATCATCCCTTATTGGCAGGGCCGCTCAATTCGCGAACTTATCTTCAGGGAAATGTCTCAGGAATGGAAAGACGCCTACGAGGCTGGCATTTACACGGAATTCATGGAGCAGCGCGCGCCCGGCCACACGGCGCTGGGAGATGTCATCTACCGCAAAGGGCTGCTTGAACTGAAGTCCGAAGTTGAGGAGAGTCTCCGCCGCTTGGACTTCTTGAACGATCCCGAAGCTTTCTTTAAGCAGGAGGAACTAAGGGCGATGGCGGCGGCGGCCGACGCGGTGATGCGATTCGCCGAGCGCCATGCGGAGAAGGCTGCGGAGATGGCGAGCCGGGAATCGAACCCCGAGCGCGAGGCCGAGCTCAGGAAGATCGCGGAAGTCTGTCGGCGCGTTCCGGCCCACGCGCCGCGGGATTTCTGGGAAGCGTTGCAGGCCTACTGGTTTGTGCACCTGGGCGTGATAACCGAACTTAACACCTGGGATTCTTTCTGCCCGGGACGCCTGGACCAGCATCTGGCGCCTTTCTATGAGAAAGGCCTGGCCGACGGAACCCTCACGCGTGAAAAGGCCAAAGAACTGCTCGAGTGCTTCTGGGTGAAATTCAACAATCAGCCCGCGCCGCCCAAGGTGGGCGTGACGGCGGCGGAGAGCAGCACTTACACCGACTTCGCCAACATCAACAACGGAGGTCTGAAAGCGGACGGCTCAGATGGCGTCAACGAAGTTACGTATCTTATCCTCGAAGTGATTGACGAGATGCGCCTGCTCCAGCCGTCCTCGAATCTGCAGTTGAGCAAGAAGAGCCCGGACTGCTTCCTGAAGCGCGGCCTTGAAATTGTCCGCAAGGGTTGGGGCCAACCTTCGATCTTCAACGCCGACCTGGTGGTTGAGGAGTTGTTGCGGCAAGGGAAGTCGATTGAAGACGCGCGCTGCGGCGGCAACTCCGGCTGCGTCGAGACGGGCGCGTTTGGCAAAGAAGCCTATATTCTGACGGGGTATTTCAATCTTACGAAAGTACTCGAAATCACTCTGAACAACGGGTGCGACCCGCGCACCGGCAAGCGGCTCGGCTTAGAGACCGGCGATCCGGACGAATTCACTTCCTACGATGAGCTGTTCCGGGCATTCCGTAAGCAGTTGCACCACTTCATCGACATCAAGGTGCGAGGAAACAACAACATCGAGCGCATCTACGCCCGGCACATGCCTGCGCCCTTCCTTTCCCTGCTCATCGACGACTGCATCGCGAAAGGCCGGGACTACAACGACGGCGGCCCTCGTTATAACACGACTTACATCATGGCGGTGGGTCCGGGCAGTTGCACCGACAGCCTGGCGGCCATTCGTTGCCACGTCTTCGATCGCAAGGACTTGACGATGGCGGAACTGCTCGAGGCCCTGGCCGCCGATTTCAAGGGGCATGAAAAAACGCGCCAGATGCTTCTGAACAAGACTCCCAAGTACGGCAATGATGACGGATATGCGGACTCCATTCTGGCGGACTTGTTCAACGCCTTTTACGATGAGGTGAACGGCCGCAAGAATACCAAAGGCGGCAATTACCGGGTTAACTATCTTTCAACGACTTGCCATGTTTACTTCGGATCAGTGACCGGGGCAACGCCGGATGGTCGCAACGCGTGCGAACCTCTGTCGGACGGCATCTCGCCTGTACAAGGCGCGGACCGGCGCGGCCCCACGGCGGTGCTCAAATCCGCCGCCCGGATGGATCACGCCCGCACCGGCGGCACCCTCTTGAACCAGAAGTTCACGCCTCAACTGCTCGAGGGCGAAGAGGGAATCGACAAGCTGGCGCACCTGGTGCGCGCTTACTTCAAGCTGGACGGGCACCACATCCAGTTCAATGTCGTTACCGCTGAGACTCTTCGCGCCGCACAACAAAACCCCGAGAAACATCGCGACCTGATCGTTCGGGTGGCGGGCTACAGTGATTATTTCTGTGACCTGACCACAGCTTTGCAGAACGAGATCATCGCCCGCACCGAACATCAGGACTTCTGATGATGGGGTCACGGATCGTCCGGCCGATGACCCGAATCCCCCACCAAAACCGCGCGTCGCGGGTCCGTCCCCGGACCTGTGATCGAGCGACATTTTATCCACTAGTTATTGACTTGACAGGCAACTCGGCGAGTGGCAGTATCTGTTGTCTTTACTAGGTCGCCATCGGGGTACGCCGGACTGACTTTCCGTGCAAGGAAAAGGAAGTGGGCCCACCAGGACTCGAACCTGGGACCAACGGATTATGAGTCCGCTGCTCTAACCAACTGAGCTATGGGCCCGCGCCCTAAGTATAGGCGAAAAGGGAATTCATTGCACGCTCGCCAAGGTGTGATTAGCAGGTCCTTCGGTACGGAAGTACTAGTACCCGCGTCACCTTGTGCCGCGCGCGCTCCAACATTAGCATTCCTCTTAGCAGCAATTCGAGTTCTTCGTCTATCTGCGGTTAGACGTATTCTCTGGCTGGAGGCCGCATGCCGTTAAACGTCCCGAGGGGTCGAATACTCGTCGTCGACGATGAACCCTCGATCTGCGCGCTGCTCGTCGAGGGACTGACCCCGGAGGGGTTCGAGTGCCGAGCCACATCAAGCGGTGTCGAGGCGATCAAGTTATTGGAGTGTGAGCGCTTTGATGCCCTCATCTCCGACCTGCGGATGCCCGGCGTCTCCGGCTTAGCGCTCCTGGAAACTGCGCGCACCAAATACCCTTGGATGAGTTTTCTGATCGCCACCGGCGTGGACAATGTCCGGGTCGGTGTCGACGCGATGAAGCAAGGCGCGGACGATTACATCCTGAAGCCTTTCCGGCTTGAGAGGGTTGTCATAGCAGTGGATCGTGCTCTCGAGAAAAAGCGCCTCGAATTAGAAGTCGAAGCGTATCGCGAGCGCCTCGAGGAAATGGTACAGGAACGGACGGAACAGCTCCGGACGGTCGTCACAAGTCTTCAGCAGACTTACGACGAGACGTTGAAGGCGCTCGCAGACGCCTTGGCTATGAAGGACACCGAAACAAGGGAACACACCGGGCGTGTGGCCCACTACTCCCTGAAGATTGCCAAAGCGGCAAACTGCACGCCCGAGCAGGTCGTCCAGATTTTGCGTGGCTCCTACTTGCACGATATCGGCAAGATCGGAATCCCGGACGCGATCTTAAAGAAGCCAGGCAAGCTGACGCCGGAAGAAGTCGCCGTGATGCGGACTCACTCGCGCGTCGGCTACGAGTTCGTCTGCCATATTCCATTCCTCGCGCCCGCGGCGGAAATAGTATTGGCCCACCAGGAGTCCTATGACGGAACGGGCTACCCGCAAGGCCTGAAAGGAGAGGCAATTCCTCTCGGAGCGCGTATATTCGCCGTCGCCGATACCCTGGACGCGATGACCTCCGATCGCCCGTACCGGCGCGCCCTCCCCTGGTCAGCGGCTTTCGACGAAATCAGGCGAGAGTCGGGACGGCAATTCGATCCCCAGGTGGTAGAGGCCTTTTTCACCGTTCCGGAAAAAGTTTGGCAAGATATCCGTCGGGGCATCGACGAGAGCGGCGGGCAGCGAAAGCTGCCCGGTCAAGCCGCGATGATTCCGACTACCGCCCTCTCCGACGTCTCTGGAAGACCTCTTGAACTTAAGGCAGACCAGTGGGCAGAGAATAGTGCGCTCAGAGGCGCTTCGAAGGGATCCGGCATCCTCGAGAGCGCCAAAAGCATTCGAGACCGTGTTGACCGTGTGCTGGCCGGCGGGCCGCTTTGGTTCTTTTTCCTAAGCCTGCTGTTGTCAGGTCTGGCCTGCGCATCGGCGTTGCGCGCCGGACAAGTTCCTCAGCAAAAATCAAGCCTTCCCTTGCTCACCCGCGTCGAGCAGATTAGGAATCTCTCGAATGACGAGGCGAATCTCGGGTATCCGATCCTCGTCCGCGCCGTAGTTACTTATTTCAACCCGGCCGAAAACGATTTGTTCATCCAGGACTCCACCGCAGGTATTTGGGTTGACATCGGAACCGCAAAACCGCCTTTACAACCCGGTCAATTGGTGGAAATCGAGGGCATCAGCGCGACTCCTGACTTCGCGCCGCAGATTGACAAGCCGAAGATTCGCGTTTTAGGTCAGGGTTCCTTGCCGGAGGCTCGGCGAGTTACCTACGGCCGAATGGCGTCTAGCCAAGAGGATAGCCAATGGGTAGAAATTGAAGGTATCGTCCGCAACGCCACGAAAGGGGATCCCGGGTTGACTGTCGATCTGGCCGCGGAAGGTGGCCGGCTCAGCGTGATAATTCCAGACTCTCATGGCGTCGTTCCCGGCTATCTGGTCGATGCCAAGGTGCGCATCCAGGGAGTATGTGGCGCAGCCTTCAATCATAAGAATCAGATTACAGGCGTGATGCTCTACTCGCCGAGTCTCAATCAACTCCGCATTGTCGAACCCGCACCCAGCAACGCGTTTCTCGCCCCCCGCCGTCCAATCGCCAGCCTGCTGCGTTTCACCCCGCAGGGAGCGTCCGGCCATCGTGTCAAAGTTCGGGGCGTCGTCACCTTCCAGCAGCCGGGCAGTGCGCTTTTCATCAAAGAGGAAAACGACGGCCTTCAGGTTCGAACTTTGGCGACAACTTCCATCCGGACCGGAGATCTGGTTGAGGTGGTAGGTTTTCCGGCCGTGGGCGAGTATTCCGCAGTCCTGCGGGATGCAGTTTTTCGGCGAATCGGGGCCGGTCCAACTCCTGTTCCCGTCTCGGTCACCGCCGAACAGGCGCTGGATGGCAGCCATGATGCCGACTTCGTGCGCATCCAGGCGCGCCTGCTCGACGCGACACGCGGCCCGAACACCTTAAACATGGAGTCGGGCAACATCCTTTTTCTGGCGCAGGTGGAAGATCCCGTGCCGGCGAAGAGCCTCGAGGCTCTGGTGCCGGGAAGCCTGCTGCAATTAACCGGGATCTGCATTCTCCAGGCAGATGAGGACCACAATCCACAGTCGTTTCGGATTCTTGTCCGCTCGATGCATGACGTTGCGGTGAGTCAGCCCCCTCCCTGGGGGGACATCAGGCGCATGCTCAGGATTATCGCTGTCCTGGCGGCGTTGGCATTGGCCGCCACACTCTGGGCATTTTTGCTGAAGCGGCAGGTGGCGGAAAAAACCGACAGCATCCGCGATTCGCTCGAACGCGAAGCCTCCGCGAGGGAGCGTTATCAGGAGCTGTTCGAAAACGCCAATGACATGGTTTTTACCTGCGATCTGGACGGCCACTTTACTTCCCTGAACAAAGCCGGCCGGCGCATGGTCGGGTGCGACCTCCCCGACGTCCTGAGGATGAACCTCGGGCAGATTCTGGCGCCTGAATACTCAGCCCTGGCTCGGGAGATGCTGCAGGATGCAAGCGAGGAGGGACCGCGGACCTACGAAGTGGAAATCGTAACCAGGAAAGACGGCCGGCTGCGTGTAGACCTGGGGACGACTCTCATCGAGCGAGCCGGGAAGCCGCCGGAAGTGCAGGGCATTGGCCGCGACATTACGCGGCATCGAAGGCTCGAAGACCAGTTGCGCCATGCGCAAAAGATGGAGGCTGCGGGCCGTCTGGCGGGCGGCGTGGCCCACGACTTTAATAACCTGCTGACGGTGATTTCAGGTTTCGGCCAACTGGTCCTGGGGCGCCTGGAATCGACGGACCCCAAATACCCCCATCTGTCCGAGATCTTGAAGGCGGCGGACCGAGGCGCCACGCTGACACGCCAACTTCTGGCGTTCAGCCGGCAACAAGTGCTGCAGCCGCAGGTGCTGGATTTGAACGTGACTCTCGCCAACATCGACCGCATGCTGCGGCATTTGATCGGCGAGGACGTTGAGCTTTCGATCGTTCCGGGGCCGGCCCTGGGACGCGTGAAAGCCGATCCCGGAGAGATCGACCAGGTGATCCTGAACCTTGCGGTGAATGCCCGCGACGCCATGCCTCATGGCGGCCGGTTAACCCTGCAAACCGAAAACGTTAATCTCGACGAGGCTCGCGCCGCCGGTCACTATCCCATCCGCCCGGGGCAGTATGTCCTGCTCACCGTGAGCGATACGGGATCCGGCATGGATGCGGAAACCCAGAAGCATATCTTCGAGCCCTTTTTCACGACCAAGGAGCAGGGGAAGGGAACTGGGTTGGGCCTGGCGACGGTGCACGGCATTGTTCATCAGAGCGGCGGTTACATCTATGTCTACAGCGAATTGGGGAACGGCTCGTGCTTCAAGATTTATCTCCCACGGGTCGATCAAGTGGCGGAGCCGGCGAAGAGCCGCCAAGCGATCGAGCACCATGCGAGGGGTACGGAAACCATCCTCGTGGTTGAAGACGAAGCAATGGTGAGGGATTTGACTCTCGAGGTCTTGAAAGAGTCTGGCTACACGGTAATATCGGCTGAAAGGCCCGACGATGCACTCCGGATCTGCGCGCAAAACCAGGGGCCCATCGATCTGCTGCTCACCGATGTGGTCATGCCCGGTATGAGCGGACTCGAGCTGGCCGAGCGGCTGAAGCCCGAGCGCCCGACAATGAAAGTGCTCTACGTCTCGGGTTACACGGCGGACGCGGTCGCCCGCCGCGGCATGTCGGATCCCAAGACGGCATTCCTCCAGAAGCCCTTTGCGCCTGGAGCCCTGGTGCGCAAGGTACGCGAAGTGCTGGAGGTGCTTAACGAGCAGCGGCCGAACTGAGTAGATTCAGCCTTCAGCCGTCAGCTCTCAGCCTGTGCTCAGGGTAGAGATCCGATGATCTTCCGGTACTCGTCTTCTGTGAAGGCGCGCAGCGTCTCGGTTTTGACTCCGCCTCTTGAGGATGTCGCTAAAGCTACTTTGGCCATGGCGTCGTCGTTCGGCGCTTCACTAATGACGACGATGTCATAACGGCCCGTCACCATGTAAAACCCCTTCACTTCTCCGCCCGCCGACTTAACAAGCTGCTTGAAGCCGTCAAGCCGCGCTGGGCTCTCCTTGACCTTCTCGATGCCTTGCTGCGTCCACTTACCTAGGGTGATGTATGTAGGCATGGATCCATCTCCTTTTCCGTTGGAGTTCCCTGAGATCGTTTGGGCTAAACCTGAGTATACGCCCCGCCGCGCCGGCCTGCAACGACTGAACGCAATCGCTTTCTTCGTGGAGAAATCACGGCGCTGCTTGGCGAGCCCCGCACCCTGCATTGCGGCTTCGCAGACTCTCGTTTCTTAGCAAGCTTTTCCATTCCTCGACTTCTGGCATTTTGAATCTTGACTGTGGATTGGGGCCAGAGCCTGCGGTGAGCGCCAGCGTGCAGCCAGGTTGATTCTTTGACTTCTTGTCGCTCGCCTATTTTTTATAGAATCCACTTGACAGCCCAACTGTAGCGGTGTATCAATACAGCATGCTGCTTCACGTCAACCCCGCTTCCGGCGTTCCCACCTACCTGCAGATCGAGACCCAGGTGAAACACTACATCGCCGCCGGCGCCTTGACGCCTGGCGATGCCTTGCCGTCGGTGCGCCAACTCGCCTCCGATCTGCGCATCAGCACCAACACGGTCGCGCGCGCTTACCAGGATCTCGAGCGCGATGGAATCCTGCGCACGATCCCCGGCGGACGCACCTACGTTGCGGAAAATCCCGGGAGCTTCCTGAAGGCGGAAAGAGTCCGGCGGCTGCGGCCTTATGCGCGGCAGATCGCGGTCGAGGGAACGCAATTGCGGCTCGACCCGCGTGAAATCATGCAATTAGTGCAGCAGGAGTTGGACGCATTGGAGGAAGAGAATGAGCGATATGGCAGTCTGGACCGAAAATCTCGTTAAAACTTATCCCGATGTCAGGGCTGTCGACGGTCTCAACTTGAATGTGCCTCGGGGCGTGGTCTACGGATTCCTGGGGCGCAACGGCGCCGGCAAAAGTTCTACCATCCGGATATTGCTGGGTCTCGCGCGGGCTACGGAAGGAAGCGCCACTGTTCTGGGATTTTCCATTGGCCGGGAGCAGGTCGCCATCCTCGAGCGCACGGCCTACGTAAGCGAGAGCAAGACTCTGTATGGAAACCTCACGCCTCGCGAACTCGTGCGCTTTACGCGCGGTTTCTATCCGAGGTGGTCGGATCAGGCGGTCAGGAAGTATTCACAACTGCTCGAGATTCCTATGGACCGCCGTTTTTCAAAACTCTCGCAAGGGAACAAAACGAAAGTCTGTCTTCTGCTGGCGCTTTCCCAGGGAGCGGATTTGCTGATCTTCGATGAGCCGGCAACGGGGCTCGATCCTGTCGTCCTGGACGAATTCCTTCGCATCCTTGTTCAGGATGTGGTCAGTGAAGGCAAGACGGTTTTTATCTCTTCCCACCAACTATCGGACGTCGAGCAGATCGCTGACTGGGTCGGCCTCATCGATCACGGAAAGCTTTTGCTCGAAGCGCGGCTGGATGACATCAAGAGCGAGTTTCGATTTGTAACCGTGGCCGGCAATGCTTTGCCGAAAATTCAGCCGCCCGAGGCATTGTTGCTCAGTTCGGAGGGGAGTTTTCACAAGTACCTTGTTAAGAAACACGCTGACGCCTTTGCCGCCCTGCTCAGCCGGCAGGGCGCCACAGTGGCGGAAGTTTCTCCGCTGAGTTTGCGCGAGATCTTCCTCGCGTTGGTCCGAAAGGAGGACCCATGTACGTCTGGAAATGTTGGCGAGATACCCGAAGCCGTTTCGTTACCTCTGTCATAGCACTTACGGCGCTCTGTGTTTTCCTCACTTATATGGAGGTCGGGTTCGGTGCCGGAGTGACGCGCGGAGGGCCGCCGCAGGCGGTGACCCATGCCTGGTCATCGGTCACTCGCTTTGTTCTTGGAGGTGTGGCTTCCCTCTTCACCCTTTTCTTGGGATTGCTCATGGGCGTATCGGGCCCGGGAGAGGAGTTCAAGGAACGGACTGCGGATTTCCTCCTGGTTCGACCGCGCCCGCGGAGCTACTGGGTGTGGACGAGTTGGTTGGTTGGGGTTCTGGAGTTGAGCCTAATGGTCCTTCTAACCGTAGGGACGACCTTCGGAACACTAGCCTATCTGACAGGCCATGTTCAGACGTGGCGGCCGCTGGCCACGGCCGTGCCCTTGGCCCTAGGCGGCGCGGTGGCCTACGGCCTGACGTATCTTATGACGTTAGTCGCACGCGACGCCCGGCAGGGGCTGAGTTACGGCTTAGGAATAATCTTCATCGACCTGCTGCTGCCTGCGGCCGCGGCCTACTACCGCAATGTCAATCTGCCTTCGGTGTTGGAGTTCATGCTCGGCGCGTGCAAGTGGGTTGTTGGCGCCTCGAGGGTATTCCCCACCGGCTCGCTCGTCCTTTGGACTACCATTGCCTTGGCACTTCCATTCGCCGCGCAGTTGCTTTTGGAACGCGCCGAGGTGTAGGGGGATCTGATAACGCAGACCTGCCGGTGAAGCAGGTCTGCGTTAGTCCTGCCCTAGCTCATGGGGCCTCCCACGAAATTTCTTGTCAAGTACGAAGATTTTCGTTGACAATACGAAACTCTTCGTAGTACTTTGTGCTGATGAGCCATCGAGACCTGCCCAAACCGACCGCCGGCGAGCTGGAGATTCTCCATGTTTTGTGGGAACGCGGCCCTTCGACGGTCCGAAAAGTCTACGACGCGTTGAGGGAAAAGAAACCGATCGGGTACACAACCGTCTTAAAGTTGATGCAGATCATGACCAGCAAAGGGACCTTGCGCCGCAACGAAGAGCAGCGCGCGCATGTGTACGAAGCCTGCCTGCCTGCTGGGAAAGCAAAGCGCCAGTTCGCGGCCGATGTCCTGGAGCGAGTGTTCGAGGGTTCGGCAAGCGAGCTGATGATGCACGCCCTCCAAGGCCGTAGGACCTCGCACGAAGAGATTGAACAATTGCGCCGAATTCTGGACGAACGGGAAAGGAAAATACGATGACACACTTTGCAGTCCCTTTTTCTCCGGTCATGGTGCAATCGCTGGGCTGGGCACTGCTTCACTTCGTCTGGCAGGGCGCGGCGCTCGCCGCAGCGCTCTCCGTCCTGATGGCCTGCTGCCGGAGGGCCTCAACGCGTTACGCACTGGCAGTTGGCGCGATGATTCTGTTGGTTGCGGCGCCTGTGATTACCTTTCTGGTTTTGTTGCCCCGTGCTCACCCTTCCGTGGGCTGGACGGGTGCGCCCTCCGCGGCCGCAACCTTTATCCGAGCGGAGGCAACCGTCGGCACGGCATCGGAGGCCCAAGCCGTTCTGCAATCCCAACCTCGCCCTGATCGGTTGATTTGGCTGGTGGAGCTTTGGTTCGTTGGGGTCGGCCTCTTCAGCCTGCGCGCCACGGGAGGATTCTTCCTCATCGAGCGATTGAGGCGCCGGGGTATCCGGCCGGTATCTTCTGAGCTGCACGAGATGTGCCGGATGCTGCAGCGGCGGCTGGGAATCGAGAGGGCGGTGCAGTTTTGCGAGACGCGGCGGGTGGCGGCGCCCGCAGTGATCGGCCTATTCCGGCCCGTCGTCTTGCTGCCGGTTACGGCGCTGACGGGACTCTCCGAAGCGCAACTGGAGGCCATCATCGCTCATGAACTGGCGCACATTCGCCGCTTCGATTCCTTTGTGAACCTCTTCCAGGTTGCGGCAGAAACTCTGCTTTTCTACCATCCGGCCGTATGGTGGGTTAGCCGGCGGATTCGCGTCGAGCGTGAAAACTGTTGCGATGATGAGGCGATTCGGGTTTGCGGCGACGCGGTCGGGTATGCTCGCGCCCTCACCCTGCTCGAGCAAAGGCGGAGCGCACCGCTGCTAGCCACGGGGATCAGTACCTCACCGTTGGCGGCGCGCGTCCTGCGGCTGCTCGGCCTGGCGGAGATTCGGGGCGGATGGCGGGGCGCCGGACTGGCGATGGGTCTTCTCTGCCTGGCGGGCGTGCTGCTTGCCGGCAATGGATTCTGGGGCGTCGCGAAAGCGTCGGCGGCGCCACCACGACAGGTCGGACAGCCCTCTTCGATTCAACACCTCGCCGGCCCCGCAGTGCGATCACAGGGCATTCATCAATACACTTTTGTTCGCACTGAAGCCGCGGGGACGCCGCTCCAGGCCGCAAGTCAGAACGCTGCGCCTGAGCGGCAAAGCGCTGCAAGCTCGAGCGGCGCAAATCAAGCCGCCAGGCAAGGTTTCATTGAGCAAATGCGGGCTGCAGGCCTGAAGGACATCACGGTCGATCAAGCCATCGCGCTGAAGGTTCAAGGCGTAACTCCCGACTATGTACGGCAGATGCACGCCTTGGGCTTTAGCCTCGACGCTGAAGAACTGATTGCTTTGAGGGTACAGGGCGTTATTCCCCAATACGTCCAGGAGATGCGCGCCACGGGCCTGAAGCCGACGGCAGATCAGTTTGTTGGAATGAAAGTTCAGGGCGTGACTCCAGGATATGTGCGTGAAATGCAGGAGGCGGGTCTCCAGGTTGACGCGGACACATTGGTTGGAATGCGCGTGCAAGGTGTTACGCCGGAGTACGTCAAGGAGATGCGCGCTACGGGTCTGAAGCTCAACGCGGATCAGTTGGTCGGGATGCGGGTCCAGGGTGTGACTCCCGAATACGTTCGAGAAATGAGCGGCCTGGGAATTCAGTTTGACGCGGACACCTTGGTTGGGATGCGGGTGCAGGGTGTGACGCCCGAATACGTCAAGGAGATGCGCGCCACCGGCCTGAAACTCACGGGAGATCAGTTGGTGGCTATGCGCATTCAGGGCGTCACGCCCGAATACGTAAAGGCGCTTCAGGCGGCAGGTCTGAAAAACTTCGCCAGCGATGATTTTATTGCGGCGAAGATTCAGGGTATCACTCCTGAATTCGTGGAGAAGGCGCGCCAACATGGTTTTCAGAACTTGAGCTTGGACAAGCTCGTGCAGTTAAAACTCAGCGGGGTGCTGTGACCTTTCGGAGGAGGATTCTATGAGGTTCTCTCACATTCGATGGTTCGTTCTGGCGGCGCTCTGCGCGGTATTCGCTGCGCCAGCGGCATGGTCGCAAACGCGCACCGGTGACTGGACGATGAGTTCGTCCGACATTGCCGGCCAAGTCCGCTTTTCGCTGATCGAGTCCCGACACGGAGGTCATTCCGAACACAGTTCTGACTGGCCATTGAAATCATTTCAGGGACTGGACATATCGACGTCGGGGCGGCACGAGGTCCACTTCGCGGTCTCGCGCGATGCCGGAAAATTCGATTGCCAGGGGTTCCTCGATAATGGCGAGGGGGCGGGTTTGTTCCACTTCATTCCCAACCCGGACTATCCGCGGGAGATGAAAGCGCTGGGTTTTGACGTCGAAGAAAAGCAGTTCGACATGGCCGCGCAGGACGTGAGCCTGGAATTCGCCAAGGAGACGAAGGGCGAGCGCCTGGAAGGATTGGACACCGACAAGCTGATTGCCTTCCGTATCTTTGGAGTTACAGCGGATTTGATTCACCAGATCCGAGCGGCGGGACTCAACATTACTTCCACGGATAAGCTTGTGGCGTTCCGCATTCACGGTGTAACGCCGGAAATGATCCGGACGCTGCATGAAGAAGGTTATAACCCGGATGAGGACAAGCTCATCGCGCTGAGGATTCATGGCGCCACGCCGGAGTGGATGGCGCAGATGAGCAAACTCGGGTACAACCACCTTGACCTCGACAAGCTCATCGCTTTTCGCATTCACGGTGTCTCGCCCGAGTTCATTGAGAAGCTGAAGCAACTCGGCTACTCTCACCCCGACCCTGACCAATTGATTGCCATGCGGATCCACGGCGTGACGCCGGAGTACATTTCCAATATGCGCTCGCAACACGGCATGCAGAATCTGACCATTGAACAGTTGGTGAGCCTGCGGATCCACGGCATCGACTAAACCAAAGAGCATCACCACAGAGGCACAGCGCGGCAAAGCCCCAACCAAAAGCAGATTCTTCGCTTCGCTCAGAATGACATGTCATCCTGAGCGAAGCGCGTCATCCTGAGCGAAGCGAAGGATCTGCTTTTCTTCGCGCCACCCCCACCAAGTCCGAATTGAAAAATCTCCCCGCGGGTGGTAACCTTTCCTTACTGGCATAGTCTAACTATGGTAAGGAGGCAAGCGCATGCACGAAGACGAAATCCCTCCCGGAACGCTCTACCTGTTGATTCTCAAAGCCCTGGCTCGCCATGGCGAATTGCACGGCTATGAGATCGCCAATTGGATCGAGCAGGTTTCCGACGAGGTTTTGCAGGTTGAAGAAGGCTCGCTTTATCCCGCGCTCCAACGCATGTTGATCAAAGGCTGGGTCACCGCAAAATGGGGCGTCACGGCGGGGAATCGCCGGGCGCGCTACTACCGCCTTACGGCACTGGGCCTCAAACAGCTTGAGGTCGAGGTCTCACAATTCGAACGGGTCATGCAAGCCATCAAACGGGCGATTCAGACGGCGTGAGGATGAGCAGTGGCTGGTGGTTAGTGGCTGGTGGCTAGAAAAACAACCGCTAGCCACTAGCCACTAACCACTAACCACTAACCACTAGCCACTTGTCTGCTACCGCCGGAAGTGGTGAAAGCAGGAAACATGTTTGCCGAACTCGCCAGACGTCTTCGAACGTTGTTTCGCGGCCCGCAGTTCGATGCTGACCTTCAGGAGGAGATGCGCCTGCACCGCGAGCTACGCGCGCAGGAAGAGGTTGAGTGCGGCCTGACGCCAACGGGGGCTCGCTACGCCGCGCAAAGACGCTTCGGCAACGAATTAGTTCTTCGAGAGGAGAGTCGTGACATGTGGGGATGGAATTGGCTCGAGGCGCTGCTTCAGGATATCCGCTATGGCCTGCGCCAACTTCGGCGCAATCCCGGCTTCACGGCCGCAGCCGTATTAACGCTGGCGATGGGCATTGGAACTACGACCGCGCTCTTCACCGTGGTACATTCCGTGCTGCTCGAGCCGTTGCCCTTTAAAGACCCGGCCCGCCTGCTAAGGCTCTATGAACACTCGAATGATCAGTTTGCCTATAACTCCAGCGCTGCGGGAGTATTTGCGGAGTGGAAAAAGCAGAGCCGCGGATTTTCCGATTTGGCGATCGTGGGGGGTGGGGAATACAACCTATCGTCGGCGGGTGGCCAGCTTCCGGAAAAAGTGGGCGCCGCCGAGTGCTCGTGGAATCTGTTTCCAACGTTGGGCGTCGAGCCCGCGCTGGGCCGGAATTTCACCGCCGCGGATGATCAGCCCTCCGCTCCCGCCACCGTGGTCCTAAGCTGGGGATTGTGGAAGCGGCGTTTCGGCGGGGATCCTTCCATCCTCGGCCAGAGCATCCAGCTCGATGGGAAATCTTACGTGGTGCTGGGGGTCATGCCTGCAGGGTTTGCTTATCCCGACCATACCACCCAGTTGTGGACGCCGGTTTATCACGAGGAGCCCCCTCGAGAAATGCAGGCGCTCGACTCTCATGACTTCTCGGCCATCGGTAGACTAAAGCCTGGAGTGAGCGCCGCGGAGGCAACCGCGGAACTGACGGTCATCGTGCGACGCATCCACGATTCGCATCCCGAGAATGGCTTCATCAGCAAAGCTGCCCACAGCCGCCCGCTGCTCGAGGGTATGGTGGGCGATCTCAAGACCACTTTATATATCCTTCTGGGTGCCACGGCGTGTCTGCTCTTGATCGCGTGCTTGAACGTTGCGGGCCTGCTCGTGGCCCGCGGAGTCGCCCGGCGGAGAGAGTCCGCCGTTCGGGCTGCGTTGGGAGGCAGCCGCTGGCGATTGCTGGGCGCGCACCTCACCGAGACCTTGCTTCTTTCCGCCGCGGGCGCCGCGGGAGGTTTGCTGCTGGCATACGCCATGATTAAGTGGTTCGTCGCCGCGCGCGCGGACGTGACTCGCGTTGAAACGATCCACATGGACGGCATGGTCCTCGCCTTTGTCGCGGTGCTGATCTTCGCCTGCGCGCTCTTCGCCGGCATGGCGTCCTCGATGTCAGTGAGGGGCGAACAGATTCTCGTTTCTCTTCAGGAGTCTGCGCGTTCGCACAGCGCGGGAGAGGGGCCTGTGCGGCTTCGCAAATGGCTGCTCTCGCTGGAAGTGGGCCTTACCGTTGTGCTGCTGGTGGCCGCGGGCCTGCTGCTGAAGAGTTACTCTGGCCTCCGTTCTGTTAATCTCGGCTGCGCCACGGACAACGTGCTCACCATGCGATTCAGCCTTCCCGGGGCGAGGTACCGCCAACCCGTGCAACGTGCGATTTTCTATGGTGCCCTGCTTGAGCGCGTGCGCGCACTTCCGGGCGTCCGCGGGGCGGGACTGGTCCGGTCCGTGCCGGGTGACGGATACCCTGGCGACAACGGCTTTGCGATCGCGGAGCATCCCCCGCTCCCGGCGGGACAGGCGCAGTACTGTATTGTCCAGTGGGCCGACCCCGGTTATTTCGCGGCGCTGGGAATTCCCATGCTGCGAGGCCAAACGTTTGATAAGAAGCTGCAGGCAGGCAAACCGGATGAGGTCATCATCAACCAGGCGTTTGTCCGGCAGTATTTTCCTGGAGAGGAACCGATTGGCAAACATTTGATCTCGATGGGCCATCAGATCTTCACGATTATCGGCGTGGTCGGCGATACCCGCTCCGAACTCGCCCAGCCTTTTCTCCCCATCATGTACTATCCCATTGGCGCGCCCTTTGACGAAGGCAATCTTCCCAATTACGCCATGCTCGCCGTGCGTTCGAGCCTCGATGTCGCCAAATTCGCCTTGCCCATCCAGCGAGTCTTCGCGCAACTCGACCCTGAGCTGGCTGTGGCGGACATCCTCACCATGGACCAGCTTCTCGGGAAGCTGACCCTCGACGCCAGTTTTGATATGACTTTGCTGGTTGCCTTCGCCGGGTTGTCACTGGCGCTGGCCGCGGTGGGCTTGTTCGGCGTCCTCTCGTATATCGTTGCCCAGCGTACCCACGAGATCGCGATTCGCATGGCGCTCGGCGCGCAGCAGGGCGACGTGCTTCGCATGGTGGTGCATCAAGGCATGGTTCCTGCCGTGATCGGGATGGGCCTGGGAATTGCCGGCGCCTTGGGCCTGACCCGAGTGTTGTCCAGCCTCCTCTACGGAGTGCGGCCGGACGACCCGTTAACATTTGCTCTGGTGTTGCTGATCCTGGGTGGCGTGGCTTTGGTAGCGACTTACATCCCGGCAAGGCGCGCGACGAAGGTAGACCCGATGATGGCGCTCAGGTACGAGTAGCAGTGGTTAGTGGCTAGTGGCTAGAAAAGCAGTGTCCAGCCACTAGCCACTTGCCACTTGTCACTTGTCGGTTAGCGCCGGCAATGGTGAAAGCGAGGAGCATGTTCGCCGAACTCGCCAGACGGCTCGTGATGCTGCTTCGTCGCCAGCGATTCGATGCTGAGATTGACGAAGAGATGCGCCTGCACCGCGAATTGCGCGAACAGGAGGGAATCGAGCGCGGCCTTTCCGCGAAGGAAGCTCACTACGCCGTGCTCAGACGCTTTGGAAACGACCTGGTTCTGAGAGAGGAGAGTCGCGACATGTGGGGATGGAACTGGCTGGAAGGCTTTTTCTGTGATGTTCGCCACGGATTACGGATGCTGGTCAAGAATCCCTTCTTCACGGTCGTCGCTGCCGTGACATTGGCACTCGGCATTGGGGCGAACACGGCAATGTTCAGCGTGATTGAAGCGGTATTGCTGCGGCCGCTGCCCTACAGCAACGTCTGGCGGCTTGTGCGCGTGGCCTCTACGTGGGAGCGGGGCGGTGTCACGACACCTTACTCCTCGTCTGCACCCGATTTCTTCGACTGGCGCGATCAAAACCGGTCATTCTCGTCGATGTTTGCGTACTATGTCGACGACTCTGCGCTGACAGGACAGGGCGAAGCGAAACGCGCGCGCGCCGTGCTGGCAACCGCCGGAATGTTCTCCACGCTCGAAGCGCATCCGCTGCTGGGACGCGAATTTCTGGCGGACGAGAATCACAAAGGCGCAAATCACGTGGTGGTGTTGAGCTATGGATTGTGGCAAGCGGAATTTGGTGGCACGCCCGGGGCCATCGGGAAAACGATTCAATTAGATAGCGAACCATACACCGTTATAGGCGTCATGCCCGCAGAGTTCAGTTTTCCTCTGCAAGGCGGCGACTTGTACGTTCCCATAGGATTCGACGACAAAGTGATGACGCAGCGGGGCGCGCATTACTTGAGCGTCCTGGGACGGCTCAAAGGTGGAGTCTCGCTGGCCCAGGCGAATGATGACCTGTCAAGAATCATGGCGCAACTGCGGAAGCTTTATCCCGATAAGGACGAGAAATGGGGCGTGTCCGCGGATCTTTGGAACAATGCCTTGGTCAGCGACGTTCGTCCGGCGCTGCTTTTGCTCCTCGGGGCGGTGGGCGTGCTGGCGCTGATTGCGTGCGCCAACGTGTCCAACTTGCTTTTGGCACGGGCGGCGGCCAGGCAACGGGAGTTCGCCCTGCGCATTGCCGTGGGCGCCCGGCGCTGGTGGCTGGTTCGCCAGACGCTGACCGAGGGTTTATTGCTGGCGCTGCTCGCCATGGCGGCGAGCGTGTTGGCGGCGCACTGGGCGCTCATGGCCATCGTACGCTTCGGGCCGAAGGACATCCCGCGGCTATCGAGTGCCGGGCTGAACCCCGAGGTCTTGGCGTTCACCATGGGAGTTGCGGTGGCGAGCACGATATTCTTCGGAGTGATTCCGGCGCTTCGGTCGTCGCGCACGGGCGTGGGCAGCCTGCTGAAGATTTCTGCTGCGTCCGCACAGGAGGCGGGACGTGCGCGCAACGCGCTCCTGGTTGCGGAAGTAGCCCTATCGATGACGCTCCTGGCTGGCGCGGGCTTGCTGGTCCGCAGCTTCGTTGGACTGAGATCACTAAATCCGGGCTTTCGCACCAAAGACGTATTGACGCTCGACATCAGTGTGCCCGACTCCCATTACAAGAACAGCCTTGCTCTCCAGAACTTCTGGGACGAAGTGCTGGGCAAGCTGCGCGGTGTGCGGGGCGTAGCATCGGTGGCCGCAGTGACGCCGTTGCCGTTGTCCGGTGACGACTTCAGCAGCAGTTTCCATGTGGAGGGCAGGAGCGTACCGGAGAAGGATGAGCCATCGGCTGAGGTGCGAGTCGCCAGTCCCGATTATTTCCGCACCATGGATATTCCGTTGCGCCGAGGACGTGTATTTACGGATGCCGATCGGCTGGGAGCAGTCCGAGTTGTACTGATCAGCGAAACTGCCGCGCGGATGTTTTTCCCCGCTGGTGAAGCAATAGGACAGAAGTTAAGGTTTGGCGCCAGAGGCGGATACGAAAAAAATCAGGGAGAGATCGTAGGCATCGTCGGTGACGTGCGCCACTTTGGACTGGATGCGCCAATCCCGCCGATGTTTTATGTGCCTCTCGCGCAGGCGGGCATGGATGGTGCGACAGTGGTGATGCGCACCGTTGGTTTGCCGGCCGGGGCGGGCCAGTCGGCACGCCGACTCGTTCAGGGGATCGACCGCGACGCGCTGGTGGGCGAGCCGGTCTTGCTTGAGACGCTGGCTGCCGAGTCGCTGGGAAAGCGGCGGTTCTATATGGTGCTGCTGGGCGCATTCGCGGCGCTGGCGCTGGCCCTGGCGGCGGTAGGCCTTTTTGGCGTCGTTTCGTATTCGGTGGCGCAGAGGACCCGGGAGATCGGCATTCGCGTGGCTCTGGGCGCCTCGCGCCGCGAGGTTTTGTCGATGGTGATGGGCCAGGGGCTGCGTCTTGCAGGCCTCGGCTTGGCAGCAGGGCTACTGATGGCGTTACTTCTGAACCGCACCCTGGAGGGATTACTAGTTGGCGTGAGTACCATCGACCCCCTGACTTTACTCGCCACCGCGGCCACACTGCTTTTCGTAGCGCTTTTGGCCAGCTACATCCCCGCGCGCCGGGCTACGAAAGTCGATCCCATGGTGGCGCTGCGGTATGAGTAGCAGTGGTTAGTGGCGATTGGCTAGAAGAACAGTGATCGATGGCTGGCGGTTTAGCGGCGTTTCCTTGCGCCCCATCTAGCCACCAGCCACTAGCCACTTGGCAGGCACGAGGAAACATGTTCACTGAACTCGCCAGACGGCTTCTGATGCTGTTTCGTGACCGGCAATTCGATGCAGACCTTCAGGAAGAGTTGCGCCTGCACCGCGAGTTGCGCGAACAGGAGGGAATCGAGCGCGGCCTTTCCACGAAGGAAGCCCATTATGCCGCGCAGAGACGCTTCGGCAACGACTTGGTTCTGAGAGAGGAGAGTCGCGACATGTGGGGATGGAACTGGCTGGAGAATACCTTGCAGGATGTCCGTTACGCGTGCCGGATCCTGATGAAGTATCCCGCGTTTACGACCTTGGCTGTGCTGACGCTGGGACTCGGCATCGGAGCCAACACTGCAATCTTTACCTTCGTTGATGCCTCGTTTTTAAAGCCTCTTCCCTACCCTGACGCCGGCCAAATTGCGTTCATTGCGGAGCTGACGCCGAAGCGCCAGGTGGTGCACGTTCATCCGTTCAATTTCCTCCAGTGGCAAGCGCGCTCGCAATCTTTTGAGGCGCTGGCCCTCATGCAGAGCATTCCGGTGAACACCATGGGCCAGGAAGGCGCCGAGCAACTTTCCGGCTTGTGGGCGACCGCCGGGCTGTTTCGCGTTTTCGGGGTAAGCCCAGCGATGGGACGGGCGTTCACTGAGGATGAAACCGTCGCAGTCGGCTCTCCCCCTACGGCCGCGGGGCACGTCGCCATTCTCAGTCATGCCCTCTGGCAGCAGCGATTCGCGTCCGATCCGCACATCATCGGAAAGCAAATCATGCTGTACGGGGAGGCGAACACGATCATCGGCGTCATGCCCGCGGGGTTCCGTGCTGGCACGTTGGACCCGGATTTTTACCTGCCCATGCCCATTGACCGGGATAAGCCGGACTCCATCGGTGCCCGCAGTTTTGATTGTTACGGGCGGCTGCGGCCAGGAGTGGATTTTGCGGCGGCACGCGCCGAGATGAACTTGATCGCCAGCCGTCTGAGCCGGGAATACGAGATGGACAAGGATTGGACAGTGTCAGTTACGAGCTTGCGCGATCAATTGACCGCGGACACTCGCCCCGTTCTGTTCCTCTTGCAGGGTGTGGTGGCCGTCATCCTACTGATCGTCTGCTCGAACGTAGCCGGGCTGCTTTTGACGCGCAGCATTGGACGTCGGAGCGAACTGGCGGTCCGGATGTCAGTGGGCGCCAGCCGCCTGCGCCTGGTCCAACTCCTCGGCATCGAAAGCCTGTTACTTTCTGCTGCCGGGGGCGCAGCCGGCCTGCTGCTCGGAATGTGGGCGAGCCGGTTGCTTTACGGCGTGGCACAAGGAGCGGGATCGCTGGGAAACCTCCCAAGGGCGCATCTTGACGTTCGCGTTCTGGCCTTCACGGTTGGCGTCTGCTTGTTGTCGACACTTCTGTGCGGCCTGGCGCCTGCATGGCAGGTCTCGCGGTTCGATATCCAAAAGACGTTGCGCGATAAGAGCGGCAGAACCTCCGAGGGCCTTCTTCATGGGCGCTTGAGCGGAACCCTGGTTGTCTCGCAAGTTGCCCTGGCAGTGGTTCTTCTGATCGGATCGGGGTTGCTGCTGCGCACTTTCTCACATCTTCTCGAGGTTCGCTTGGGGTTCCAGCCCGAGAGGGTTTTGACGATGCAGATGCTCGTCGAGGGAAATGACTCTCAGCGGGCCGCCAAGGTCGAGGCCATACTCGACCGTGTTCAGGCTTTGCCCGAGGTCCGCGCCGCCGCCACCATCCAATTCCTGCCGCTCGGCCCCAACAGCGCGACGGGATTCTATATCGAGGGAGAGCCGGAACCAGCGCCGACGGATAAGCATCGTGCGGGGGTCGAGGTTTCCCTCGTCAGCCGGGGGTACTTTGCCGCGATGGGCATCCCCGTTCTCGCGGGGCGTCCATTTGATGAGCGCGACCACATGGGCAACCCGCGCGTCTGCCTCGTCAACAGCTTATTTGCAAAGCAATATTTCCCAGGCCGGGACCCCATCGGCCACCGGCTCGTGGTGGAGTGGAGCGACGAAGTCCCCTCAGAAATTGTGGGCGTGGTCGGCGACATTCGCCAGAACGGGCTTACCGAAGACCCTCTGCCCACAGTCTTCCTGGGACAGGGCCAACTTCCGGCGTACATCACGCACCTGGTGGTGCGAACTTCCGTCGACCCGAAGGCGCTGGTCACGGCTGTCAAGCGCGCGGTGCATGATGTCGACAAAGGCCAGCCGGTGGCGGAGATAGAGACCATGGACGAGTACTTGTCAGCGGCACTCGCCAGGCCGCGAGTGTACAGCTCGATGGTCACAACGTTTGCCGCGCTCGCTCTCACGCTCGCCGCGCTCGGGATCTACGGCGTAATTTCATATTCGGTGAGTAAGCGGGCTCACGAGATCGGCATTCGAATGGCCCTCGGCGCCAGGCAAGGCGCTGTCCTGGGACTCGTCATGAAGCAGGGGCTGCGGCTCGCCCTGATTGGGACCGCGCTAGGGCTGGTTGGCGCACTTGTGTTAACGCGTTTCTTATCCAGCTTGCTCTATGGCGTGAAGCCGACCGACCCCTTGACGTTTATCGCAGTCGCTGTGCTCCTGATCGCAATTGCTCTTGCAGCCACCTATCTCCCCGCCCGCCGCGCGACGAAGGTGGACCCGATCGTGGCGCTCAGGTACGAATGAAGCTGTCAGCTCTGAGGGTTCACATGTTAGGAGAATTTGCCCGGCGACTCCTGATGCTGCTCCGTCGCGGACGATTCGATGCTGAGCTCGATCAAGAGATGCGCCTGCACCGCGAATTGCGCGAACAGGAGGGAATCGAGCGCGGCGTTTCAGCAAAGGAAGCTCGCTACGCCGCGCAAAGACGTTTCGGCAACGAACTCGTTCTAAGAGAGGAGAGCCGCGACATGTGGGGATGGAATTGGGTTGGGGACTTGTGGCAGGACGCTCGCTATGGTCTGCGCATGGTGTTGAAGAACCCCGGCTTCACTACCGTGGCGGTTCTCACTTTGGCGCTGGGTATTGGCGCCAACACGGCGATCTTCAGCTTAATTAATGCGGCTCTGCTCAAGATGCTTCCCGTGGCGCACCCCGAGCGGCTGGTCACGATCGGATGTTCGGCGGACGACAACTTCCCCTATCCAGCCTACAAACAGCTTCGCGATCGAAACCAGGTGTTCTCCGGCGTGCTGGCATTCCGCAGCCTGGGTGATTTCGATTTTGAAGTGGACGGCCATGCCGACCTCGCCAAGGGACAGGTGGTGTCCGGCAATTACTATTCGGTGCTGGGCGTCAACGCCATCCTTGGCCGCACGATTGCCCCCGATGACGACAGAGTAGCCGGCGGCGGGCCGGTGGCAGTCATCAGTTATCAATATTGGGTACAGCGGTTCAATCGCGATCCTTCTGTGGTTGGTAAGGAGATCGCGCTCAACGGATCTGCCTTCACGGTCATCGGAGTTACGCCTCCCGAATTCTTCGGACTCGAGCCCGGCCATCCGGTTGAGGTCACCGTCCCGATCAGCATGGTGGATCAGGTAAGGCCTGGGTGGTCCGATCCAGGCACACCGTATTCCATCTTAACTGCTCCTTTCCGCAACTGGCTTCATCTCGTTGGCCGGCTGGGACCCGGCGTCATGGAGGAGCAGGCGCTGGCCAATATAGATCCAATCTATCGGCAGTCGATGCGCGAGGCCGCCGACGGAATCGGGGGCTTACCATTCAATTCGCCGCGGGTGCGGGAAATGTATCTCCAGTTTCGATTGCGTCTCGAGCCGGGCGGGCGAGGATTATCCACCCTTCGCCAGCGCTTCTCGAGGCCTTTGCTCACGCTCATGGCCGTGGTCGGATTGCTTTTGCTCATCACTTGCGCCAACGTGGCCAACCTCATGTTGGCGCGGGCCAGCGTGCGCCAACGTGAGATCGCGGTCAGGATCGCGCTGGGGGCCGGACGCCGGCGTCTTATTCGCCAACTCATCACCGAAAGCGTGCTGCTGGCAAGCGCGGGCGGCGCCGGTGGTTTGCTCCTGGCGTTTTGGGCCACAACAAGCTTGCTGGCGCTGATGTCCCATGCGTCTTCTCCTGTTTCACTGAACGTGCATCCGGACGCCCGCGTTCTCGCCTTCACCGCATTCGTTTCACTTCTCACCGCGATTCTGTTCGGGCTTGTCCCTGCCCTCCTCGCCACACAGCCTGGCGTGGCCGGACTTAAAGAAAGCGGCCGGATTTTGGGCGGCATGCGGCCTCAGTCCCGGCTGGGGAAAGCCCTAATCGTCTCGCAAGTTGCCCTCTCTCTGGTGCTGCTCGTTGGCGCCGGTCTGCTTCTGCGCAGCCTCGCGAATTTGAGAGATTTCTACCCTGGTTTCAACGCCCAGCACGTTTTGCTTGTCTCGATAAACCCCAACCTGGTGGGGTACAAAGAGAGGCAAGTGGTCGGGCTTTATCAAAGCCTGCTGGTTGAGATCAAGGCTTTTCCGGGCGTGCGGAGCGTCAGCTTCTCGGATTTCAGTCCGCTGGGTGAACGCCTCAGCTCCACGATGCCCACCGTCGAGGGGTACACGCCCCGCCCCGGCGATAACACTTCGGTATTGATCAACGTAATTGGCCCGGAGTATTTCAAGGCTCTCGAGACACCGGTTCTGCTAGGACGAGAATTCACTGACGCCGACGTGGCCGGCGCTTCCAAGGTGGGCATCATCAATCAGGCTATGGCGCGTCACTACTTTGGTGACGCGAACCCCATTGGCCGGCGCTTCAGCATTCCGGCCTGGAGGGCTGACTCGAGTTGGCTCGAAATCGTCGGGGTAATCCGAGATGCGAAGTACCACAACCTGCGCGAACCGGCTCCCCCTCAGGCCTACATTCCGTTTTATCAATTCCCGGAATCAGATTCTATGACCTTCGAGGTCCGCGCGGCGGCGGAGCCGAAAAGCCTGGCGGCCGGCGTTCGACGCATCATCCAGCACGCCGACAGCCGGCTGCCCGTTTTCGATGTAAAGACGCTCACCGAGCAGGCGGATGAGTCCCTCGTCCAGGATCGCTTGATCGCTTCCTTCTCGACATTGTTTGGGTTACTGGCTTTGGCTCTGGCATCGGTCGGCCTGTATGGCGTCATGGCCCACGCGGTCAGCCGGAGGACAAATGAGATTGGCGTCCGTATGGCCTTGGGCGCACAACCGCGACAAATCCTCGACATGGTAATGCGAGAGACGCTGCGGCTGGTCGTCCTCGGGGTTGCAATCGGCGTACCTATCGCCATGGTGGCTTCGCGGTTGATTCGAAGCGAACTTTACGGCTTGAGCCCCAACGACCCATTGACGATTTTGATCACGACGTTAGTCATGTTGGGTGTCGCAAGCCTGGCCGGCTATCTCCCCGCGCGCCGCGCGACGAAGGTCGATCCGATCGTGGCGCTCAGATACGAGTGAGGCACCCACAGTTTCGGCCCCCGTGACCGCCCTGGGCACCCTCGAGGATCGCCGCTTCAGTGACGCGCGAGTTTTTTCCTTTGGGAGAGGCATATACAATTCACTGCGAAAGCGTTACCATCTCGCTCCTATCGAAGCCATTTGACTATCAAGGAAAATTCGACCATGAGCCGTCACAGAAGCGTCGTGTGTTCATCCTTCATGTTGCTGCTGTTGTTCTCCGTTTTCAGCGGTTGGGCGCAGGAACAACCGATCAAGGTTGAGGTCCATTGGGACAAGGTCATTTGCGTTTTGCAAACCCGGCCGACGATATTGCTTGGCTCGTCGCCAGCGATGCTGCGCGGGGCGCCGCTGCACGATCAGATCTTTCAGAGGGTTAAAGATCTCGAGGCTGACGATGTGCGTTGTACGGGAGCGGGATACGTTTATCCGCACCTGGGAGTCCCGGAACTCGACCCGCCATCTTCCACGAAGACCTCCTGGGACTTCTCTCTCATCGATCCGGTGACTGAGGACGTGATGAAAGCTCTCGAAGGGCATCCCGTGGTGCTGAACTTCACTACCATCCCGGCCTGGATGTTCAAGGGCGAACCGGTCGCCTATCCTCAAGACCTGAACAAACAGGCATGGCATTACGCGCAGGGCAGGGAACTCCGCGACCCCACTTTTCGCGAGGTTGCGGATTATTTTGCGCGCATCGTCGCGTGGTACGTAAAAGGCGGATTCACGGACGAGTTGGGGAAATGGCGCCCGTCAGGGCATCACTATAAGATTGATTATTGGGAAGTGTTCAATGAACCGGACCTCGAGCACGGGTTCAGCGCGGAAACCTACACCCAGCTTTACGATGCGGTCGTCGAGGCCATTCACAAGGTCTCGCCCGACACCAAGTTTATCGGTATTTCGCACTCCTACATTGTCGGACATCCGGAGTACCTTACTTACTTTCTCAATCCCAAGCACCACAAACCCGGCATTCCGCTCGATATGATCTCTTATCACTTCTACGCTGTGCCCAACTCGGACGAACCACCCGAAGCCCAGCAGTTCACCTATTTCAACCAGGCGGACAAGTTTCTCGAGATCGTGGGTTATATTGAAACCATCCGCAAGATGCTGTCGCCGAAGACGGGCACCATGGTCAATGAGATCGGAACGATGCTTCCTGACGACTGGGCGCAGACGAACCCCGATTACGTTTTTAAGCCCATCCGACCTTCCTATTGGAACCTTTCGGCGGCCACCTATGCGTATGTTTTCGCAGGGCTGGCGCGCCAAGGCATCGATGCGGCCGGCGAATCGAGCATACCCGGCGGCCCCGGTTTGTGGCCGAGTATATCTCTGCTCGATTGGGAGACGGCTCAGCCCAATGCGCGATATTGGGCCCTCAAGCTGATCATCGACCACTTCCGGCCCGGCGACAAGATCGTCGAGTCCTCCAGCGACTCCGGTTACGTGATGACGCAGACGTATGTCAGTCCCAGCGGAGAACGAAAGATCTTGCTGGTAAACAAGCGCGAGCGAGAGTTTGATATCAGTCTGCCAGGGGCCGAGGGGGCGAAACTCGACATGATCGACCTGGCGACGGGCTCGAACCCGCCGGTCTCAAGCCGCCTGGCAGGTTCAAGTTTCAAGTTGGGCGGATTCGGAGTGGCTGCCGTGACGCTCGAGAAAAGCCGGGACTAGGGGCTACTAGTCTCCCTCGGGTGTCCGATGAGATACGGGTTTTCAGTAGAGTCTCTGACTGCGCTAGAATTTAGATTGTCGTTTTTTCGATGGGTCGCTGCGGTAGCGCGGGCGCATAAGAGCGGGGTCGATTAATGGCCGGCTTTCTCGATGATTACGGCGCCGGAGACGAACGGCGGGAGCGGATCGTGAAGATCACCGTCCTGTCGGTGCTCGCGGTAGTGGTGGTCACCGGCCTCGCGTATTACTTTTTCCATAATTTCTCGCAGGAACAGCAGGTGAAACGCTTCTTCAACCTGCTGGAGGCGCGCAATTATGAGGCCGCTCACCACCTGTGGGCGCCTACGGAAGATGCGCAGAACCAGTATCCGATGAAATTCTTCCTGCAGGACTGGGGTCCGCCGTTGAACGTGAAGGGATTTACCATTCTTGACGGCGAGAGTTGCGACAAGAGCGTCATTGTGGACGTGGACACCGGCCCGGCGGGCGACAAAAAAATCTGGGTCGATCGCTCTACGCTCGCCATGAGCTTCCCGCCCAGCGAAGCGGGATGCGTCCAGGCCATGGTAGACGGCACCGGCAAACTCTCGTATCGCGACAAGCACAACCAGTTCTACGAGTTGTTTCGGGACGTGAAATACCGGCTCCACGGCCGGAAATATGAGCGATAGAAGGATTGCCGCAGGGGATTTGAATTTCCAGCGGAAACATGAAGTACCAGGTGCGTGGGCGGACCGGCCGGCAATTTTGCCGGATTCATTGACCTAAATGTCCGTTATGCGTTAACAGGATAATCACCCTATTTAGCTAGGCAAGCCGTCCGTTGGCCGGTCCGTAAGTGAGGGAGAACTGAGAAAAGGCGCTGCCTGCACCCCGCCTGCGACCCTTCCCTGCAAAATCCTTGACAGGCCGCCCGCCGCTGGATAGGCTACGACCATGAGGAACTGCCGCCTTTCATGGCCGCGACGATGACAATTTGTCCTGGTTCCAGGTCGCAGAGGATTGAGCCCGGCGTGCCTCGACATTTTGTCCAGCGCTCTGAAAATGACTCCCCTCCTCAGCGGGAGGAGGGGCTGTGGTGGTGGGTGCCCGAGGTGGCGGCTGGTCCAACCACCTCCTACCCCCTCCTTCGCCAAGGAGGGGAGTCATTCCTCTGCCAAGAGTCCGAAATCCATCTAACGCATTCTCCCTTACCAAGTCGGTGCGCTCTCGAAGGGATTGATTCTCAAACGGCTGTTTCAAACATGTGTCTGAATTCTGAGCAGCCCGGCAAGTCGATTCAAAGTATTCTGAACGAACATACAAGAATCGTGGGAACGAAGCTAAGAAGTCCTTGAAAACAAAGGAAGACGAATGTCACAGTGCACAAATTCGAGCCCAAAACGAACTCCAAATGTGTCGAGGAAACGTGCCGAACGGAGACAATCATGCCACACCGGTGTAGATCTTTGTACCTGCTGTTCGTTGCTCTCATCTCGTGCCTGATTGTCCCCGCTGCGCTCCAGGCAGCGGCTCAAGCGACAACATCTTGCGAGGTGAAAGACGACGCGGCTTATACAGCCGCGATTCGCAAAAACACCACGGAGCCATTCTTCTCCACGGACTTGGTGGACCATTTGCCCTGGAGTTCCTGCGTGCCGGCTCCGGACGCCTATCTCGGTCATATCGTCGGTGCGCCGGACGTGCTCGACCATGTGGCGGAAATCAATGGCTACATGCGCCTGCTGGCCAGCCGCAGCCCTCGGGTGCGAGTCTTCTCGATGGGCCACAGCGAAGAAGGCCGCGAGATGATTCTGGTGGCGGTCGCCGATGAAGCCACCATCCGGAATCTGGACCATTACCGAAACATCACGGCAAAGCTGGCCGATCCGCGCGGTTTGAGCGACGCCGAGGCGCAAGCGTTGATTCAAGAAGGGAAGCCAATCTACTGGGCGTCCGGAAGCATCCACTCGACCGAAACCGGCTCGCCCGAGATGTTGATGGAATTAGCCTATCGCCTGGCGGTTGAGGACACGCCGCTCATTGACACCATCCGTAAGAATTGCATCGTGCTGCTCACGCCGGCGAGCGAGACGGATGGCCACGACCGCTATGTCGATGTCTACATGTACCGTAAGCACCATCCGGAGGCCAACACTTATCCGCTCACCTGGTGGGGTCATTACGTCTCCCACGATAATAACCGCGATGGTATTACCTTGTCACTGGCCCTCTCGAAGAACATCACGAAGACCTTCTTCGAGTGGCATGCCACGGTGTTGCACGATCTGCATGAGTCCATCCCCTATCTTTACATCTCCACGGGCACAGGGCCCTACAACGCCTGGATCGATCCCATCGACACCAGTGAGTGGCAGCAGATGGCCTTTTACGAAGTGGAAGAACTGACCGCGCGGGGCGTGATTGGCGTCTGGACGCACGGCTTCTACGACGGATGGGCGCCCAATTACATGTTCTGGGCGGCGGTGGGCCACAATGCGATCGGCCGGTTTTACGAGACCTTCAGCAACGTCGGCGCGGACACCAGCGAACACTCGCTTGAGCCCTCAGCCACCAGCCGCGAGTGGTACCGTCCCAATCCTCCTCTGCCCAAGGTGAAATGGTCGGCGCGCGATAACACCAACCTGCAGCAGAGCGGCTTGTTGCTGGGATTGTACAACGTTGCCAGCCACGGCCATGACTTTCTCCAGAACTTCTATCTCAAGAGCAAGCGCGCCCTGGCCAAGGCGCGAACCGAAGGCCCGGCCGCCTGGGTGCTGCCGGCCGATGACCCTCGCCCCGGCGACCAGGCGCGATTGCTGAACATTCTCCAGTTGCAGGGCATCGAGATTTCGCGCGCCCAGCAAGCCTTCAGCGCGCCGGTGCCCAAGTCAGAGAGCCCGGCCATTGGCGGCGAGAGCGGGCCGGCCGAGTCGAAGGACGCGCACGGCGAGGGAAATCCAGCCGAGGCCAAAGCAGCAGGCGCGGGGGCGAAGGGAGCATTGAGGGCGCAGCCTGTGGCGTCGAAGGCGCCTGAAGCCCAGGGAGCCAGCGAAGGCGAAAAAAGCAAAGCCAAAGAACCCGCGACGATGGTGACCCAACATTTCCCCGCCGGCAGTTACATCATTCGCATGGATCAGCCCTACAGCCGCTTCGCAGATACGCTCCTCGACACTCAATACTACAGCCCACGCGACCCCCGGCCTTACGACGACACGGGCTGGACGCTGGGCGCGCTGGCCAACGTCAAGACGGTGCGGGTGATGGATACGGCCGTTCTGAATGTGCCCATGGCTAAGGTGGAAGGGAATGTGACGGTGAGTGGAGGCGTCAAGGGAAGCGGCCGCACCACTTTTCTCGTGAACCATAATGCGGACAGCGTGCTGGCCACCTTCCGTTACCGCCTGGCGAGCGTCTCGATGGAAGCGGCCGAGGAGCCCTTTGTAGCGAACGGCCAGAAATTCGCGCGCGGCACCTTCGTCATTGCCAACGCAGATCGAGGCCAGATCGAAGCGGCCGCGCGCGAACTTGGAGTGAGCGTTTGGGCAACCGATGAGAAGCTGAGCGTCGCCCGCCACGCGCTAGAAGCTCCGCGGGTCGCCCTCATGCATGACTGGCGGGAAACCCAGGACGACGGCTGGTTTCGAATCAGCCTCGACCAGCTCAAGATCCCTTACACCTACATTGCGGACACGAAAGTCCGTGAGACGTCAAATCTCCGGGATCAGTTCGATGCCCTAATCGTGCCGCCGGATTGGGATGAGTTGGCGAATATGCTGCAAGGCATCCCCCTGCGCGGCAATCCTATGCCGTGGAAGAACACTCCGGAAACGCCCAACTTCTTCGCCACAGGACTGGATTCGAGCGACGATATTCGCGGTGGGCTAGGTTATTCCGGGCTTGTCAATCTGGAAAGGTTCGTAGAGGCCGGAGGCCTGCTGGTGACGGTGGAGGGCGCCTCGGTTCTGCCGGTGGACGGCGGAATGACGGAGATGCTCTCGCTGCGCCGCCCGCAGAGGCTTGTCTGTCCCGGCGATGTGCTGCTGGCCAGCGTGGAGGATCTGAAGAGTCCTGTAGCCTATGGTTACGGCGAAAAGCTCTACGTCTACTACCGGGCGGGCTCTATCCTTAACGTCGGCTTGGGCTCTGGCCGTCGGCGTGGAGAAGCCGGGGAGGCGCGAAGCAGCGGCCGCGGCTCAGCGACCGACCCCGATGTGATCCAAGGCCGCCCATATATGCCTCCCGAGGAGGAGCCCAAGCGTACTCCGCGCGAGCAGGAACTCTACGTGCCGGACGAAATGCGAATGTACCTGGGCACGCGCATCCCGCCCGCGGATCAGTTTCCACGCGTGATTCTGCGCTTTGCGGAGGCCAAGAACCTGCTGGTGAGCGGTTTGCTGGACGGAGGAGCGGAAATTGCTGAAAAGCCTGCGGTGGTGGATCTGCCCCACGGCCAGGGACACATCCTGCTCTTTGCCAATAATCCCATGTGGCGGAATGAGAACTCCGGCAGCTTCTTCCTGCTCTTCAACGCGCTGATGAATTACCGCCACCTGGACGTGGGGCGAGGCGCGAAGTAGCATGGACCTTCGCCCCTTGCCGTCATTCTGAGCGCCCCTTGCTGTCATTCCGAGCGAAGCGAAGAATCTCCGCAGTTCGTGGGGGGATCGCTCAGGATGACAGTGCCAAGGGACGTCATCCTGTGATAGACTCTGGCCACGTGTTGAGTAGCGCTCTGACTGCCATGGCTCACACTGCTGAAGCTCGACAAAAACTACGCGAAATCTGCAGGGTCGCGGCGCGGGTGTTTTACGAAAAAGGCTACGACGGCGCCTCCATGCAGGACATCGCCCAGGCCGTGGGTCTGACCAAGGCTGGCCTGTACCATCATGTGAGCAGTAAGGATATGCTGCTCTTTGAAATAATGAACTATGGAATGGATATTCTAAATGAGGAAGTGCTGGCAAAGGTCAAGGATATCCAGGATCCGCGGGAGAAGCTGCGCCGGACTATTCTTGGGCACATCGACTTGGTGGTCCGCGCCCGCGACATGGAGATTACGGTTATCCTCCACGAGAACCGCTCCCTAAAAGGGAACTTGCGCAAACAGATCAATGCGCGCAAAAGAGCTTATATCGAGTTTCTCGAGGGACTGATCGCGAAGGTGCAGGAGCAGTCCGGCATGGCGCCAAAGCTCTCTCCCCATATCGCCGCCTTCGCTGTGCTGGGGATGATCAACTGGCTTTACCAGTGGTACCATCTGGAAGGGCCTGTCAAGGAAGAAGAAATCTCCAGCGCCTACACGGACTTCTTCTTCCGGGGTTTGCTGGGCAATGCATGAAATCTTCTCTCCCTTGGGGGAGCAGGTGGATCGCGCCGGCATTCTCAGCAGCCGAGGCGGGCCGGGAGCGGGGGTCTTTGATGCCTAATCGTACCGTTGCCTTTCAAGGCGAGCGCGGCTCATTCAGCGAAGAAGCCGCATATAAATTGCTGGGAAGGCACATCACGCTAAAATCTTGCGAGACCTTCGGAGCCATCTTCGAAAGTGTGGTGAGCGGGAAGACAAAATACTGCCTGGCCCCGATTGAGAATACCCTGGCCGGATCGGTGCACGAGAATTATGACCTCCTGCTGTCAAACGACCTGCACATTGTTGGCGAAGTCAACCTCCGCATTGTGCACAACCTCATCGCTCCACAGGGCACGGCGCTCAAGCGCATTACCCGGGTTTACTCTCACCCTGTGGCCTTAGCTCAATGCGAAGAGTTCTTCAAGCGTCATCCGAAGATTGAAAGAGTCCCCTTCTACGACACCGCAGGAGCGGTGAAAATGCTGGCGGAGCGCCCCTTGCCCGGGGCCGCAGCTATCGCCAGTCGTATCGCCGCCGAGGTTTACCGGGCCCACATCCTGGCTACCCACGTCGAGGACCACCACGAGAATTACACGCGCTTTCTGCTGCTCTCCCGGCGGCCCCAGGTGGCCGCGAAGGCCAACAAGGTTTCCATTGTGTTTTCCACCCGCAACGCTCCCGGGGCTCTTTACAAATGCCTCAGCGTATTCGCGCTGCGTGATATCGACCTTACCAAACTCGAGTCCCGCCCTTTGCGCGGCCGCCCCTTCGAGTACTTCTTCTACCTCGATTTCCTGGGCCACCTGAAGGAAGAGCGCTGCCGGAACGCGCTTTCACACCTCGGCGAGGTGACGAACTTCTTGCGCGTCTTGGGGTGTTACCAGAAAAGTGGCTAGTGCCCGGCGTTTGGTGATCTGACTATGGCCGAAGATCGTGGAGCGAACGAGAACCAGTCGGCGTGGTCAATCGCCATTCCTCTGCTCGTCGTGGCGACTATCCTGGTTGTCGCCTATCGCGGATACGCGTCCCCGCAGGGCACGCCGAACTTGGATGATATCACCGGCAAATACCATTTCCTTTCCCCGGATGACACGTTGGGAATCCTCGAAGAAGAAGGGAAGCTGAAAGGGTACATTGAAGTTGCGCAGGGCGCCGAGGAATCCGATGACGTGCTGAGTTACGAAATCGTGGCGGGCTTGCGCAAGCGCGATCACGTAGAATTCAAGACCAACGTCATCCACCGAAAGTACTATCGCTTCGCGGGTAAGGTCGAGCGAGGATCGGGACGCCAATCCGACGATCCTGACTACGTGCACTTGGTGGGCGACGTCGAAATGGTAACTGTGAAAGGGGACAGCGGGCAGGAGTCTGCGGTCAGGAAACACTTGGTATTGAAGTGTTTCGGTAAAGCTGAGAGCAAGGACGAGTGAGGGAATCGGGAGAACAATTTGTGATTTGCGATTTCTGATTTGTGATTGGAGAAGGAGGAGCTAATCACAAATCGGAAATCGCAAATCACAAATCACCAGTCACCCGATTAGGGGATGATTGGCAGTATCACCTGCGACGGGCGTTCGCGGTCGTGAAAGATGGTGTTGGTGGCTACGGCGAGCCGCCGGTTCGCGTTGAGCGCTTCGCCGGTGTTGGGGTTGACATCGAAGCGTGGGAAATTGCTGCTCGAGATATCCAGCCGGATGCGATGCCCCCTAACAAAGAGATTCGAGGTTGGGTAAAGATGGATGGTCAGGGGATAAACCTGACCGGGTTGCATGAGTTCGGCATGATCGAGCGAGCCGCGAAACCGCGCACGCAGAATGCCGTCCTCCAGGTTCATGTCCAATCCGGCCGGGAAGTCGGGACTGGGAGGGTGTACGTCGATCAGCTTGGCCGTGAAATCAGTATCCAGCGCTGACGACGATACCCACAGCTTCACATCGATCGGTCCTGTCACTTCCACATTCTGATCGAGCGGCGGGGTCATGAACACCAGCACATCGCGCCGCGCGGAAAGGGGCAGGTGGTTCGTACAGTTCCACACCGCCTCGCTGCAGCGCTGGTTCCAAGCTCCCTGCAGCAAGATCCCGACGGCGGAGGAGATGTTCCCGCCTATCGTAGGAACGGGGTTGCGTGGATCGAAATCATAACTCGTGCTGCTTGAGGACTCGGGCGGCTTCTCGGTCGAAAGTGCACTGTCAGCGTGAAGATAGTATGGAGTCCATCGCGTGCGCGCCAGCGGCCACTCCTGCTCGTCGCGCCAAACGCCGCCATGCAGGTGCAGGCCCTCCGACGTCTTTTGCTCGCTGCCTCCGCCCATGACGAAAATCTTCACTGGAGTGTCCCGCTCGGCCCCGTTGTCTGCTCCTTTCAGCCAGTGATCGTACCAGCGCAGATGAAACGCCTCACTATCGATAGCCGCCTGGGCGCCGAAGTCTGCCTCCCCGTGTGAATGATGCATATGCTGGCCATGGATCCAGGGTCCGAGGATCATTTTCACGGGGCCGTGCTTGACGCGCGAGAGAGCCATGTAGCTCATGGTCGTCTGGAGTGCCCAGGAATCGTACCAACCGCCGATGAGATAGACGGGAACATCCTTGTAGCGGCTGGTCTGATCGACGACGTCAAACCCGGGCTGCTTCCAATAGCTGTCGTTTTCCCCATGGCTCATGGCGAAAACCAACCAATCCTCGTACTCGGGAGCAAGCTTGAGCGGTGTCGCGCCCTTGCGCAACGGAAGCTGGGCAAGGTACTCGCGCTCGTGCTTCCCCGCTTTTTCAAGAGCCGCACGCGCCACGGGATCCCGAGCTTCCCGGCTGCCTTGCGGCGCGCACATGGCGAAGACCCAGTTGAAGAATCGCAATTCGAACGCTCCCCCGTTGCGCATGCCGAAGTATCCGGCGTTTGCCACCGCGTCCACAGGGATCAATGCCTTCAGACCAGGCGGATTGCTTTCGGCCATGGCGTGCTGCGTGCCACCCACGTAGGAAGTGCCGATCATGGCGAAGCCGCCGTCGCTCCAGGGTTGTCGCACGAGCCACTGGGCGGTGTCGTAGCCGTCGTTCACGTCGTCGGTCATCATGTGCCAGACACCTTCCGAGGCGTAGCGGCCTCGCGTGTCCTGGCACACCACAACGTAACCATGGCTCACGAAAGGAAGAAGGTAGTCCAGGGAGTAGTCCTTGTTGTAAGGCGTGCGCTCCAGGATAGCGGGGAATTTGCCCTCCAGTCTCGCGCCGTCCCGGCCGGGGAAATAGATGTCCGTAGCAAGCCGCACGCCATCACGCATCGGCACCATTACGTCTTTCGCGACGACATAGGCCGCCGGACCGGTTGCCAGCGAGCGCTTCCAGGGAGCCAGGACAAGCGCCAATCCCGCGAAAAGCCAGACCAGGAGGAGTAGCGTCGAGCCGCGCCATGCTGAAAGTCTCATGGAGAATCTCCGCCGTTGCTTTCTGCTCATAGTAGCACAGCGCAGCGGAGCTGCGAGCAAAACCAGCTTCTCCGTGTACTCTGTGGTTCGAGAGCTTTAACACAGAGCACACGGAGGGTCTCAGTGTTCTCTGTGTTTCATCTTTGCTGAGTCACAGAGAACGCCGAGGAGGAATCGTCCTCAATCAAAAACGTCTCGCAAACGGATGTGCCAGAGCGGCTTGGGTAGTGTAAAGATAAGGCGGCGGTTCGGGGGCGGGAACAAACTAATCGCTCTTCACGTAAAACCTAATGGGGGAGAGGGCTAGCCAGTTATGCTTGACTTTGGGTGTGGCCTATCATACCTTTCACATGACAATCAGTAGTCCATTTTGCAGTGAAATAGAGCGATTTTGTCGCACTCGGTGAAACATGGAAAATCCCGCCACGAAGAAATGGTACAGCTACTTTCTTTCGGTAGATCAGCCCGCTGAAACCAAAGGCGAGCAAGAGGCGCCTGCGGAAGGTGGCGAGGCGGCCGCAGCAGGGCCGCGCAGCGCGGCGCAAACCGTCGCCGAAATAGCCTCCGGTGTGAGCGCTGATCCCAAGTTTACCGGTCCGGTGGCCAACCCGATGTCCTTCCAGGAAATCTATGGCGCGGCGGAGATCAACTCCCCCGAGCACGGATACACGGTTCTAAAGATCATTGATTTACTGCACAGCGAGCACATCCGCAACCTTTCGCGCGACGTAAAGAAGAGCTCGCTTCTGCTGGCTCTGGAGGCCGCGGGAGTGAAAGCCGAGGAGATTGTGCAAGACGCCGTGCGGCGCGACAAAGCCTTGGACACTTTCGAGCGCGTTCAACAGAACGCGTTGCAGGAACTCGAGGCGCGCAAAACCAAAGAGAGTAAGGAGCTTCAGGCGGAGATCGAGCGGCAGGTCACCGAAATGCAATCCAAGGTTCAAGCCAATAACGATGAGGTGACGAAAGCGAAGGAGCAGTTCTACGGCTGGCAGCTTAAGAAGCAGCAGGAAGAGCAGAAGATCGCCGACGCGGTTTCGTATTTCACATCCGAGAAGCCCATCACCACCGCCGCGGATGCTGGCACACCGCAGGCCCCGGCAGGCAAGAAGCCGTAGCCGGTGACATAGGAGGAAATATGTTCAGACGCTTGCAACGCATGATCCGCTCGTTCGTCGGCTTTTTCATCTCTGCGGCCGAGGATCCTGAGTTGATCCTGCAACAAAACATTCGCGATATGAATGACCAGGTGCCACGCATGAACGAGAGCATTGCGATGGTCAAGGCGAACGTGACGCTGCTCGAGAAAGAAGAAGCGAAGTATAAGTATGACTTGAACGAGTTGACCGCGAAGGTGAAAGCGGCCATTCAGGCAGGTCGCGATGACTTGGCGGGAAGTTTTGCCACGCAGCTCGAGCAAATGAAGAGCGCTCTGGCCCGCACTCAAGCTCAGTTGGCAACGGCGCGCGGGGCCTTCGACAAGGCCATGCTCGTCAAGCAGGCTTTCCTGCGCGAAAAGGACCGTAAGACCCAGGAGGCCCTCAACGCCATTCGCGACCATCGCCGTGCCCTGTGGCAGAAGAAAGTGGCCGATGCCATGGAACAGTTCGAGGTGGCGGGCATCAGCCAGACGCACGACGAGATGGTGCGCAAGATCGAAGAGGAGACGGCGGTCAATGAGGCGCGGATGGAGATGGCCTTAGACAATGTTGACTCGCAGAAGGTCAAGATCGAAGAGGAAGCTGAGAAGCTGCGCGCCAACGAACTGGTGAAGCAATTCAAGGTCGAGATGGGACTGATCTCTCCGGAACCCTCCGCACCGGCCGCAGAAAAGACCATTGGTGTAAGAGAGGGAGAGAAGACTTCCTGAAGAGAACCTGGGGTAGGGGCGGCCCTGGTGGCCGCCCTCGGTTATGTAGGGGCGGCCCTCGTGGCCGCCCCGGGCAACCACAAGGGTTGCCCCTACAGCTCTCGAGGAGGCATTTATGGCGGTCAAGATCGAACGCGGTGGCTGGCTTCTTATCTTTCTGATCGGGCTTGCCCTGGTTGGGTACAGTCTTATTAGGTACGGCGTACTGAACGTCGGCAATTGGTTTGGATCACACGGCGGGTCCACGGCCGCGAAGGTGGACACGTCGAAGCCGCTCGCCCTGCCCACGGCGAGCACCGCGCAGGCGAACGAGGTCAGGGTTCGCGTCAACATCTGGGTAGGATGCGCGGCCGGGTTGGTGGCGAATGGCGGGCTGGATACGGCGCCCGACTCCATTTATGACAAGAAAGGGCTCAAAGTTTCATTCAAGATCATCGACGATTGGACGGAAGGCTCGGCAGCGCTGGCCACCAATAACGTGGATATGATGCTGACCACCGCGGACGTTTGGGCGAAGGATTTCGGACAGTTCCAGGCGAAAGGTTTCGGCGCCCATGCCTTTTACATGGTGGACTGGTCGCGCGGCGCCGACGGGCTGATCGGGAAGCAGGGCATCAACAGCATCGAAGACTTGGCGGGCCAGGTCGTGGCCTTCGCCCCGTATACTCCCTCGCACTTCCTGCTCTGGAATGGGTTGAAGAGTTCAGGCCTGAGCACCCAGCAGCAGAACGAGATTTTTGCCAAAGCAGTGCACACGAAGGATGGCATCGACCCCGCCACATTCTTTGCGCAGAAGAAAGTTGATGCCGCCGTAGCTTGGGACCCTGATATGAGCGACGCCGTGACCAAGCGCCCCGGCGCTAAGAAGATTTACGACACCCGCGTGGCCAACCGGTTGATCGCGGACATCCTGGTGGTGAGCGACCGTTTCGCGGAACAGAATCCCCAGACGGTCATCAATTTTGCCCAGGGCTGGCTCGAAGGCGTGGAGTTCATCAAGGCGCAGCCCACGCGGGCCTATACCCTGATCGGCACCATCAAGGATTTCAACATTCCCACCGATCTGGCCAAGACGATGCTGGGTGGGGTGAGACTCTCCGATTACGCCGACAATGTGGCCTTTTTCGGAAAACCCGGCGGCGAGTCGGATTACGCCAACATCTTCAGAATGGCGCAGGACATGTATCGGGAAGAGCAGTTGATCAAACACATTGCGGATTCCGAAACCTCCGTCGACCGGCGTTACATCGAAGCCTTGAGTGGTAAATTCTCGAGCACTTCCACCGAAGCGCCCATTGAATACAAGGCCCCGGCCAAGGGCGCCGTTCCTATTGCCACCCAGCACCGCTCCATCTACTTTGATACGAACTCGGCGAACATGAGCCTGGATTCCCGCGCCGTCGTGGATGAGATTGCCGAGTTTATGCGCGCCTACGAGAACACGGTTGTCGACATCGAAGGCAACACCGATGCCACTGGGTCGAGAGAGCACAACATGGAGCTCTCGCGGGAGCGTGCCGACGCCGTGAAGCGCTACCTGATGGAAAAGCACGGCTATCCCGCCAGCCGCATGCGGACCGCTGGCAACGGCCCCGACAAGCCCGTGGATACCAACGCTACTCCGGAAGGCCGCGAGAAGAATCGCCGCACGGATATTAAGGTTTACCCGAACCCCGGGGCGTGACGGGATCTGAAGTCTTATCTCTTCCCTCGCCGGTGGGAGCCTGGGTGGGAGCTCGATTTTGCGTGTCATTCCGAGGAGCCGCAGGCGATGAGGAATCTCGCACTGGCTCGAAAACACTCAGGGCAAGATTCCTCGCTGCGCTCGGAATGACGGCGCAAATGAGTTCTTCACTCAAACTCTCATGAAGGAAAGGCCTCGATTTTCTTAATGGCTAAGCTTTTCGAAATTCGCCGCGACGTGTCACCCCGCGCCAAGATGGCTCTGGCTTTTTTGAGCTGGGGTCTGATTGTCCTTGCATGGTTTCTCCTGACTCATTGGGACATTCTCCCGCCATTTGCATTGCCCCGCCCGGCCGGAGTCATCCAGGCCTTCGGCCGACTTTGGGCGGATTACAATCTGCTGGGCAACGTGGTGCAGAGTTGGTGGCGAATTGCCCAGGCCTTCTTCTGGTGCGCGTGCATCGCGATCCCGCTGGGTGTGCTGATGGCCAGCTTCCGCTGGGTTCACCATCTTATAAACCCTGTGGCGGCCCCGATGCGCGCTATGCCCATCACGGCTTTCTTGCCGGCTTTCATTGCGCTGTTTGGCATGGAAGAAACCATGAAGGTAGCCTTCCTCTGGTTTGGAATGTTCTTCTACCTTCTGGCCGTAGTTGTTGAAGAAGCGGAACGCGTCGACGACAGCCTGATCGAGACAGCTTATACGCTGGGCGCCAACCGTGGCCAGGTGCTCTGGCTGATTTTCAGGGCCTCCTTCCCTGGGATTTTCGGGTCGTTCAGAATTCTCTATGACATTGGCTGGACATACGTTATTTTGGCCGAGATGGTTAATGCCCGCCGCGGTGTGGGGTACATGGTGGAAGCCGCGCGTAAGAATCTGGACTTCGAGAGGGTTTACGCAGGCATCATCGCCATCGGATTTGCAGCCTTTATCTTTCGTTGGTTTTTGACGTTTCTGGAGCACCGTCTTTTTCCATGGCGTCAGGTTCAGCGGGCTGCGACCGAGCACCTTGCGGCGGTGGGTGCGGGTGCGACGGCGAAGAACAGTAAGCAGTCGGCAGTAGGCAGTCGGCAGTAGGCAGTCGGCAGTAGGCAGTCGGCAGCAAGCAGTTGGCAGTAAGCAGTCGGCAGTAAGTAGTAGGCAGCAAGGAGCGTCGTACGATGGCAGTATCTGGCGGCTTTCGGGATTTGAGGGTTTACCAATTGGCTTATAGCCTGGCGATGCGGATTTACAACGAGACGAAGACTTTCCCCCAAGATGAACGATACTCGATGACCAGTCAAATCCGGCGGTCCTCGCGGAGCGTCGCGGCGAACTTGGCAGAGGGATATCGTAAGCGGCAATATCCGGCCATGTCCGTGAGCAAACTGGCGGATTGTGATGCAGAAGCGGCAGAGACGCAGGTGTGGCTGGATTTTGCGCGGGATTGTGGTTATCTGTCTATCGAGCACCAGAAGGAATTCGCGGCAGGCTACGATGAGCTCGGCAGGATGCTCAGCAGTATGATCAAGGATCCGAAGAAATTCACGCCTGTTTAGAGACTGACTGCCTACTGCCGACTGCTTACTGCCGACTGCCTACTTAGTGATACGATGCCAAACAAGGTGAAAGTCCAACTCGACAAAGTCTGCCGGACTTTTCTGGGCGCCGCCGGCGAAAGGATCGAAGCTCTGCGGGATGTAAGCCTCGAAGTCGAAGAGGCATACTCTCCCGAAGGCAGGGATTTGGGCGAGTTCAGGGTGCTGCTGGGCCCCTCGGGCTGCGGCAAATCCACCATTCTACGCTTGATCGCGGGGTTGGATTTTCCCGACAGCGGAAAGATCGAGGTGAACGGCAAGCCGGTAGAAGGGCCCGGTCGCGACCGCGGCATGGTGTTTCAGAAATACACCTCTTTCCCTTGGCTCAGCGTCGCAGATAACATTGCGTATGGGCTGACGATTCAAGGCGCACCGGAGGTGCAAAAGAAAGAGACCGTGGCGAAGCTGGTGGAAGCAGTGGGCCTCTCGGGATTCGAGAATTCCTACCCGGACCGGCTCTCGGGCGGAATGCAGCAGCGGGTCGCCATCGCACGCACTCTGGCGGTCCGGCCCGAGGTGATTTTGATGGACGAGCCGTTTGGCGCGCTGGATGCCCAAACGCGCGGCGACATGCAAGCCCTGTTATTACGCATCTGGGATGAGACTGCCTGCGCCGTGCTGTTTGTGACCCATGACGTGGAAGAAGCGGTCTACCTGGCTGACCGAATCTTTATACTTAGCGCCCGCCCCGGTACAATAGTAGAGGACGTTCCGGTGGCGCTCGGTCGTCCTCGAGATCCAGCGATGAAGCAGACAAAAGAGTTTCACGATCTTCAGGATTACGTGCTGGCGTGCCTCCGACGCGCTCCGGGGACGGGCCATGTGCGGGTGGGTGTTTGATGGCGGAGGAGAAAACTCCCCAGCAGGGCACGGCCGCAAAAGCCGGTTCGATGTTGGAAGGGATGGTCAAGCGCCAGGCGGACGAGCTTGGCTTACAGCAGGCCGACTTGGTGAAGGCCGCGCTCAAGTGGCAGTACAACTGGATCGGGCTCGCGGGCGCCGCGCTTTTCGCCCTGCTGTCGGGGACCGGACTGCCGCTGTTGCTGGCGGCAGGCTTGGAGATGATTTATCTCAGCATCGCGCCCCGCAGCAGCGCCTTTCGGCGTTTGGTGCGCTCCTGGAAGTACGCTGAGCAAAAGCGCCAGCGCGAGATGAGTCTGGGCACGATGTTCAACGAAATGCCGCCCGAGCTTCGCACTCGCTACGCCTCCTTGGATTCCCTGTGCGTCGGCATTCGCGCCAATTACAGCCGTTTGTCATCGACCTCGCAGATGTTTCTGGAGCAGATGGAGCAGAGGCTTCGGGGCCTTCTCGAGGCTTACCTGCGCTTGCTCTACGCTGACTATCAGCACTGCGAGTACTTGCAGACCACCGACCCTGCCCCCATCAAGCAGAACATCGCCAATCTGCAGCACACGTTGAATTCAGATCCCCCGCAGGTGCAGGAGATCAACCGCAAGCGAATTGAAATCCTGGGGAAGCGGCTGGAGAAATACGAAAAGGTTCGCGACAACCAGAAGGTGGTGCAGGCACAGTGCTCGGCGATCGAAGATGTCCTGCAATTGATCAACGACCAGTCCGTGACCATGCGCGATCCGCAGCAGGTGAGCGACCAATTGGATAACCTGGTTCGCGATGTCGAGCAAACCGAGGAAACCGTGCGGCAGGTCGAGGCCGTCTTCGACATGGCGGTGCCGGGAGTCGAAGAAACGTTTGGCCCGCTGCCGACCGATTCATCGGTTTCGAGTTCCGGTTCTGTACCCAGTTCGCGCATTCGGAATTAGACTTGTAGGGGCGCCCCTACAGTAATCATATGGCCACCATACCAATACCAAATTCTACACGCTTGGAATCGCTGCCCGCGTGGGCCAAAGAACTCTCCGAGAAGTACTATTCTCGCACGCTTGCCATGTTCGTACTTTACGGCAACGTGCGCGACTATGTGCCCGTGAAGCGAGAAGGCGCGACGCAGTTCCTCAGTTTGCCGCGCTTCCTGAACGAGGCGCTCTTCCCTCGCCGCGATCTGATCCTGAGTTACGATCGGGGTGGCGGCCTCACCTTCGCGCAACCCGAAGCTCAAGCGGATTTCCTCCGTGCCTTGTCCGGCTATGACAGTTATCATGGCACCAATTACGCCGCCGGACTGCCCCGCAACCCGGATGGGGTGCTCAACCTGCTTGATAACTATCTGCGGCTGCGCATCGCGGAAGGCAAGAAGATCGCGCTCATCATTGATTATGCAGAGACCATCGCCCCTGCCGGCGACGTGTCGGGGATGCCGGCGGAGGACCGCAATGCCCTGGTCATCTTGAAGCGCTGGGCGCAGAATCCTGCCTTCTTGAAGGCGGATGTCACCCTTTGCCTGATTGCAGAAAATCAGACTGACTTGAACCAGGGAATTGTCCAAAACCCTGCGGTGGCTTCTATTGGCATTCCTTTGCCTGACGAAACGGATCGGCTTGAGTTCATCCGGTCGCAGTTGTCCGGCACGCCACTGCCTTCCGGTTCGGAAGTGACTGACGCTACCCTGGCCAAGCTGACGGCAGGCCTGAAGCGCGTGCAACTACAGACTCTGATCTCCCATGCGGTGCAGAATAGTCAACCCTTGACGCTCAAATTCCTTACCAAGCGGAAAAAGGAGTTGATCGAGGCGGAATCGGGGGGATTGCTGGAATTCATCCAGAGCCGTTTCGACCTCTCGCTGGTGGCGGGGAACGACCAGGCCAAGAAGAAGCTGCAAAACGCGGCGGCCGCGATTCGTGCCGGAAGAACCGACGTCCTCCCCATGGGCTACGTCATTTGTGGGCCCGTGGGTACCGGGAAGACCTTTCTGACCACTTGCTTCGCGGGCGAGGTTGGAATTCCCGCTGTCATCCTGAAGAACTTTCGCAGCATGTGGCAGGGTGTCACCGAAGGAAACCTCGAGAGGGTGCTAAACCTGCTCCAAGCCATGAGCCCGATTGCCGTGATCGTGGACGAGGCGGATGCGCAGTTAGGCGATCGTTCGAGTTCCGGCGACAGCGGCGTGTCGAGCCGTGTTTTCGCTCAGATCGCTCAGTTCATGGGCAACACCGAGCTGCGCGGAAAGGTCATCTGGTTCCTCCTCACGTGCCGTCCCGATTTGCTGCCGGTCGACCTTAAACGCCAGGGACGAGCCGAGGAACACATTGCCCTCTTCTACCCGGATACCGATGAGGAGCGCCTGGCGCTCCTGCGCGCCATGCTAAAGAAGACCGGCATCGATATTGGTTCTCAAGAGGTCGAGAAGTTCTTCCTGGAGCACGCCGGATCCTTGTCCGGGGCCGATATCGAAGCGGTACTCACTCGGGCCCTCATGAAGAGCGCGCTCGAGAACGGAGTCGCGGTGGGCGTGGATGATTTGAAAGCAGCCTTGGAGGACTTTGTCCCGCCCTCCTACCCCACCGAAATTGAGTTGCAGAACCTGGTGGCTGTCTTGGAATGCACCAGCAAGAGCCTCCTCCCCGAAAAATACAAGAAGATTGAGCGCTCCGAGTTGATCCGCCGCGCCAACGAATTGACCGCACTCACGCGATAACACCTTTGACCACAGAGACACCGAGGCACACAGAACTCCGGGTTTCTTTCTCCGTGTCTCAGTGCCTCTGTGGTTAATCTGACGAGTTCTACTGGATCAGGTACTGCGCGAGCCTGCCGTCCGGCGTGGCGAACGTCGAGAGATGCAATGACTTTCCCGACGCAAATCCAATGCGGAAGTGTCGATAGATCATGCCACCCCGCCACTGGAAGCTTGTCTGCTCGAAACTGGAAGGCGTTCCCAGGGGACCGAGGCTTGAGGCAGCGTCAGCCAACACTTGGGCAGTGAAGTAGGAATCGGCGTCAGAGGTCAAAAGTGAACGGTCGATTCCTCCTGCTTGCAGACCGCGGAAGATCTGGCGTGCTTGCTCGAGGGACGAAGCGGCTTGCGGGTCCGCTTTCTCCCCCGCCAGCAATGTTCCGATCTGGCTCACGATAGATCCGGCAGCACTTGATCCGTCAAGGTTCGTCAGGACGGCGACAGCAATGCCTTGGTCAAGCCACACGGCGTTGTCGCTGACGAAGCCGGCCACTGCCCCGCCGTGTGCCAGCCTCGGATGTCCTGAGGCGTTTGAGATCCCCACTCCCAGTGCGTAGTCTACGGGCGCGCCGTTTTTGAGCCGCGCCGGCTTGATCATTTCATCGAGCGTGGCCGGGCGGAGCAGTTTTCGCTCGATCAACGATTGATCCCAAAGTGCCAGGTCGCGCGCCGTCATCGCCAGCTCACCCGCCGCGTACAACCAGCCCGGCGCTTCCGGCAGGGCCGGGTGAAGCGGCCCCAAGCCGAAGCGGGTGTAGCCCCCAGCGTCGGAACTGGTCAACGGGTGCGTATCCAGGTCGATGGGGCTTTGCATGTCGAGCGGGCGAAAGATGCGGCTCTCCAGAAAAGCCATCAGTTGCATGCCGGTGACCTTCTCGAGTATCTGACCGGCCACGGCGAAGTTGGTGTTGCTGTACTGCCACTGGGTCCCTGGCTCGAAATTCAGCGGCTTCCCCGCAAACCGTTCAAGGATGCCCTCTGGGGTGACGGGTTGCTGCATGAAAGGAGCCACATAATCCAACGGGTAGTAATCTTCGTACCCGGAAGTGTGGGACAGGAGCTGGCGAATGGTGATGTCCCTTGAGCGCGTCAACGAAGGGAAGAAGCGCCCCACGTGATCATCGAGCGAGAGTTTGCCGTCCTGAACCAGCAGCAGGATTGCCCCAGCCAGGAATTGCTTGCTGACGGAGCCAATACTGTATCGCATTTCGGGGGTGGCGGAAGTTGGCGGATCGAGACGCGCCTGGCCGTAAGCTTTAACATAGGCGATCTGGCCGTCTTTCGTGATCGCGATCGAGGCGCTGGGCGCCCCAGTGTCTGCCAATGCCTTGGCCGCGATGGCGTCGATGCGATTCATCGTCTCCTGCGGCAACTGGCCTGCCCGAGAGCCCGACGCCGAAACCACAAGTGCCATCAGAAGTATGGTGCGGATGATCGTGCGCATAGGTTCTGCCCCTTGTGAGCGGTGTGTTCCTTCCCTAATCCCTATTCCCTATTTCCTATTCCCTGTTCCCTGCCTGGCGCGCTCAAGCGCCTGCTTGCATCTTCGTCAGCGTAGGCAGCCACAATCTCTCCGAAATAGACGCGGTGGAAATCTCCGCTGGGATAGAACTCCTCGCGCACCGCCTGGACCAGCGCCTCCGGCGCCAAATCGTTGCGATGCAGCGTCCGGCACTCGTAGTGAACTACGCACTCTTGGATAATCGGTGATCGCACCTCGCGGCTCGGAATCGGGGTCAAATGCGCCTCTTCAAACTTGTTGAGGTTACGCCCCGAAACTGTCCCGCAAATCCCCACGGCCTCCGGTATTTCTCTTGGCGGTACGTTCACCGTGAAATCGCTCACCTGCTCGAGCCGGCTATAGGTGTACCTCGAAGGCCTGACCAACACGATAAAGACAGGCCGGGACCAGATGCAACCGATGGTTCCCCAGCCGATCGTCATGACATTGGGTTTTCCGTCCGTGCCCCTACTCACCAGCAACAGTCCGTCCTCCCGCATTCGCTGGATCGTCTGGGCAAAGAAATCCGTGAATCGTACCTGTACCTTGTTCACCTCGGTGTCACCTCGTCGATAAGTCCGATTCTCAGTGCAGCGTAGCAAGCTGGCCGTCTAAGGTGGAGAGCCCAAAGTTGGGCGACATGACCTGCGACACACCAGCCAATCTAGCAGAGCATACCACAGCACCGTGGCTGATTCCTGGGGATCGCCACTGGGCGGTCGAAGTGCCGTACTGCCTCTGGGAGCGACCACAGCGTTCAGCCCGTCGGCTTGGGGTGAAGCCCAAGCGCAAGTACAGAAAACCCTGATGACACATTCTGTCACTCCGTCTCGACGGAAATTGGCGAGTCCAGTACTCTTGAACCGGGAACCCTGGACTCAAGTCTTGCCAGTATCTTAACTCGTTGAAAACGCGCCCCTTATCCTCGAGGAAAAAGTGTCTTGAGATTCTGCGTGGCACCCAAAGTGCTCTATGCCACTAATGTATTACGTCGTTGCTCGGTGCAACAAGGCGGATATATGAACAAGAATCCACGAGGCTTTTCACTCATAGAGTTGCTGATCGTTGTGGCAGTCATCCTGGTCATTGCAGCCATCGCCATCCCTAACTTGATGCGCTCGCGGGCCGCAGCCAATCAAGCTTCGGCAGTGGGATCGCTCCGTGTGATGAATACTGCGGAAGCCACCTACAGTTCAACTTATGGCGGTTACAGTCCAACCTTGGGTTACTTGGGCCCCCCGAGCACCGGGACGACTCCGGTCCCCTCGGGTGCGGAACTGATTGACAGCCTCCTCTCCGGAGGTTCGCCTGGAGCGAACGAAAGCGCCAAGAGTGGTTACACCTTCACCTATTCTGCGGGTGGCGTTGATGGGTCGGGTAGGATTTACTCTTACTCGATTACCGCTGGCCCTATTACCCCAGGGACGACAGGGTACAACTACTACTACACTGACCAGATTGGCGTAATCCGTCAGAACTCCACTGCGGAGGCTGGTTCCACTGACTCGCCGCTGGCTGGCTAGCTGTCCCGAACCCCTGCCAGCCAGAAGGTGTGAAAAAGCCAAAACAGCTCGCGCGAAACCGCCAAGCCGCGAAGTAGCGCAAAGTCGATGCGGTCTGTTTTCTTTGCGTCCTTGGCGTACTTTGCGCCTTCGTGGGAACCCGTTTTTTTCGCCGCTGATTTCTCCCCGCATTTCAACTCGCCGATTTCTGTGCTAACCTTCTAAGTACTCAGACGTCTAAGTAGTGTGAGGCTCGAATATGCCCAAGCCCGATTCGCTGCAAGGCTCGCTCGATCTGCTGGTGCTCAAAATCCTTTCGCGGCAGCCTCGCCTGCACGGCTACGCCATCCTGACGGCGATCCAGGCCACGTCCGGCGAGGTGCTCCGCGTTGAGGAAGGCTCGCTCTACCCGGCGCTCCATCGCATGGAGGAGGCCGGGTGGATACGCGCCGAATGGATCACCAAAGAGAACGGGCGCCGGTCGCGGCTCTATGAGCTGACACCGGAAGGCAAGAAACAACTTGCAACTGAAGAGTCGCGCTGGGCCGTGGTGACGGCAGCCGTAAACCGCGTCCTAAGGACGGTGTGATATGTCGTTATGGTCACGGATCGCAAATGTGTTTCGCGGCGACCGTTTGAGCCGCGAGATCGACGAAGAGCTCCAGTCGCATATCGAAGAAGCAGTCGCGCAGGGCCGCGACCCGGCGGAAGCGCGCAGAGCACTCGGTTCCGCGCTGCGGCTGCGCGAGGAGAGCCGCGATGTCCGGCTCGTCGCGTGGCTCGATTCGCTACGCGCCGACGCCATCTTCGGCTGGCGGCAACTTATGAAGCGAAAGGCCACCTCCGCCGCGGCAATCCTCTCTCTCGCTCTCGGCATCGGGGCCTGCACCGGGGCGTTCCGGCTTATCGACGCCCTGCTGCTGCGGCCCTTGCCCGTGTCAGATCCCGGCCAACTGTACGCGCTGGCTCGCCAGTACGTGGGGCCCGACGGCAAACCCCAGACATACGACGGCTGGGCGTATCCGGCGTTCCGCCTCATGCGCGCTGCGGTGAAGGACCGAGCCGAGCTGATGGCGATCTCGTATTCTGACCGGACGGATGTGACCTACGGATCGGACGCGGAGTTTGAAAAAGCGTACCGCCAATATATTTCCGGGTGGATGTTCAGTTCGTTTGGGCTTCTCCCCGCCGCGGGACGCTTGTTCACCGAAAGCGACGATTCGAAGCCTGGCGCGCACCCCCACGCCGTGCTCTCGTACGACTACTGGACGAGCCGCTTCGGACGAGATCCGAAGGTGATTGGGCGCACCTTCCGAATCGGCAACGACCTCTACGAAATTATCGGTGTCGGCCCGGAACGTTTCACCGGCACCGAGCCCGGCACGGTCATCGACATCTTCATTCCCACCATGATGCATCCTGCGGTCCAGGCTCCAGACTGGACTTGGATGCGGACGTTGGCGCGGGTGAACCCCGGAGTGCCTCTCCAACCCTTGCGCGCGAAACTGGACGCAATCTCGCGAGCCTTCGAAGAGGAGAGAGGTAAAGGCTTAGGGGGAATGTCCAAACAACAAATGGACGCGTTATTAAACCAGAAGGTGCTGCTGCAGCCTGCGGGGGCGGGCATCTCCGATCTCCAGAACGACTACCGTACGTGGCTTGCGGCTCTCGGTGTGCTCGTGGCGCTGGTGCTGCTGATTGCGTGTGTGAACGTCGCCAACCTGATGACGGCGCAAGCGGCCTCGAGGGCGCGCGAGATGGCGCTACGCGTCTCGATTGGCGCGGGGCGCGGACGCTTGGTGCAACTCGTACTTGTGGAGAGCGCCTGGCTCGCCTTCCTTGCCGCTGCCCTCGGCGGGGTCTTTGCCTGGTGGGCAACGCCTGCTGTCGTGAGCATGATCAATCCGCCGGACAACCCGGCGCGCCTGTTTCTCCCGGCCGACTGGCGGGTGCTGGGGTTCGGCCTGGTGCTGACCGTCGGGGTCATGTTGCTATTCGGTCTGGCGCCGGCGTTGCGTGCCTCGGGAGTCAAACCGGTAAGCGCGCTGAAAGGCGGAGAAGATCCGCACTCGCGCCGCCGCCTGATGCACGCGCTCATCGCGGTGCAGACGGCCTTCTGTTTTCTGGTGCTTTTTGTGGCGGGCCTCTTTGTTGCCACGTTCGAGCACTTGTCGAATCACCCCACCGGCTTTTCCGCCCAACGCCTTCTCACTCTCGAGACGGTCACGGTAAGTCCGCAGCCGCCGGCCTTATGGGATCAGGTGGCGGAACATCTGCGCAACCTGGCGGGTGTGGAATCGGTGGGGATGGCCAGTACAGCGCTAGTAGGCGGGTCGGGTAGTTGGAACAATTTCATCTCGGTCAACGGCGCACCCCCCAATGGGGTTCTAGCATACATGCTCAGGGCCTCGCCCGGGTGGATCGACGCGATGAAGATTCCGCTCCTCGACGGTAGGGACTTCCGCCTCAGCGACACATATCCCGGTTTCGCGATCGTGAACCGGACTTTTGCGAAGACGTACTTCAACGGTGAGGATCCCGTCGGAAAGCCGTTCGAGGTAGTGTTCAGTGGAGGCTCGCGCCTGCGCTTTGAATGCGTGGGCTTGGTCGGCGATGTAACCTACCGCGACATTCGCGAGCCCTTCTTGCCCCAAGTCTATGTTCCGTTTCACTCGATCGATGCCAAGGGTGTGTTGCAGCCGATCAGCC
>Ga0187864_10000333_pt1 | contig 52945 bp, 38 predicted proteins | sample June2016WEW_11_4_FD_132985 | JGI IMG/M metagenome (GOLD analysis project Ga0187864, IMG submission 132985) | Peatland microbial communities from SPRUCE experiment site at the Marcell Experimental Forest, Minnesota, USA - June2016WEW_11_40 | ecosystem: Environmental > Terrestrial > Soil >...
CCGGGGTCCCCAACGTCTCGACTGCCCGACTCCTCGACTACAAAATCGAGGGAACAAAGCGAGAATGTCTATGAAAACAAAGGAAGAGGTCAAGAAGTCGAGAACCCCCTCACCCGGCTCGCTACTCTCGCCACCCTCTCCCCAGGGAGAGGGCTGCTGACGAGACTTATTCGTGAACCCCGAAGATATGTGCGAAATACCAAAATCGAGGGAACAAAGCGAGAATGTCCATGAAAACAAAGGACAAGTACAAAAAGTCGGGGAATGGAGAAGCGGAAACCGACCGGCAGCCCCATCTTTCGGGCTGCATCCCGGGCGTCGGCGGGCCGCGGCTCGACTTCTCGACGCCCCAACTTCTCGCCGATGAGTGCGGCTACTCGAGCGCGCCGCGCCTGCTTGAATTTCGCAACAACCACCCCTTGCCCCCTCCTTACCAAGAAGGGGAGTAAACCCGGCGATTCCCCTCCTCGCTGAGGAGGGGCCAGGGGTGGTGAGCGCGCGTCCGTTGACAATGGTTCCGGAGGACACCCATGGGCCCGCCCCTCCTCTTTCACGCCGTTTGCTGTAGGCTAGGTTGTAGTCTCGAAGGCAATCGCCGCCGCTAGGAGGATCACGTGAAGACGATCAAGGCAGACGCATTCCGCTGGAGGGGTGAAAGAACTGCCCACGGCTCCTGGCGAATTTACGAGGAGTGTTCCCCGCGCCGCATCAAAGCCCTGCCACGATGAGCGCACGACGGCTTGCTGCTCAGCCCGCTCCGAAGGAGAGACGTTCCGTCTGCGACGCGGTCCGGACGAGGCGCCTAGCCCCCAACCGTGATTCCCAAGGACTTCATTTTTCGATAGAGGTGGCTGCGCTCGAGTCCCAGGGCTTCGGCCGCGCGCGTAACGTTGCCCTGATTTTCTTCGAGTTTGCGGAGGATGTAGTCGCGCTCGTAGGCGGCTCGCGCCTCCTGCAATGAGGAGAAACCCGTCGTCGGTGTCCTGGTCGATCCGGAAGCTGTATGGTCGTGGGAGAGAGAAGGCGGAAGGTGCCGTCGCTCGATTCTCTCACCTGGCACCATGATGACCAGCCGTTCGACCAGGTTGCGCAATTCGCGCACGTTGCCCGGCCAGCGGTAACTGAGGATTACTTCCTGGGCCGCATCGGCGAAGTGTTTCGGGCGGCGGCCATAGGCGCGCGCGAACTCCGCCAGGAAGTAGTTGGCGAGAGCGGGAATATCCTCCGCATGGTCGCGCAGCGGGGGAACGAAGAAGGGAATGACGTTAAGCCGGTAGAAAAGGTCCTCGCGGAAATTGCCTTTCTGGATCTCTTCCTGCAGATTCTTGTTGGTGGCGGCGATGACGCGCACATCCACTGTGAGATTATTCCCCGAACCCACCGGGGTGAACCGCTGCTCCTCGATCACGCGCAGGACTTTGGATTGCGTGCGCAAGCTCATGTCACCGACTTCGTCCAGGAACAGGGTCCCGCCATGGGCCTGCTCGAACTTGCCCACCTTGTCCTCGACGGCCCCGGTGAAAGAGCCTTTGATGTGTCCGAACAACTCGCTTTCGATCAGTTCCTCGGGGATGGCGGCACAATTAACTTCCACGAAGGGTTCCCGGGCGCGCAGGCTGAGGAGGTGCAAGGCGTGGGCGACCAATTCTTTTCCGGTCCCGCTTTCGCCGAAAACCAGCACTCGGCCGTTGGTGGGTGCGGCCAGGGCGAGTTGTTGGCGTAGGGCCTTCATGGGGACACTTTCGCCAATGATTCGATACTTGCCCTGCAACTCCTCGCGCAACTGGCGATTCTGCGCGGCCAGCGTTAATTGCTCGACCGCGTGCTTCAGCGTCAATAGTGTCTTGTCAATGGAGAGAGGCTTTTCGATGAAATCGAAGGCACCCAATTTTGTGGAGCGCACCGCCGTTTCAATCGTTCCGTGGCCGGAAATCATGATCACGATAGGCGGACTCTCGAGAGCCTGGATCTTTTCCAGTGCCTGGATGCCGTCCATGCCGGGCAGCCAGATGTCCAGAAGAACCAAATCGCAATTGTGATGCGCAAGGAAGTCCAGGCAAGCTTCGCCGCTCTCCACCGCGTCCACAAGGTACCCTTCGTCTTGCAGCACGCCGGCAAGCGACTCGCGAATCCCGGGTTCGTCATCCACAATAAGAACGGAGTAGTGCGCCATGACAGACTCTGAATTATAAATTATGAATTATGAATTGTCTGCGTGAAAACTCGATAGGTCTGTCATTCCGAGGAGCCGCAGGCGACGAGGAATCTCGCACTGCCTTGACAACATTCAGAGCGAGATTCCTCGCGGAGTTTACCCTGAGCGCTCAGAGCGAGATCCTTCGCTTCGCTCAGGATGACAGCGAAGGGCTCGGAATGACAGTGTGGTACAAGAAGCCCAACTGCCTACTGCCTGCTGCCTTCCTGCCCTTGGATGGCTGGAGTGCGCTCGACGGGAAGTTCGATAATGAATCGAGTTCCGGTCGGTTGGTTTTCCTCCACCCGAATGATCCCCTTCTGTTCGCTGACGATTCGGCTGACGATGGCCAAGCCCAGTCCTGTGCCTCGATGCTTGGTGGAGAAATAGGGTAGGAACAGTTTTTCTTTGTCCTCCGGAGCGATGCCCGGGCCGCTGTCCGCTACCGTGATTTCCACCACGTCGTGCTCCGCATCAAGCATGGTGCGAACCCAGATTTCCTTTTGCAGGGCGTGTTCGAGAGCCTCGGCGGCATTGTCAATCAAGTTGGCCACGGCGCGTTTCAACTGTTCAGGATCGACGAGCGCCAGGGGCAAGTCCGGCGACAAATCCCGATGGATCTCGATGCCGCGCAGGCGGCCCTCGAAGATCCTCAACGCGTTCTCGACAATCTCGTTCAGGCTGGAGGGAAGAGGCTTGGAAGCTGGGAAGCGCGCCAAGGCCGAGAATTCGTCCACGAGCGATTTCAGCGAAGCCACTTCGCGCCCAACCAGGGCGGCGCTTTCTGAAACCACGCGCAGCAAATCGGGAGGAAGGGCCCCCGCGCGTTCGATGAGCCGCGTTATGCGCTCCGTGGAAAGTTGAATAGGAGTGAGTGGATTCTTGATTTCGTGGGCGACGCGCTGTGCGACTTCCTGCCAGGCCGCAGCCTTTTGGGCTTGCACGAGTTCCGACAAATCCTCGAGAACGAGTACCGAGCCGATCTTGCCGTGGCGAGCACGGACTGAGGACACCGTCAGGGAAGTAAACGCCCGCCGACCGCCCAAAACGAGTTCCATCTGGCGCGAGGCCACACCTTGGCGGGTCGCACGCCGGAAGAGCCGAGCCACGTCGCGCGCATCCTCCGGCGTGAAGAGGTCCGTCAGAGTGTGCAGCGCTCCCATCTCATCCCCGCCGAACAGGCGTTTGGCCATCGTATTCACGCTGGTTATTTGGCCTTGCGGGTCGAAGGAAATGACTCCGGTCGGAATATTCTCGAGGATGGCTTCAATCGTGTTGCCACGCTCCTCCAGTTGGCGGTTGACAGCCTGGAGTTCTCGGGCTGCCTGGTCGATGGCCAGGCGATTCTCCTGCAACTGACGAGTCATGGAATTAAAGGATTGGATGAGGATTCCAAGCTCATCGTCCGCTCGGGCCGAAACTTGATACCCCAGATTGCCTTTGGCAACCTCCTGCGTGGCCTCGGCGAGCGCTTGGATGGGAACGGTCACCTGTTTGGCGAGGAACAACGCGAACCAAGTGGCGATAAAAAGGATCACCAAAGTGATCAGACAAAGAAAGGAGAGGTAAGTCCGCTTCAGAGCCCGCCGTCCGCCGGCGAGTTGGGCGTATTTTTGCGCCTCGCGTGAAATCTCCTGCGAGAGGGCCATCAATTTCAGCGGAAGGCGAGTGACGGCAACCGCGGTTCCGACGACCGCTCCTGCAGAATCACGGAGCGGTTGCGTGCTGACGAACATTTCGAAGCCGCCGGATCGCCAGTTCTCCGAAACTCCTCCCGGCGGAACCATGCCCTGGGCCAATTGCGGGTACATCCGGACAACTTCGGAGGGATCGGGAAACGGGTCGCCGGCTTCGGCAAGCAGCCTGCCTTGGCGATCAAAGCACATGGCGGACTCGAGGTTGAGGTCCACCACTTCGCGCTCCAACACGCCCAGAACGCCGTCCTGGTCGGAAGCAGCCACAGCATGCAGGAGGACTCCGCTACCGGCCAGATGTTGGGCGATCTGTGAGGAGCGGCTTTGCGTATGGGACTGCAGTTGCCGGACGATCTCCCCGGAGTCGGCCCGGATCAGGTCGAGAGGAAGGCTGAACCAGCGATCGATAGTCCGGTTAAGCAGGCCGTAGGCGAAGGCAAAAAGGAAACAGACCGGCACCAGCGAGAGAGCCAGGAACGCCACCACCATGGTTGTCTTGAAGCGCGCACCAAGCCGTTGCTGCCTGCGCTCGACATACAGTTTGAGCAGAATGCGCAGCAGAATCAGGGCAAAGATGACGAAGGCAAGAAAGATGACCGCGGAAAGCGAGAGCAGGAGCAGCGTCTGTTCAGGGCTTTGAGGACGGATGAAGGAAAGGTTTAAGGACGCCTGGCTCCACCCCAGAAAAAAAAGCGCGGGCACCAACACCAGCAGGAATATCAGGACCACCTTGCGGCGATCGGATGGGTTCTCAGGCAAGGAATTCCTCCAGCGGGCACCCCGGGCAGCTCGGGGAGTGCGGGGTGCAGTGCTTCTTTCCCACCTCGACCAGAAGTGCATGAAACTCGTTGAAGAAGGCGGCCTCGCGCGGCAGGTGCGTGTGCAGGAACTCCTGGGTCTCGTGGTAGCCCGAATCAGCGGCGATGACACCGTGCCTCGACAGAACCCGCCGCGTATAAGCATCCGCCACAAAGAGGGGACGCTCAGCCGCATAGAGGAGGATCGCATCGGCCGTTTCCGGGCCCACCCCCCGAAGCTCCAGCAGCCGGCGGCGCAACTCCTCGGCCGGAAGGGAAAAGAGCCTGGATAAAGAGCCCCCGTGCTCCCGCTCCAGCCAGTCGACGAAATTCCTTATGGTGCGCGCCTTCTGCCGGTAGAAGCCTGCGGGCCGAACACACGCTTCCAGCGTGTCAAGCCCCGCGGCCCGCAATCCCCGCCAGCTTAACAGGCCTGCCTGCCGAAGCTTGCGCAGGGCCAGCGTGGCGTTGTGCCATGCGGTGTTTTGTGTGAGGATGGCTCCCAAAATCACTTCCAGGCGGGTCCGCCCCGGCCACCACTGTTGTGGCCCGAATCGCCCCAGAAGAGCAGCATAATAGCCGGTGAGCAGTTGAGTCTTCGCCGGATTGGGGACTGCCGCCATACCCAAAAAGTATACCGGGCTTGCCGTAAAGTCAACGAACCCACCGATCGAGGCATCGGGAGATCGGGTGAACAATTTGCGATTTCCGATTTCAGATTTGTGATGGGGCGTTCCGATCGCCAAACGCCCGTCAAAAACACCTGCGTCAATCTTCTCGTGGCTCGATGCTTTCGTTCTCCCGATCCTCGGATCACCGGATCACCCGATCTCGCGGTCGTCCGGATAGTACTAAGGTACCTTTGCCCGGCGCTCCGCTTGGTCATAGACTGAAGGGGCCCTGGGGAGTGCCTGGGGGGTGCAACTCCCCACCGGTAGGCAGGCGAAGGCGTGTGACCACACTCGGCTAGACTAGAATTCTCGTGGACGAAGTTTCATTACCGGCTTAGGCGAAGGTTAGAGGAATGGCAGGGAAGCTCGGCGACATTCTCCTAAAAGAGAATCTCATCAGCCCTGAGCAGCTCAAGCAAGCCCTTGAACACCAAAAGGCGAACGGAGGGCGGCTGGGCGGTGCGCTGGTGAAGCTCGGCTTCTTGAGCGACGATGAAGTCACGGTCGTTCTCTCTCACCAGTACGGCGTCCCCTCAATCAATCTGACTCACTTTGAAGTCGATCCGGGCGTCACCAAGTTGATCCCCATGGAGACGGCGCTGAAATTCCAGGTGCTGCCGCTGAGCCGTGTGGGAACGTCCTTGACGTTGGCCATGGTTGATCCGACCAATGTCTTCGCCATGGACGACATCAAGTTCATGACCGGCTTCAATATCGAGCCGGTGGTTGCATCGGAAACCGCCATCGCCGAGGCCATCAAGAAGAATTACGGGAGCATTGAGGAGCAGGAACGGAAGCGGGAACTGGAAGAGATTGTTAGTTTCATCGACGAGGCCCAGGATGAGGCGCTCGAACTGGAAGCCGAAGATGAAACCACCCTGAACCTCGAGCAACTCGAAAAGGCCGCCGAGGAAGCGCCGGTCATCAAGCTTGTGAACTATTTCCTTACCGATGCCGTAAAGCGCGGAGCCAGCGATATTCACATGGAACCGTATGAAAAAGAATATCGCGTCCGGTACCGGATTGATGGCGTTCTGCAAACCATCATGACGCCGCCCAATAGGCTCCGCGACGCCATCATCAGCCGCGTCAAGATCATGTCCAAGCTGGATATTTCCGAGAAGCGGCTCCCGCAGGATGGCCGCATCATGGTCAAAATGTTGAAGGATGGAAGGAAGAAAGCGCTCGATCTTCGCGTTTCGATCCTTCCCACCATGTATGGTGAAAAGATCGTGATGCGGCTGCTCGACAAGGAGAACCTGCGGTTGGACATGACCAAGCTGGGATTCGAAGCGGAGTCCTTGGCCAAGTTCCAGAAAGCGATCTTCAAGCCCTATGGAATGGTCCTGGTCACGGGCCCGACGGGCAGCGGCAAGACCAACACCTTGTATTCCTCCATTGTTCAGTTGAACAGCCCGGAAACGAATATCATCACGGCGGAAGATCCGGTCGAGTATCAGTTGCCGGGCATCAATCAGGTTCAGGTGAAAGAGCAGATCGGGCTGAACTTCGCCACCGCTTTGAGGGCCTTCTTGCGCCAAGATCCCAATATTATTCTGGTAGGAGAAATCCGGGATTTCGAGACGGCGGAGATCGCCATCAAGGCGGCGCTGACCGGCCACCTGGTTCTCTCCACACTTCACACCAACGATGCTCCCTCCACCATTTCTCGCCTGATGAACATGGGAATCGAGCCATTTCTGGTTGCGACCTCGGTGAACTTGATCTGCGCACAACGCTTGGTGCGCCGTCTTTGTCCGGATTGCAAGCTGCAGGATAAGGTTCCCCCGCAAGTTCTCCTCGAAGCCGGCTATACGCCGGATGAGTCCAAGACCGTCAAAGTCTATAGACGGCAGGGTTGCGGGAACTGCGGCGGCAAGGGCTACAAGGGCCGGATCGGCCTCTATGAAGTGCTGGAGGTCACGGAGGAGCTTCGCGACCTGATCCTGGTCGGAGCTTCGGCACTCGAACTCAAGAAGCGAGGCGTCGAGCAAGGCATGATGACCCTTCGCCGCAGCGGCTTGGCCAAGGTGGCGCAGGGAATGACAACCCTCGAGGAAGTGATGCGGGAAAGCGTGCTGTAGAGCAGTCGAGAGTCGAAAGTCGAGAGTCAAAAGTTGAAGGTCAAAAATCTAAACTCGAGGGTTCCCCAGGGTTACCTTCTGATCATATCGGGCGCAGCGACTTCGGGGGCGGTCGAAGAAGAGACCTTCACACTTTCAACTTTCGACTCTCGACTTTCGACTGTCGACTCTCGATCTTAAGCGGAGAGCATTTCATGGTAGTCCCCAGTCTCAGCGAGCTTTTGAAGCGCATGGTGGATATGGGAGGTTCAGACCTCCAGATTACCGTCGACTCACCGCCCAGGGTTCGCCTGCATGGGGAACTGAAACCCCTGGAGGACTTGCCGGCGCTGGGGCCGGTGGATACGAAACAACTGGCTTACAGTGTCCTGACGGACGCGCAAAAGCACCGCTTCGAAGAGAATCTTGAGCTCGATTTCTCATTCGGAATCAAGAATATGGCGAGGTTTCGGGCCAATCTGTTTAACCAGCGTGGGGCGGTCGCCGGCGCGTTTCGTGTGATTCCATTTCAAATCAAAAGCTTTGAGGATTTGCAGCTTCCGCCCATCTTGGGAACGCTTTGTGAGAAGCCTCGCGGGCTGGTTTTGGTGACGGGTCCAACGGGCAGCGGAAAATCCACCACCCTGGCGACCATGATCGATCTCATCAACCAGTCGCGCCACGAGCACATCATTACCATCGAGGACCCCATCGAGTTCATCCACTCGCACAAAAAGTGCCTGGTGAACCAGCGCGAGGTCCACTCGGACACCTTCTCTTTTGCCAATGCGCTCCGCGCCGCTCTCCGCGAGGACCCGGACGTTGTGCTGATCGGCGAAATGCGTGATCTGGAAACCATCGAGGCGGCGCTGAGGACAGCCGAGACGGGGCATCTTACCTTCGCGACCTTGCATACCAATTCGGCGGCCTCCACCATTACTCGCATTATTGACGTCTTCCCGTCGTACCAACAATCCCAAATTCGCGCACAGCTCTCGATGGTATTGGAAGGTATCTTGTGCCAGTCGCTTTTGCCCCGGGCGGATGGGCAGGGCCGCATCATGGCACTGGAGATTCTGATTCCGAACCCGGCTATTCGAAACCTCATCCGGGAAGATAAGATTCACCAAGTTTACTCCGCCATGCAGTTGGGGCAAGAGAAGTTCGGCATGCAGACTTTGAATCAGTCACTTTATTCTCTCTATGCTCAAGGGCTGATTGGCTTGGATACTGCCTTGTCGCGTTCCAGCCACCTCGACGAACTTCAGGACATTATCGACCGAGGCGGCATCGCAGGCGTGGGTGGGCAGCCAATGAGTGCTCTCCATGGTTCTATGCGAAGGTAGCGGCGGCAGCGTGTAGTCGGGGCGCATGGCCATGCGACCCCTCGATTGATGTTGAGGTGGACCTATGCCACAGTTTGAATTGCCAGGTACGTCACGGGCCGTCTCGGCGGCGAGCGGTGTGCGAGCGGCAGTTACCCGCGGGGCGCTGGGCGCGGCGGTTCGACGCGAGCCGGGCGCCCCCGGCCGCGTTGCGCTGAAACGTGCAGCCGTACTCCCCAAGCCGAAAGTGAAAGGGAGAGTAAACCCCCGCGAGCTTTCGATCTTCACCCGGCAGTTCTCGGTGATGATTGACGCGGGTCTTCCCTTGATTCAATGCCTTGACATCCTCGCCGGCCAGCAGGCGAATAAGGCCCTCACCGAGATCTTGCGGGGAGTGCGCAAAACGGTTGAGGGTGGCTCCACGCTCGCCAATGCGCTTCGCGAATATCCCAAGGTGTTTGATGATCTCTTTACGAACATGGTCGAAGCGGGCGAGACGGGGGGAATTCTGGACGGAGTGCTTCAGCGGCTTTCCACACACATTGAAAAGGCTGTCAAGCTGCGCCGGGCAGTGAAGTCTGCCTTGATCTATCCCTCCGTCGTAGTGTTCATCGCGGCCGCGGTGATTACTCTTCTCTTGTGGAAGGTCGTACCTATTTTCGCCACGCTCTTTGCAGGTTTGGAAGTGGCTCTGCCCCTGCCGACTCGTATCGTGATTGGATTGAGCAATGCGGTCGGCACCTTTGCCTTGCCGGCGATGATTTTCCTTGGGCTGGCAGGATACGGCATGAAGCTGTTTTATGGCACGCCCCAAGGACGCTTGCTCATTGATCGCATCATCCTCAGACTGCCTCTGGTGGGCCACCTGATGCGCAAGATCTCTGTGGGGATGGTGACGCGCACTCTGGGCACCCTCTTATTCAGTGGCGTTCCCATGCTGGAAGCTATGGAGATTACCGCTCGCACCTCGGGCAATGCGGTGGTCGAGAATGCCATTCTGCGAGTTCGCCTGGCTATCGAAGCAGGACGGACCATCGTTGATCCGCTGCGCGAAACCGGCGTGTTCCCGAACCTCGTGGTGCAGATGATCGGCGTAGGAGAACAGACCGGAACGCTGGACTCCATGCTCCAGAAAATCGCGGACTTCTACGAAGACGAAGTCGACGTCGCGGTCGGGGACCTCTTAACAGCCATGGAACCGTTGATCATCCTGTTCCTAGGTGTAGTCGTCGGAGGTGTCGTAATCTCGATGTACCTTCCCTTATTCAGTTTGATCGGGAAACTCGCCGGCTAGTTCCGGCCTGTCATCACCACGCGTGGTAGAACGTTACCCGACCTACATCCATGAAAGTCAGAATTCATCTCCGCCCGCGAGAGCGGGAGCCGATCGCCGGTCTGGAGGCCGCTGGACTCCCGCTTCCGTGGGAACGGCATGGCGTTGCTCAGAATGGCAGAGGTGGGCGCAAGCCCAGACCCCGCACTTCCGGCAAAAGAAAGATTGACGACGGCGTTAGAGTGCGTAGAATTGTCGGTTGACCGACTAGATTATGGCAAACTACTCTTCTCCCAGTGCGGCTACCCTCTTTGCGGGGTTACCCGATCAGCTAAAAGAATGGCTGCCCTGGGTAACCAAGATCCGGTTTGTCATTATCAGCTTTATTTTTGCGATCGATTTTGCCATTCGAACTCTGGTCGCCAATCCTAACCCCGCATCTTTCAAACACTTTGCCATCGCCATCATCCTCTGGTATATCCTCGGCCTTTATTACCTGATCTACAATCAGCTTAGCCAGGATTACCTGTTACAGGCCTACCTTCAGATCTTCTCCGATATTGCCGTCATCACCGCCATTCTCCACCTTACAGGGGACCTGGATAGCAATTACATCTCGCTTTACCTGCTTGTCATCATTCTTTCCAGCACGCTGCTTCCACGCGGCCGGGTCTTCCTGGTGGCGGCGGTCAGTTTTGTGTGCATGGGAGGGGTGCTGGAATTGGCGTATCTTCCGGTTATACTTCCGGACTTTGCGGTTCATTATCCGGCTCTCCGATATCTCATGACCTCCTCCCCCTTGCCGGTCGATTTGCGAACCCTTCAGGTCAAGATCGGGGCAAGCTTCTTTGGTTTCTTCGCCATTGCCTACCTATCCGCCCAACTGGCGGAAAATCTGCGAAAAGTCGGAGCCGAACTGCGGGACAAGAACGGTCAAGTGGCTAACCTGCAAGCCAAAACAGAAAACATCCTGGAAAGCATGCGTGATGGACTGCTGACCACCGATCTGGAAGGTGTGGTGAGCGAACTGAACGGTTCCGGAGCCGCCATACTGGGTCTCAAGCCGGAGGAGTCGCGGGGAAAACTGATCCAGTCGTTTTTCCCCGGCTTACAGACTGGCACCGTCTCCTTTCCGTCCGCGAACGCCTGCTCGGCCCGTCAGGAAGTGGCTTATGTGAGTCCTCGCGCCGAAAAGCGCGTCCTGGGTGTTTCGGTATCTCCGCTGATGGTACCCGCGATTGGCGTGACCGGCTTTGTCTATAACTTCCAGGATTTGACCGAGGAAAAACGCCGGGAAGCCGAGTACTGGACCAAGGATCGCATGGCGACGTTGGGGCGCCTGGCAGCGGGAATCGCACATGAAATCCGGAATCCGCTGGCGTCAATTACCGGTTCCGTCAAGCTCTTGCAGTCGATTTCGCGTTTGGACGAGGACCAAACCAAACTAATCGAAATTGTGAGTCATGAGTCGGAACGGCTTAATAAACTGGTCTCGGATTTTCTTCTTTACTGCCGGGACCAGCGCCATGAACCCCAGAAAGTGGACTTGGTGAAAGTAATCGAAGAGACGCTGGTGTTGCTTTCACACCATCCGCTATTTGGCGGAAATGTGAGGGTAGAGAAGCATTTTCCATCGAGGCTTCCGACAGTCTGGGCCGACCCCGACAAGCTGCGGCAGGTCTTCTGGAATATCTCAGATAATGCACTCAAGGCCATGCCGGATGGGGGCGTGTTGACAGTGCTGGCTGAGGAAGCCGGCGAGAGAACGGTCCGCGTTACCTTGAGCGACACAGGAATAGGGTTTTCGGAGCAGCAGCTCGAAAAAGTCTTCGAGCCCTTCCAACCGGGATTCAGCGGCGGCACCGGCCTCGGACTGGCGATCGTTTACCAGATCATGCAGGGCGTGGGGGGCGCGGTCCGGGTGGAGTCGAAGGCCGGGCAAGGCACTCGCTTCATACTTGAATTACCCAAGCATGCTGCTCCTGCGGTCGCCCAAAAGGCGCCCTTCACGTCGGCGGCCGCCGTTCAGTGATGCGAAGTTGGGGGGGGGTTCGCGAATCGCCCCTGGCCCTCGGACGTCGACTTTTAGCTTCGCAGGGAGATGTAGATGGCTCGGCTGCTGGTCGTGGATGATGAAAAGTCGTTATGCCAGATGCTGGAGATTGGCTTCCGCAAGGACGGCCACTCGGTCGAAACGGTCTTCAGCGGTCAGGCGGCAAAGAAGAAGATCGAATCCCAGGTCTACGACCTGGTCATCTCCGATATTCGCATGCCGGACATCTCGGGCATCGAATTGCTCAAGTTTTTCTGCGAAACCCGGAATCCCGCCCCGTTCATCTTGATCACGGCCTATGCCAGTATGGAAACGGCCATCGACGCGCTCAACCTGGGCGCCTACCAATATGTGATCAAGACGGACAAACTGGTCGAGCAACTGAAACTCACCGTTAACCGGGCGCTGCAACACTCGGCATTGCGGGAAGAGAATGTGCGCCTGCGGCGCGAGTTATTGCACGTCTTTGCGCACAACAACATTATTGGCCACAGCCGGCAGATTCAGGGAATCCTGGAATTAGTCCGCACTGTGGCTCCGACCACCAGCACAGTCTTGATTACGGGCGAGAGTGGAACGGGCAAAGAGTTGGTGGCGCAAGCCATTCATGAGGCCAGCTTGCGGCGCGAAAAACCCTACGTCTCGATCAACTGTGGGGCGTTTCCGGAAACTCTGCTGGAAAGCGAGCTGTTTGGATATTTCAAAGGGGCCTTCACCGGCGCCGAGACCAACCGCAAGGGAATTATCGAATCTGCCAACGGGGGTACCTTATTCCTGGACGAAATCGGGGAGACCAGCCCCACCATGCAAGTCAAGCTTCTGCGCGTTCTACAGGAGCGGCGGGTGCGTCCATTGGGGGGAAGCTCCGATGTTTCCGTGGACGTGAGGTTGATTGCGTCCACTAACCGTGATCTCAAGCGCATGGTGGCGGCGGGGCAATTTCGTGAGGACTTTTACTATCGTATCAGCGTCATCCCGATCCACGTCCCGCCCTTGCGTGAGCGGCCTGACGACATTGCGTCTTTGGCGCGCCATTTTCTGCACAAGTTCGGTTTGCAGATGGGGAAAGGGGAGTTGGACTTCAACCGGGACGTTTTGGAACTTCTCACACGCTATTCCTGGCCCGGAAACGTCCGCGAACTCGGGAATGCAATCGAATATGCGGTCGCGATGTGCGGGGAGCACGGTGGCCGAATCTGCCTGGAACACCTGCCCCAATCCCTGACGGGTATGACCCCGAGCGGTGATGCCGTCGTAGAGATTCCCGCTGAAGGGCTGGATTTCGAAGCCCGCATCGCGCAGATCGAGAAGCAATACCTGCTTGCGGCCTTGCGCGGCTCCGACGGCGTCCGAACTCACGCGGCGGAACTTCTTCGCATGTCCTACCGTTCGTTTCGTCATTATGCCAAGAAATATGACATCTGACCTGGCCGCCCCCTCCGACCCCTCCGCCGCACAGAGGAATCAGAATCTCGACCGCTTGGCAGTCCCCCTCCTCATTCTCTTTTCAATCGCGTTATATATCGTCACCACCCGCTACGAACTGGTTGGGGATGATGCAATCCTGGTCGGGGCCAACCCTTATGTGCGAAGTTTCCATTTTCTGCGCGAGATCTTCACGCAGAATTTCTGGGCCTTTCGCGGCGCGCGAGGCGACAGCATCTACTACCGGCCGTTGGTGATGTTCACTTTTCTCGTGCAGACGATGTTGTACGGTCCGCGACCCGCTCCTTTCCACCTCTGTAATGTCCTCTTGAATTCCTGGGTGGTCGTGATGGTCTATCAGCTCGGGAAACGGCTCTGGCCCACAGGGCAGGGAGCCTTGTGGGGCGCCCTGCTTTTTGCTGCCTTGCCCGTTCATTCCGAGGATGTCGCGACGGTTTCCGGTCTCTCCGACCTCGAATGCGCCGCATTCTTCTTGGCGGCAATTCTCATTTACACTCACCCGCCCGGCGCCAGAGGCTTCTCACGGCTGCGCGCCTGGATGACTGCTCTCATGTTTCTTCTGGCGGCGCTATGCAAAGAAGTGGCCCTGGCCGTGCCCCTGCTCCTGGTTTTCTACGAGCACTTCCTGCGTGGCGACGCGGAAACGCGATTCGTCCAACGCCTGAGCCGCTACCTGCCGAGTTTCTTGCTGGCGACGTTCTATGTGGTGGTTCATCTGGTTGTCATCGGCGGTGTTTCCAGCGTCGGCCCGCCCAACCGGATGCACCTAACAGAGACGGTGATTTTCGGCTCGACGCAGCTCGGCGAATATGCTGCCAAGCTGATCTGGCCTCAGCATCTTTCGTATTCCTGGAAGTTTTACCCCCCTTCGAGTTGGCGGGATCCTGCCGTGTTGATGGGGATGCTTTTTGCCCTCTGGTCGGTGGGAATGGTGGCTGCCTGGTGGCGCCGGGACCGCACGGTCAGCTTCGCCATCGTTTGGTTCGTATTGACTCTCGCCCCGGTGCTCAACATCGCCGGTGTCGGAGTGCCAGCCTATGGAGAGAGATACCTCTATATTCCCTCGGTGGGAATCTGCTGGCTGGCGGGCGAGGCTCTTGCAGCTGCCCAGGGGGAGTCGCAAGGGTTGCCCCTACCGCGCGTGCGCCGGGTCGCAGTGGTCGCGTTCGGGACGGTGCTGCTCGTGGCGGGTGCATCGCGAATCCTGGTGAGACTGCCGGCTTGGCGCAACAGCTTCACCTTGGGCCTGGCTACCGTGCGCGATGATCCCACCGCAGCGATGTTCCACGTGTTTCTGGGGAACGGCTACAGGGAGGCGGGCGACCGGAACCGGGCGCGCCCTGAATTGGTGACGGCCATTGCCTTGGATCCCTCAGCCGGCGAGGCCTTTGTTAACCTGGCGGGCGTCCTCTTGGATGACGGCAACGTCGCCGCCGGAGAGGACATCCTGCGGCGCGGAGCGCAGTTGAACCCTTCATTTTCGAAGCCCTTGTTCGCCTTAGGCAAAATTGCCCTCTCCCGGGGCAACAAGGAAGAGGCGCGCGACCTCTTCGAGAGAGCCTTGGCTCTCGATCCGAATGATTCCGAGGCCCTTTTTCAGCTTGGAATTCTGGCCTTGCAGGATGGCCGGCTCGCCCAGGCGGAGGATCTCTTCCGTCGCGTTGCAATCGTTCAACCCTCTTCAGCTCTTGTTTGCTTGAACCTGGGAGCCGTGCTCGGACGCGAGAAGAAATTCGCCCTCGCGGAGGCGGAGTTCCAGCGCGCCATCCAACTGACTCCGCAAGATGAGACGCCCTATCTGGGACTTGCCGGTGTTTACGAAGACCAAGGCAAACAAGCGGAGGCGTTTGAGCTCTACGAGAAAATCGTGACTTCTGCCCCCGGCTCAGGCAACGGCCAGTTCCGGTTGGGCGTCCTCGCGCTGAAAATGGGACGGAATGACCGGGCCATCGCGGCCCTAGGGAAAGCGATTGCGCTTCAGCCGAAATCGGCACTGGCGCATGCTCAACTTGGCCTGGCATACCTCCAATCGGCAAGACTTGGCGACGCCCGGCGCGAAATAGAGCAAGCTAAAGCGCTAGACCCCAAAGACGAGACAGTACAGATGGCCGTGAGAAAGCTGGCGAACGATCGATAGCGGACCTGGGGGCGAATAGGACACTCTTGCTCATCCCAACCGGACTCCGGGTCAGTACGTTTGCACTGGGAGTGACAAAATCCGTCGCGCCGTTTGGACAAAAAGCGGCGAAAATGGCTCGCAGCCAACCAGAGAATGCCGAAGTCTCCCCAGGAGCTTGTCTAAGTAGTTGAATACGAACGGGTTAGATGAGGTTTAAAAAACCATCGGGGCGTTGCCTTGGCACGCAAAATGCCTCATAATAGGCGGCCAGTTTTCATGCGCTTTGAATCTCGATAGGAGGAAGAATGAAGAAGGGTTCACGAGGTTTTTCACTGATTGAGCTGCTGATCGTCGTCGCGATCATCTTAATCATCGCGGCAATCGCCATCCCTAATCTGCTGCGTTCGCGCATTGCCGCCAATCAAGCTTCGGCGGTGGGGTCTCTACGTACCCTTAACACGGCGGAGATTACCTATGCCACTACGTACAATACCGGCTACACCTCGACGCTGGGTAACTTGGGCCCGCCGGCGGCAGGTTCGAATCCCGTCGCCACCCTTGCCGGACTAATTGACAGCGTCCTTTCCGGCGGAAACGCTACAGCCACTTCCAGCGTTAAAAGCGGCTACACGTTCGTCTACACGCCGGCGGCCACCGATGCGAGCGGCAGGATCAATACCTACGGCATTACTGCAACGCCTATAACTGTAGGTACGACAGGCACGAATTATTACTACACTGACATGTCGGGCGTAATCCGTCAAAACAGCACGGCAACGGCCGGTTCGACCGACTCGCCGCTGGCTGGGTAGACGTTGCAGTGCGCAACAGGGAAGGCGGCGAGGCCTTCCCTGTGTTTGTCCCCTTTTCACGAGATTTCCTCCAGGTTGGCAGGTCGCAACGCCGCTGTGGGGGAGACACTTTCCAGGACGTCGTCGCGTGCGTCCCATGGATGGGATGCCGACTGCGCCGGCTCCGCGACGACGCCCTGGCATCGTAGAGAAATCGATACGGTTTGTCAGTTCCACACACCTCCACCAACGCTTCCACCCCCCCTTCCTGGAAGGGAATTGCCGCTGTCCTCGTCCTGACCTTTGCCGTTTATATTCCCACCCTCCGCTACCAATTCGTGCACGACGACCGCGGGCAGATTGTAGAGAACCCGGCCGTTCATTCTTGGCATTTCGTTCCCTCGTACTTTAGCTCACAGGTTTGGGCAGGAGTTATGCCGGGCGAGTTGGGGAACTACTACCGGCCGCTATTCCTGCTATGGCTGCGAATCAACGACGCGGCATTTGGAAATCACGCTTGGGGTTGGCATCTCACCACCGTCCTTACACATGTCGTCGCGACCCTGCTCGCCTATTTGCTTGCTTTGAGTTTGGGAGTCAGCAGCGACGCGGCCCTGGTAGCGGCGCTGGTGTTCGGCCTGCATCCCGCCCACATCGAAGCCGTGGCCTGGATTTCCGGCGCCACCGAACCCCTTCTGGGCGTCCTTCTGATTGCGTCATTCCTTTCCTACCTACGATGGCGGCGGACGAGCCAGCCCAACTGGCGCCTTGCCTCTGTGGCTCTATTCGCTCTTGCCCTGGGCGAAAAGGAGACCGCCATGATCCTTCCCGGCCTCCTGCTGGCCTACGATTGGATCTTTAGGAGCAGTCTCAGATGGCCGTCAGATGACGCGCGCCCGAAAAGCGCGAATACGACCGCCCACTCCGAGCCCTTCGCTGTCATCCTGAGCGAAGCGAAGGATCTCGCTCTGGGTGGTCAGGGTAAACTCCGCGAGGAAGCTCGCTCTGCGTCGGGCGAATCGACGAACCAAGATCAGGGCGAAATTCCTCACTTCACTCGGAATGACAGCCTAGTTCAATGGGGCGGCTCCGCCCTGCGCAGAATCTGGCCTTACCTCCTGGTTATTCTGCTTTATCTTCCCGCGCGCGTGTACGCGCTCAAAGCACTGAGTTACCCGATGACCCCGATCAGCAAGGCGCAGTTGGCTATGACTTGGCCGTCACTGATCTGTTTCTGGATTCGCCACCTGATCTGGCCCGTGGGCCTCAGCACTTTTTATGACTTGCCAGCGGTGCTCCACCCGACGCTAAGGAATTTCACTTTTCCACTCATCTTTGACGTTGGCGCAGCAGCCTTGCTGGTGGCCACAGCTCGCCGAAGCCGTAGCGCCGCTTTTGCCGTAGTCTGTCTGGTCCTGCCCTTGATTCCACTCCTCGATCTGCGCGTCTTTGTAGCCGATGATTTCGCTCACGACCGTTATTTGTACTTGCCCTCGGTCGGCCTAGCTATTCTGGCAGGTCTTGGTTTGAAGAAGGTGTGTGAGGGCGGGTTCCAATCCTTGAGTGCTAACCTGAAAGTCAGCGATGCGCTGCGGGGGGGCGCAGCACGTCGTCTGGGCATGCCGGCCGCACTTCTGGCTGCGTCGTTGTGTCTTGCCGCTGCGCTCGGCTACGGAACGGTGACCCAGAGCTTTTACTTCCGCGATAACTTAACCTTTTATGCCTACAACAATTCCATGGCGCCCCACAACCTTGCGGCAGAAACCAACTACGGAACCATTCTGGCGGAAAGGCGTATGTACGCGCCGGCTCTCGAAAAGTTTAACGACGTCGTTGATCATAATCCCGCCTACTGGCCCGCAGTCTACAACCTAGGCCTGACTCATTACAAAATGGGACATCTGCCCGAGGCGGAGAAGTACCTTTTGGAGGCAATCCGTATCAATCCCCATAAAGCCGATGAGTACTTTTTCTTCGGGATGGCGCTGTTCAAATCCGGACGCTCGAACGAGGCCATCTCGGCCGCGCGCCGCGCCATCGTGTTAAACCCCGTGGGTTTTGCGTACCATTTTGCGTTAGGAGTAATGCTGAAGGCCCAAGGCGATTTGGCCGGGGCCCTACGGGAATTCCAAGAAGAGTTGGCCGTGAATCCTGCCCAACAGGCGGCGGCCACACAGATTAAGGAGATTCAGAAGCAGTTGCGGGAGAAGGAGCGATGAAGCCGGTCTTGCTGGGAATCCGGGTCTAAGACGCTGGGGCAGGACGACTGGGCTGGAAAATGGCGGGAGTCCGCACTTTCGTGAGGTCTCGCCATCGGGTATATTATTCTTCCTCCAGGGCGCCGGCAGGCCCTGTGCTACTGAGGAGTTTGGCGAAGAGACGGTTCCTTCATCATGTTTGCCCTCGAAACTATCGAGCTGACGAAAGACTACCGACTGGGGTTTTGGCGCAATCGAGTTAAGCGAGCTCTCGATGGGCTTAATCTGAGCGTCGAGGCGGGAGAAGTTTTCGGCTTGCTCGGACCGAACGGTGCGGGCAAGACCACGACACTCAAGCTGATCTTTCGCCTGATCTTTCCCACCTCCGGTATGGTGCGCGTCTTCGGCAAACAACCCGACGATTTTTCGGTCAGCTCCCGGGTCTCCTATTTGCCCGAAAATCCCGCCTTCTATGATCATCTGACGGCGCAGGAGTTTCTGAACTACGCGGCATCGCTGTTTGGTCTATCGGCCTCCGAACGGCGCCGACGTTCCGGCGAACTGATCGTGCAGTTGGGTCTCTCCGCATCCCGCAATGTTCAGTTGCGCAAGTATTCAAAGGGCATGATTCAACGCTTGGGAATCGCTCAGGCCTTGATTAATGACCCGGACCTGGTTTTCCTGGACGAGCCGATGTCCGGCCTCGATCCGCTGGGACGAAGGGAAGTTCGCGAGGTCATCTTGAGGCTGAAGGAGCGGAAGAAGACGGTCTTCTTCTCCACGCACATTCTTTCGGACGCGGAGACGTTGTGCGACCGGGTGGCGGTGCTCAACCACGGCCGCCTGCAAGGGTGTGGCGAGTTGAACACGATCCTCCGCCTGGGAGTTACCACCACCGAGTTCGTACTTGAGGCCCCCTCAGCGCAGGTCATGGCCGAGTTGATGCCCTGCGCCTCATCGGTGGCTCGCACCGGGGAGCGGGTGCGCCTGGAGATTCCGGAGGAAAGCAAAGTGCAAAGGTCGTTGGAGATTATTTTGCGAGGCAAAACGAAGGTGATCTCCATGAATCCGGTCAAGAGGTCGCTGGAGGATTATTTTCTTCAGAAGGTAGGTGCGGAGGAAGTCGAGAAATCGAGCAGTTAAGGAGTCGAGAAGTCAAGGAGTCAAATAGTTAAAGCCGGACCGTCGGCCCCGTAAGAGGGTGCTGGCCATCGTCGGAGAGGCGAAGAGGAACTTTCTTTCTCGTCAACTCCTCGACTTCTCAACTCCTTAACTGCTCGACTTCTCGACTATCGCGGAAACAGCCATGCGCGTGGTGACGATCGCTATCCACACATTCAAGGAATCGGTCCGCCAGAAGGTTCTGTATAACCTGGTGGCCTTTGCTCTCCTGCTGATCGGGGCCTCCATTCTCTTCGGGAGCATCTCCGTCGGGGTCGAGCAGATAATCCTGATCACTCTGGGACTCACGTCGATCTCGGTTTTCGGCCTGTTGATCGCCATTTTCATTGGAATCGACCTCGTCTCGAAAGAGATCGAACGCCGCACGGTTTACAACATCCTCTCGAAACCCGTGACCCGCGTGGAATTCGTGCTTGGAAAATACTTGGGCCTTCTGCTCACCTTGATTGTGAACACAGCCATCATGACGCTGGGCTTCTATGCGACGCTGTACTATCAGAAGGGAACGCTGGGGCGTGACGACCTGGTCTTTCTTGGCGCGGTCTATTTCATTCTGCTCGAGCTGGCCATGGTGGTGGGAATCGCCTTAGTCTTTTCGTGCATATCCACTCCAGTGTTATCCACGGTATATACATTTTGTCTTTTCGTTATAGGTAATTGTTCGGCCGATGTGCGCGCCTTGGGCCAGCAAACGCAGAGCCCCTTGCTGGCGGCGGCATGCGGCGCGGTCTATTATGCGCTGCCCAATTTTGCGAATTTCAACGTCATCAGCCTGGTGGCTCACGCGCAGAAGCTGCCCGGTTACCTGTGGTTGGGAAACTCTCTTTACGCACTTCTTTACGTAACGATCCTATTGGGCGTGGCAATTATGATCTTCGAGGAACGGGAATTCCGATGACTTCTTTTCGTGGCAGCTTCTCCCAACCTCGTTCCCGCCGCCGCGCCTGCTGGCTGCTGGTGTTGCTATGCCTTTTGGGGCTGGTTCCCCTGCAACGGAGCCTTGACCTCCGAGGCGGAAGTGAGCGGGCGCTGGGTGAGGTCCTCTTCCTGCCGTCCGGAAGGGTCCTCCGGAAGCTCAGCTTGGGTTACGAAGGGTTGCTTGCGGACGTATACTGGACGCGCGTGGTGCAGTATTTCGGCGGGAAGCGGCTGGCGCACTCCACGGATTTCAAGCTGTTAGGGCCTCTGCTTCAGATCACGACGGACCTGGACCCTCACCTGCTCATTGCCTATCGCTTCGGTTCGATCTTCCTCGCGGACAAGCCGCCCCGCGGAGCCGGCGAGCCCTTGCAGGCCCTGGCGCTCCTGCAGCGTGGCATTGTTGCTAACCCCGAGTACTGGCGGTTCTGGGAGGATCTGGGCTTCGTCTACTATTGGGACTTGAAGGATTACGGCGCTGCCGCACGAGCGTTTCAAGCCGGAAGCGAGAGGCCCGGCGCCATGACCTGGATGCGGGCCCTGGCGGCGAAAGTGGCGGCGCAGGGCGGGGAACTGGCGACCTCGAAGTTCCTCTGGTCGGAGATTGCCCGCCAGGCTGGAAACGAACAGATTCGCAAAAACGCCGAGGATCACCTGATGGCCATCCAGGCTACCGAAGAGATCGCCAAACTGAATGAGCTGGTGGCCCTCTATAATCAGCGGCAGGGACAGCCCGCGCGCTTGATCCAGGCGCTGGTTGCGGCTGGTTACCTCCGAGCTTTGCCGCGCGATCCTTCGGGCAGGCCGTACACCCTGGATGCGGATGGGAAGGCGAAGCTGAATCCGCGGAGCTCGGTGGATTTAAGCTTGCTACAGTAGTGGCTAGAGTACTTAGTCGGCCAAACGGAGCCCACCGCGACTGAAGCTGTGGAGTAATCCATAGACCCACGAACAGGTTTTGGGCAAAGGCGCGCTTGAGGGGAGCAACGACGTGGAGCAGGTTCGTTTTATTTTCTGGGAATTATTGAAGATTCTGGGCGTGTCCTTCGTCAGCCTGCTGGCCGTCAAGGGTGTGGCGAGCTTGCGGGTGACGGGCACCGGCGTGCCGGCGAGCCGGCTGGCTCGCGCCAAATTATTGCCGTACGCCCTCGTTCTGGCAATGGCGGTTTTCGGCGCCTGGAACTTCGGCTACGACATCGCGGCGGAGGTATATTATCGGTCCAGTGTGAGCGAGGCTCAGCGCGGGCACCCGGCAAAGAACTACCTAAACGCACTTCAGGCGGTCCAGTTGAGGCCGGGAATATTGGATTATTGGCAAGCCCTCGAATCAGCCAAATTCAATCTTGGCCAGTGGGCCTCGGTGGTGGATGATCTGCCTGCCATGCAGCGCGTGGCCGGACGGGATTTGGACGAGGTGGATTCGTATCGTGTCGCGGTCTGCCTCTACCATCTGGGGCGATACGAGGAGGGCTTGGCCATCACCGAGCGCCTAAGCCGTCAGAATCGCCTTTATCTGCCGCCTGTAATCCTCCGGGGATACATTCTGATTGCCCAAAAAAAGTATGGTGAAGCGGAGCGCGTCCTGACGTCTGCTCTCAACATTCTTCCTACTGACCAGTTTGCCGTGGAAGGTCTGGCGCACGCTTACTTTCTGGAAGGGAACCGCCGGCAGGCTCTCGAGGTTCTTGAGGATACATCCAAGTTCCCATTTCCCATGCAAGCGCAGAAGAGGTTTGAAGCGCTGAAAGGCCTCTATGGCCAATGACCGCCGGTTGATTTTTCATCCCCGCCTGGAAGACCTGGTGGCGCTGGCTTTTTTTGTGCTCAACTTGGGCTTCCGCCTGGTTTTCCGCGGGGCCGCGCACGCCAACTTGAGTCCTGCCGACGTCCTGATTATCGTTCCCGCCATGAGTTTGCTTCTGGCGAAAGAACTGATTCACTATTTCGTGGCTGGGAAGACGGAGTCGTCTGCTTCTTCTGCCGACCCGCGCGTCTTCATACGGCCTTATTGGGAGATCGTCAGGGACTGGTTCCCCTTTCTGGCTATATTGTTGATGTACTACTCGCTCTGGGGTGACACCACGCACCTCCTGGTGAGGCACGACTGTGACGGGGCATTGATTGCGCTCGACCAGCGGCTGTTTGGCTTTCAGGCCAGTGTGGCCATACAGCGCTTCATAACGCCCCGCCGCACGGCGTGGATGGAGTTTGCTTACTTTTACCACGTCCTGAACATTCCCCTGGTCGGCTGCTTTGTGTATCTCTGCCGCCCCCGTGGACGTTTTCGGGAAATGATGAACGGCCTGATGGTGGTCACGTTTCTGGGGCTTCTTGGCTACATCCTGGTCCCGGCCATCGGTCCCCTGTATAGCCTACGCGATGATTACACCGTTTCCCTGAGCCAGCCGATTGCCATCTTCAATCAGCAACTTGCGTTCATGGATCTGGCCCGCATTCATCGCGACGTTTTTCCGAGCATGCATGTGGCGATTTCCTTCCTGGTGGGGCTCTACGCCTGGCGCAACTCGCGGGCCCTGTTTTGGGCGGTGTCGCCTCTGATCTTGAGCCTTTGGGTTTCGACGGTCTACCTCCGCTACCACTACCTCATCGACGTAGGCGCAGGCTTGTTGCTGGCTCCCGCGAGTTTCTTCCTGGCGAACTGGTTATTCAGCCGATACGGGAATCTGGCGATCTCGATTCCTGTACCGGCGAAGTGGGCCGAGAGGTTGGCTCACCTTGGAGTCACTAACGCGGACGGCAGCGTGTAATAGGCCAAACTAAACCATGGTTTTGCACCCAAGTTCGGGATCCCGTGAAAATAACTCCGACACGGCTCCCCGGCGCGGCCTGGCCCGATTGGCCACGCAGGAACTGCTCGCGCTGCTCATTGTGATCGCAGGTCTGCCCTATCTGAATTCGCTGTGGAACGGCTTTGTCCAGGACGATAACCGGCAGATCCTGGCCAACCCTTACCTGCGCAACTTCTCACACTTGCGGGAGATCTTTGCAACGAATGTATGGTCGTATGTGGGTGCGCAAGGCTTGACCAATTACTACCGCCCGCTGATGACGCTTGGTTACCTGATTAGTTACCAATTATTCGGACCGATGGCCTATGGTTTTCATCTGGCCAACCTGGTTTTGAATGCTGCGGTGGTCTGCCTGGTTTTTCTGGTTACCGAACGTGCCTTCCACAACCGAACCTTAGGCTTTGTGGCGGCAGTCATCTTCGCCCTGCATCCGGTGCACAGCGAGTCAGTGGACTGGATTGCCGCCGTGACGGACCTTCAGCTCACGTTTTTCTACCTGCTCGCATTCTGGTTCTTCCTCCGTGTGGTCCCCGCTTCAGCAGGTGGCGCGGGCGTCTCGCCCGCTGTCGCTGGAGCGTCTGGCTCCGGCACCGGCGCGGGCAAGATCCCCGCGCGCCGGCAGGTGGGTCGCCGGCTCCAAATTGGGTGGAGGGGTATCGCGGCACAACTTGGCATGGGTTTGTGTTTCGCCCTGGCGCTGCTCGCCAAAGAGCCAGCGGCAACACTGCCTTTTCTGGCGACCTTTTATGAACACTTTCTTCGCGACGACCGGGAGCGAACGACTCTGACGCAGAAGCTCGCGCGGTATCTGAGCTTGTGGCTGGTTGACGCCGCCTACCTGTTGTTTAGAATCCGCATTTTTGGCGGGCTGGCGCCGGTGTTACAGTTGCCGCAGATCAGCCGTCGGGAGGCCTTTTATTCGTCTTTCGCGCTGAGCGCGCAATATGTTTGGAAGATCATCTGGCCGGTGAATCTCTGCGGGTTTTACACTTTTCACAAGAGCCTTTCCCTCTTCGATCCTCGATCCGTCGCGGGGCTCGTGCTCCTGGGACTGTGCCTGTGCGCGTTCGTTTACTCTTGGAAAAGGGAGCGTCTTGTCTCGTTCGGTCTTTTATGGTTATTCCTGAACCTCGCGCCGGTTCTCAATGGGCGTTGGCTGGGCGCTAACGTATTCACTGAGCGTTACCTTTATCTTCCATCACTGGGGTTCTGCTGGATTGCGGCGTGGGGAGGGCAGGCGATCTGGACGCGACTGGCGGAACAACGCGCCGCTCGCAAGGTCTATGCTGTGGCGCTGATCATCATCGCTGCCCTTTGCGTGGTCAGGATTGTCACCCGCAACCGCGTTTGGCGCGATGATGCGACGTTCTACCAGCACACCCTGGCCCAACAGCCCGACGCGGTCGCTCTGCGAATCAACTTGGGCGCGGTATACTGGAATTCGGGCTCGCCGGATCAGGCCGAGGCAGAGTGGCGCGCCGCGCTGCGCCGCGCTCCTGATCACTGGCTGATCCTGAACAACCTGGGACTCGTCGCGGCGCGCAAAAAGCTCTACGACGAAGCCATTGAGGATTTTCAGCGCTCCATACGGTTTCGGCCAAACTATGCCGACTCCCATATCAACCTGGGGCGAAGCTATACCGTAACCGGCGCCAGTGATAAGGCGGAAGCGCAATTGAAAGCTGCGGTGTCCCTTGCCCCTCTCTACGTTCAGGCCCGGAATGCGCTGGCAGAATTCTATTTCGATGCCGGCCGCTTCTCCGAGGCGGAAATGCAGTACCGTGCTTCCGTGGCGAGCGGCGGCACCGTTCAGGCATGGAATTCGTTGGGTGAGATTTATAGCCGCTGGCATCGCTGGCAAGACGCCGAGCGCGCCTTTCGGCAGGCGTTGGCGTTGGATGCTTTTGAAAGCCGTGCGCACTTTGGGCTGGGCGCGGTTCTGGAGGCCGAAGGCCGAAACATCGAAGCGCTTCAGGAGTATACGGCAGGTCTTCAGACGGATCCCAGGAATCCCACGGCCCTTGAGGCGGCGGGGCGGTTAAAGAAGCTTTCAAAATGATCGGGAGATTGGGAGATCGGGTGACCGGGAAAAGCAGTGGTACGGTGGCGTTCCTGCTCCTCGTCTGCGCGGTGGCAAGCCCTGCCGATGTATCCCTTGAGGACTTCGTGCGCCAATTTGAGGCAAGCTATCATGCGGTCAAGACAATTCGCGCAGACTTCACCCAGACCTACGTCACCGAGGGCAGATCGCAAACTGAGTCCGGAGTAGTTTACTTTGCGCGCGGCGGTTTAATGCGGTGGGACTACCAGCAGCCCCAACCGAAGTTGTTCCTCTCCGATGGGAAGACGCTGCAGCTTTACGTACCGGAGGAGAAACAGCTAACCCGTACCGCGGTCAAGGCGAGCGACGACATTCGAGTCCCATTTCGCCTGCTGCTCTCGAGGCTCGAATTGCGGCGCGTCTTTTCGCGGATCGAGTTTGCGCCTGATGCCCTCCAGCACCAGCCCACTGACCGGATCCTGCGCGGCTATCCCAAGAAGGCATTGCAGGAGGATTATCGACAGGTGCTCATGGAAATAGGCCCCCAATTCGACATCCGCCGCCTGCTCGTGACGCTTGCCGACCAGAGCACCATGGAATTTGACTTCGATCACATCGAGCGGGATGTGCCCCTAAGCCGTTCCTGGTTCCAATTCGTGGCGCCGCCCGGGACGGAGGTGATTGACCAACGCTGAGCGTCACGCCGCGGGTCCTCCCTTGACGAATCGTGCCTCGAGCACGTAAAATCGTGCTGTACGTTAACATCGTGCTCGCTTGAGGGACCGCACATGAAGACGAACGTGACACTCAAACTCGACTCCGATCTGCTTCGCGAAGTCCGCGTGCTCGCGGCCGAACAGGGGAGTTCGATCAGCGCTCTCCTGGCGGACCGGCTGGAAGCGATGATTCGGGAACGGAAGGGATTCGAAAAGGCCCGGCGATCAGCGCTGGCGCGACTCCGCGAAGGGCTTGACTTGAGGTGGAGTCCTCCCACGTCGCGAGACGAACTTCATGAGCGATAGACACTTTGTGGATACGAACATTCTCATGTACGCGCACGACACCGCCAGCGGCGCAAAGCACGATAGGGCTAGGGCGCTTGTCGAAAGGCTCTGGCTCGACCGTTCCGGGGTGGTGAGCACACAGGTCCTTCAGGAACTGTGCGTGAACCTGCGCCGGAAGGCCGGGCAGCCGGTTGACCTCGAGACGGCGCGCAGAATTATTTCCGATTACTTGACTTGGAATGTGATTTCGAACACCGGAGAATCTATTCTTTATGCTCTGGATATCGAAAAGCGATACCGGATCTCGCTCTGGGACGCCCTCGTGGTTCAAGCGGCGGAAGCATCTCGGGCAACTCTTCTGTACACCGAAGATCTTTCAGACGGCCAGACCTATTGCGGGGTACGTGCCGTCAACCCTTTCAAGGAGAAGTAATCGGCCGTTTAGTACAGACACCGGCCGAGCAGGAATGAGTGACGCTCGAAACGGGCTGCCCATCGACGCGCTGTTCGCTGGATCGAGAGCAATTGGCCACCGAGTAGATTTTTCCTGATCGTATAAGAAAGGCAGCTCGACGGGCTCTCCAAGCTCAGCCTAACCCATTACAAATCAGCCTGTTAGCGAAGCCTGACATTTTGGCCAGCAATTTGCTCTTGCCTCCTGCGTCGACATTTCTACAAAGGGGGTCAAAACGGAGGCAAATCCCATGAACTCACAAAAGTACAGGCAGGTTGCAACTGCGGCGGTGGTTTTTTGCTTGGTCTTATTCAGCGCGGGGTGCGCAACCAAGAAATACGTGCAGAACTACACTCACGACAACATCAAGCCACTTGAAGTGAAGCTCGATAATACCAACAAGCAGGTGGCTGAAAACGGCGAACGCATTACCGACCTTGACCGCAAAACAGAGAAGGGCATTTCCCAGGCTCAGTCCGCGGCGGATGAGGCCAATCAAGCCGCCAGCAAGGCCCAGCAGTCTGCGGTGGATGCCCGGGGGCTCGCTCAACAGGGAATCTCGGATGCTTCCGCGGTGAAACAGGAAGTCGAAAACGCAGACAATTTTCAGTCCGTCAAGAAGGCTACGGTTTTGTTTGGAATTGACAAGAGCAAGTTAACACAGGAAGACATCGAGACGCTCGATAGTCTCGCACAAACCGTGAGCGGCATGAAACATTATGTCATCGAGATTCGCGGATTCACGGACAGCCGCGGTCCGAAACAGTACAACTTACAGCTCAGCCGCAAGCGAGCGGACGCCGTCGTGCGTTACCTCACACTGGACAAACAGATCCCGCTGGTGCGTGTTTACCAGGCCGGCTACGGCGAGGATGATCCCGCCGCCCCCAACAAGACGCGCGATGGACGAGAGCAGAATCGTCGTGTCGATGTCAGCATACTCGCTCCGCAGTCCTCGGCGACAGCAGAGCTTCAACAAGGGCAAGCGCCAAGTTCCGAATCGCAAACACAGCAGACAACACCCACCACATCTACCCCTCAACAATAAGCGTCGGATCGCGCCAAGAGCCGCAGAGTCTCGGAAAAACGAGACTCTGCGTGCCTGCGGCGCCCTGCCTCGGAGTGGCCGAGTTCTCACACGGATTCGAAGAAGCTTGATCGCGCTTCTACTGCTTGCCTGAGAGGTGGAGAAACAGCGTGAGGTAGCGTTTCGCACTGCTGGTAATGAGAAAATGCTCGCGCACGTAGGCGCGTCCCTGCTGTCCCAGTCTTTCGGCGATGGCCGGATTCGATAACAGGAAACGGATCTGGTAGGCCGTCCCCTCCACCGAATGGGCAAGCAATCCCGTGTGCTTGTGGATGATCTGGAGAGGAATTCCGCCCACTGCGGAGGCCACAACCGGCTTGCTTTTCCAGAGGCCTTCGGTAACTGTCAGGCCGAAGCCCTCGCGCAAGCTTTTTTGAATGATAACGGTGGAGCCCCGTTGTAAGGCGTTGATTTCGGTGGCGCTCCAAGGCGGCAAGTTAAGGATATGGACGTCAGGGTCATTGCCCACGGCCTCGCGAACCTCGGCTAGCACAGCTTCACCCTCAGGATCGTCACTTGCTCCCCCCCCTGCCAAGACGAGCTGACAATCGAAATAGCGCTTTACGATCTGAAAAGCGCGAACCACACCCAGCGGGTCTTTCAGCCTGTCGAACCGTGAGATTTGGGTGAGGACGGTGCGCTGCGGGTCAATGCCGAAGCGCTCCAACGTGCTTCTTACCAGCTCGGGTTCCAGCTCTCGGTTCTTCTCCGAGAGCGGGTCAATGCTGGGGTAGAAGAGGTACTGAGGCGCGGGCAAGTGGCGGGCGAATTCGGCCGAAGAGAATATCGCGCCGTCGTAACGGTTGACCCAGGGTTCCAGAAACCCCCAGACCGTGGGATTGGGGTGCGAGAGGTCAATGTGGCATCTCCAGATCCAGTGGCCGGAATGATCGCGGCGCGCGCGGATCAGGGCCACCGGCTGAGGATCGTGGATGACGATGAACTCGGCCTCCATCTGTAGCCGCAGCAGATTCTGCTCGTTGTAAGCAAGAAAGGTATCAAAGCTTTCCGGCGGCATGGTATAAGGCCCGCCATGCAGGGCGTTATGGAAGGCCTTGGTGATTTCATAGAAGTCGTTGCCGCCCGTGATGACTTCCCAACGGATGGCAAGCCCTAGCTCCTGAAGTATAGGAACCAGCCGGTTGAGCATTTCGGCCACGCCTCCTCCCATGGCCGTGGAGTTCACCATTTGCACCGTGCGCATCTGAAGCCGCGAAGCTAAGGTCCGCAGTTCGGTTACTTCCGGCTCTCCGAGCACAGGAGTGTAGTCATCCAGGCTGATTAACAGCGGGATGGGCATCGTCTCGCTCATGAGTGCAATTCCTTTTCAACCAGGCTGATAATCCTCTGCAGGGCGCTCCCCAGCGTGTTGGTGTAGATGTCGATGCGGTTGACGTGCCTGGCGAGCGTGCCTAAATCGAGGCAGCTCTCCAGCCAATACGAAAAGTCGTTGGTGCGCAACTGCAAGCGCAGGCGAGAAGCAATAAAATGGAAGTGAAATGCCGCATGGCTCAGTTTACCCAAGCCGTCTCGAAACTCCTGGAGTGTCCAGGCCTCCATCTGCAGGGGCACCTCGACCCCGATAGCTTCATAAAAGTAGAAAGGTTCGAAAGCGGACTGATCGGCTTGCTGGGGGTTCTGCTCGCAGTACTCGGACACGAGCCGTTTGAGGTCGGCGCGCAATTCCGCCAGCGAAAGGTAGTCCCGAATATCCAGGGAGGCAAGATGCTCCGCCAGTTCGGGACGATTGCACGCTGCCAATACCCACTGGGCAAAATCGTTTGAGAATCCCTGGGTAAGAAAGGGATGGTGGCTCAAGGTTTGGAAGGTGTGGTTGAAGATGGAAGTGTCGCTGCAAGTCTCCAAACCCTGCTTCAGTTGTGCCAGGGTGGTTGCCATCTCGTTGGCGATCCGCATCAGATAGGACACGGTCTTGAATTGAAAGGGCTGCTCAGCCTTCTTCAAGTGATTTCGGCCTCCAGTCTTCGCAAGAATGTGAGAACCTCGCCGGGATTGTGCAGGTAATAGAGGGCTTCGGTCCGTCGTGTGTTCCCGACTTGTACGGTAATTCCATGCGGCAAAGCGGCGAACGCCGATTCGTCGGCCGCGTCGTCGCCCGCAAATATGGCGAGCCTCTGTTTACGCCGCTTTCCCAGCAATTTGCGCACTGCGGACCCCTTGCCGCCGATAGCGCAAGGGAGCAGTTGCCAGGCTTTCTTCTCCTGGATGAGGCGAAGATGGGGCTGGAAGCGCTCCAGAACCTCGCGGACAATCCGCCGTGCCGCTTGCACCTCGGCGGTCAGAGCGCCGCGGTAATGAACGGCGATCGCAAGTTTCTTATCCTCAATCCAAATCCGCGGCATTTCGGAGAGCCGATCTCGGAGCAGCCGTTTTGCCCTTTGAAGGACTTTCCGTTCCGCGCGCAGAGGCGGGGTGTCACGCCCTTCCCAACCATATAATCCCAGCAGGTGCACACCTGAGGCTCGAACCCGTGACCTCAAATCCACAAGGCGGCGCCCACTAATCACGAAGACCTCAAGCCTGCGGTGGTTAGCCAGGCGGTGCAGTAAGCCCCGGGTTGCGAGGTCCAACGGCGGCACATCTTCCGGCCGGCGGCGAATCGGCGTCAGGGTACCGTCAAAATCAAGAAACAATGCAATGCGGCTTGCGGCCCTGATGCGCCCCGCCACTTGGGGCCAGGACTCAAACAAGTGAACCGCACGGCGAGGTCTTCTTTGCCGAATCTGTCTCGCGTCTTCCATACAGTTGGTTCAATGCTCCCCCGAACGACGCAAGGGGAGGGAAGTGCTATAGTTGCGGCCCTTGTGGCCGCCCTAGGGCAACCGCAAGGGCTGCCCCTACAATGTTGTCAGGCCCGCCTCTTTACAGATGGTGCATTGTGTCCTTGGCATCGGCGGGGGCTTTCGGCCGGAACTGAGAAAGCAGCAAATCTCGGGCAAGATCGCGAGCTCCCAGGCCAAAGGCGATAGCCGCAGCAGTCACGAGGCCCCCGAAGGTAATTGCGAAGGTGACGATAATCGTGGTGCGGCCGATTCCCAGCTCATCGAGAGCCGCCACAACGGTCACCACCATGACGAAAAAACGCGTCAAGCCTGCCAGCAGCCGGGCCGAGGGGAGATTCTCATTTACGGCAGCGATCAGTACGCTGCGTCCCAAAAAACGGCTCACCAGCACGCCGACAACCAAGATCAGCAACGCCGCCAGAAGGTGCGGCAAATACAGGAAAGTCCGTTCCACGAGATTCCGGGTTAGCGGCGTGCCCAATGCGTTCAAGCCTGCGAGCAGAGCGGTAAGAACGATCAGCCCCCGCACAATCTCACCTGCCAAGTTGGAGCACGACCGGGCCAAGCCAGTCCGCTCCACCACCATTCCCACTCCGATCCGGTCGCAGAGGCGATCGAATTGCAACACGCGCAGCACGCCGTAGACGATTTGCTTGGCCAGCCATCCCACAACCAGTCCCAGCAGAACTAGAACCAACATGCCGAGGAGGCTGGAAAGACTCGCAACGGCTTGCTCGCCGAGCTGGCGGAGCGGTCCCCAAACGACTTTTGCCCAGATTCCCTCCATGTTATCTCACCTCTTTTCCCGGCCTGCGAGCGGCCACTGGCTAATCAGGTAAGGTTTTAATTGCTCGTAGACCAAGCACAATCTCTCAATCCGGCGTTCCGCCAGAGGGTCGGGAGCACTGTCGGTCTGGCGCGCAAACGAGGCGACCCAACCCAGGTAGAGCGGAGCGAGTGATTTCAACAGGTGTTCGCGGTCCATTACACGCCGGTGGTAGGCAAGCGCCAGGTCGTAAATGAGGCTCACCCACAGTTCGTCATCAAGAGAGATCTGGTCCGGCGGCTGTGCGGCGCATGATTGAAGGTTCTTGAGTTGCTTAGGCGAAAACACTTGCTCGTAGACCGGCAGAAGATCACGCACCCCTTGCTGAAAGGAGGCTAAGGCCCGTTGCACGTTGATCGAGGCCGGTTCGGGCTTGATGCCAAACGGCGATCCCAGCAGCGGCACGGGCAAAGATCCCAGCACGTTGCGCCACGCCAAATCGTGAGTCTCCATCAGACTGAAGACGGACCCGACGACCTGAACCAGTACGGCGCTCAGGTCCAGCCCCTGTTCCTCGGCCTCATGGACCTTGGCGCCCAGGTGTGATTGGCAGACCTTGAAGTTGTCCGCGATGGCCGTAGTGGTCATCCAGATATCGATGCCAAAGCGAGCCACATCCGAGTTCCACACCTGGTCTTTCAGAAAATGGCTTGCCAAGCGCCCGGAGATCCCGAACTCACCACCGATCGGCTGGCGGACTCGACGGCCGTACAGCGCCCGCAAAAGCGGATAGACGATGCTGTTGGTCATCGTTCCGTCGTATTTGTGGCGCTGGTAATAAGGAGCCACGTAATCGAAGTCGAGTGATAGGATTGGCTCGAGCAGGGACTTGAACCATTCCGGAGTGACGCTCCTCAGGTCCGCCTCCACCACGGCCAGGGCTCGGGCCTGAGTTGCTTGGACGATCTGGAAGAGAGTGCGGAAGGCGCTTCCTTTGCCCGGCAACCCATGGTAGGGCGTAGTCAGCCGGTGCACCGGCTCCAGAAGATATTTCACCCTGAGCAGGACATCATTGCCCTCCGTGCGGGCGCCTTCCACGGCCTCCGGGGTGCCGTCATTCGAATCAGCGTCGGGGTTGACAATCAACGCCTTGCGATTCCCAAAGTAGCTTGCCAAGCCTGCCTGTGCTGCCTTGACGACCTGGCCGATCGTCGAGACATTGTTGTAACTGGGGATGCCAACCACCAGTTCCAGTGGCCCCAATCCTTCCACCGTTTCTTCGATTTGCTCAGTCAGAATAGCCTCTGCCAACGTTTCGTCCTCATTACCCGGCCTCTTCTCGGCGGGAGGAGATTACCCTTAATTCGGGGATGTGTCTAGGATCAGCTTGACGGAAGCTGGAGTCCCGTGCCGGCCCGGCTCCGCGTCTCTGTCCGGCTCGAGACGAATCTCGGAGAGTCCCGCAATCAAGTCTGCTGCCCAGCGGTAGATGTTGAACTCCTTCACCACCTGACGCAGGCGATGCATGCGAGCGCTTCTTTCCGATGGGTCCATCTCCAAGGCGAAATGCATGGCGTCTGCCAATTGTTCCGTATCGTAAGGGTTGACAATCAGAGCGTCGCGCAATTGCTGGCTGGCGCCGGCGAACTGGCTCAGGATGAGAGCTCCTTGGTCGTCGTCGCGCGCGGCAATGAACTCCTTGGACACAAGATTCATGCCGTCGTGAAGGGAGGTGACCAAACACAGGTCCGCGGCCTTGTAGTATCGCTGGATTTCTTGATGCGTATGATGGCGCGGCAAGTAAACGATCGGCCGCCAGTGGTTCGTTTGGAAACGCCAATTAATGCGCCCGGCTTCCGCTTCGACTTCACCTAACAGATCGTGATAGCGCTTGATGTGCGTGCGGCTGGGTTCTCCGATCTGCACCAGGCAAAAGCGGCCGCAGTACCCCGGATACTTTTCCAGGAAGCGTTCCAGGCCGTGGAAGCGTTCGATGATCCCCTTAGTGTAATCGACGCGTTCCACGCCGATGCCCATGAATGTGGCCTCGACGCCATGCTCGCGCAGCAAGGCGCCGCGGGCCAGATACGGTGAGCCGCCCAGTAGCGGCTCTGGTTCGCCAGTCCCTGCGAAAGCCACGCTGATGGGAAAAGGGCGTACCTGTGTGACGTGGCCGCCGCGTTCAACCGAAAAACGTTCCCAGTTCACCCGTGACTCGAGAGTGCGGTCGACGGTTTGCAAGAAGTTATTACAATGAGACTGGGTGTGAAATCCCACCAAGTCTGAGCCCAGCAAGCCATCCAGTAATTCGCGTTGCCATGGACAAATGCCGAAGGCTTCAGGGTTTGGCCAGGGGATGTGCCAAAAAATAGCCAGGCGGGCATCCGGGCGTTGCTTTTTCACCAGGCGAGGCAGCAGGGCGAAATGGTAGTCCTGAAGCAGCACGCAGGGCTCCTCGGCCCCTTTCATTTCCTCGATCAGCGCCTGCGCAAACCTCCGATTCACAGCCTGGTATTGCTCCCAGTCTTTGGCGCGAAAGATGGGGCGCGTGTGAGCAATGTGACAGAGCGGCCAGAGGCCCTCGTTGGAGAAGCCAAAATAGTAGCCTTCTTCCTCCTCTTTGCTGAGCCAAATCCGTCTGAGCGTGTACTGGGGGTTGTCGGGCGGAACCCACAGGCGATCCCGCTCGTCTACGGTCTCGCGGTCAGCGTCTCCCGACCCGTGCGCCAGCCAGGTTCCTTGGCAAGTCCGCAAGATGGGCTCGAGCGCCGTGACTACGCCACTGGCGGGAACCACGACCTCCACTGTTTTGCCCCGGTAGGTGTGCATGTAAGGCTCGCGATTGGAAACGACGAAGAGCGGCCTATCGCCCAGCTTGCTCCGCACGTGGATCCGCAGGCGCTCCGGCGTCCAGAGCGACTCCGCGCTTTCGCGCAGCCGCGCCTCTTCTTCGGCTGCCGCTCGCGCGGCTTCGAGGCTATCAGCAAGGTGCCTGACCTCCTGCGCCAGCGGTTTAAAGAGGTCCCCCTCGGCCAAGCTAGGCCGCGGCACTCTCTTCCCGTCCCGAAGGTCGCGAATCCACTTGGCGGTCCGGGCGATGGGACGCAGGATGCTCCATCGGATGATCAGCAAGGTGGTGAGTACAATAAACAGGGTCTGGATGAGGACGTGCAAATAGCTTTCCTGCCGCAGTTGGGCGGTCTGGCGGTCGATAAAGCTGGCATCATGAAAGATCGCCAGCGCCCCGGCCACTCCCGATTCACCGTGGAGTGGCAACACATACAGGTAGGCGGGGTTCGCGTCAAGCATGATGAACCCGCCATAGCTTGCGTCCTCCGCAATCACTCGCGAGATAGTGCCCATTTCGCCGTAAAGGTAACTCTGAAGCCCCGGGGTGATGGCAAGCGTGCCGGCCGATTTATCAAAGACCGCGATTCCCGTTACACGTTCACGGTTTCCGAATTGGGTGACGATCTTCTGAAGGTTGCTGCGCGAGCCCTTGGCGAGAAGGGGCTCAACATTCGCTGCCAAACTTTCGGCCAAAATCTCAGCGCGTTTCCCAAGATCATTACGCAGCCCGCGCTTCTCGGCCTTTTGCTGGAAGATGGCAAACACCGCCGAAAGCAGCGTGACGCCCACGATGAGGGAACCGATCAGACGCAAACTTAAACGCATAGGTTCACCGGCCCCTTTTATCAGGCAACCGTGGATTCAAGACGCATAGCACCGAGGTCCTGGTAGCGATCGTGCGACACATGCTCCTCTATTGACAGGAGTTCAGGTCAAGTCTTGTTCCGTTGTCCGCTTGCTGAGGCCCGTTCACTTCAATGCAGAATTCGAATTGGGTGTGGTGCTCGGATTGAATCTCCGGGGAAACCCAGCTTTCACAGCGGGCTTCAACCCCACCTACTCTTTTCGATGCTGTGCTGGTGCAAGAATGTTGCAAATATTCCTGCTCAAGCACAAATTGTGTGGAATCAACTCATTAACTAATCACGTCAACTTAGCTGGGCATGAAGAAATAACCCAGGGGGAGAATATTTTTCACTCCAGCACGTAGTTTTGGATGGCGGCCGCGACACCATCTTCGTCGTTGGCGAGAGTCTTGATCCATTCAGGTTGATGCAGTTCGGGACAGTGATTTCCCATCAGCACCGGCAATCCCGCGTATTGAAGCATCTCGAGGTCGTTGAAATTGTCTCCCAGGGCCATTATCTCGGAAGGCTGGATTCTACAGCGCTCGGCCCAGATCTTCAGCGCGCGACCCTTCGAGCAGCCGCGGTTTAGGACGTCGAGGATGGAAATATTGGTGGTTAGATACTTCGTCCAGGTCACATGAATCCTCGACCGCACTGGGGAACCATCCAGGAGCGTCTCCGCCGGTTCGATGCGTGCCGGCGGTCCTCCAATCATCACCTGGATCGGGTCAGTCGTCACCGCTGCTTCAAGGTCCGGAACGAGCCGCAGGGAATGAGGGCTGTTCTGGGCATACCAATTGAGAGGCCCGTCAGGGGCGGCGTTGTCCTGCATCGTGACTTGACCGCAGCCGGCGGTGTGGAAGATGGCCACCGAGTAGGGACGGAACTCGCGTACTGCTTCAAGAACTTCCCGGGCCACCTGGCGGGGAAGAAAATCCTGGTGCAGGACCTCGCCGGAGGAATTCGCGATGAGCGCGCCGTTGGAGGTAATCAGATTGACGACGCAGGGGATCTGACTGACCAGCGGCAGGGCGGAATGAAACCTGCGCCCCGTGACGATGACGACCTGGACGTCGCGTTCGACAGCCTGGAGAAGCGCCCGGCGGTTACCCTCCGAGATTTCTCGACGGCTATTCAGCAGGGTGCCGTCAAGATCAATGGCTACGAGACGAATCGGCATGCAGATAGCATTCTAACTCAGCAATCGCCAATCACCAAGAATTGACCTGGTCCAAAGCGCTTGCTAGACTTTAAATTTATGTCCAATGTCACCCACCTCGAGTGCGCGCTCTGTGGAAGGCAGTACGAACCGGGCCGCGTGTACAACCTTTGTATTTGTGGCGCGCCTCTCCTGGTGCGCTACGACCTTCGCCGGGCAGCGGAGACGATGGTCCGCGAGCGAATGTCCTCGCGGCCGCCCACACTCTGGCGATATCGGGAAGTTCTTCCGGTAACCAACGATGTTTCGATTCTCTGCTTGGGAGAGGGATTCACTCCCCTGATCCACGCCCAGCGGCTCGGGAACCGGCTGGGGCTTCCCAACCTGTATTTGAAAGACGAAGCCTTGAATCCCACCGGCTCCTTCAAGGCGCGTGGGCTAGCGGTGGCCGTCAGTATGGCCAACGAATTGGGCCTCAGAAAACTGGCGATTCCTTCGGCGGGGAACGCCGGCGGGGCCTTGGCCGCCTATGCCGCACATGGCGGGCTGGAGGCGGCGGTTTTTATGCCTGCGGAGACCCCCCTAATGAATCGGCGGGAGTGTGCCTTGTTGGGCGCGAGGGTCGTGCTCGTCTCCGGCAGCATCAAGGACTGCGCTCGAGCGATGAGGGATCAACTGAAAGACGGGGACTGGTTTGACGTGTCCACTCTCCGCGAGCCCTACCGCCTGGAAGGGAAGAAGACCATGGCCTATGAGGTGGTGGAGCAGCTTGAGCGGCGAGTGCCGCAGGCCATGATCTACCCCACCGGCGGCGGTACAGGGCTGATCGGGATGTGGAAGGCTTTCGACGAGATGGAGGAGCTTGGCTGGATCGGCAGTGTGCGGCCCCGTATGTTTTCAGTGCAGGCGCAAGGCTGCGCCCCCATCGTCCGGGCTTTTGCCCAGGGCCGCGACCGTGCCGCAGAGTGGGAAGCACCGCAAACGCTTGCTTCCGGCCTGCGTGTTCCGTCGGCGATCGGCGATTTCATGATGCTGAGGGCCATTCGCGAAAGCCGCGGGTCGGCTCTCGCCGTCCCTGACTCAGAGATGCTTGCCGCCATGCGAGAATTGGCTGAATTTGAGGGCGTACTCACTTCGCCGGAGGGCGGGGCAACCCTGGCGGCGCTGAAGAAATTGTTAGCAGATGGATTCCTGGCCGGTCACGAAAGCATCGTCTTGTTCCTGACAGCAAGTGCATACAAATACCAAGAAGTCTTTGAAAAACTGACGACGTAGGGGCGGCCCTTGTGGCCGCCCTGGGCAACCGCAAGGGCTACCCTACAACTGGACCGTATGCCGAAAACCGAGAGGCTCTATTACACGGATTGCTACTTGCACGAGTTCCAGGCGAGAGTACTTCGCTGGGAGGCCACGCCCGACGGCTTCAAAGTGTACCTCGATCGGACAGCCTTTTACCCTGCTTCGGGCGGGCAGCCGGCAGACGCGGGAACTCTCGCCGGTCTCGAAGTCGTGGACGTGCTTGACGAGGGCGACGAAATCGCGCACTTCCTCCGACAGGCTCCGGAGAGTGAAGAGGTGACAGGAAAGATCGCTTGGGAGAAGCGGTTTGACCGCATGCAGCAGCACACGGGACAGCACGTCTTGTCCGCTGCGTTCGAAAAAGTGGGCCACTACAAGACCATTTCGTTTCACATGGGGACGGAGAGTTCGAGCATCGACTTGGATTCCGACCGGCTCGGCTCGAAACAGCTCGAGCAGGCGGAGAGCGCGGCCAATCAGGTGCTCTTCGAGGATCGGCCCGTACGGATCTGTTTTCAGTCGGCGGATGATGCAAGTCGAATGGACCTGCGCAAGCCGACTTCACGTGAGGGAGAGGTGCGACTTGTCGAGGTTGAGGGGTTTGACCTCTCGGCGTGCGGGGGGACGCACGTTCACCACACGGGCGCCATCGGATTGATCCTGGTGCGCAAGGTCGAGCGCTTGAAGGGATCGACGCGCATCGAGTTCGTGTGCGGCGGTCGTGCCCTCAACTTGGCGCGGCGGGATTTCAGGCTCTTGAGCGAAGCGTCGCTGCTGTTTTCGGCCGCTCCGGAGACGCTTCCTGGGCTCATCGCCAAGCAGAGCCAGGAACTGCGCGAAGAGATGCGGGGAAGGGAAAAGCTGCTGGAGCGCCTTGCCGAATACCAAGCGGGCGAAATATGGCGCGAGGCACCAGTCGTTGGAGGGCGGCGCATCGTGCGCCGGGTCTTTGAGGTGGATGAATCCGCTCAAGTCAAAATGCTGGCGCATGCTTTGTCGAAGCTGCCCGGTGCAGTGGCTTTGCTGGGAGTCAAGGGTCAGCCCACCAAGCTGTTTTTTGCGCAGACGCCGGGCGGCGCCTCGGAGATGGGCAGCGTCCTCAAACAAACAGTCGCGAAGTTTGGCGGCAAAGGGGGCGGCGGCCGTGATTTTGCCCAGGGCGGGGGACTGGAAGAAAGCCGCTTGGAAGAAGCCTTGGCATTCGGAGAAGCACTGTTGGCCGGCGCGCCCCCAGCTTGATGCCTACACCTTCACCGTGTCATCCTGAGCGCAGATTCCATGATCCTTCGGCTCACCACTTGGCATGAAAATGATTCCCCTCCTTGGTAAGGAGGGGTCAGGGGTGGTTGGCGTTCGCTGACCGTCCCACCCACCACCCGCTGCCCGTCCTCCCGCTGAGGAGGGGAGTCGTTTTCATGGCAGTCGCGCATGTCCGTCGGCTGACGGGCACCCGGAAACCATGAAAACGCTGTCATTCTGAGCGAAGCGAAGAATCTCGCTCTGATCTTTTCGTTCTCGCTTCATCACGGACCAGAGCGAGATTCTTCGCTCAGAATGACAGCGCGTTTTCAAAGCAGCGAAGGATCTCCGCAGTTCCTTGAAAGAAAAACTGCAGGGATTCTTCGCTCAGAATGACATCGTCCGAGGGTATTTCTCAGCCAGTTCGGCTCCAGTCAACCCGAGCCGTTCGCCTGTCGACACGCCGACACTCGCGTGTTATATTGAAACGTTGTATCGAGAACCGAGGGCGCGTAGCTCAGTTGGGAGAGCGCGGCGTTCGCAACGCTGAGGTCGAGGGTTCGAATCCCTTCGCGTCCACCATCTCTTCCTATGCAATGCCCCAAGTGCCATCACGAGAATCGGCAGGGCGTACAATTCTGCACCCGCTGTCACACACCTCTCCGTTTCGCTTGTCCCTCCTGCGGGCATGTTCAGGAACAGGGCGGTAAATGCGAGCGATGCGGCGTCGACTTCGCGAAATACGCGGCGATGCTGGTTTTCCAGGCAACTGCAAACGTGGAGGACAGGCGAAGACGCTCGCAAGAGCGTGCCTCGCTCGCTAAGCAGATCCTGCTCGTTCCTTTAACGGGGGGACTTTCTCTCCTGAGATATCTCTTCTCGCGCTTCCGGCGGTAGACCGGCGTAGCACGGGCAGGACTGCTTGTGCTACCAAGCATAAGTTTCGTCGCGGCGCGCGAAGAATCTGCATTTGGTTGCGGCTTTGACGCGCTGTGCTACCTTACTTACCTCTGAGCTTTACTGGCTATGTACCTCTTGGCCTTGGCCAGCAGTTCGCTGGCTTGAGGCATATCCTCGACGGCCTTCTCGACCAGCGGATCGCTTTCCACGTTGATCTCGCTAGCTTCCGTCGTCCCGTAGATGAACTCCACCAAGGGAAGCCGGATGCGGGTTCGGATAAAGTCCAAATTGTCTTTGAAGTCCTGGTCGGATAGTTGGATTTTCTGGTCGGCAAGGTAATGTTGAAATTCCTGGAGCACGGCGTCTGTCACCTGAAAGTCGTTGGGAATGGTCTTATGAACCCCCAGATAAGACTTGGCGAACCCAAAGAAAACGTTGTGCATTACCAGCACTTCCTGATTCGGAGTAAGTTTGGGTTCCTCGTACTTTACGTCCGGCGTGATGCCGCCGCCACCATACACCTCACGTCCGCCGTCCGTGAGGCGGACGTCCGTGTGGGGGGTTGGAGCATCCGCGGAGCGATAGTAATAATCCCAGAGAGAAACATTGTTATAGTCGCGCTGGATCAACCTGCCGCTGGGAGTGTAGTAGCGGGCTGTGGTAAGCGCCAGACCGGTATGCTCGTCCAGCGGGAAAACGGTTTGAACCAGACCCTTGCCAAAGCTCGGCTCGCCCATCACCAGGGCGCGGTCGTGATCCTGCAACGCTCCCGTCACGATTTCCGCCGCACTCGCCGTCATGCGGTTGATGAGCACCACGATGGGGTACTCTTTGCCGCCGTCTCCCTTCGTCGTGTAGTAGCGCTTCTCCTGCGAGTGGCGGCCGTAATGATAGACAATCAACTGGCTCTTTTCGAGGAAGTGGTCCGATACCTCAACCGCTTCCTGAAGCAAGCCACCGGGGTTGCCGCGAAGGTCCAGGACCAAACCTTGGAGATTCTTATTACCCAGTTTCTTCAGCGCTTCGGAGAGTTCGTCGTTCGTGTTCTCGTTGAATCGGTTGATGTGAATGAAACCGATTCCCGGCTTGACCATAAACACGTCGTCCACGCTCTCTTGCGAAATCTCGTCGCGCGTGACGTCCACGTCGATGGGTTGGTCGTAACCCTCTCGGGTCACTGTGACTCGTACCTGGGTTCCCTTGGGTCCCTTTAGCTTCTCCGCAACCGCAGCGGTATCCATCCCTTCCGTGGACTGCCCATTTACCTTCGTGATGATGTCGTCCGGCCGCAGGCCGGCTCGAAACGCCGGCGAGCCCGGGATGGGAGCGACCACAAAAACAACGATTTTGCCTAATTTCCCGGCTCGTTGCCCGATCTGCATGCCAACGCCGTAGTACTTGCCCTCCTGATCTTCGCGCAGCCGCGAAAAAGCCCGAGGGTCGTAAAAATTAGAGTGGGGGTCGAGGCTGCGCAACGCACCCGGGATGGCGCCGACATTCATATCTGTCGGGCCATAAATAGCCTTGTCCGGGTCCACGGCATCGGCGTAGTTCTGCTCCACCACGTTGTAAACACGGGTGAACTCAGTGAGGCTGTTCTTGACTTGCGAGTCGTCACCGCCCGTCGTGGCATCGACTTCCCGCCCGTACAGCCCTCCTAGCAGTGTACAAAGCAGTACCGTGCCCAGAACAAACCAGAGCACCCGTGGCGTCGGTTTCATGTTTAAGCAGCTCCTCACCCTGCACTTTTCAGTATAACACAGGGAACTTCCGGTTCAAAGACATAAAGGCATTTCGTGCAATCTGTCGCGTCTGCCCTTCGCCCCATGTCTCTTAGACGCTCTGAGTTGATGCCGGGTTGCGGGAAATCTCTTCAGAGCGCCTTCGAGATGTCGTGGCGGGCCGTTTCTGCTAGAATAGTTCCGGCATGCCATCCCAAAACTTCGTTCATCTTCACCTTCACACCGATTACAGCCTGCTCGACGGCGCTTGTGAAATTGACCGGCTGATGACCCGCGCGGCGGAGCTTAAGATGCCTGCCGTCGCTATCACCGACCACGGCAACCTCTTCGGGGCGGTGAAGTTCTATGAGGCTGCGTTAAAACGGGGAGTCAAGCCGATCCTGGGCTGCGAGGTCTACGTGGCGACCACGAGTCGCTTTGACCGCTTGCCCGACTCTGACAGGCCTTATCACCTGATTCTTCTCTGCGAAAACGAAAGTGGCTATCGCAACCTCCTCAAGCTGGCATCGTCCGCGTTCCTGGAGGGCTTCTACTATAAACCTAGGATAGACAAGGGGTTACTGGCGAAACACGCCGAGGGGTTAATTGGCTTGTCGGGATGTTTGCGCGGCGAAGTTGCGGTGGCCCTCAGCGCCGACAAGTTCGACACGGCGCGCCAGGCCGCGTATGACCTTCGCGATATGTTCGGCAAGGGCAATTTCTATCTTGAGATTCAGGACCAAGGCCTCCCGGAAGAGAAGCGGATTAACCCGCAGATGGTCCGGTTGTCGCGCGAGACCGGCATCCCTCTGGTAGCCACCAACGATTGCCACTACCTCAACCAGGAGGATGCGCGCGCCCAAGACGTGCTGGTTTGCATTCAGACTGGGAAGACCGTCAGTGACTCAAACCGCATGAAGTTTGCCACTGACCAGTTCTATTTCAAGACCCCTGAGGAGATGTACGCGATTTTCGGCGAGGTTCCGGATGCACTTTCTCGCACCCTGGAAGTGGCCGAGCGCTGCAATGTCCACCTGGAAGCAAAACAGCACGTTTTCCCCCATTTCGAGGTGCCTTCCGGCGAGACGCTTGACAGCTATTTTGAGAAAGTTACCCGCGAAGGGTTCCTCCTTCGGCGGCAAAGGCTGGAGCAGTTGGCGGCGGCAGGGAAGCTGCGGTACCCGCTCGAGGCCTATGAGGAACGGCTGGAACGTGAGATTGAGCTCGTCAAACAGATGCGCTTCGCCGGCTACTTCCTGATCGTCTGGGATTTCATTCGGTATGCGCGCGACAAATGCATTCCCGTCGGTCCGGGGCGTGGTTCGGCAGCCGGCAGTCTGGCTGCGTACTCTTTGCACATCACCGATATTGATCCCCTCCAGCACGGACTGCTCTTTGAGCGCTTTCTTAACCCCGAACGGATCAGCTTCCCGGATATTGATATCGACTTCTGTATGCGCCGGCGTGGGGAGGTAATCGACTACGTTACGGATCGGTATGGTCGCGAGAATGTTAGCCAGATCATTACCTTCGGAACCATGGGTGCGAAAGCGGTCATACGCGACGCCGGGCGGGCGCTGGACATCCCGTTTGCCGAAGTTGACAGGATCGCCAAGCTCGTCCCCAATACGCTAAACATTAGTCTCTCTGACGCCATTAAACAGACTCCCGAACTCCGCCAACTGAGGGATACCGACTCTCGCATCGCGGACCTGCTCCAGGTGGCGGCACACCTTGAAGGATTCGTACGCCACGCCTCGACCCACGCTGCGGGGGTCGTAATCTCGCCTCAGCCCTTGCAAGAAATTGTCCCACTCTATAAGAGCAACAAGGATGAAATCACCACGCAGTACGCGATGGACGACCTGGAAAAGATCGGCCTCCTCAAAATGGATTTTCTGGGTTTGACCACGCTTACCGTGATCGACGATTGCGTGAAGCTGATTGAAAGCACGCGCGGCGAAAGGCTGGATCTGGACAATTTGCCCGGTAACGATGAGGCCAGTTATGCCTTGTTGGGCAAAGGTCTTACGGCTGGAATCTTCCAGTTTGAAAGCCGGGGCATGACCGAAATTTTGCAACGCGTCAAGCCAAGTCGCCTGGCGGATTTGACCGCTTTGAACGCCCTTTACCGGCCTGGTCCGCTCCAGGGTGGCATGATCGACGATTATATTGCTCGCAAGAGTGGCAAGAAGCGAGTGACGTACGACCTCCCCCAACTCAAAGAGATTCTCGAAGAGACTTACGGCGTAATTGTGTATCAGGAGCAGGTCATTCAGATCTTTAACCGGGTTGCGGGGTTCACCTTGGGCGAAGCGGATGTGGTCCGCCGTGCCATGGGAAAGAAAAAGCACGAAGAAATGGTGGCGAACCGCGAGAAGTTCCTGGCCGGGGCAAAGCGGAACAATGTCCCTACGGCCAAGGCCGAAAGACTGTGGGAACTGGTCGAACAGTTCGCCGGTTACGGTTTCAACAAGTCGCACTCGGCCGCCTATGCGGTCGTGGCATATCAGACCGCTTTCCTAAAGACCCATTACCCTGTGGAGTTCATGTCGGCGCTTCTCTCCTCGGAAATTGGGAACCAGGACAAATTGACGAAGTACCTGAATGAGTGCCGGGACATGAACATTCCGATTCTCCCCCCAGACGTCAATTCCAGCGGTCTCCGCTTTACCCCGGCAGGGAACAGCATCCGGTTTGGGCTAACGGCAATTAAGAACGTTGGGGAGGCGGCCATCGAATCGGTGCTCGCCGCGAGAGGCAAGCTCGGGCGCTTTGATACCCTGGTGCTATTCTGTGAGAATGTGGACCTGCGCTTGTTGAACAAGCGTGTGATCGAGAGCCTCATCAAGGCGGGAGCGTTCGATTCGCTGGGCGCGCGCCGGGCGCAGCACATGGCCGTACTTGATCGCGCTATGGAGTTGGGCCAGAAGCGGCAGCGCGAAACATCGAGCGGCCAGCACGGTTTGTTCATGGGCGATGCCGGACTGGCGCCGCCACCTTTGCAATTGCCCGACGCGCCGGACTGGACGGAAGCAGAGCGGCTAGCGGGCGAAAAAGAGGTCTTGGGCTTCTACGTTACCGGTCACCCTCTTGAAAAGTACATGGATCGCCTCGCCACGATCACGCGCCATGACAGTTCTTCGCTGGAGGAACTTCAGCACGAGGCGCCAGTGACCTTGGCCGGAATCCTTACCAGTTTGCGCGTCCGGCCGAGCAAGAAAGGCGATCTTTGGGGCAGCGGCATACTTGAGGACCACCGGGGGTCGGTGGAGCTATTGGTGTTCCCGCAGGCCTATCAGCAGCTTCAGGGCGTCCTGAAACCCGACAAAACCCTACTCATTAAAGGCCGCGTGCGCCACGAAGAAAACCAGCGCACCAAGGTGGTGGTGAGCGAAGCCCGACCTCTCGAGGCAGCGGTAAACGGTCCCAAGCCGCGCCTGCGCATCCGAGTGAACCTTGACCAAGCCGGTGAGGGACTTGCCGCAGAGTTGTTGGACGTGCTTTCCGTGCACCCTGGGGGCAATCCACTCATCCTGGAACTTACTCGGGCCGGGGAATTCTCCGCCACTCTGCGTGTTGGCCGCCCGAGGACCGTGGCGGCAGACGAGGACGTAATCAACCAGTTGCGAGCCCTGGCCGGAGTCTCCGCTGTTGAACTTGAGAAGCAGTCGAAAGTCGACTCTGACTCTTAACTATCAAGGACGATCAATGGCAAACCCTACCGACCAACACGCCGTAGTCCGCGAGATTGAGAAGCAGATTGCCGAACTTGAGCAGTCTTCTGACTCAGAAGTGACGCGCGACGAAATCGAGCGCCTCCGCCAGCAGTTGGACGCGCTGCGCGACAAGGTCGCCGGTGCCGTCAACGACCCCTGGGATCGAGTCCTGCTCGCTCGTCACCCCCAACGTCCTTACACGCTGGACTACATTCAGATGCTCTTCACGGAGTTCACGGAACTCCACGGAGACCGACGGTTCGGAGATGATCAGGCCTTAGTAGGCGGGCTCGCCAAATTCGAGGAGAAGCCTGTTGTGGTCATGGGGCATCAGAAGGGGCGCGATACGAAGCAGAAGTTGCTGCGCAACTTCGGCATGACTAACCCGGAAGGCTACCGCAAGGCGCTGCGCTTGATGCGAACTGCGGCCAAATTCGGCCTGCCCATCATAACGTTCGTGGACACGCCCGGGGCCTATCCCGGCATCGGCGCCGAGGAGCGGGGGCAGGCCGAGGCTATTGCATACAATCTAAAAGAGATACCTAAGCAGCGAGTCCCCATTATCGTGATCATCCACGGCGAGGGCGGCAGCGGCGGGGCACTAGCGATCGCCGTGGGCGATGAGGTCCTGATGCTCGAAAACGCCGTCTATTCGGTTATAGCTCCTGAGAGTTGCTCATCCATTCTGTGGCGGGACTGGAATCACAAACAAGACGCCGCCCGGGTACTCAAGTTGACTGCCGAAGACATGCTTCGGCTGGAGATCGTGGATCGCGTCGTGCCGGAACCTCCCGGGGGCGCGCATAACAGTCATCAGCTTGCCGCCGACGTTCTGCGGCCCGTCCTGAGGTCGTGCCTTCAGGATCTCGGGAAGCTCTCCCCCGACGAACTTCTTCGCCGGCGCCATGAAAAGCTCCGAAAACTAGCCACTTGCGTCACCGGTGGGTGATTTGAACTGGAGGTCCGGCGGCCCACTCGGTGCGGTCCAACTTCTCTCAACTGTGATTCGCATATAAGCGGGAACCTGGTTTCCTTGTCGGAACGGATATGCCACGGCCCCAATCGCCCGGCTATGACCCGACTCTGGAAAGCCTTTACATTCCCTTGACACCCAGCGGAATTCAGTTCCCGCTGCCGAGCCGGTCAGGCGTATGCTGACCGGCTCAGCTTCGTGGACCCCACGGATTTCACAGCGGCCCTCTTCATTCCGCGCCATGCGATTCAGTTATTCCTTCGAACCACCTGGTTTGCGGCCAAAAAGTCCCCACTTAACTCAAATGACGTTCTATTGAGGTGTGAAAAGTTGCCATTTGACGGAAGTCAGTTTACAGCCGCGAGGCGAAGAAACTAAAGTGACTAACGTCAACTGGTGGTGTGCGTTCCGTTCGTGCAGGGCTGATTTGATTTCAATTCCGTCGTAACTGGGTTTTGGTGGCCTCCTCTTGCTCATGCCAACTCGATCGTCGCAGCCGTTGGTCGCGGCCCGTGACAATTGCCGAGGGCGCCCAGACTAAGCGGCGGCACGGCGGGTCCGGATTGCCGTAAAAGCGTAAGAGGCTTTGACGTTCGGTCTCCACCACGCGACCTTGCGCACGCAAATTCCTGCTTGGGATTCTTGAAACGAGGTGACGAATGAGCATCAGTCCTATCAACGAAGTACCTGCAATTGGCGGCGGATTAGTCCAAATCTCCTCGAGAGAGGAATTGATCCGCCAGCGTCTGGAGGAGGAGCGACAGCGCCTCGAGAAGGAAGCCGGGATCGCGAAGCGCGCGCCCCAGCACTTTCACAAGCCCATTGAGAACCCCTTCACGAAATCCCAACGTGACCGGACCACCATTCTTTTCGGCGGCCTCACTTGGAAGCACGAAAGTCTTATTCACGGGGCTTTGGAAAGTCTAGGGTACAAATGCGAGGCGCTTCCGGTGCCGAACAAGAAAGCTTTCCAACTTGGCAAGGAGTACGGGAACAACGGCCAGTGCAATCCCACCTACTTTACCGTGGGTAATCTTGTCGAGTTTGTGCAGGGCCTGGAAGAGACGGGCATGAGCAAGCAGGAAATCATCGACAAGTATGTCTTCATTACGGCCGGCGCCTGCGGGCCTTGCCGTTTCGGGATGTACGAGGCCGAGTACCGGTTGGCGCTGCGCAATTCCGGCTTCGATGGCTTCCGGGTACTGCTCTTCCAGCAAGGCGGAGGCCTGAATCAGGCCGAGGCCGAAGCAGGGCTGGAGATGAATCTCGATTTCTTCCTGGGCATTCTGAACGCCATGAACATCGGCGACGTCGTTAACGATGTTGCTTACCAGATCCGCCCCTACGAAGTGAATCCCGGAGAAACCGACCGCGTCCTTGAAGAATGCATGAATCTGCTGCACGAGGCCATGCGCAAAAAGCAGCCGTGGACGCTCGAAGGCAAGCTCAACTCACTGCTGGGCAAGACCGGCTTCGCAGGCACCGCCGAATACCTTGGCAAATTCCTGAACCAACTCTACGGCGACGACTACACTGCGGCGCTCAACGAGGTGCGCGAGCGCTTTAACAGCATTCCGGTGGATCGCACCCGCGTTAAGCCCCTCGTTAAGGTTACGGGTGAATTCTGGGCCCAGACCACCGAGGGTGACGGGAACTTCAACATGTTCAAGTTCCTGGAAAAGGAAGGGGCGCAGGTCCTCGTCGAACCCATCGGCACCTGGATCATGTACATGATCCACCAGGCCAAACAGCAGGTTAAGGACGAGCGCGGGCTGGATTTGATCCAGCACGGCGTTTCGAAGTGGAATTTGACGAAGAAGTTTGGCAGCCATCTGAATAGCAAACAGAAACTTGCCAAACTTAGCGCCGCCGAAGTCATTTTCAAACGTGAGTATCACCGGCTGGTCGATTCTCTGGGCGGAATCGCCCACCACTTGGCCGACCAATACGAACTCCAGCGGCTCGGCCACCCGTTCTACAACTCTCGCGCCGGCGGAGGTGAAGGCCACCTCGAAGTCGCCAAGAACATTTATTATTCCAACAAAGACCTCTGCCACATGGTCCTCAGCCTGAAGCCGTTTGGCTGCATGCCCTCGACCCAGTCGGACGGCGCGCAATCAGCGGTCGTAACCCACTTCAAAGATATGATCTTCATCCCCATCGAAACCTCCGGGGAAGGTGATGTGAACGCGCATAGCCGCGTCCAGATGGCGCTGGGCGAAGCGAAGGTGCGGGCCAAGAATGAAATGAAACGAGTGCTCGAGGAAGCCGGCGTGACCGTCGAGGAGCTCAAGGAGTTTGTGGCTGACCATCCCGAAATGCAGCAGCCCATGTACAAGTACGGACATAGGAAAGGCGTGGTGGGAGTATCGGCAAACTTCGCGATCCACGCGGCCGAACGGATCAAAGCCGAACGCCGGGAGCGAGTGACCGTGGACCGAACCAAGGAACTGGCTGCGGTATAGTGCTGGCAGGGCAAACCCGGAAAAAACTCTACATCCGTAGGGGCGGTTCGCGAACCGCCCCTACAACTCAACAAGCGAGGACAATGGCCGAGAAGGCAAAGGCGGTCCCGGAGGGCGTGAACACCATCACGGCGCGCTTGTCCGTGCGTGGGGCAGCCCAGGCGATCGAGTTTTACCAGCAGGCATTCGGTGCTCAGTTGACGTTCATGCTCAAGACGCCTGATGGCAAGGTCATGCACGCCACCATGGAGCTCGGGGATTCTCGCTTCCAACTCGGAGACGAGTTACCAGGAATGAATGCTCCCTCGCCACAAAAGCTGGGTGGCAGTCCCATTGTGCTGAACATCTGCGTGGAAAATGTCGACGAATTATGGAATCGGGCTGTCGCCGCTGGCGCCAAGGTGACGATGCCGCTGACTAATCAATTCTGGGGCGCTCGTTACGGCCAGGTGCTTGACCCGTTCGGCTTCACGTGGGCGCTTTTTTCCCACGTCGAGGACGTTTCACCCGAAGAGCTGAAGCGCCGCGCTGACGCTGCCTCTGCGAAGATGCCTGCATAGACAGGACCAAGTTTCGGGTTGCCGGTTTTTTCAGAAATGCATTTACCACAGAGGTCACGGAGTTCACGGAGATGAACACACTCCGTGCTCTCTGTGGCCTCTGTGGTGATCTCTTTACCGGGAAAGGTGTGAAATGGACCAAGTCAATCCCAAGAACATGATAGTCGGTTTTGACGTCGGCTCCACCACGGTGAAGTCCGTGGTGGTCGATAGCTCAAACGACCAGATCATCTGGAGTGACTACCAGCGCCACGACACGAAGCAGCCGGAAAAGTGCCTCGAGTTCCTGAATCGCATGGAAGCCGAGGCCGGCATCAAGGCGGGCGAAACCCGGATATTTGTTACGGGGAGCGGAGGCGGCCCCATCGGCCAGCACATTGGGGCGAAATTCGTACAGGAAGTGAACGCGGTTTCGCTCGCCGTAGAAAAACTTTACCCGGAATGCGGCTCGGTCGTCGAATTGGGCGGCCAGGACGCCAAGATCATCATCTTCAAGGAAGATCCCGAGACCGGCCGAAAAAAGAAAATCCCCTCCATGAACGACAAGTGCGCGGGGGGTACGGGCGCGGTCATCGACAAGATTAACGCCAAGCTGAGAATCCCCGCCCAAGACCTTTGCAACATGGGCTATCTTGGCCTGAAACTGCACCCGGTGGCCGGCAAATGCGGGGTTTTCGCGGAGACGGACGTCAACGGCCTGCAAAAAAGCGGCGTGCCGCCCGACGAGCTCATGGCGTCGCTTTTCGAAGCCATCATCCAGCAAAATCTATCCGTGCTCACGCGCGGCAACACGCTGCGCCCGGTAGTTCTCTTGCTCGGCGGTCCGAACACCTATATCAAAGGAATGAAGGACTGCTGGAAGTTCAATATCCCCAAAGTCTGGGAAGAGCGCAACTTCCCTCTGCCGCCGGACAAGGATCCGCAGGAACTGATCACAGTTCCGAACAACGCGCAGTACTTTGCCGCTCTCGGCTGCGTCCGCTTTGCGATGGACGAAGATCCGAACCTTGGCATTTACGCCGGCCGCGAAAAGCTCGAATGGTACATCAACGTCGGACGCACGGAGGAGAAGAAGAAAAAAGGCGGCTCCGGCCTTTACAAGACTGAAGACGAGCTTGCCGCATTCAAAGATCGATACAAGCCCAAGAAATTCGTTCCACACCAGTTCCACCCCGGAGACCAAGTTCGCGCCTTCATGGGGATCGACGGCGGCTCGACTTCCACCAAGGCCGTCCTCGTCAACGAAAAGGGCGAGGTGATGGTGAAGTGCTACCAGCTTTCGAAGGGCAATCCGCTGGAAGACACCATGGAGATGTTCGCCAACCTGCGCACACAGGTTGAATCGCAGGGTGCTTCGCTCGAGTTGCTGGGCGTGGGCAGCACGGGATACGCCAAGGACATCCTCAAGGACGTTCTGAATGCCGACGTGGCCCTGGTCGAAACCGTAGCGCACACCCAGGCGGCTTTGCATTTCTACCCGGATGCTGATGTGATCTGCGATGTGGGCGGGCAGGACATCAAGCTCATCATCCTGCAGGACGGCCGCGTGAAGGACTTCAAGCTGAACACACAGTGTTCAGCGGGCAACGGCTATTTCCTCCAGTCCACCTGCGTGGGATTCGGGCACGATGTGATGCAATACGCCGACCTCGCCTTCAGCGCCAAAGCCATGCCCATGTTCGGGTATGGCTGTGCGGTCTTCATGCAGTCGGACATCGTCGACTTCCAGCGCCAGGGGTGGAAACCCGAAGAAATCATGGCCGGCCTGGCCAACGTGCTGCCCAAAAACATCTGGCTTTACGTCTCGCAGATTCCGAATTTAGCCTCTCTGGGCAAAACCTTCATCTTGCAAGGGGGGACGCAGCACAACCTGGCTGCCGTCAAGTCGCAGGTGGACTTCATTGAATCGCGATTCAAGGACAAGGGGCAAAAACCGAGCGTCATTGTCCACGAACATTGCGGGGAAGCGGGCGCCATCGGCGCCGCCATCGAATCGCGCCGGCTCTATCAAAACGGACATCGAACCAGTTTCATCGGATATGAAGCGGTCGAGAAGATCGCTTACGTCACGCATCGGAACGAAAACACGCGTTGCTACTTCTGCAAGAACAAGTGCATGCGGACGTTCATCGACGTCAAAATCGCCAGCGCGGACGAATCGTGGAAGAAGTCGAAAATCCCCATCCTGCCCGGCGTCAAGCGCCTGATCGTCGGGAACAGTTGCGAGAAGGGCCTGGTGGAAGACGTCGCCGACATGCGCGAGATCAAGAAGGGCCTGGATGCCGCGAAGAAGGACAACCCCAACATGGCGGAACTCGGCGCCAAAGCTCCCTTCAAGTCCTACGCGCCCGAGCCGGTTGTTGACCCGTTGCCAAAGTTCGCGTTTACCGCGAAGCAGAAGAAGCGCATCGAGTTGATGAAAAAACGCAAGGACCTGCGCATCGGCATTCCGCGCATCCTCAACATGTACTCCGTGAACCCCATCTTCAGCGCCTACTTCGAGGCGCTGGGAATTCCCGCCGAAAACATCGTCTATTCCGATTTCACCAACGAAAGTCTCTATAAAGAAGGAGCAAAGCGAGGCGCCATCGACCCGTGCTTCCCCTCCAAGGTCGGCATCCCGCACGTCCATAATCTGCTCTATGTGATCCACAAAAAGAAGCCGCTCGACATCATCTTCTGCCCCATGATTGATGACCTTCCGAGCGACCTCCCGTACGCGCAGGCGCACCGCTCCTGCCCCACCGTGGCCACCACGCCGGAGTCCATTAAAGCGGCGTTCATCAAGGAAGGCGATATCTTCAAGGAGAACAATATCCGCTTCCTCGACACGTTCGTGAATCCGGGCAAGCCGGCGCTATTGGCCAAGCAGCTCTACGATGAGTTCGTTGACATCCTCGGCCTTTCGTGGGAAGAGAATTACCGCGCCGTCGAGGCCGGCATGAAGGCGCAGGAGGAATTCATGAACAAGATCCTGCGCGCCCAGGGCAGGGAAATCCTGAAACGGCTGGAGGCCGAGAACCGCATCGGCATCGTGCTTCTGGGCCGCCCCTACCACAACGATCCGGGCATCAATCACGAAATCCTCGAAGAGTTCCAGAAAATCGGCTACCCGGTTCTGACCTTGCAATCGCTGCCGATCGACGAGGACATCATCAACCCGCTATTCGAGGAAGACGTGAAGGCAGGGCTGATCAAGCATCCCATGGACATCAGCGATGCCTGGAAGAACAGCTACAGCGAAAACACCTCCCAGAAGATGTGGGCCGCCAAGTACACAGCTCGGCATCCCAACCTCGTGGCCCTCGAGCTGTCGAGTTTCAAGTGCGGCCACGACGCCCCCATCTATACCGCCGTCGAGGAAACCGTAACCAAGTCCGGCACGCCTTACTTCTCCTTCAAGGATATCGACGAAAACAAGCCCACCGGCTCGATCAAGATTCGCGTCGAGACCATCAGCTACTTCCTGAAGCGCTACCGCGAAGATATCCTCCGCCGCAAGCTGAAGCAGTCCGAAATCGA